>ERZ1292632.640-Hain-H43-01um-R2-640-length-38855-cov-7_pt1 | contig 38855 bp, 33 predicted proteins | sample MGYA00564407_ERZ1292632 | MGnify/ENA primary metagenome ERZ1292632 (study PRJEB36523, sample SAMEA6512637) | groundwater metagenome | collected 2019-01-08 | study: AquaDiva: Metagenomics assemblies of 32 groundwater samples | reverse complement strand
TGACCTTTGTCCTCACGGCCTCGTACGCAAGTACGAGGCCGTTTTCTATGATAAAGTTATATTTGGTAGTAGGCGAATCTTGCGGGCGGTTACGGCTACCCGCGGCCGAATCCAGTATCCATGAGCTGAGAGCGAGAGCGGTTAAGACTTCTCTCGGAGGGTTCATGCAGACACTTCAAAAAATGAAGCTACTTGGTGTAGAATGCTAGGGCATTGTGATGCCGAATACGATTCAACCCAAAGATCATTCCAAAAAAATTTCAAAGGGTGGTGGCATGGAAGGCATTTTACACATAACGACCGCCTTCAACCTCTGGAACGACGAGCGCAATGTGAACGTCAACCGCAACGACAACGACTGGAATGACAACTGGTGGTTTGCTGGCCTCGCAACTCTCTTTATTTCTCTCCTGCTTTTGTAGGAGAGTTTTGTTTTACAATCTGTCCATACCATCCGCCGAGATTTTTACCAATTTCTTCAAGCTTCACCGATAATGCGATATACTTCTCGTCATCAAGGGACTTTGTTTCCCAAAGAATCATCAGTAATATTTTTAACGCATCCAGTTTCTTGATTGATAATCGCACATACGGTGATTTTTCTTCTCGAGAGAGAAAAGTGGCGGCGGCAATTGCTTCTATTATCTCCACAAATAATGAGTCTATGCGATATCCAAAAGAATGTCTGTGGTGTTTCGGTAATTCTCTATAAAATTCATGCCAGAACAAATAAGCATCTTTGACCTTGTGCATAACCGGCAAAATTCCGTGGGGGGGGGCGCTTCATAGGTTCTGGCCGAATGAAATTTTGTCATGCTTATAACGATATCATTTCTATTGAAAACTTGCTTTTGGCATGGAAAGAATTTATTCGAGGAAAACATAAACGTAAAGACGTGCAAATATTTGAGAGAGATTTGATGGAAAATGTTATTTCTCTTCACGATGATTTGGTGTCCAAGTCTTATGAGCATCTGTCTTACGAATTTTTTAGGATTTATGATCCCAAACTCCGTGATATACACAAAGCTAGTGTGAGAGACAGATTATTACACCATGCCCTCTATAGGAAGCTCTACTCGTTTTTCGACGGGAAATTCATAGCGGATTCATTCTCGTGTCGTTTAAACAAAGGAACACATAAAGCTATGAATAGATTTCGATCATTTGCCTATAAAGTTTCTTTAAATCATACGAGAACTGTCTGGATTTTAAAATGTGACATCAGGAAATTTTTTGCATCCATAGATCAGGAGATTTTGATCAAACTCCTCGCTAAATATATTTTTGACAGGGATATTTTGAGTCTACTATCAAAGATTATTAAAAGTTTTTCTGGAATGAGAGCAGGTGTAGGTTTACCTCTTGGTAATCTAACCTCACAGCTTCTTGTAAATATTTATATGAATGAGTTTGATCAATACATAAAACACAGAATTAGGGCAAAAAACTACATTCGTTATGCAGATGATTTTGTGATTTTTTCACATGACAAAAAACAATTATACGAAATGCTCCCGGCTATTCAGAAATTTCTATTTGAACATTTGCGACTATCGTTACACCCAAATAAAATATCAATTTGTACTATTGCATCAGGAATCGACTTTCTCGGATGGGTCCATTTTCCTAATCATCGTGTCTTACGAACCACTACCAAGAAAAGAATGTTCAAAAACATTAAAATAAAAAAAGCCAAAGCTGAAACGGTACAGTCGTATCTCGGCCTTGTGAGTCATGGTAATAGTTGGAAGTTGCAACAACAAATTCAGAGTATTGCCAATAAAGCTTTTTTGAGCGTATAATAAGTGAAGTCATGTCAAAAAACACTGCAAAATTGGTCAAAAACAAGAAATTTCCTGTCTTTGTTGAGAAAGATGAGGATGGCTTTTATATTGTTGAATGTCCTATTTTTAAAGGCTGTTATTCTCAAGGAAAGACTTTAGATGAAGCCTTGGTGAATATTCGCGAAGTGATAGATCTCTGTCTTGAAGAAAAAAATAATATTGAAAAAATTACATCTTTTTTTCCTCAAGATTTTAGTTTACACACAATAACTGTCTAAACACCATGCCGAAACCTCCCCTTTGGCACTACAAAAAAGTCATCAAAGTCTTGGGAGAGTTTGGTTATGTAAAAGCTAGACAAAAAGGCAGTCACATCCGTCTGTCTAATCCCGATAGAGACTCGGTTACTATTCCTGCGCATAATCCTGTCGCTCGTGGCACTCTACGCAAGATTCTCCGTGATGCTGATTTAACTATTGAAAAGTTTTTGGGAGGTAGAGAATAAAAAAATCACTTGTTGTGTTTTGGGCACACAATATATTACCCAAAAAGCTGTATAGAATTCAGTATCTTTACAAAATACTATATTAGTTGTACACTTTACAGATATTAGTTCTTTGAAATTGCGAGATTCGCCACAGCATTTAGCGGCTTGAATCGTAGGCCTTTGAATGCTGTGGCGAAGAGTCCAGCTGTCAGAAAACCAAAACTATGCTGATTCGGAGCATGTCCAGAATATATCTGTGCATTGCGATGAGGAGGCTTGTAATAATGAAAACAAAACTGAACTGGAAAGAAATCGGACGGTTTGTTTCCGTCCTCGTGCAACTGTTCACGATCATCACTGGCGTCTTCAAAAAGGCAAAGGTGGGTCCCGAAGTCATCGATTGGCTTCTCGGTTCCGGCAAAAACTTTTTTGTCGGAAAGCTTGATGAAATCGTGGCGGAGTTTGTTAAGCAAAATCCGTCCGAACTGCCGAAAAAAACCGACGAAACATTGCTCAATCGTCTCGTCAAAGTTGATCGCACCCGCACACCACAGGCGGTGCTCGATGCCACTGGTCGGAAACAATACACAGACAATGATGTCGTCGCCACCATGCCGCGTGGCACTGATGAAGAAGTCAAGATTGTCTTCTTCAAGCTCGGTCGCTATATCAGCGATGTTGATCTCGACAAGGAATATGAATCACGCGGTCTCAAACCCGCTGATCCATATTCACTCGCCGCCGTGAACGAAGATGACCCAGCTTTCGCCGACGAACACCCCAATGCCACGCATTGGAAGGACGCTGACGGCAACTGGTGCCACGCCGCCTTCCGCCTCTGGCACGTTGAGCGCGGTGTGGGCGTCTACCGCTACGGCCTCGGCTGGTATGACTACTGGTGGTTTGCTGGCCTCGCAAGTTAGAACTTAGGTCTTGGTCACTTTGTACTTTGTGCACTTTGACCTTTGTCCTCACGGCCTCGTACGCAAGTACGAGGCTGTTTTTTATATACGGGGAATCTAATTATTTCTTTAATTTATTTTCTTCCACTAGCATTTCCAAAACTTTTTTTATTTTCATTTCGCCGATTTTACCGTGGTCTCGCGATTCCAGAGTGACGACGCCTTTTTCCATATCTTTGTCGCCTATGATTATTGTGTATGGGATTTTAAAATCTTTAGCCTCGCGCACTTTTTTACCGAATCCCATGTCGCTCACATCTGCATCTACACGCAAACCAGCGGTCTTTAAAATCTCGCCAACTTCTCGTACCTTCTCATAATTTGATTCTCTGACAGGCGCGATTTTTACTTGGACAGGCGAAAGCCAGAGAGGGAGGTTTCCGGCTGTATGTTCTAGGAGAGTTGCGATGAAGCGTTCTATAGAACCCATGATGGCGCAATGAATCATAACGATTTGCTCTTTTTCACCTTTTTCGTTGACGCATTTCAATTCAAACCTCTCCGGCATATTGAAATCCAATTGAATAGTTGCCACTTGCTGGGTACGGCCTATGGAATCTGTGGCCATAAAATCTATTTTTGGTCCGTACATGGCGGCTTCGCCTAGACCGTCTATGACATCGGCTGTGCCGCGTTTTTCCATGATTGCTTTTATTGTTTTTTCCGCTCGTTCCCACGTTTCTCTGGATCCTATATATTTTTCAAAATGTTCTGGATCATGGAGAGACAAACGTACCTTTAAACCAAAACCGAATGTGCCATAAAATTTGTCTATGATATCCCAGACAGCGAACATTTCTTCTTCAATTTGATTTTCTCGACAGAAAACATGCGCATCGTCCTGGGTGATGGAGCGGACGCGAGAGAGTCCAGAGAGCTCGCCTGATTGCTCGTCACGATAGACCATGGTTGTCTCGGCGTATCTCTGGGGCATGTCCCGATAACTGCGCGGTTCCGCATCGTATATCTGGGTATGGTGCGGACAGTTCATAGGCTTCATGGCAAAAGTGTGTCCCTCGCGCGTTTCTATTTTGAAAAGCTCGTCTTTGAATTTTGCCCAATGGCCGGATTTTTCGTACAAGTCTTTCTTTGTGATATGGGGAACAGTGACGCGCATGTATCCTTTGGCTTCGCGTAATTCCCAAACATAAGCGTCCAGAATGTCGCGTACCAGAGTGCCTCTCGGTGTCCAGAGTGGAAGTCCTGAACCGACAAGCTCTGAAAAAACAAAAAGTCCGAGTTCGCGGCCGATTTTTTTGTGGTCGCGCTTCTTGGCCTCTTCCATTTGAATCATATAGGTATCAAGCTCGTCCTTTGTGCCAAAAGCTAGCCCATATATGCGAGTGAGCATCTTGTTTTTCTCTTCTCCGCGCCAGTACGCTCCGGCGACACGTTCAAGTTTCCAAGCATCAGCTCCAATATCTTTTACGTCCGCATGTCCGCCTCGGCAGAGGTCCATAAATTTACCGGATTTATAGAGAGTTATTTCTCCACCCAACTTTTCAATCTCCGCTATGAGCTCAAGCTTGTATGGATTATCCGCAAAATGTTTTTTCGCCTCGGCGGCGGATACGGAAATTTTTTCAAAATCCTTCCATGTGGGGAGAATTTTCTTCATAGTTTTTTCTATCTTTGGAAATTCTTTTTCGGAAATGACAACACCTGAAGGAAATTCAAAGTCATAATAAAAACCGTTGTCTACGGCCGGTCCGATGGTGTTTTTCGTTTCTGGATACAGCTCTCCCACCGCCGCGGCGAGCAAGTGGGCGAGAGAATGACGAATTTGTTCTAAGGAAGACATGAGAGTATATTAACAGATTTTTAGAATTTCTTAAGCCAAGGCCATAAAACTCTCGGCGACTAGGGAAATCTCGCCATTGCGTTCAGAAAGTTTGGCTTTTATGGCTATGCATTTTTCGGGAACAATGACCGTTTTGAATTGCGCGTACGTTCTGGGAAAAACCACAGCCTCTATAGTGCCGGACATATCAGCCAAACGAATGAAACACATGGAATCATTCTTTTTTGTAGTTACTGGTCTAACTTCCTCTATAATTCCGCCCAAGACAAAAGTTTCTTGTGACAATGTTTTACCGAGAGAAATTTCCAAATTTGCTTTAGTTTTCACTTTTGCTATATCAAGTGGCCGTTTTTCCAAAATGCTTTTATATTTGTCCAGAGGATGTCCGGAAATGTATAGACCCAGCAGTTCTTTTTCCCATAGCAGTTTTTCGGCAACTGTTACGGGAGCGACGGTGTCTAAACGAAGCTCTTCTATTTCGTTGCTATTTGCATCTCCATTTGTTCCCGCGCCGGCAAATAAAGAATCTTGATTACCGCCGTTCCTTACTTTTTCTTTGTTGTATTCCAATAATCGCTCAATGTTTCCATACATAGCCGTCCTGTCGGCAAACTCGTCCAGCGCGCCGGCCTTGATCAAAGCTTCCAGGGATTTTTTGTTCAGATTTTTGTCTTTTATGCGACCGAGAAAATCCGAAAGCGACCGAAATTTGCCGCGAACTTTTCGCTCGTCAATTATGGCTTTTGAAATACCCTCGCCGAAATTTTTTATAGAACTCAAACCAAATCTAATTTTGTCACCTCTAGTATGAGTCGTGCCACTTTCTCCTTTTATGACCGTAAAACCTTCAAAACTTTCATTTACTGATGGTGGCAGGACGGGGATGCCCATGCGTTTACATTCAGTTATGATTTCGCCGATTTTTTCCACTTCTCCAGAATCGGCTGTGAGGACGGCAGACATGTAAATTGCCGGAAAATTGGCCTTCATATAAGCCGTCTGATAAGCGACTCGGCCGTAACTAGCGGCATGGGCCTTGTTGAAGCCATAAGCGGCGAACGGTTCAATGAGAGACCACATTTTTTTGGCCTTGGTTTGGGTCATGCCGTTTTTTACTAGACCGGCCAACAGTTTTTCTTTTTGCTCCTCCATTTCTTTCGGAATTTTCTTTCCCATAGCCTTGCGCAGTTTGTCGGCTTCCGGCCAGGTATATCCACCCAATTTTATGGCTATCATCATGATGTCGTCTTGGTATGTGAGAACGCCATATGAACGATCCAAAATATCCGTGAGGCGCGGATCCAAAAATTCCACCTTGCTCGGATCATGTTTTCTCTCAATATATTGCGGTATAGATTCCATCGGCCCCGGACGATAGAGAGCGACCATGGCGTTTATGTCATGTATCGTTGAAGGTTTCAAATCCTTCAAATGCTTTGTCATGCCCGAGCCGTTCAATTGGAAGAGACCCTCGGTTTCACCTCGGGCGAGCATTTCAAACGTCTTCTTATCGTCCACGGGAATGTTTTCTATATCTACTGTTTTATTTTCTATTTTTTTGACCAGATTTACGGCACTCGCCAAAATAGCCAGATTTTTTATGCCGAGGAAGTCAAATTTGAGCAGGCCGATGCCGCCGTATTCGTCCGTGATGGAATACATGTCGTACTGAGTGATGATTTTATTTTCTCCTCGGGGGTCATATTGCAGGGGAGTGTAATCGGTGAGATTTGTCGGAGCGATGACCACACCAGCGGCATGGGTGGAAATCTGGCGAGCGCAGCCTTCTATTTTTTTGGCCAAATCCACGATGCGTTTGGTATCCGCGTCGCCGTCGTATATTGCTTTAAGTTCCGGAACCAATTCCAAAGCGCGGTTGATGGTCATGGGAAAACCCTGTGAGCCCATAGGAATGAGTTTGGCCAATTTGTCGCCAGTCGCCACAGGGAAACCGAGAGCTCGAGTGACGTCGCGCACCGAACCGCGCGCGGCCATGGTGCCGAAAGTGCTGATTTGGGCGACATTTTCCCTGCCATATTTTTTCTTTGTGTATTCAATCATTTCATCACGCCTGTCGTCGGCAAAATCCATGTCTATATCGGGGGCGCTCGGACGTTCGGGATTGAGAAATCGTTCAAAAGGCAGTTTGTATTCCAGAGGGTCTATAGTCGTGACGCCCGCGAGATAAGTGACGAGAGAACCGGCGACCGAGCCTCTGATCGTAGTGAGAATGCCGTTTTCGTGAGCGTATCTCATGAGGTCGGACACGATGAGAAAGTACGGAGCGTAGCCTTTGTCTTTTATAACTTTCAATTCATACTCAACACGATCAATCGCTTCTTTCGTTTTTTCCATTTTTCGCTTTTCAAATCCGGCAAAAACTATTTCGCGTAATTCTTCATCGTAACTCTTGCCGGGTGTTACCGTATATTTCGGGAAAATCCATTTGCCGAGAGGAAGTAAAAGATTGCATTTGTCGGCGATTTTTTCCGTGTTGATGATTGCTTCGGGTGTGTCGCGGAAATAGTTTTGAGCTGTTTCATTTGATATGAAAGAAAAATCTGCCGTGTCATCATCGCTGATTTTGTCGTCGCCACTGGAATTGACGAGCATGAGTGTCTGCTGGGCTGGTTTATCTTCGGGTCTTATATAATAGACGTTTCTGCCGGCGCAGAGGGGCACATTCGTCCGGCGCGCGACCTCTTCTGTTCTCTCCATGAGAGTTTCATGGCCTTCTATATCCGGATGATGAGTGATTTCCAAATAATAGTCGGAGCCGAAAATATTCTTGTACCAGCCGGCGATTTCGCAAGCTTTGGCGATATCGTTTCCTTGCAGGGCTAGAGTGAGGTCGCCTGTAAAAGCGGAAGAAATGGCGATCAGACCGTCGTGGTATTTTTCTATGAGTTCGCGATCTATCCGCGGTTTGTAATAAAAACCCGTGAGAAAACTTTCAGTTACGAGTTTTATCAGGTTATGATAGCCAGCCAGATTTTTGGCGAGTAAAATCAGGCGTGTCCGTCGCGAGTCTATGCCCGATTGCTTGTCGGTTCTCGCGCGCGCGGCGACATAAAAATCCGCGCCGATGATGGGTTTTATGCCCGCTTTTTTACAGTCTTTGTAAAACTCTATGGCGCCGTAGAGGTTGCCGTTGTCCGTGAGAGCCAAAGCCGGCGCGCCATCCGCTTTCGCCGCTTCTATCAGGTCGGGAATTTTCGGCAGGGCGGCGAGCAAGGAGTAGTGCGAATGAGTATGCAAGTGGATGAATCGGGCCATAGCAGGTATTAGTATAACAATAAAAAAGCCCAGCTTTGTACAGGCTTTTTATGAAATAATAAAGACATGCAAACGGTTACTCACTTTGTGGGGATAGACGAAGTAGGAAGAGGGCCCATAGCCGGTCCTCTCACTGTCTGCGCCTGCAAGGTGTCGTATACATTCGATTTTTCCCGCTTTAAAGGCATAAAAGATTCAAAAAAACTTTCGCCGAAGAAACGCGAGGAATGGTTTGTTAAAATTTCCGGCTTTCGCGCGCGAGGCGAGCTGGATTTTGCCGTTTCGTCCGTGTCGGCGACAGAAATTGATAAAATAGGCGTGGCTTTCGCAATCAAAAAAGCTTTGAGTCGAGCGCTGGAAACCTTGTCGCTCGCGCCCGAATCAACTCTCATAAAACTAGACGGCGCCCTCCAGGCCCCGGAGAAATTTTTCTTTCAGGAAACGGTCATAAAAGGCGATGAAAAGATTCCAATCATCAGTGCCGCTTCTATTGTGGCGAAAGTAATGAGAGACAGGCACATGGCAAGACAAGCAAAACTGTATCCTCTTTATGGTTTTGAAAAGCACAAAGGTTATGGCACAAAAGAGCATTTCAGACTCATACGCAAGCACGGCCTCTCGCCGATTCACAGAAAAAGTTTCTGCCGCAATCTTCAACGTTGATGCAATTTATGCACATTTTCATTTTCTTGCCTTTCTTCAGACTTCTGTTATAGTGTTCCCACTATGGTAGTACGAATGCGGGCGACACGGTCGGCGAGAGACAACAGGCGTTCTCATCACGCTCTCTTGAACCCCGCCCTGACGACCGACACAGAGACAGGCGTAACCCACCTGCGCCATCGCGCTAGCGCCCTCACGGGCAAATATAAAGGCCTGGTAGCGATAGATATGGAGAAAAAGGCTGATAAAAAAGCCAGGAAAATGAAAGAAGCGCGAACGGCGCGATGATGGATATGGAGAAAAATTGCACTCTTGTATTTTGGTTCTCGGCTTTATACAATAGTCGCATAGACAGTTTAAAGCGGAATAAAGAAAGCACATTTATATGGCAAATAGGCACCTAGCTAGGTCGGTAGTCCTACAGTCGCTCTTTGAGTGGGACTTCCGCGACCAGACAGACAGCATCCTCTCGTCAGCCGTCGTCCGCGATGCCGCCGAATTTGCCCCCGGTCAGACTGACTTGTCCTTTATGCAGGAGCTCTGCGCCGGAGTTTTGAAGAAAAGGCCGGAAATAGACATGATTATAACCAAGGCCGCTCCCGACTGGCCTCTGGACAAGATTTCCATCGTTGACAGAAACATCCTGCGTATAGGCCTGTACGAGCTTTTATTTGCGGACAGGAAGGAAGTGCCGGCAAAAGTGGCCATAAACGAGGCCATTGAACTGGCCAAAAGCTTTGGCGGGGAGAACAGCGGCAAATTCGTAAACGGCGTGCTAGGCTCGGTTTACAAAGAGCTTGGCGAGCCGGGCAAAGACGCCGTTTCAAAGAAAAAAGACGACAAATTCAACGTGCCCTACGACAAGATGCCCATTCAACGCCTCGGCGGCGCCATCGTCTTTGCCCGGCATGACGGCCAGATATATCTGGCGTTGGTTCACGACGTATTCGGTCGGTGGACTCTGTCAAAAGGCAAATTAGCCGGTGATGAAGATGCTAAAACCGGCACGGCGAAGGCCATAAAGGAAGAAATGGGCATAGACATAAAAATTCTCAAAGAAGTGGCAAGCAACGAATACATAGCTACTCACCCGGAACACGGAAAAATCCGTAAGCAGGTTTTGTATTTCTTGGCGGAAGCGGAATACGGACCGCTCAAACTGGGGCCGTCCGGCGGGCTGGACAAGGCAGAATGGTTTAAAATAGGCGAGCTCGGCGAGCTCAACTGCTATCCCGACATGATGCCTATCATGGAAAAGGCCGTAAAATTAATACCGAAAAAATAAATGGAAATAAACTGGAGTAAATTTGAAGAAAAAGCAGGCGTAACATTCAAAGACAAAGCTTTGCTAAAGCAGGCTTTTACGCACCGCTCGTATATAAACGAAAACAAAAACACCAAGCTCGAGCACAATGAGCGTCTGGAATTTCTCGGCGATGCCGTTTTAGAGCTGGTGGTGACGGACTTTTTGTATAAAAAATATCCCGCAAAGCCGGAAGGCGAGCTCACTACATACCGCTCGGCTCTGGTGAACTCCATTACCCTGTCCGAAGTGGCTTCAAGCCTGGATATGAACGACTTCCTGCTTCTCTCAAAGGGCGAATCAAAAGACACCGGTCGGGCGCGGCAATTTATCCTAGCCAACACGTTTGAAGCGTTTGTGGGCGCCGCATATCTGGACCAGGGCTACGATGCCGTCAGAAAATTCATAGAAAAGCGCATATTCATTTTTGCCGACAAGATGATAGCCCAAGGTAATTTGACCGACACCAAGAGCCTGTTTCAGGAAAAAGCCCAGGAAAAAACCGGCGTTACCCCGTCATATAAATTAATCAAAGATTCAGGTCCGGACCACGACAAATCATTCACCGTCGGCGTCTACATAAACCGGGAGCAGGTCGCCACAGGCGAAGGCAAATCAAAACAAGAAGCCGAACAAAACGCCGCTCTCCGCGCCCTCACGGCAAAAGGATGGACTGAATAAATCAAAAAAATTTTGTATTTTGTGTTAAAATAGGAGGCAATATGCCGCTTTCATGTATCTCAAATCCCTAGAACTCTGCGGTTTCAAGTCTTTTGCCAAAAAAACCGCCCTTGATTTCAACGCGCAGGTGACGGCCATCGTCGGTCCGAACGGTTCCGGCAAATCCAACGTGGCGGAAGCGTTCCGTTTTGTTTTGGGCGAGCAATCCATCAAATCCATGCGCGGCAAGCGCACGGAAGACCTCATTTGGAGCGGCGGCTCCGGATCGGCCAGGGGCAACAGAGCGTCAGTCAAGCTCATCTTTGACAATTCAAAAAAACTTTTGAATATAGATTTTGACGAGGTGGCTCTGGAGCGCGTCATTCACAGGGATTCGCTGTCGGAATATCTGGTAAACGGCTCGCAGGTGAGACTCCGAGATGTCGTTGAACTCCTAGCTGGGGCGCACATCGGGTCATCGGGTCATCATATAATTTCGCAGGGTGAAGCGGACAGAATTTTGAGCGCGAACTCGCACGAGAGGAGGGAAATGATAGAAGACGCTCTCGGACTCAAAATTTTCCAGTATAAAAGAGAGGAAAGCGAGAGAAAGCTCCTAAAAACGCGCCAGAACATGAAAAACGTGGAGTCTTTGCGCAAGGAAATAGCGCCTCATATAAAATTTTTGAAAAAGCAGATTGAAAGAGTGGAAAAAACCATCGCTCTCAGGAAAGAGCTCAAAAATTCATACAGAGAATACTTGAAGAGAGAAAGAGATTATTTGAAAACCACTGAACAAAATTTTGCCCACGAGAGCGCCGGTCCCGAGAAAGACCTGGAAAAACTGGAAAAAGAATTAACAGAAGCCAAAAAAATTCTCGAGGGTTCGAAACACAAGGATATAAAATCAGGCGAACTCATTTCCATAGAATCGCGACTGAAAAAAGCACGGGAATCCCATGATGAGACTACCCGCGCCATCGGTCGCATAGAGGGGGAAATAGCGGGCCTGCAAAAAATGCTCTCTCGCGAGAGAGCCGGTGCCGGGAACAATGCGACGACTGTCGAATTCGGCATAGTAAAATCTCTCATACAGGAGGTCGACTCGCTTCTAGGGGATATCGGAGCAGTACCTAAAATCAGGGCTCTATTCAAGTCTTTTTTGGAATCGAACAAACATACGAGGTCCGAGAACAAAATTTCTGACTTGGAAAAGGAAATAGAGATGCTCTCGGACAGGAAGAGAGAGGCCCTCATAGGCGCGAGAGATACAGAAACAGAACTCTCACGACTTTCCCATAATTACGATTCTCTAGAGAGGGATATAGAGAAAGAAAGAGACACATCCCGTGATGCTGAAAAAGCGATGTTTAGAATAATGGCCGACCAGAACGAAATCAGAGGCAAACTTTCGGTTATTCGGGTGAAGGAGGACAAACTGCGTCTCGAGAAAGAAGATTTCAAAAGAGAAATAGAAGAGGGCGTGATTCTCATAGGCCGCGATGTTTATGTATACGAGTCGGATGATTCAAAACCAAGTCGCGAAGAAAGACATGTCCAGGAAGAGAGACGAAGGAATCTGGAGAAAATAAAAGTGCGCCTTGAGGATTCTGGCGGAGTTTTGGCCGGTGATGTTTTGAAAGAATACAAAGAAACCACGGAAAGAGATGAATTTCTGGCGAGAGAGCTCGGAGACCTCGATAAATCGGCGGAGTCTCTCACAAATCTCATAAGCGAGCTCGAGGAGAGGCTAGATACTATGTTTAGCCAGGGGATTTCGAAAATAAACAAGCAGTTTACGGAATTTTTCACTCTCATGTTCGGCGGCGGCGAAGCGTCCCTCTCTGTCGTAAAGGAAAAAAAACGCAAACGAGCCGCACTCTCTCCCGAAGAAATGATGGAAATGGGCATAGAGGCGGAACCGGATGACGAAGAAGAGAAGACCGAACTCGGAGTAGATATTCATGTGAGCCTCCCCGGGAAAAAAATAAAAGGACTGGAGATGCTTTCCGGAGGCGAGAGGGCGCTCACGTCCATCGCGCTCCTCTTTGCAATTTCCCAAGTCAATCCGCCGCCTTTCATAATTCTGGACGAAACCGACGCCGCCCTGGACGAAGCCAATTCAAGAAAATACGGCGACATGGTGGAAAACCTGTCCCGCCATTCCCAGCTCATACTTATCACTCACAATCGCGAGACTATGTCTCGGGCCGGCGTAATCTACGGCATCACTATGGGCAGAGATGGCTATTCAAAACTGCTCTCCATCGCTTTCAATGAAGCCTTGTCCGTAGCCAAAAAGTGAGAATGTAAAATTGTGATTATTTTTGTTTTACCTGCTTACCAGCGCATAATCCAGAGTTTTTCTTTCCATGTCGGCGGATATTACTTTCACCCTTATGGTGTCTCCAAGAGAATATTTCTTTCTGGTTTTCTCTCCCACGACCGCGTACATTTTTTCATTGAATATGTACGTATCGTCCGCCAGGTCGCGCAATTTTATCATGCCTTCGCATTTGGTTTCCTTTTCCTCCACATATAGCCCCCATTCCGTGACGCCGGTGATGATGCCCTCAAATTCCTCGCCTATATGCTCGCCCATGTATTCAACCTGCTTGTATTTCACGGAGGCGCGCTCGGCCTCGGACGAGCGGATTTCCTTTTCCGAATTTTCCTCGGCGATTTTCTGGAATTTGGAAACTTCCCCTGCGGCAATCTTGCCTTCCGTGAGTTCGCGATGGAGCAGGCGGTGGACGACCAAGTCGGCGTACCTGCGGATAGGGGAGGTAAAGTGAGTGTAATACTCAAAAGCCAGACCATAGTGGCCTATATTCTGCGTTGAATACACCGCCTTGGACATGGCGCGGATGGCGGCCGTTTTTATGAGAGATTCTTCGGGTGCGCCCTCTATTTCCCTGAATAACTTCTTTAAATCCTTTATGGCGATGCCTTTCTTGCCCACAGGCAGATTGTAACCGAGAGCTTTCACGAGTATGGAAAGATTCTCTATTTTTTCCTTGGTGGGCACGTCGTGGATGCGGTATAGGAATGCGCCCTTGTTTTTCTCGCCGGATTTCCACATGAAATGAGCCACCTCGCGGTTGGCCAGGAGCATGAATTCTTCCACCAGTTTATGGGCGTCCTTGCGGGTCTTTTTATATATGCGGATGGGTTTGCCTGCGGAATCAAGCTCGAATTTGACTTCATCCTGTTCAAAATCTATCGCCCCGGAAGCCTCTTTTTCCGCTTTTAGCTTTTTGGCAATCTCATTGAGTTTCAGGAGTTCTTTTGAGTATTCTTTTGATTTGCCTTCCAGCACGTCTTGGGCGTTTTCGTATGTGAACCGTTTCCATGATTTTATTATCGTCTTTCCAAACCAGCGTTCCAGAATATCACCCTTGTCGTCCATGACAAACACGGCGGAGAAAGTCAGTTTTTCCTCTCCGGGATTGAGGGAACAGAGGTCGTTTGAAAGCACTTCCGGGAGCATGGGAATAGTACGGTCGACGAGATATACGGACAGGCCGCGCTCGCGAGCCTCTCTGTCCAATGCCGTATTTTCGCGCACATAGTGAGATACGTCCGCTATATGAACGCCGACTTCATACAGGCCGTCCGACAGTTCTTTGAATGAAATAGCATCGTCAAAATCCTTGGCATCTCTAGGGTCGATGGTAAATGTCGGCGTCTGGCTGAAATCGCGTCTCTGCGCGCGTTCTTGTAGCGTGACCCGCTTTTCTTTTTTCTCTATGGCCTCGGCTTCCCGTATGACGGCTTCCGGATATTTATAGGCGAGCCCTCTCTCCAAAACGATGGCTTTCATTTCGGCGTTGTGTTCGCCGTGACGGCCCACCACTTCCAGGACTTTTCCGACGGGATAGCCGACCTTTTCGTTCCATTCAGTTATTTCCGCATAGACTTTGTCGCCGGTTTTTCCATGGAGGCTTTTGTCCTTGGGGATGAATATGTCCTTGTACAGTCTCTTGTCGTCAGGCACCAGGGCAAAACCGATTTTGGCTTCTTCCAATACGCCGACGAATCGCATTTTGTCGCGTTTCACAATCTCCACGACCTCGGCCAGGGGTCTCATAAAACGACTCATTTGGCCGAGCGAGCGTATCTCCACCGTGTCGCGATGGAGGGCCGTATGCAGAGCCTCTGGCGCTATTTCGTAATCGACGCCCTGCTTCTGGTCGGGATTTTCCACGAACCCGACGCCTTTTGAATTGACGCTTATGATACCCGCGACCGTTTTCTCTCTACCGCCGTCCTTGTGATGAGATTTCATTATTGAAATTGAACACATAGACTATAACAAAAAACAGGCGCATTGCTACTTTTTTGTCTAATCGCCAAAAAATTGACCGTCTCTAATTCTTTTGTTAGTATCGTGGTCTATGTTGAAGATTCGATTACAGCGCGTGGGCCGGGTGAATATACCGACTTTCCGCGTGGTCTTGACGGATTCAAAGAACTCAACCAAAAGCGGCAAATTTCTGGAAGTGCTCGGCATATATGACCCCGTGAATGATGTAAAGGAAATAAAGGCGGACCGCGTGAAGCATTGGATGTCCCACGGCGCCCAGCTTTCCGATACGGTTTATAACTGGCTCATAGACAAGAAAGTGGTTTCCGGAAAAAAAGTGAACGCTCTGCCGAAGAAGAAGCCTATAGCTTTGACGTCAACTCTCGCGCCAGAGACGCCAAAAATTTAAGACTCGGAAAAAATGCCCGCGGGGACGTTTTCTTTTTGTCGGGTGGTGGTACAATAGCGTACAGAGCATTTCTGCTCTATAGTTATCTCTCCAATTTAGTTTGCTAATTAAATAAAATGACTGAAAAAGACGCGCAATTTCTGGATTTTCTCGTAAAAAGTCTCGTGGATTATCCCAATGATGTAAAAATAACTCGCAGTGTGGACGAGATGGGAGTTCTCCTCCTGCTCGACGTCAATCCCGCCGACATGGGCAAAATTATAGGCCGGGAAGGCAATACCGCCAAGGCTATCCGCACCCTCCTGCGCATCGTCGGCATGAAGAACAATTCCCGCGTGAATCTCAAAATTTCCGAGCCAGCCGGCGGCGCGCCAAAGGAATCAAAGGTAAACAAGACGGTGGACGAGGCGATGGCGGATTTAAATCTGTAGAAAGCAAAAAACTGTAATCTGTAAGTGATGATATTTCATATAGTCACATTGTTTCCTGGCGCGTTTGATTCGTACCTCGGCGAGTCTATTTTGAAGCGTGCTATAGAAGACAAAAAAATAAAGGTGAAATTTTATAACCCGCGCGATTTTGCAGAGGATAAATGGGCGAGGGTAGACCGCAAACCCTACGGCGGCGGTCCGGGCATGGTCGTCCAGGCCCTGCCTGTCGCCAGAGCTATTGAGAAAGCTTTGAAAGCTTGTGGGAAGGAAAGCATAAAGAAGAGCGCCGTAAAAATTATTTTCTTTAGTCCGAACGGCAAGCGGTTTGATACTGCTTACGCAAAAACTGCCGCCAGAAAATATCGTCACATGATTTTTATCTGCGGCCGATACGAAGGCATAGACGCCCGGGTGAAGAAAATGTTCAAAATGGGAGAAATTTCCATCGGGCCGTACGTTCTCACGGGAGGGGAACTTTGTGCCATGATAGTTATGGATTCGGTTTCCAGGCAAGTTCTAGGCGTGCTCGGCAATTTCAACTCTCTGGAAGAGAGCCGCATAGCCAGTCCGGACGTTTACACTCGTCCGGAAATTATTGAGTACAAAAAAAGGAAATACCGTGTGCCGAAAGTTCTGCTCTCGGGCGACCACAAACTGATAGACGGGTGGCGGCAGGGCAGAGGCAAGTAACTACGATATGTTTTTTGAGGTTTTAATCACAAAGAAATGAACCCCCACGCGCATAAAGTCAAGTTTCGAGAAGAGAGGGACGAAGACGTGCTTTCTGCCTCTTTCAAATACCCATATCTTTTTGAACTGCTCGTGGAGAGGTACGAAGAGGCTTTTATACGCAAAGCAAAAAGCGTCGTCCGAAACGACGAGGCGGCGCGAGACATCGTGCAGGACACTTTCGTAAAAATCTACATATACGGCAAGAAATTCCGACCGATGGAAGGCGCGCGGTTCTCGTCATGGGCTTATAAAGTATTGATGAATGTTTGTTTCAATTGGTATAAAAAAATGAAGAGGGAAAGGCAGTTCTTTTCGGTTCTGGACGAGGATATGGAAGCCGTTTTGCCTCATGATGACCGCGATGAGAGAGCCCAAAAGCTAGACCGCGACTACCTGGAGTCCATGTTTGCCCACCTGCCTGAAACTTTTGCCAGGATTCTGCGGTTGTACGTCGTTGACAGCAAGGATTACAAGCAAATTGCCGAGGTCGAAGGTGTCAGCGAAGGAGCGATAAAGACGAGGATGCATCGCGCCCGAGCCGAATTGCGAAAGATTAGCGAAGATATAACGTATTAATACTATGGTTATGACATTGAAAAATGAAATTATGAAAAAAGTGCGGACGATATTTCTGTTGCGCCGGCTGGCTCTGCCTTCTGTCGTTTTCGTCGCGTCAATTTCCATCGTAATTTCCACAGTTTCTGTCTCGCAGGTCATAGCCAATATGCCGGAAATCGTCGATATCAAATCCGTGACGCAATTTTTTGTCGCGGCGTTCGCGCACACCGATATCGTCATCAAAAGTGCGCTGGTTGCGGGGCTTGTATTTTTGGCTCTGACTCTCAAGGGAGCGCTTGAGAGCAGGCGGCTCTCGGTGCGTTTTGAGAGGGTCTGAAAGTTTTTTTTAAGAAAAAGTTATACCACAACCATAGATATTTTGTCAAGTGTACAGAAAGAATATCATGATATAGACTGTCTCCAACTTCAAGCGAGATTGAGTCACGGGGGAATCTGAAGGATTATTTAGGGATTTATCCTTTTCTTGCTTAAAATTTCATAGAGACGAGCCAGACGCACATGAGCCTTTTTGGAAAAGGCCTTTTTGCGTTTTTTGATTTTTGGGTCTTTGTGAAGAAGTTTGCAAAATTGGGAGCGGAGCAGTAGGAGGTTCGAGCTCTCGAAGGATGGATGCGACTCCTGGAGCAGGATTCCGTCCTGAGAGAGCGAGAACCTCCTACTGCGCAGCGTAATTTTTATACACATGCGACAACAGAAATACTTTGGGAAGTGGAGAGAAGCTCTGGCGGAAATTCCCGATTTGGTGGAAGCCCAGACCTCTTCTTTCAAATGGCTGGTGGAGGTTGGTTTGACAAATCTGTTTCAGGAATTTTCTCCCATCAAAGACTATTCCGATAAAAAATTCGAACTCTCTTTCACCGGCTTTGAGCTCTCCGAGGCCAAACATGACGAACATTTCGCCAAAGACAACAAGCTTTCCTATGAAGCGCCCCTCAAAGTCCGCATAAAACTGCGAAACAAAATGCTCAATTCGGAAAAGGAGCAGGAAATTTTCCTGGCCGATTTTCCCCTGATGACCAGCCACGGCACTTTCATCATAAATGGCATAGAACGTGTTATTGTGCCCCAGCTCGCGCGCTCTTTCGGTGTCTTCTTCACATCCGATGAAATAAAAAGCAAGACAGTTTTCGGCGCCAAAGTCATTCCCGCTCGCGGTGTCTGGCTGGAAATAGAAACCGACACCGACGGCACTCTGTACGCCCGCATAGACCGCAAGCGCAAGTTTATGGTTACGACCCTCCTGCGAGTTTTGGGCGCCGATACCGACGAAAAAATCCTGGCTTACTTCAGGGGCGACGAATCGGCTCACAAAGTCATCTCCGCTTCTCTGACCAAAGATACGGCCAAAACCGTCTCCGATGCCTATGTTGAAATCCACAAACGCCTGCGTGACGGCGACCTGGCCACGGCGGACAACGCCCGCGAATTCATCGCCGGTCTCTTCCACAAGGACCGCTATGACCTCTCCAATGTCGGCCGCTTCCGTTTCAACAAACGTTTCGGCAAACCGATGGACGACAAATCGCTGGAAAAGAAAATCATTGACGCCGACGACCTGGCCACCATTCTTGGCCATATCATCCATCTCAACAACAAACTGGACGCCATGGAAGACGACATCGACCATCTGGGTAGCCGCCGCGTCCGCTATGTCGGCGAATTGATGCAACAGAAACTGCGCGTCGGCCTCTCCCAGATGAAGCGAAACATCCAGGACAGGATGTCCACCATAGAACCCGATACCACCCAGCCGCTCACCTTTGTCTCCCCGCGCCCTCTCCAGGCCCGCCTGAAAGAATTCTTTACCGCAAACCAGCTTTCGCAATTCATGCAGCAGGAAAATATCCTCTCCGAACTGGAACATCTCCGCACCCTCTCCGCTCTCGGCCCCGGCGGCCTCACTCGCGAGCGCGCTGGTTTTGAAGTGCGCGATGTCCATCCGTCCCACTACGGCCGCCTCTGTCCCATCCAAACGCCGGAAGGACCGAATATCGGCCTCATTCTGCGTCTTTCCACATACGCGCGTTTGAATGATTTCGGCATGATAGAAACGCCGTACGCCCGCGTAAAAAACGGCAGAATAACAAAAGAAATTATCTACCTGAACGCCCTGGAAGAAGAAAGCCACAGAATCGCCCATGCCGCCACCGCATACGACAAAGAAAACAAAATAACGGAAGAAATCGTGGAAGTCCGGAAAGACGGCAGTCCGACACTAGTCCGTCGCGAGGAGGTGGATTTCATAGACGTGTCCACCAATCAGGCTTTTTCCATCGTCACAAACATGATTCCGTTTCTCAATCACGACGACGCAAACAGGGCGCTCATGGGTTCAAACATGCAGAAACAGGCGACACCGTGCATCATTCCCGAAGCGCCCCTCGTCGCCACGGGCATAGAAGCCAAAGCCGCCGAATACACAGGCCGCATAATTCTGGCTCCCGAAGACGGTACTATCACGGCTGTTGACGCGAGACACATCGTCTTCAAAGGCGCAAAAATCAAAGAAAAAACATACAAACTTGTTTCTTTCCAGAGGACGAACGGATTCACCGCCTACCACCAGCGCCCGGCCGTGAGTCCGGGTGAAAAGGTAAAAAAGGGGCAAGTTCTGGCCGACGCTTCATCGTCCGACAGAGGACAGATCGCTCTCGGTCAGAATATGCTCATCGCCTTTATGTCATGGTCTGGCGCAAACTATGAGGACGCCATCATCATTTCCGAACGCGTCGTCAAGAATTCCAAATTCACTTCCATCCATATAGAAGAATTCGTGGTGAACGTCCGCGACACCAAACTCGGTCCCGAAGTCACCACTCACGACATTCCGAACGTAGGCGAGGGCAAGCTCCGAAACCTGGACGAAGACGGCATCATCCGCATAGGCGCGGAAGTCCGCTCCGGCGATATTCTGGTCGGAAAAATCACGCCGAAAGGCGAAACACAGCTCACGCCGGAGGAACGCCTGCTCCGTTCTATTTTTGGCGAAAAAGCCCGCGACGTCAAAGACACGTCAAAGAGAATGGAAGGAGGCAAGAGGGGCCGCATCATCACCGTCAAAGTGTTTTCCCGCGAAAAAGGCGACAAGCTGGAGTCGGGCATCATAAAGAGAATTCATGTGGAGGTTGCCCAGCTCCGCACGGTCTCCGTCGGCGACAAGCTGGCCGGCCGCCACGGCAACAAAGGCGTCATTTCCCGCATCCTGCCGGAAGAAGACATGCCGTACATGGCCGACGGCACTCCCATAGACGTCATTCTCACGCCTCTCGGCGTGCCGTCCAGAATGAACCTCGGCCAAATTCTGGAGCTTCACCTCGGCATGGCCGCCCACGCGCTCAATTATCAGGCCATCGTGCCGCCTTTTGCCGGCGCCACAGGCGAAGAAATCAAACAAGAATTAGTAAGAGCTGGTCTGCCGGCAAACGGCAAGATTCCTCTCTACGACGGTCGCACAGGTGACAAATTTCAGCAGGATATTTCCGTCGGATACATGTACATATTGAAACTTCACCACATGGTTGAGGATAAAATCCACATGCGTAGCATCGGTCCGTACTCTCTCATCACTCAACAGCCTCTCGGAGGCAAAGCCCAGGGTGGAGGCCAGAGATTCGGAGAAATGGAAGTCTGGGCCCTGCTCGGTCACGGCGTGGCTCACACTCTGCGCGAAATCCTCACAGTCAAATCTGACGACATCCAGGGCCGTTCTCAGACATTTGATTCTATCGTCAAAGGCGAAAAACTGGAGCCGCCGAATATCCCGGCGTCGTTCCACGTATTGCTCAATAGTTTGCGGGGACTGGCGCTGGATGTCGAACTGCGCAAGGACGGCAGAGACATAAGCAAGCGGAAATAATCTTTCATCAAAAAATCTATGGCATATACATCTAGAACACGAGGAGGAGAAGGAGTTGATTTCGACACGGTGGCCCTGCGACTCGCTTCTCCTGACAGAATAAAAGAATGGTCTTTCGGCGAAGTGACGAAGCCAGAGACTATCAATTACAGAACCCAGCGCTCTGAAAAAAACGGTCTCTTTGACGAGAAAATTTTCGGTCCTGACAAGGATTACGAATGTTATTGCGGCAAATACCGCGGCATCCGCTACAAAGGCATCACTTGCGAGAAATGCGGAGTGGAAATCACCCGCTCAATCGTCCGCAGGGAACGGATGGGTCACATAGAACTGGCTACGCCGGTTTCCCACATCTGGTTTCTTCGCTCCATGCCTTCGCGCCTGGGCATAATATTGGGCATGACCACGGCGGATTTGGAAAAAGTGATTTATTTTGCCGGCTACATCGTCACGACCGTCCATGAAAACGCTCGCGCCGAAATCATGCGCGACCTGGAGTCCGAATTCAAAGCCAAAATAAAAACTTCTCAAGACGAAAAGACCAAAGAAGCCCTGAAAAACATGTATCAGGCCACAAAAAAAGAAATCCTGGCCATAGCGGAAGGCGTCGTTCTGGATGAAGTTGAATACGGCAAATGCGCCATGAAATATTCCGCTCTCTTTGAAGCCGGCATAGGCGCCGAGGTTATATTCAACATTTGCAAAAACATGGACCTCAAAAAATTGGAAACCAGACTGGCAGCCGACCTCCAAAAAGCCAACAGTTTGGAGAGAAACAGGATGAATCGCAGGCTCTCCGTCGTGAGGTCCATGATAAAGAGCGGCACCAGGCCGGAATGGATGTTTCTCACGCGCATTCCCGTCATTCCGCCGGCCCTCCGTCCCATGGTTCCTCTGGATGGCGGCCGGTACGCCACTTCCGACGTCAATGACCTATACAGGCGAGTCATAAACAGGAACAACCGTCTGCTCAAACTCCGGGAAATCAACGCGCCGGACGTCATCTTGCGCAACGAAAAACGCATTCTCCAAGAAGCCGTGGACGCCCTAATCGACAATTCCATCCGTCACGGCAATTCCACTACCGCCGCCGGCTCCCTGGCCGCCAAACGCGCTCTCAAATCGCTGGCCGACAACCTGAAAGGCAAACGCGGACTCCTGCGAGGCAATCTCCTCGGTAAACGCGTAGACTATTCGGGCCGCTCGGTCATCGTCGTCGGTCCTGAACTTTCCCTGGACCAGTGCGGTCTGCCGAAACACATGGCTCTGGAACTGTTCAAGCCTTTTGTCATCTCGGAGCTTCTCAAAACCGAACTGGCGTACAACATTCGCGGGGCGTCCCGCCTCATAGAGGAGGGCATTCCCGAAGTCTGGGCCATTTTGGAAAAAGTGATTGACGGCAAATACGTCCTCCTCAACCGCGCACCGACTCTGCACCGGCTCGGCATTCAGGCTTTCAGGCCGATTCTCATTGAGGGCAACGCCATCCAGGTGCATCCTCTGGTCTGCTCGGCTTTCAACGCCGACTTTGACGGCGACCAGATGGCCGTACACGTCCCTCTGTCGCCCGAAGCTCAGAAGGAAGCGAAAGAAATCATGGCTTCCGACAAAAATATCCTAAAGCCCGGCTCCGGCGACCCGACTCTCATAAACAAAATGCTCGATATAGTCCTGGGGACGTATTGGATGACCAAGCAGGTGAAAGGCGAAACCGGCGAAGGCAAGATATTTGAATCCACCTCAGCGGCCATGCTCGCCGCGGACTTTGGCGAAGTTTCTTATCGCGCTAAAATCAAAATCCTGGCTCCCGAAAATGCCAAATATGCCGAATTCAAGGACCTGGTGTTCGAGACAACCATCGGCCGCGTTCTCTTCAACGATATTCTGCCGGCAGACTATCCTTTCATAAACCGAGAAATTGACAGGAAAACCATATCAGTCATCGTGGACGAGCTCATCATGCGCTACGGCATAGACAAAGTGCCGGCCATTCTGGATAAAATAAAGACTTTCGGCTTTACCTACACGACTTATTCCGGCATTACCTGGGGCATAGACGATGTCATGGAGCCCGCTGGCAAAGGCGCTGTTATAAAAACGGCAAAAACCGAATCCGAGGCAGTCAACAGCCAGTTCGGCGACGGACTCTTGTCCGAGGACGAGCGCGTCAGGAAGAACGTGGAAATCTGGCACAAGGCGAAATCCGATATAGAAAAGCTGATTCCCGATTCTCTGGAACCGAACGGTTCGGTCACTGATATGGTCAAATCCGGCGCTCGAGGTTCTGTCGGGAATATTACTCAAATGGTGGGTATGAAAGGTCTCATCACTTCCACATCGGGCGAGACCATAGAATTTCCCATCATCTCCGGCATGAAAGAAGGTCTCACGCCGATTGAGTATTTCATCACTACTCACGGCGCCCGCAAGGGTCTCACGGATACTGCTCTCAACACCGCGCGCGCCGGGTATCTCACTCGCAGACTATTCGATGTGGCTCAGGACGTGATGATTACCGAAGAAGATTGCGGAACAAAAGACTCAATAGTCATAAAAAAGGAAAGTGTTTCCGGTATAGAAGTTTCCATCGCCAAAAATATCCGCGGTCGTATTTTGGCCGAAGATATAAAATCGGCCGATGGCAAAATTTCCTATAAAAAAGGGCATCTTTTGTCAAAACATGATGCTGTGACTGTGGAGGGCGCAGGTATAATGGCGGTGCGCGTCAGATCTCCTCTGGCCTGTAAAACTCTCCATGGTGTCTGCAAGCAATGTTACGGCATTGATTTGGGTAAAAACCATCTCATTGATATAGGTGAGGCTGTCGGTACAGTTGCGGCTCAGGCTATCGGCGAACCGGGAACACAGCTCACTATGCGTACATTTCATGCCGGCGGCACGGCATCGGTCGGCGGCGACATCACTTCCGGTCTGCCTCGCGTGGAAGAGGTTTTTGAAAAACGCCGGCCGAAAAATCCGGCCGTTATTACCACTGTTTCCGGTACTGTTTCTTCCGTCAAGGATTTAGTCAAGGAAAAAATCATAACCGTCATTCCCGATATAGAAGATAAAGGTAAAAACAAAAAAACAGGCGAAATTGAGTACGTTTTCAATTACAAACGCATGGCACTGGTAAAGACGGGTGATAAAGTCGCAAAGGGTCAGTTTCTGACCGACGGTTCGGCTGATATAGACGAGATATTTGAATTTTCCGGCAGAGAAAAAGCCATGGAATACATCATTCATGAAATCGGCAAAATCTACGAGCTCCAGGGCGAAACTGTTTCGCGCAAGCATATAGAAATAATCGTCAAACAGATGTTTTCTCGCAGGCGCGTCACTGACCTCGGAGATACCAAATTTTCCGTTGATGACCTGCTGGACGTTTATGACCTCAATGTTGAGAATGAAAAAATGAAAACAGCCGGCAAGACTCCGGCTTCTGCCGAATCGGTCGTCATGGGCATCACCGAAGTATCGCTCTCTCGTCAAAGTTTTCTCTCAGCAGCATCGTTCCAGCACACGACCAGAATCTTTATTTCTGCGGCTATTCGCGGCACCGAAGACAAGCTTACGGGGCTCAAAGAAAATGTCATTATTGGTCGTCTCATTCCGGCCGGTTCTGGTTATCCGGGCAGTCCAAAATATGAGATGATAGAAAAAATGACGCCGAGAGACGATTCTTATAGTCGGGAAGAATAATTTTTGTAGGCACTTTGCGGTATGAGGCGCTCGTGTCTCGGAACGGGAGCCCTCGGGACAGACCCGTACCCGTTCCTCGAGCCTCGCGCCTCATACCGCAAAGTGCCCAAAAAACCATGAGTCATGTAGAAGACATAAAAGAGCGTTTGGATATTGTTGAAATAGCCAGCTCTTATATGAAGCTCGAAAAATCGGGCGCCAATTACAAGGCGCGCTGTCCTTTTCACAACGAAAAGACTCCGTCTTTTTTCGTTTCTCCCGAGCGAGGCTCGTTCTATTGCTTTGGTTGCGGAGCCAAAGGCGACATCTTCACATTTGTTGAAAAGTTTGAAGGACTGGATTTCACCGGCGCCCTGCGGGTGCTGGCGGAAAAGGCCGGCGTGAAATTGGATACCAGAGGTTTCCAGAGAGACAACCGCAAGGAAATTCTCTATGAAATTCTGGAAACCGCCACCCAGTTTTTCGAAGACGAGCTCTCAAGAAACGAACCGGCCAGAAAATACATTCTCGGCCGCGGCTTGTCCGACGAGACTCTGAAAAACTTCCGCATAGGCTCTGCGCCGGACGATTGGCGGGCGCTCCGGAACTTTCTCAAGTCAAAAAACTGGAGCGATGCGGACGTATCGGCGGCAGGTCTCATAAAGAAGACGGAAAAGTCCGGCGGCGACCCGTATTACGACGTTTTCCGCGGCCGCATCATGTTTCCCATAAGCGATACGTCAGGCAGAATCGTGGCTTTCTCCGGCCGTATCGTCATTGACGACGGAAAATCGCCGAAATATCTGAACAGTCCCGAAACCCAGCTTTACAATAAATCAAAAACACTCTACGGCCTGGACAAAGCCAAAATGGATATTCGCAAGAGGAATTATTCAATCCTGGTGGAAGGCCAGATGGATTGCGTCTGCTCTCACCAGGCCGGTTTCACAAACACCGTAGCCGCCTCCGGCACCGCTTTTACAGAGGACAAGGGCGCGGATTCGGCGTTCGGACTTCTCACCAGGCTCTCCGACAATATCATCATCGCCTTTGATTCCGATTCCGCCGGCCAGAAAGCTGTCCGCCGAATTGTGCCGGCCATATCGCTCGGCATGAATGTCAAGATTGTGGACATAAAGGGCGGCAAGGACCCGGCTGATATCATAAAAGCCGGTCCGAAAGACTGGATAAAGATTCTGGAGACAAAGAAAGATTTTATAGATTATCTGACCGATATCATGATTGACCCCAAAACCGCGCCCGCAGACGTCCTAAAGCAGGTCAAACAGGATATTTTTCCGTATGTGCGGGCTATTCCTTCCGACACCTCCAGATTCCAGGCCATAAAAAAAATCGCCGACAAACTGGACGTGAGCCAAGATGCTCTATGGAAGGATTTGCAGGAATACGCCAAGCAAAATAAAAATCAAGCGGAAGACGCCGCCGTTTTGCATCATGACATAATCCGCCGGATAGAGCGCCTGGAATCCATAGAGAGGAAAATCATCGGTATCCTCCATTCGCAGATTTATTTCAAAGGCGACAAGGAAAAGAAAGAAGAACTGATGAAAATCGCCGGCGAGGAAAAATCAAAAATCTTTGCATCTCTGTCGCCGGATGACATGGCGGAACTCACCCTGGAAGCCGAAATAACCTATGGCGAAGCGGATATAGACAGGGAATGGAGACTGCTCCTGCTTCATCTGGAAGAGGAATACGCAAAGAAAAATCTGGAGACGAAAATTATGAAATTGCACAAAGCAGAAAAAAACCGCGGAGAGACGGGGGAAATCATGGGAGAAATTCAGATTCTGACGAAAAGAATCCAGGAAATCAAAAATTTAACAGCTCTGCTATAATACCCAAATGTCCAAAAAAACCCGAAAAATCAAGAGAGTCAGGATGACCAGAAAATCGCCGAAAAAAAGCGCCAAGAAAGCCAGGATAAAACTCAGCCCGAAACAGCAAAAAGCCAAGGAAAAGGGCAGGGAAGCGAACCGTCGCGCCGACAGGCTGATTGCCAAAGGCAGGGAGAGAGGTTTTATCACATACGATGAAATTCTGAAGGAATTTCCGACCGTGGAAGACGACATCATATTTCTGGACGATTTATACACCAAACTTTCTGCCGCCGGGATAGACGTCCTGGAATCGGGAGGCATGTTGGACATAGAACCGCCGGCAAAAGAAGCCGGTAAAAAATACGGCCTCAGCCGGGCCGGCGATTCGTCTTATGATTCCATTCAGATGTATCTCAAAGAAATCGGCCAGTATCCTCTGGTTTCCGCTGCCATGGAAAAAGAACTGGCCCGGCGCATAGAGTCAGGCGATGAAGAAGCCAGGGGACTTCTAGCAAAAGCAAACCTCCGCCTCGTGGTCTCTATTGCAAAGAAATATGTCGGACGTTCGGCCGACCTCACCCTGCTTGACCTCATTCAGGAAGGCAATCTAGGTCTTTTCAAGGCCGTGGATAAATTCGACTGGACAAAGGGCTACAAATTTTCAACTTACGCCACATGGTGGATTCGCCAGGCCATCACCCGCGCTTTGGCCGACCAGTCGCGCACCATACGCGTTCCCGTCCACATGGTGGAGACGATAGCCAAATACAAACAGGTTTTTCGACGGCTTTCCCAGGACCTCGGCCGCGATCCTCTGCCGGACGAAATAGCCACGGAGATGGGGCTGGAAGTTGAAAAAGTTTATCAGATAGAAAAAATAGACCAGGATACGGTTTCTCTTGAAAGTCCCGTGGGTGACGACAGCGACGACGGCAAATCCACTCTCGGCGATTTCCTTTCAGACGACAAGATTCTCTCTCCTGACCAGGAATCCTCGCGCCGTATCCTGGCCGACCAAGTAAAAAATATTCTCGGCGACCTCTCGCCAAAAGAACGCAAAATTCTGGAAATGCGCCATGGCCTCTCCGACGGCATCACCCATACTCTGGAAGAAGTGGGGAGGGAATTCGGCGTCACCCGCGAACGCATCCGCCAGATAGAAGCCAAAGCCCACGAAAGGATTAGGCAACATGAAAGGATAAATCAGCTGAAGAATTACTAGTTTACTTTAGCCCCACCAACTGCACTTCAAACGTCAGAGTGGAATTCGCCGGAATGGGACCGATGGCTTGCTGACCATAGGCGAGTTCGGGGGAGATGACTAGTTTGCGCACACCGCCGACACGCATGCCGGCTATGCCCAAATCCCAGCCTTTTATCACCTGACCCGCTCCGAGCTTGAATTCAAAAGCGCTTCCCCGGTCCAGGGAGCTGTCAAACTTTGTGCCGTCCGCGAGCGTGCCGACATAATGCGCAACCACGGTTTTGCCGGCGACAGCTTCCGCGCCTGCGCCCACTTTCTCGTCATAAATTTCCAGTCCGGCCGTCGTTCCAATGTTTGTCATTTGTTCTTTTTGTTTTTCCGCGGTATCCGCAGCGGTATTTGAGAAACCGCCCGTAATGGGAGCGGCGACTTCTCCGGCCGGATTCGGTATATTTCCTCCCGTGATAAATTGCCAGATGTTGTCGCCGAAAAACAGCACTCCCGCTCCGGCGAGCGCCACGCCTACGGCAGTCCATTCGCGCATCTTGAACGATCTCATAAAAATAATTTTATTTAGCTAATACTCCCACATTATACTATAATGTGCGCATCTTTTATACGAGTTTATCAACACATATGTTCAGAAATTTTTGGAATAGGCAGGAAAGCGAAAAAACGTTGACCGAAAGTCATGATGTGGTTCACAGGTTTTCCCGGGCGGATTTTGTGTCAGGCTCTCGCCGTCGGCTCTCCACCATAAACAGCGAATTCAGCCATACTTTCAAATTTCTCAAAAATTACCCGCATTCGGTTTCTTTTTTCGGCTCGTCCCGCTTTGCGGAAGACCATCCTTGCTATATCCACGCTCGTGCTCTGTCTCGCCGCATTGTGGAAGAGCTCAAATACGCCATAGTTACAGGCGGCGGTCCTGGAGTGATGGAGGCGGCCAACCGCGGGGCGTTTGAAGCCGGCGGCAAATCAGTCGGCATGAACATCGTCCTGCCTCTCAAACAGAAAATGAATCAGTATCTCACGGCCCATATGCGGTTCTATTATTTTTTCATCAGAAAAGTGGCCCTGACGTTCTCAGCGGAAATTTTTATTTTCTTTCCCGGCGGATTTGGCACGCTGGATGAATTTTTTGAATTGGTAACTCTGGTCCAGAGCGGAAAAATCGCAAAAGTGCCGATTATTTGCGTCGGGCGGGAGTACTGGCAGAAGATTCTGAATTTGACATTTGTCCTGCGTGACGATTACGGAACTATCAGTCCCGGCGATGAAAAAATCTTTCATATCACGGACTCGGACGACGAAGTCATGGAAATCATAAAGAACGCGCCTGCGCGGAAAGAATAGGGAATGGAAAAGAAAATCTGATTTTTTGGCAAAATACAATAAATAAAACAACTTTATCGTTTATGTAATGTTATATTTACCCCCCCTTGCGCCGATTTCTACCTATGTTATCCTGATAGCGTTATGACGCATTATTGCCCGCAATTTATCACTACCAAGCGCCTCGTCTGGAATGACGTTCGATGGCTGGGTTATGATTTTGTGAGATAATCGTCAAATAATCTCCACGAAATTAGAACCGAGCTCTCGAACCAAAAATTCGGAGCTCGATTCTTTTTAGATAGTTCTTTGTTACACGTTAGATAATCTTCAGGAAAGGAGGAAAAATGAAAAATCCTGAAAAACAGTCACAAAACTGTCCGGCGGTTGTCTATGGCAATCGTCAGTGCACCATACCTGTGAAGGCCGGAGCTGAAGTAGGTTGGATGATGTGGGGTGATAGAGTCGTTGCAGTTGTATTGCACGACGGATTCTATGTCCCCTTCAATCTTGAAGCCCAAGCGCTTCAACATCACGGGTCAATGCACAAGACAGCATGACTCCCTCGAAAGCCTCGAGCTCTCGAGGGCTCATTCCAAAATCCCAAAAAATCATCTTGGGATTTTGAGACGAGCTCTCGCAGAGGTGGTAATTCTTATGCCGTTTTTCAAAATAAATAATGCTTTCAGGCCCGCCGGCGACCAGCCGCAAGCCATAAAATCTCTCGTCCGAGGCCTAGAACGAGGCATGCGCCGCCAGACTCTCTTCGGCGTGACCGGTTCGGGCAAGACTTTTACCTGCGCCAATGTCATAGCCGAAACAGGCAAGCCGACCCTCGTCATCGCCCACAACAAAACTCTGGCCGCCCAGCTGGCCTCGGAATATAGGGAATTTTTTCCCAATAATGCTGTTCACTATTTTGTTTCTTATTACGACTACTACCAGCCCGAGGCTTATATGCCGCTAACGGACACATATATAGAAAAAGAAGCCATGATAAACGAGGAAATAGAACGTCTGCGCCACGCTTCCACCCAGGCGCTCCTCTCCCGCCGGGACGTCATCATCGTCGCTTCCGTCTCCTGCATATACGGTCTCGGTTCGCCTGAATCTTATGAGAGAGTAAATATGAAAATCTCCAAAGGTATGAAAACCGACAGGGCGGAAATCGTTAGGCGTCTGGTAGACATTCATTTTGAGAGGACCAATGCCGACCTCCTGCCCGGATTATTCCGCGCCGTGGGCAATACCGTTGAAATCATGCCGGTCAACGAAAAAACAATTTACCGGTTGAGTTTTGCAGGCTCGTCGTCCGGCTCGGGGCAGGCGGTGGTGAGCTCCATAGACCAGATTGACCACGTGACGCGAGCCATAAAAAAGTCTCTGGACGTTTTTTTTCTCTTTCCGGCAAAACATTTCATAACAGGCAAAACGGAGAACGAGAGGGCTCTCAGGACCATAAAAGCCGAGCTTGAAACGAGGCTGAAAGAACTGGAGAAAGATGGCAGACTCCTGGAAGCGGAGAGACTGAAGCGCCGCACAAATTACGACCTGGCCATGATTCGGGAAATCGGCTATTGCAACGGCATAGAAAATTATTCTCGGCATTTTTCCGGAAAACTCTCAGGTGAGCCGCCCGAAACTTTGCTTTCATATTTTCCCCACAAACCGGACGATAGCGCCGATTTTCTCACTGTCATAGACGAATCGCATGTCACCGTTCCCCAGATAGGCGGCATGTACGAGGGCGACCAGTCGCGCAAGAACACTCTCATAGAGCACGGTTTCAGACTGCCGTCGGCCCGCGACAACCGCCCTCTCCGGTTTGGAGAGTTCGAAAAGCATGTCGGCCAGGTCATTTACACTTCCGCTACTCCGGGCGTTTTTGAAAGAGAAAACAGCAACCAGATTGTGGAACAAGTCATCCGTCCGACGGGACTCCTCGACCCTGTCATAATCGTGCGGCCGGTCGTTGAAAAAGGCAGTTTTGGCGGCCAGATTGCCGATTGCATAGCGGAAGCGGAAAAAACAATCCGGACGGGTTTTCGCGTCATTCTCACCACTCTCACAAAAAAAATGGCCGAGGACCTGACAGATTACCTGAAAGACAAAGGAATAAAAGCCGAATATCTGCACAGCGACATCAAAACCATTGAACGAATCGAAATACTGACCCGTTTTAGAAAGGGGGAGTTTGACGTCGTAGTTGGAGTGAACTTGTTGCGCGAAGGTTTGGATTTGCCGGAGGTTGCCCTGATAGGTATTTTGGACGCGGACAGAGAGGGTTTTTTGCGTTCGGAGACATCGCTCATCCAAATCATCGGCCGCGCCGCCAGAAATACAGAAGGCAGAGTAATCATGTATGCCGATGTTGTGACTGGTTCAATTGAGAGAGCCATAAAAGAGACGAATCGCCGACGCGCCATCCAGGAAACTCATAACAAGAAACACGGTATCACGCCGAAAACAATCATAAAAGCCGTGAGGGACATTACGGACCAAATGCAGACCGAGCACCGAAAGGCTGTGGCTGAAGAATTGAAAATAGACGAAGCCCTCTTCCAAAAGAATCCAAAAGCTCTCATAAAAACCAAAGAAAAGGAAATGAATCATGCCGTTCGTATGCTTGATTTTGAAACTGCCGCTTTGTTGCGCGACGAAATAGTGGCTCTCTATCAGAAACTGGAAAAGAAATAAATAACCCAAAGTCACTATTTTTGTTTATTGTTTGCCTGTGTTGACAAAAAAAACGATTGGGTGTACCTTTACGGGGGATTGATTTCGTTCATCTTTTTCGCTTCGGGCAGTCACACCCCTGCATAGACTGCCCGCGTTCCGCACCCGACAGATTCCCGGTCATACTGGAATGGCCGGGAAGCCGAGAACAACCCGCGGCGCTCCTTCGTCTATACAGACGATGATAGAGTGCCGCGGGTTTTTTATATGCCATGGTAAAATGCCCATACTGACCCCAGGCTCCATCCTGGGGCGCGGTTGCGTGCATGACCAAAAAATCACATCTAGTTACACACCTGGCGGTAAAAACCGACTTTAATCCCGGCGCCGAAAAATTGACGGTAAAAGGCGCGCGTACGCACAATCTGAAAAACATAACCGTCGAGATGCCGCGTAACAAGATGATTGTCTTCACGGGCCTCTCCGGTTCAGGCAAATCTTCCCTGGCATTTGACACTATTTTTGCCGAGGGCCAGCGTCGTTATGTGGAATCGCTCTCCTCGTATGCCCGTCAATTCTTGCGCCAGATGCAAAAGCCCGACGTAGACGAAATCTCCGGACTTTCTCCGGCTATTTCCATAGACCAGAAATCGCACTCAAACAATCCCCGTTCCACTGTGGCGACAATCACCGAAATATACGATTATCTGCGCGTGCTTTTCGCCCGCATAGGCCATCCTCACTGTCTCGTCTGCAACCGCGAAATCAAGAAACTTTCAAACGAAGAGATTTTGGAGACGATTATTTCCTCCGTTACACACGGAAAAACAGAGACATCGCGCCGGATGACTGATGACGTAGGCCGGAAAGCCATGGGTGTCTCCGTGAACAAAACCAAAGTCCGCATATTTGCGCCTGTGGTTGTCGGCCGGAAAGGCGAATACTACCAGATGCTCTATGATTATCTCGGTCGCGGCTATGAGACGGTAAAAATTGACGGGCATATAAAAAAGCTCCGCGAGAGAATCGACCTGGAAAAGAACAAAAAGCACGATATAGACATTCTCATAGACGAATTTTTTGTGAGCGAATTCAGAAACAATCCAAAAGGTGTCCGGGAGAGGCTTTCGGAAGCCATAGAGCGCGCCATCCATGAATCAGGCGGACTCCTCAAAATAGAAGACCCTCGCGGCGAAAAACTCCAGTCTGTCAGATTTATGTGTCCCTATGACGGCTATGCCTATCCCGAAGTGGAACCGCGTCTCTTTTCTTTCAATTCCCCGTACGGCGCCTGTCCGGCCTGCAACGGTCTCGGTACCGAAAACATATTCAGCGAGGAGACATGCGCCGTCTGCAATGGCGCGCGCGTCCGTCCCGAGGCTCTGCATGTCCTCATAGACGGCAAATCGATAGTGGACGTCGTTAATCTGTCCATCATGGCCGCCGCAGAATTCTTTGACGGTCTCAAACTTTCCGAAAAAGAAAAAAACATAGCCAAAGCCGTATTGCGCGAAATAGAATCGCGCCTGCGGTTCATGCTCAACGTCGGCATAGAATATCTCACTCTAGACCGCAAAGCCTACACCCTCTCCGGCGGGGAGGCCCAGCGCATCAGGCTCGCCTCCCAGCTCGGCTCGGGGCTGGTCGGCGCTCTCTATGTCCTGGACGAGCCGACCATCGGCCTCCATCAGCGCGACAATGACCGCCTGGTCAAAACCCTGCTTCATCTGCGCGACTTGGGCAATACGATTCTCGTCGTAGAGCATGATGAAGACACCATTTTTGCCTCCGATTACATAGTGGACATTGGTCCGGGCGCCGGCGTCCATGGCGGCCGCATCGTCGTGGCGGATTATCTGGAGCCGTTGCTCCTGGCCGAGAAAAACGATTCGGGTTCTCTCACCCTCTCGTATCTGCGCGGCGAGACAAAAATAGAAATGCCACCGGCCCGCAGAAATATTGACAAGGGCAAGCTAGGCATCAAAGGCGGAAATATATTCAACATAAAAAACCTGAATGCCGACATACCTCTGGGCAGACTCGTCGCCGTCACGGGTGTCTCCGGGTCAGGCAAGTCTTCCTTGCTCTATGAAATCATCCACAAAAATCTCTCGGCCAGACTGGAGAAAAGGCATCGCACGAACGAAACTTTCAACTGCTCGTCTTTTACGGGAACAGAATATGTTTCGCGTACTGTTTTGATAGACCAGTCGCCCATAGGCAGGACACCGCGCTCAAATTCCATGACATATACGGGAGCATGGACATTTATTCGCGAGCTGTTTGCCGAAACTATGGAAGCGCGCGCCCGCGGCTGGAAAGCCAGTCGTTTTTCCTTCAACGTCCGAGGCGGCAGATGCGAAGCCTGCCAGGGCAACGGCGAGATAGCCGTGGAAATGCACTTTCTGCCCACCGTCTATGTGCCTTGCGAAGTCTGCGGCGGCAGGAGGTTCATGAAAGAAACGCTGGAAATCAGATACAAAAATAAAAATGTGTACGAAATTCTGCAGATGACCGTGGAGGAAGGCCTCCAATTCTTTGGAGACATTCCGGCCGTCCATGACAGGCTAAAAACTTTGTCCGACGTGGGTCTCGGGTACTTGGAGTTCGGCCAATCCGCCACCACTCTCTCCGGCGGGGAAGCTCAGCGCGTCAAAATTTCATCGGAACTGTACCGTCCGGACACCCACCGCACGGTTTTTCTCCTGGACGAGCCGACCGTCGGACTCCATTACGGAGATGTGCGCAAACTCATAGAAATTCTCCAAAAACTGGTAGACCACGGCAACACGGTCGTCGTCATAGAGCACAATCTGGACCTCATAAAATGCGCGGACTACGTCATAGACATGGGACCGGAAGGGGGAGACGGCGGAGGCGATATCATAGCCCGCGGCGCGCCGGAAGACATCACTCATAACGAAAAAAGTTATACGGGGAAGTATTTGAAGAAAACATTAAAAAAATAAAAGACGGCATAGTATTTCTCGAAAACGACCGCAAATTTTCTTCTGAAAATTTGCTAACCTATGGCGCTCTCGCGCCTCCGAATTTCGTTTTCTCGAAACACTATGCCGTCTTTTATTTTTATAAAATCATACTAAAAAGTCCCGAACGATGTTCGGGACCTTGGAAAAATGCTTGAAACAAAAATTGATCACGCCACGAGCGGCCACCTCACATCGTGTTGACGACGGCCGATGTCGCGCCGGCTGTCACGGTCGATGGTTGGCCGATTGGCACGCTTTTCGTCCCGTCTGGCCTTGCGCTCCTCGCGCGAACGCTGGTACCTGAAAGGAAAAATGATGCGGGGTTTTTCCTGGTCGCCAAAGTAAACGACGACCGCATCTGCCTTTCCTAAATCCTTTGGGGTCAGGCGGCGCAAGCCGAGGATTCTCATGACGACACGAAGGGCCGTTTTTGGACTTGCCGCCCTGAACATTTCAAACTTGCCGTTTTTACGGAGGATTGCACCGGGATGGTTGTACATTTTGTGACAATTTTGTTCTCTGTGCCGGTCGGATGACCAGGTTTCATGTTTACTTTACACGATTATGCTTCTCGGTCAATATATCCCTTGTGAATATCAAATCATTTGAAAAACTGAACCTGCCTGACGCTCCCGGCGTTTATTTCTGGAAACGAGCTGGCAAAATTCTCTATATAGGCAGGGCCACCTCTCTCTATGACCGTGTACGTTCATACTTTTCTCCGGACATTATTTCCACCCGCGGTTCACGCATTACCGATATGGTTTTCAAAGCCGATTCCATAGAATGGCTGAAAACTGATTCTGTTCTGGAAGCCATGATTGCCGAGGCCAACCTCATAAAGAAACATCGGCCGGAATACAACGTCAAAGAAAAAGACGATAAGAGCTGGAATTACGTCGTCATCACCCGCGACGAGTTTCCGTTGGTTCTTACCGTTCGCGGCAGGACGCTGGGCCTGGAACGTCAAAAAAAAGGACTCAAAATCCGCGCATCATTTGGGCCTTTCACCAATGGTTCGGCTCTGCGCGAAGCCTTGAAAATCATTCGCAAGATGTTTCCTTTTATAGATAAGGCGTCTTTGATCAAACATACGAACACTTTTTATCGTCAGATTGGTTTAGCTCCCGATACGACAAGCGTAGAGGCACGACTGGAATATAAAAAGAACATCGAGCGCATCCTTCTTTTTTTCGGCGGCAAAAAACAGAGACTTTGCAAAACACTGGAAAAAGAAATGGACGAATATGCAAAAGTGAAAGAATTTGAAAAAGCGGCCGCAATTAAACATAAGCTTTTTGCCCTCAATCACATCCAGGACGTTTCTCTCATAAAGGAAAACAAGGAAAACGCGAAGGTTTTTTCAAAACCGGATTCCGGATATGATGGGACATCGCCAACTCCGGATTTCAGAATTGAAGCTTACGACATAGCCCATATGTCAGGGAAAGAAAGTGTGGGAGTTATGACGGTTGTCTGCGACGGTGAAGCGGCAAAAGACGAATACAGAAAATTCAAGCTCTCGCCGGGAGTCGGTAACAACGATACGGCCTCTCTTCGCGAAGTCATAGAACGCAGACTGAATCACTCAGAGTGGCGTTTTCCGGGTCTCATGGTCATGGACGGAGGTCGTGGACAATTGAATCTAGCGCAAAAAGTTTTGAAAGAACACAATCTGACCATTCCCGTTGTTTCCGTTGTCAAAAATGATCGTCACAACCCGATTGATATTTTAGGCGATGCCGGACTTGCCGATAAGCACAAAAAAGCCATACTTCTCGCCAACAGCGAATCCCACCGCTTTGCTGTCGCTTATCACCGCAAGCTCCGCCGGATAAGAGACTAAAAAACTCGATTTTTAATTTCATGGGGTTTTATTTTACGCGTGCTATAATTTTTGTATGCCCTTCGCTCACAAGACTCGCGTAGCGGTTCTGCGTGGCGGACCATCGTCCGAATATGAAGTGTCTCTGAAATCTGGCGAAACAGTTCTCAAAAATTTGCCGGCAAAATATAAGCCGATTGACGTTTTCATATCTCGCGCGGGTGTTTGGCATGTAGGAGGCATGGAAAAAAAACCAGCCGAAGCTCTAAAGCATGTTGATGTGGTTTTCGTGGCGCTTCATGGCCAATACGGCGAGGATGGCAAAGTACAGAGGATTCTGGAACATCTCGGTATTCCTTTCACAGGTTCAAAATCTTTTGCTTCAGCTCTGGCCATGAATAAACATCTGACCAAGAATGCTTTGGGGCATCTAAAAGACAAAATAAAATTCGCCATGCACAAAGTATTTACTCGTGATGAAATCAAACAGAAAGGCACTCATGAAATCTTCCGAATTATTCCTCATCCGTCCATCGTAAAACCGCTTACTGCCGGGTCATCAGTCGGTATTACGATTGTCAAAACTTTTTTTGACCTTGAATCTGCGCTCAATAGAGCTCTGGAGCATTCCGACTCGGTTATTGTAGAAGAGTTTATAGAAGGCAGGGAAGTAACTTGCGGTGTTGTTGATAATTTCCGTGGGCAGAAAACTTATCCTCTCTTTCCGATAGAGATTATTCCAAAGACTTCTTTTTATGATTATCATGCCAAATATGTGAGTGATGATACGACATATATCTGCCCAGCCAAATTTGATGAATCTGTAAGACAGACTATTCAGGAAGCTTCCAAAATGATTCACGAGAGCATGGGTTTGCGCCACTATTCACGTTCTGATTTTATTGTTCATCCAAAACGGGGTGTTTATTTTCTGGAAGTAAATACTCTGCCTGGTATGACCTCCCATTCTCTCATTCCAAAAGCCGGTCTTGCCGGCGGTTTTCCGTTGTCTGAATTCTTTGATCATGTGTTGACGCTCGCCGTTGCGCACAAATAGTTGAGTGTTATCATTAAACAGTAATCTGCTCGCCGCCCAAGCCGCATGGGGAACGACTACCCAAGCTCTGAACATTGATTTAGCCACGGCAGGTTCGTTTGACAGAGTTACTTGCCACGAAGCCGCAGACGGCTCGGCTTTTGCCGCTGAAGTGCCGCTCAAAGCCACCGCTTCAGGCGCTCCCGTCATGTATTGTTTGGATAATGCGGGTGCTTTAAAGCAAGAAACAACAAACCTCGCTTCTGGTGCCGTTGTTTGCGACTAGTTTTTAAATAATTTTGCAAACGTTTCTCTTGGTGGTGTTATTTTAGCATTTGCGCGAACCTACTTTAAACGGAACTCCTGATGCGCCCCGCCACTATTTTTCTGGGGATATGGAGGCGGGGCGACGGACTCGCCCGCGCGGAGGTCTGGGGAGGAATCCACGCGGGCTTCGGCTTTCTTTTTTGAAAAAATCGGCGGCTCTCAATTATAACTACAAAACTGACTTCAATTTATTTTTAACTTCAGCTAATAACTCGGCTGAAGTTTTGAAACTGTAGTCAGTTTTGTAGTTATGTCCGTAGAGTTTGTCTTCAAATGCAATATCCATAAATGTTTTTGGTTTTGCGTAGCGTGGGATAAAATGCCCGTGCAAATGTCGCGTTTCGTTTCCTAAAAACGAATAGTTGAACCAATCGGGTTGAAAAACTTTTTTTGCCGCTTCTCTCAAATCGCGCAAAACCAAAAACAATTCAGATTGTTCTTTGGACGTTGCGTCAGCTAAATCAAGAGCGTCATCGCGTTTGCACCAAACGACACAACGCCCTAGATTACCTTGATTTTCGTGGACATAAATTTCCCAATATTTATATCCTTTGACTAGGTTTTTTGAAAAATCTTCTGCCATAATTATTTTGTACTTTTATCCACAACCGGTTGTGGACCCTACAGGACTCGAACCTGCCACCCCCTCATTGCAAATGAGGTGCTCTACCAGATGAGCTAAGGGCCC
>ERZ1292632.203-Hain-H43-01um-R2-203-length-62394-cov-9_pt1 | contig 38919 bp, 65 predicted proteins | sample MGYA00564407_ERZ1292632 | MGnify/ENA primary metagenome ERZ1292632 (study PRJEB36523, sample SAMEA6512637) | groundwater metagenome | collected 2019-01-08 | study: AquaDiva: Metagenomics assemblies of 32 groundwater samples | reverse complement strand
CGAACCGCGTGATGACCAGCCCCGACGGGATCACCTGGACGGCGAGAAGCGCGGCAGAACAAAATGAATGGCGTAGCGTCATGTACGAAAATGGCGTATTCGTAGCCGTGGCAGGAACCGGCACGAACCGCGTGATGACCAGCCCCGACGGGATCACCTGGACGGCGAGAAGCGCGGCCGAACAGAATGAATGGCGTTGCGTGACCTATGGAAATGGCGTATTCGTAGCCGTGGCTATTACGGGAGGTTTTAACCGCGTGATGACCAGCCCCGACGGGATCACCTGGACGGCGAGAAATGCGGGAGGTACTGAACCGTGGAAGTGGTATGCGGTAACTTATACCGGCCGCATATTCGTGGCCGTAGGAAACTCAAACCGCGTCATGACCAGCTACAACGGGATTACCTGGACCATTATAGCGGCGGCCACAGACAGCAATTGGCGCGGTGTGGTTAGTTATGATAATTTTTTGGTGGCGGTAGCCTATTGGCCTCCTACTACCACGCAGGTAATGACAAGTGATACGTTGTTTTTTACCACAACCGACACATTTACGTCCCAGCCTCATTCCCTCGTGGCTAGTAATACCCCAATGCAGACATATTTCGGCTATATCAACTACACAGCAAGTTTGTACGCGGGCACTTCCGCCTATTATTATGTCCAGCACGCCAGCGCTACCACGGCCAATTTTACTTCATGGACCGCCACGACCGATTATCTGCTAATAAGTTCCACGGACACGGTATGGAAATATAAGATTGATGTGACAGCCTCAACCAATACCGTAGCGGCGCCGATTATTTACAATGTCGCGTTGAATTTCAAGACTACGGGCTACTGGGAAACGCCTGAAGTCAACACCACGGGGATGTCGGATTGGGGAACATTCTCCGCCAATTCCACGTTGGATAGCGCCGCCTCGCTCACTTATGGGATATACGTCGCCACTTTTTCAGGGGGGACGGCGACAGCCAGTTCGTCGGCCTTAACATCCGGCGCGACTATCTCCACTTCTACCGGAGCATACACGAAAGTGCGGGCCACCGATAATTTTACAACAGCCACAGAAACAGTGAAACTCCATAATTTGCAATTTTCCTGGAATATCGCGACGGATAAAATGTCCAATGCTTTTGAATACAAGGGCAATATATACTTCGGGGTTCCCTATGCGTCCTCGTTAACTAATAACAGGCTGTTAAAATTTGATATTGAAAAAGCCGCATGGTATCCCTTTGACATCGCGGTGAATTCGCCCATGAGTATTGATGAATATGTTTTTTTCGGATCTCCGACAAGTGGATATCTCTATAGGTATCCATTGGGCGATTCTGATAACACCGCCGCCATAAATTCCTACTGGAAATCAAAAAATTACATCGGTGGTAACCCTTATGTGGAAAAGACTTTTCAAAGATTGTCCATCATAGCCGGTAGCAGCTATGGCTCCAATCTGGCTGTCACCTACACCATGGATACCGCCACTTCAACCGCATACACGATTAACCTGACTTCCAATACCGCTACTTTTGTCCGTAATAATCGCAATTTACAACTAGGCGGCATAGGAACATTTTTTAATTTACAGGTAGGAAACAACGCGACAAATCAACCCTGGAAATTCTTCGGAGCCAGCGTGGATTATGCGGATGATCCCTGGCGGGTTTTACCTGAATAGGAGCAAAATATGAATGACATACAAATCGGTCCGAGAAACAAAAACAGACCACCGAGGTATTTTCTGGGCACAGAAAACACGGGGAACGAGCCGTTGATGGACGCGCAGTGGATTGTGTGGAAAAATCAGGGGAGAACGCCTACCGGACAGCACAGCATATCGGATTACCAGGGTGCGTACGCGCAGCTGGCGGCGCAGGACAGACAGCTCAAACAGTACTATGAGCTAGCCACGGGGAAGCCTGCAACCCCGGAGATAATGTACAAGTACTCCCAATACGCCAATGACCCCGCCTTACTTGAGGCGGCAATCAGCAAGGACTTGCAGACCGCGACATTTGATATAACTTTACCGACACAGCCGACGATTCCGACACAGCCGATTCCAAATGCGGATTTACCGACACAGCCGATTCCAAATGCGGATTTACCGACACAGCCGACGATTCCAAATGCTCCGCCTGCGACTCCGGGTACGAGAGATGTTATCCCTCCACCGAGGTATTTTCTGGGCACAGAAAACACGGGGAACGAGCCGTTGATGGACGCGCAGTGGATTGTGTGGAAAAATCAGGGGAGAACGCCTACCGGACAGCACAGCATATCGGATTACCAGGGTGCGTACGCGCAGCTGGCGGCGCAGGACAGACAGCTCAAACAGTACTATGAGCTAACCACGGGGAAGCCGGCGACCCCGGAGATAATGTACAAGTACTCCCAATACGCCAATGACCCCGCCTTGCTTAGCGCGGCAATCGACAAGGATCTACAGACCGCGACATTTGATACAACCACTCCCGAATTTGATACAACCACTCCCGACACACAGGAGCCAGGCGGGCGGGCACCGGAGCCAGGCGGGCGGGCACAAACGCCGGAGGAAGCCCGAAGGATTAAAATCCTGGGCGACATAAAAACAATGGTCCAGGACACCCTGGGCCGTGCGCCGACCAACGCCGAATTGGAATATTTCGGGAAGAATATGCAGCAGGGCAATCTTGATGCTTATGGTTTGACCAACTTCCTCCAAGGGACGGCTGAATACCAGAACAAAACATCAGATGTCGCCAGGACCAAATTGGCCGGGGAATTAGGCGCGGTGGACACGACCTATCTGAACAAAATACAAAGCGGGCTGGAATCCCGATATGCGGCGATGGGTCGGCCAGGAGCCTCGGCCTTCGGGGCGGCGTTAATCAATGCGGGCAAAGATCTGGCAACCGAACGCACGGGTTACTTAGCGGGCTTAGGCTACCAGGACTTTCAACGTGGGCAAAACACATTAACCAACGCCTATCAGAATCGGTTAGCGCAAATGTATCAGCAACAGCAACAGGGCGCACAATTAGGGGCTGAAAGCAGACAGCGATATTATTCGCAACAGGACCAGGAACGACGATACACGGCCGCGGAACGGCTTATGCGACTTTCACGGCCGAGACAGCAGTCTTTCTTACAGTCATTGCTGCCGGGATTGATGAAAGGTGGATTGGAGCTGGGCGCGACTATGCTTGGCGCGCCGGAAGGCGCTTAGGAAACCGTCTTGCCAGTAATTAGCTATCGCCGAGTATGAGTATAAATAACCCTTACGGATGAGTATAAATAACCCTTACGGAGAATATTAATTATGCCTTATAGACCCACAGTCCCTAATTTATTTGGTCAGCAGATGGGCGCGGCTTTAGCCGGTGGTGCGGAGAGCATAGCCGGTGGGCTTCAACGTAAATATGAAGCACAGCGGCAACTGGCTCAACAGAATAAGGCACTGCAAATGACCTTCGCCTCAAGGGGAATAGAATATGCCCCGAATGACCCCGAGTCCCTTGACAGGGCAATGGCTCAATTTCGCCAGATGTCGCAATCTGGGATGGAGCTTTCTAATGCAAAGACACAGGCTGAAATGGACAGAATTAAATTTCAATCAACACCGGCGGGGGCCATGGGGGGGATGGTGCCGGGGGGTGGTTACGATTTCCTCACAGGCCCCGGTGGCATACAATATGTGCCGACCAAATATGGCCCACGCTTTGTACCCCCGGAACCGATAGCGATTAATCCGAGCACAGGGGAGCAAATAGTACTGCCACGTGGTGGTAAATTTGTTGAACCATCAGGATCAGCAGCAGCCAAGCTGACCCTATCTAAAATTAACGCCTTCGCAAAATCGATAAATGAACTGGAGCAAGTGTTGAGTACGGTCCCCTCCGGCAGAATAGCGGGTGGGGGAGCAAAGGTGTTAAACACTTATACAGGGATCTTTCCGCAAGTAAGAACCTCTGAATCTTTGAGTGGGCTTATGACTCCTATGGCAACCAGGCTTATAGGCGGGGATGTTGGCAATCTTTCGGAAACAGAACAGAAAGCGGCACGAACCGCCTTACATTTGACCAATGCCACAACAGAAGAGAGAAAACAGGTGATAGGATTATTGCGCACTTTACTGAAAGATAAAGAAAAAGAGGCAAAACAGATCGTCACTGGTCGTAGTGGCGCATGGAATCAACCCGGTCAAAATGATTCACCAGATCTGGAATCCGGTCAAAATGATTCACCAGATCTGGAATCCGCTGAAACCAGATATGAAGAATTGGAGGCCGCGGGCATGTCGCAATCCGATATTTATGCCCAACTTACTACGGAGGGATTTTAATGCCGTTTAATGCCGAGGAATATACCGCATATAAGCAGTCCATTAAGACGAAATCAGGATTTAACCCTGAAGAGTTTGCCGCATACAAAGCAAACCCGTCTCTATGGCAACGCTTCAAAGCCGGGTTTATGGAAAAAGATATCGCACAACCCCAGGGCTTTGAAAAGGGAGATGTTGCCGAGTTTGCGGGTAGGCATGGCCTTGAAACATTGGGCGGAACTATAATGTCACCATTCGGGCCAGCCGGTATAGGCGCAGGCGCGGCAGCGGGCAAAGCAACCCATGAGGCCATAAGACGCGGCATAGGGGCATTTAACCCCGATTCTACCGATATGTCAGGAGATTTAGGGACAGTAACCGGAAAAGTGGCGGGCGAGGGACTAACGCAAGCGGCTGGCGCAAAAGTTCTTCCTTACGCCACTAAAATTGTCGGTGGCACATTAACCGGCATAGGCAAACATGTAGTAGCCCCTATTTTAAGGACCACTGCCGGGGTAAGTAAAGTGGCTATGGATACGCTCATAGAATCGCCATCAAAGGTTTTACGATATATTGGTAAAAGTCCCGAGGAAATAGCCGCTTACGGTAAGGCATTTCAGGACGCGATAATACAAAACGTAAAACGAGCCGGAGAATTATACGATTCTATCATAAAAAATCAAGTTAGGACTGCGCCTAAATATACACAGGATTTTAAATCAGAATTATTTGAAGTTATGAACGATACCATAGGCGAAACCCGGCAAGAGTTTGGCTATGGTCTTGTCAACAGAGTAGCGGATCCCAGGGAAGCGAAGTTATTTAACGCGGTAGCGGATAATATAGCGCAGAGAATGAGGAGACCTGACGCGGAAGGATTATATTTCCTACAGCGGGATTTGACCAATATTATACAGAAGAACGAGGGCAACCCTATCGCCGCCGCTATGGGGCAAGTTAAAACCAAACTTATGGATTACCTGGGTAGGAAAATACCCGAAATCGGAGAGGCTAATTCCATCTATAGATCAGCGAAAACATTGGAGGAAGAGCTGCGCGGGGTCATAAATGCGGAAAATCCTACCGCTATGATAAAGAACGCATTATCTAAATTTACCACCAAAGGAGACGCGATAAGCGGGTCTTTGTCTACTTTAGAACGGGGCATATCTAAAAAAGTCGCCACGCCCGAAGTGATGGATATAATGAGCAAAGCGGATAGTATCGCTGGCGCAAGAAAAGCGTTGGAGGGGGTTGTTTATGGCAGCGCGGCTAAAGAATTTGCCCCGGTACTCAAAGATTTGCCCCGAACAGGGTTCGCGGTAGGCGCAAGTCAACTTTTATCTAAGCCGTTTGGCATGTTGGCCGTTCCCGCGTTTTCCCCCAGGGCGGTAGGATACGGCGTAGCGGGTGCGGTTCAAGGCAGTCGCGCTATAGGCCGAGCGGTAAATGCCGAGGCTTCACAAGCGGTAGGTAGATATTTACGGCCCAGCGTAATATCCTCCACCGAGGAATTAATGCGTAAGTATTACGAGGCGCAGAAGTGAAGCTTCGGATAAAACATCACAGGATTTTTGAATTAATATTAATTCTATTATCGATTAACGCTAATAGTGTGTTTTCTCAATGGAGAGCTGTAAAAATTTCTTCATCAACGGACATACAGGCCGTGAGTGAAAATTTTAGGAGAGCATCTATATGGAGTTCTAGAAAACTGGATAGGTTCAGCAATGATGTTTTATATGGGCAACCAGTATTTAAGAATGGGGTAAAATTTAATGATTCAACTGTACAGACGACTGCTTTCAGCAGTTCAACGGCTTATGCAGTTTTATCCGCAACTCAAACCTTTACCGGCGGCAATACGTTTACCGGCAATTCCGGGCAATATGGGCTAACGGTTTCCAGCGGAGTGAGTCTGGCGGGGCTTCTTTATAGTAATAATGGCAACATCGGTATAGGAACTACCTCCCCAATTACAACATTGGAAATTTACAAGGCTACAAGTAATACATACTGGGATGAGGGGATAAAAGTTGTCCGTGGCTCAATACCAACACAATATGGAATGATCAATGCGTGGCAAGGTGCGCTCCGGTTTGCCGGTGTGGTTGAAGGAGGCGGGGACTCCGGTGTAATTTGGTTTGAACGTCATAACGCAGGCTCAGGGACGCCATCCGTCAGCATGGTCATAGGCGCAACCGGCAACGTCGGTATAGGGACGACGGCGCCTGGGACGAAACTGGATGTGGTCGGAGGCGCGCTGATTGATTCGTCAATGACGGTAAATGGCGGATACTATGGCGACGGTGCGAATCTCACGGGGGTAATCCAATCCACGGCCACTGGAACATACCCATTATCCATAACGGGGACTGTCCCTGCCGCCAGTGTAAGCGCGGGTAATCTGGGTGGGTCAGTCCAAGCGTCATCAGTTGCGCTGGCCGGTTTTTACAGCGACGCAGGAGTGCGCGCAAATCTGGGTTTAGCTGTCGGGACGAACGTGCAGGCCTGGGACGCCGACCTTGACGACCTCGCAGACGGTTCTTTGACTGGCTCTAAAATAGGTTCAGGGGTGCCATCAGCTAATATCGCCGCTGGCGCATTGGACCTTATTGCCAGCATGACAGCGTCCAGCGGAACGATTAACGGGGATTTTAGCGCAACGGGCACAATAGACATGGGATTGGTTTTCGTCTCATCTTCCTCCTCAGTTGCCACTACGGGTGTAACAGCGACTTGCGCCGCTGGATATAAAGTTCTATCGGCAGTGGGCTGGTGCAACAACGGGAATACAGCGCCGTTGTATTACTGGTTGGGATCAGAAACAACAGGAGAAGTCGCTTGTGCGTCGGCCACTAACAATCTGGTTAAGATACGTTGCGCGAGATTTAAATGACCTACAACCCTGAAAAAGACGGCGAACGGCGGCAGGACGGGCACAGCGTCCGGCTTAGCTTACTGGAACAATCCACGATTGAAACCAAGCACAGCCTTATCAGTGTGCATAAACGGATAACGGAAATTCAAAAAGGCGTGCAGGACGAGATTAAGCAAGGATTGGCCGCTATATTTGCCAAGATTGATGTGCAGCAGGTGAATTGTACGGGCCACTTACAGCGCACGTCAAGACTGGAGACAGCCCATGGATATATTGAAAAGGCCTTGTACGGGCTAGGTACTGCGGGCGCTCTGATCGCGGGGTGGATATTGCAGCATACCGGCGGTAAAGGGAAATAGATGTCAAACTTAAATTTGATCATAGCAGGTTGTTTTCTTGTGCTTGAAGTAATCGTAATCGGACTGGTTCTTATTCGGTTATCGCGCGAAATTGACATTTAAGAGTATGCTGGAAATTGTTTTGCTTATACTGGTTATTATGTTCTTTGCCGTGGGGTGGGAGAAATGAACGATCAAAAATTAACCGAGCATTTCAGCTTCTATGAAATGACCACGACCACGCAGGCAGAGCTGCTGGAAGCTAACCGGGAAGCGGCATTACAGGCTGTGGAAAAACTGCGCCAGGTTTGCGTAGAATTAGAAAAGCTAAGGGCGTTTATTATGCGCCCGATAATTATTAAGTCGGGGTTTCGCTTCCCTCCGCTCAATTCCGCTGTCGGCGGGTCAACTAACAGCCAGCACATGGCCGGCGAAGCCGCAGATTTTTCGGTGGCTGGGTCAGAACACGCCAACGCGCTTAGATTCTGTTTTGACTGGTGCTGCAACCATCTGGTTTACGGACAGATAATTTTTGAAAGCCCACTGCACAGAAAGCCGTGGATACATCTGGGTTTACCGCGTGAGGGGCGGCCCCGTACACAGTTGATTTTTGACGGCAGGACGTATCTGCACACGTGATTAAAAAACTGGTTTATTACTACTGGAATTTACAGGGTAAAAAAATTGAAAAATTTGAAACAGCTTGTAAATCTGATCTTCAGAAGGTCCATGAACGGATTATCCGTCACCGTGGACGTGGGCGCGGCCGCAAAGTTGATTGGAAAAATGCTAAAATGGATAAAGAGGAAATATGAATAAAATCATAGCGTTTGCTTTAAGAATAACAGGATTCGGCTGGATTGCCGAAAAGGTGGATGGGTACAAGACACGGATCGGAGCGGTATCGCTTATGCTCTCGGGACTTGCGGAACTGACACAGAAAATCACGTCCCTTACCGATCTGGCCTCCATCGTGGCGTTCGCCAAGGCCCTGCCTTTAAGCCCTGGATGGGTCGCCTTGAGCGCGGGGATCGCGGCCTGGGGCCTTGCCCGTAAAGCCGAGAAAGCGGCAGAGGATGCGGCGGCTAAGCCCGAATTATCTAAGCCTTGATTCAGGTTTGACCCTAAAACGCATAAATGCAGGGCGGCCTCGTCAGTAATCGGGGTTATGCTGGTACTTAACCACCTTACCGAACTCAATGCGCCGTATCTTTTTATCCGCGGCGGCTAGGCGCAGCTTACGTTCCAATGCGCCATAAGATACGGTAATCCCCGCCATTTCATGTAGTTCGTCTTTGAAAAGGATAATGGGATAGAACGCTCTGAGATAATCAAGGGCGCAGGCTATTCCCCGAACTTCTTTTACCGAGTCGTTCGGGGTCAAGTGATAATCCCCCCACTGGCTAAACAAGTAAGGTTGTTTCATAATTTTTTAATATCAATCTGACACCCGGTTTTAACAGCGGCGTCCGCGTAGAATTTTTGGCTATGGAGTTCGCAGATACGGCCATCATCGGCCCATATTCCGGCTTGTGTCAAAGCGTCTAAAATGGCCTTTTCGTAATTGTCCAGGTCGGGGCGCACATCGGGCCTTGTCTTGCTCTTGGCGGCGCTTTTGGGCCGGGGTAGGTATATGCTCAAATCCACCGATAAAGGGCAGTCTAGTGGCTGTTTCGGCCTGTTTTCAAGGGCTTTGTGGTAGCACGCACTAAACCAATCGCTTTTAGGGCTCCATGTGGTAGGGGATTTCATCCCAGGCTTAAAAAAGGTCCGCGCTCTTGCCTGTGGCTTGGGTAGGCCAGTTATAAAAAAGGATATGGTCATTGCCCCACACCTGCACAGCGAGTTGCAATTTTCACTCGGGACGCTTTTATAAAAAACTCTATTTTCTTACCTATATACGGCTCTAAAATTTTCATAGTGCGGACACAATGTTTTTTGTCTTTGTGCGTTGGAACGCCTCCGCCAATACTGATGTAATACCCCCCTGCTATCAGATATTTTCCGAGTGATTTGTATTTCATTGCCCCGCCTGAACCTTGCCGCAATCCACGCAAACTCCGACAATTCGTGAACCCTGGCATACCCCGGTACGTTTCCACAAACAGCCAGGCTTGCCCGTAAAGCAGCAATAGGGCGTTACCTCATCGCCATGTGCCAGACAAAGCCGGGTAATCTCAACCGACGTATACCCACAGCTCTCGCATTCATCGCCTGCTTCAGTATTTTCCATGCGCTCCTTTATTTTTTCAGCTTGCTCATGCCTTATCTCAACGCTGTTTTTGCTTCCGTCCCATTTGGTAATCATTATTATCCCGCCTCTTGGTTTCTACACAAAGTATATACAAAAAAGCGAACAATGCAAGCTTAAAACATTCATAGAGTTTCTATGCGCTTGTAAAACACACTCCTAAAAATCGGCCCTTGTGTGCGCTCGGCAAAGAGGTACACACAAGGGAACAAAAAAGATTTTGAGTAATCGCTTTGCCGAGCATATAGTCAGTATGACATTTACACACTCACTTGTCAATTCCTATTTTATATAAAATGTCGGGGGGGGAGTATCCCTATTTTTTGAGTCTGTCGGGAATATTCGTTTGGGGATGGGGCGAGGCTTGTGCCTGGTGGTAAGATCCGAGATTAACCCCACCTCCTTGTACGGACTGTTATAACCACTCATTTCGCCTCCCTGAGTAAACCAGTGTGCCATATCCCATCTCCCGTGCGTCGCAGGGAGATTAACACGAGGCCGGCTTCGCATATGCTCTCAATATCCCGCTCCAAGGTTCTTTCTGATACCTGGAATTTTTTACGCAGTTCTGCTGTCGGAATGGAGAATCCATCTTTGAACAGCAGAATAATTTGCAAGAGTCTTTTCAGGCGTTTATCTTTCATTTTTTCTCCTTTAAAAGTAGTTTGGCCCCATACCCGATGATTTCTGCCAACATTTTACCGTAGGCGGCTTCACTCGCGTCGGACCACACGGTGGCGGCCCACGCGGCGGCCCTCGCGGTGGCCCTCGCGGTGGCCCTCGCGGTGGCCCTCGCGGTGGCACTCGCGGCGGCCCACGCGGCGGCGGCCCTCGCGGCGGCGGCCCTCGCGGCGGCGGCGCCCCTCGCGGCGTCCCACGCGGCGGCCCTCGCGGCGTCGGCGGCACTCGCGGCGGCGGCCCTCGCAAACTGCGCCGCTTGACCTGCGCAATAACCAGCCCACTCAACGATGATCGCCTGTGCGTTGACCCCCCACAACGCAGTCCGCTCGCTGCTACACAGTTTGTCGCCGCCGATGATGATCTCGCCCGTATGCGCCGTGCGCCAAACCCAGCACCCTGGTGAGTAGCGCAGAGCATCCATAATTGACTCTGACCCGTGTAGCCCGCGCTCACAGATTTTCACCGGCGCGTTGACGCGCAGCGTATCGCCGATAGCGAACTGCGACCCGCCCCTCAGTCTTTGTCCGTCAGTCCAATGCCAAGCGAAAATTAGGGTCATCGTCCGCACTCCTCGATCGAAATTTGTCCGCACCACAGCAGCGGCGATTCTGGCTCGGCGCGGCATTCGCGGTACACCTCAAGCGCGCAACCCATTGGCGACTCGTCGGCTGTGGCCAATTGCTCGCAGGCGCGAATCAGCACGATTGCGACCGCGGTGAGCGCGAGCTTTTCAACGTGGTTCATAGGACCTCCATTTGATTCGTCGGCAACGCTGCGAACTGTGCCGGCGGCAACGCTGGCGCGATCGTCGCCGACCGGGTCCGAATCATCGCCGGTTTATCGTCGCCGAATATCCCCGGCAACAACGCCGGCGCGATACCGTCGACGGCGCCGCAGTAGGCCCGCCGAAACGCCGCCAACATGGACGGCTTGCCGTCGTCGGTCATCACTCCGAACGCTGGCCAACCGCCGATCGCTGCAAGCGCAGTCATCGTCCGCGGATCGTCGAACGACACGGCGCGGAAAGTACCGTATCGTCGGCAAGCGTCAAGGCATTCGCCCCAAGCGACCATCGAAGCAGCTTCGAGCGCGTCGCGTTCGTTGCGTTTCGTTCCGCGTACCTTGCCGATCAGGTCGGCCGGCGTCGGAGCGAACCGGCCGCGTTCCGTGTCGCCCATGTGAAGCTCAAGCGCGCGCAATGCAGACGGCCAACCAATGCCGGACGATTCGAGCACGCGAAACCAAAGCACCATCGCGTCGTCGGTAAATTCTACACGGTAGGTTGTGCGCATCGCAGCCGACAGCGCCGCCGCGAATTCTCGTGGGCCGCTCATAGTCCGAGCCGATCGGCTACGCGGTCCGCTTGTGCCCGAGCCGCAGCAAATTCGCCAGACCCTTCGCCCTGCGCCCAGGCTTTCATCGGCGCCTTGCCTTTGTCGACGTCGCGCTGAATCCACGATGTCAAAAACGCGCGCATGCCCTTCGCAGTTTTCCTTCGTGTCGGTTTCGCTTGCACCCATGCCAGCGCCCGGCGGGCGGCGGCGACCACGTCGACGCCATCGAACGCGGCCTCCAGGTCATCGACGACCGACCGCGTCAGCTCCCAGCGGTTCGGCGTGCCAACGCAGGGGAATTCAACGATGGCCGGCGGCGGGTCGTCCGGCGGAGTTTCGAGCAGCAGCGGACCGACAGGCGTGGTCGGCGGCGCGGTCGGTTCGACGGCCGCGGCGCACTCCGCTGCCGGTTCATTCGCTTGGCTTGGCTTGGCTTGGCTTGGCTTGGCTTCCCTTGGCTTGGCTTGGCTTGGCTTGGCTTGGGAGGGGGCGCCGCGTGGCGTACTGTCCTGCGTTTGTCCGCGTTCTCCGCGATTTGTCGCGGAATGTCCGCGACTTTCCGCGCCGTGTCGCGGAATGTCCGCGACTTTCCGCGCCGTGTCGCCGTCGCGTGACCGCCACGCGCGCTTCCGTTCCCGGTCCAAAACCCACTTAGGCGCATGCTCCCAATATGCATGGACCGTCAGACCGTCCGCCGATTCGTCAAGCCATCGGAGTTCAACGAGCAGCGCAGCAAGCGCCCCGGCGGCGCCGTCCCAATCGCATGCGCTCTCCACATCGGCAGCGTCGCGGAACGTCGGCCCGTGGGCGTGCGCCGTGTCCCACAGAGATTCGAGCAAGCCGCGGACGGCGTAGCGCGAGAGCCCGTGCCGGGCGCTGGCGACGGCGACCAGCCGTTTGAATTTCGGCGAGGTCGCAATCGACAACTTAGCCATGATCGGCCTCAATTCGACGCGCCCCGCGGACAGCGTGCGAGCCGGGTAGCCGTGCTGTCACGCGGGGGCGCCGAAACTCTGAATGTGCGGGTTTCCCGGCTCGCACGGCTTCAACCTACCACGGCGCAGCGGAAACGTGCAAGCGCCGATCCGCACCGGCGGACACGTCGGCCATAACCGCATCGGCGAAAAAGTCGGCCGCGCAATCGTCGTGCATGCGGCCCTCGACCGTGGCCCAGCCAGCCCCGGCCGGTACGGGTAGGCCGCAGCGCGCACACGGTTCGCCCGGGTGATCGTTCGGCGGTGCAAGCGCACCGGCCGGCGCCGGAGGCCATGGCGCGTTGCCGTGACGGTCACAAATCGAGTCCGGCGGTATTCGGTCGGCCGGGTCGTTATAGGTCCGGCCGCACCGCCGGCATGTCCAGTCCTTCGTCGCTTTCATCGCTTGGCACCGTTCCCCAGCGGACCGATCGGCGGCCCTCCGACCGGGACGGATTTAGCCGGCAATGTCACGCCATCGCCGATGATTTCGACGCGGTCGACGTCAAACCAACACGCGTTCGGAATTTCGACCGCGTCGGCTTTTGGCTTTGGCGTCATCCCGTATTGACTGCACCCTGTAAACCAGTCGGTACGGCCGACGATGACGCCCTCGATTCCCGTAACGATGTCCCGCCCGCGCTTCCCGAAATTCGGATCGTTCATGGCTTTCCCTTTTCTTTGCCGGCATCGCCGGCGGTTTGTTGCTCAATCCATGCAATGATCTTTGCCCCGTCAGTATCGGTCAGCGCGTCCGGGGTTTTGACATCGCGCCCAAGCGTCCGCAGGCACACGCCGCGAAACTCCCTTTGCGCCGCGTCGCCGTGTTTCACGCGAAACCATTCGCGGATTCGCTCAGCGTCGGCCGCCGTGGCCGTCGGATAGTCGCCGCGGAATTCGGCCCGCACAGCATCGGCAGGCCCAGCGCGGCCCGCGCGCGGGTCGTCGGCGTCGGCGTCAGCCATGTCGGTCGTCGGAATGCAAAACACTTGGAGCAAAGCGTATTTGAGCGCCGCCGACATGGCTTTGTTCGTCGCTTTGTCTCCGCTGTCCATTGCCTCGCCGACCGTGGTGAGTTCGACCGCCGAGCCGTCGGCGCCGCAGACAAACCGAAACCGCACGGTAAGTATGGCGTACTGGTTCCATCCGCCGTTTTTGTTTTCGACGCGCTCCCGCTTTTGGTCGATGACTTCCGGCAACACGATGACGCCGGCGTCGGCCATCGGGCCATGCAGCGCGTTCATGATATCGTCAATGCCGCGGAACTTGAATCGCTGTCCCTCGTTGTAGCGGTCCTTGCCGATCGCGCGGACGGCGCGCATGACCGAAAGCATGGCCCCGTGGATTGCGCCCGCCGGCGCGTCGGCGGCCATTAGAACGGCCCCACAATGCGGCCCGGCGCGTGCAATTCTTGGAGCAGGTATTCGTCGGCGATCGCCCACGCGGGCGCGTCCAACACGGCCGGCGCATCATTCGGCGTGTAGTGCGGCCAACCGTCCTCCGGCGGATTCGCGCGCAAGCCGACGACCGTATCAAGCGCCCGGCGATAGAGCATGCGCCCGCGCAAAATCCATGCGTCGTCGGCGATATAGACGCCGACCGCGTACGGCGGCGACGTTTCGACGGCCAGCCACACCCATGACCAATCGGACGCGCCGACAAATGCAGGGTCACCGGACGCAGCCAAGCCGTCAAGGTAGTACGCCGCTTGCATGTGGTAGGCGCGGTCCTTGATCGCGCGGACGAACGCATGCGCCGACGCGTCGTTGGTCGTTTTCAGGTCCATGACAATCCTCCGCGACTGCGCCGCGCGGTCGACGCGACAGCGGCACGGCAGGCCCGTCGGCGCGTCCGTCCAAAGCACCGTCAGTTCCGTTTCGACGTCGTAGCCGAGCAACCGGCGCGCGACGGGATGCGACCAAACCGAATGCGCGATGGCCCGCGCGGCGGCGTTTTGTTCCGCTGTTAGCAGCGACGCGCCGGCCACGGCCGCGGCGGCCATTGCGTCGGCGTATTTCGCCCGGCCATCCTTCGTCCGGCGGTCGACGTCAGGCGCAGCGACGAATAGAGCCGCCGCGCGGTCCGGTTCCAGCGCGAACGCGTGCGCCGCCTTGCCGAGCAACATGGCCTCTGTCGTTTCGTCCTTGATCCGGTCCGCTTCCGCGCGATCAAACCGCGCGTGAAAGTGCACGGGCGAACGCAAGACCCACTTGAGCATGCTCTGCGATATTTCCGGCCGCGCGTGGTACACGGCTTCCGATTCGTTGCGGACGATCATGGCGCCCTCGTTTCGATTGCCGCGACGATAGCATCGGCTCCGGTTGCTATGGCCACCGCGATAATATGTGCTGACGTTGCAACAGCCGCAGCGACGGCTACTGACGCATCGCTCGGTTTGAGTTCTTCAATCACTCGCAATAACTCCTGTAGCGCAGTACGCGAGAACGCATCAAGCTCGCTGGCTACATTATTCATGACGGCACCGCGCCAGCCGTGGCGACGATCCCCGGATAAGCTGCGAGCGCTCGCCGCGCCGTCTCGCGTACGGTCAACACGTAGTCCGTTGCCGCGCGAATCATGTCCGGCGCGCTGTCGCCGCGCGGCTGCATGGTTAGATTTGCGATAAGCGAAAGCGCCGCGCCGAATGTTTCCGCGGCGTCGCGTCGCGCGTCCAATGCCTCGCCGAGATTGCCCATGATCTTGTCCTTTTCGTGTCAGCCTTGCGGCCGGTTACCAATTCCGTAGAGATAGCCCGGTAGTTGCTGATTCAATCAACGTAACCACGCCGGGGAGTTCGAGCGCGTCGGCGCCGAACGTGTCGGCGTAGACGGCCAGCAAGCAAGCGTCGCAGTAGCCATGCGTTTCGCGGCGGTCGTCGAACGGCGCCGCCTCGCCCAGCCGCGAGCGGCACTGGCAACAGACCCTAATCATGGCCTTGGCGCCTGATCGTTGGCGTCGGTCGCCGCACGTCCGGCGGCGTTGGGTTCGGCGTCTCGCGCCGCACCGGGCGCCGCGCGTAGGCCAGCGCCGCCGCGCGATCAGCGACGGGGAACATGCGCCGTTGCGCTTCGCCGGCCCGGCGCGGAGTGACCAGCCACCCGGCGATCGTCAACACGATGTAACAATCAACGATGATTTCCACATCACCCGGGCGCCGCGTCGGCGCGAGCGTCTGAAAGTATCGGCGCAAAAACGCAAACGATTGGTCGGGCATGTTGCACGTGAAACTTTCCCACGCCTCAATTTTCGCCGCGTCAATCCCGGTTTCGTCCGCCATCCGCGCAACAGATCGGCCGGAGGCGCGGCGCGACGTGCGCAGCCATTGGCCGCGGGCTACGCCAGATTCGGTTGTGGTCAGAATCGGCGCCGGCAGATTCGGCCCGCTCACCGCGTCGTCGCTCGGCGCAAATGCTCCACCACGTCGGCCAATTGCCGCCGGGCTTCGATCGCCACCGCCACCGCATCAGGTGTTTCCGGTAATTTCAGCACCGCGGCCGATGCGCCAAGCGCCAATTGCCGAGCCTCAAGGACAAACCGCATATACTGCGCCCCGTCAAATCGCCCGCGCGTCGAGTCGTGTTGGTCGGTCATGGCCTTGCCCTCTCTCGGTTCGGTCGCGTACCACGGCAACCGCTGCGGAATACGCTAGCCGACATTTTCGCGCGCGTCAAGTCGCGGTCGGCCCGGCCGTCTCCGGGTCGCCGCGAACAGCTCAAGGTCCGCGCGCGCGATCTCGTACCGTCCGCGCGCGCCGGTCATGCGCACCGTTGCCGCCAGCGCCCCGGACGCGACGTGCCGCCGAACGGCCTCGCGCGTGATGCCGAGTCGTTCGGCGGCCGTCGCCAGCGTGTAGCGGGCCGGGGCGCGGCTCATTGCGCGCGCCCTTCCGCCTCGGCAACCGCCGAGCGGGCAAGCAACATAAACTCGCGCCACAAAAACACCTTTTCTTTCGGCGGTAAAGTCCGCGGTGTCCCATCGCTGTTTCGTCCCCACCCGTCGATGACCTTCGCCACGGCTAGCAGTTTCGGCGCTGCGGCAATCAAAGCGGCATCGGTTGCCGCGCGGCTAGCGCGGGCGGAGGACGTGTCGGCGCACTCGACGACCGCCACCAAGCCGCCGTTTTCATCTTCGATTGGCAGCCGATCCTCGCGGTCGCCGTACCGCAGGCCAACATACCAGCGTTCAGACGTGTTGGTCCGCTGGTTCATCTGTCTACTCCTGCCCCTGGGGGGTGGCTGCGCGGGCGAGAAAACTCGACAGCGCGCGGACCAATCGGACGGCGGTTTGACCCTCCGAAGAGTCGCGCAAAGCGATAATGCTGCCGTCGGCCATAACGTCTACCCACGTTGGCCTCTTCTGGCGGCCCCACGTAACAGCGAGTCCTCCGCCGATCGGGTCTGTGGGGTCATCACCAAACGTACACACTGTTTCGATTTTGACGCTCATCTGGTCTACTCCTGCCCCGTGGGGGCTGTTCGGCGTGGCGGTGTGCCTGCGCCTCAATTACCGATATTATTGCACATACTAGGATAGATGTCAAGCGCCGGAGACGCGCGCATGGCGCGGGTTTCCGTGCGGACGACGTTTCGCCGACCCCGCGCGCTACCGCTCAGCGCCCGCGAACCTTGCCAATTCGTCGAGACTGGCCTCGACCAAACCCGCCGTCCTCGCGTGAAGTTTTTTTGTCATGGCAGGGCTTGCACAGCGCTTGCCAATTTGTCTGTTCCCACATCAGCCCGGCGTCGCCGCGGTGCGCGGTCACGTGGTCGACGACCGTCGACGGCACGATCAGACCGGCGGCCCGGCACGTGCGGCACAGCGGATTGCGGGAGAGGTACGCGGCCCGGGCGCGCCGCCAGCGCGAGGTGTAGCCCCGCTCGCGCGCCGACGGCCGGGCGGCCTCAGAGCGCGCCGCGAATTTTTCCGCGCACGTGGGGCAGCGTGTCGCGCTGTGCGTCGTGTGGCAGGCGCCGCAGCGCCGCGCGAGCGGCACGGCTATCTCAGTACGTCCATGGGGTCTGCCGGCTTGACGATCGGCACATGGATGTCGTGGCGCCGGGCGACGCCGATGACGCCGATCAGTGTCCCCAGCGCGCGCACGACCGTCAAGACGGTCGCCACGGGAATGCCTACGCCGGTAGCCGCCAAAATCATGACGACGAAATCGGCGGCCGTCTCGGCGACGCCGGGCGTAGCGAGCGCAACGCCCCACGCCGACATGCTGTTGAGGATGGATTTTGTTTGCGCCACTTTTCGCCTCCTAGGCTTGACGGTGAAAAACGCGATCCGCTAACGATTCCGAGAAAGACATGCCAACACCCAACGAGCCGATTTTCGTTTAGGTCGTCGCGCATTCGACGTGCCCCAAATCGTCGAAACGGTTGTCGAGTACGTCGCCGTCGGAATCCCAATCGCCGCCCCACACAATCGGCACGCCCAGCGCGGCGCCGGTCGCAACGTACAGACCACCGATAAAAGTGAATTGCTCGCGTACCGCCGCTTCGATTTCGCCGACTGTCTTGCCCTCTTTGACGGCGATGTCAACAAACTGCGCGCGCGATCCGACGATGACGCCGAACCGCGCGATGAACGGCGCAAAGTCGAGCGCCATTGCGGGCCGGCCTAAGTGCTTGCTCTGCATCGTGCGCGACACGCCGGACGCCACATTGGCCCGTTGCTGCGCGATGGTGCGGGCGCCCTGCAAAATTTTATGGTCAGCCAACACAATGACCGCGCGCGCGACGGACCCCAAGCGCGGATCGACCGTAGCGAGTTCGCGCTCCGACGCGGCGCCGAACGTGTAGCCCGCGCGGTACCCGGTCACGGCGTCGGCGCCGTCACCATCGACGCGTCGATGCAATCGAGCACAACGACACAGCCGAGTTCCGTCAATGCATCGACGAACGGATCGACGACCTCGCGCGGCGCGTTCAACGCCGCGGTCAAGATCGCGGCGAGAATCACGCCGATGATGCCCAAGGTTTGCTTGCTGATTCGCTTACGTTCCATGGCTTGCCTCCGGTTAGGTGTAGCCGGTAATTCTGACAAATGCGTTGACGGGAATCACGTAGGTTCCCTCAGCCTCATTGTAGGCGATCCACGTTTGCGTTCCGGTGTCGTACCGCAGCGCGTCCGTGGCGCTGGCCGCCTCAGTCCGCATAGCAAAGTCGCCTGACGGCGTGATGAAAAACGACCCGACACCAACCGCAGAAAATTGCACTACGGACGCCTTGCCGGCGAGGTCCCCGGTCTGTAGCGTCGTCGGCATTCGTCACTCGTAGATACAGACGATACCCGCGGTTTGATTCGCGGCCGTGGCCGTCACGTACAGCGCCGACGCGTCGATGCGGTTACGGTAGTCGCCGTTCAGCGTCAGCGTTGGCTGTGTCACTGTCAATACGTAACCCGTGGTTGTCGCGACGGTCGTCGAGCCCACGTAGATATTCCCGGTGTTCGCCGGCGCCGCTTGGACGGTGACAATCAGGCAATCGTCGGGCGCCGATGAATCGAGAACCTCTACCGCCGCATCGATGTCGGTGTTTTGGTTTTGGTAGATCAGCGCCGTTCCAGCGTGCACGCCGACGGCGGCAACCAACACCAACGCGAGAATGACTACGAACTTGCGCATGTGCGCCTCCTATTTGTCGAGCTTGGATTCGATGCGAGATAGACGACCGTCGACCGCTTCAAGCTGCGCCTCGATCGCCGCCAGGCGTTCGCCGTGGCTTTTCCCGGCGCCGTCCGATTCCTGTTTGCGTTTCGCCATGGCCGCCTCCGCCAGGCGCAAGGCGCCCTGAGCGATGACCACAAGACCGGCGGTAGTCGCAGCCTCAACCATGATGGACCTTCCCTAGCATGCGGACGATGAGTTCCACGAACGCCCAACCGATCAGCGCGCCGACGAGGTTGTCGATCATTGCAGAGGGCCCTTGATTTCGAGTAGCCCGGTCGCAATCGTCGATTCGCCCTCTGCGTGCGTTACGATCAGCCGCACGTCGACGGCGCCATCGGTCGCTGCCCAAAGCGTCGTTGCGGCCTCGTTGGAGCTGATCTTGAACGCCAGCGTGGCGCCCGATCCCGTAACGACGGTCAACGTCAGCGACAGCGCCGACGTTTCGAGCCGCGCCCCGGTCACGGTAAGCGCGCGATCGTTGTCGACGCTGATCGACAGCGCCGCCGCGCCCTCGTAGGTGTCGTCTCGGTACAGGGTAATTAGGTCCATGGATGCCCCGGCAACCACCGTAAACGCGCTGCGGACAATCGTGCCGATGGAGTAGCCAATCGAGCCCGACGGGTAGCGGCCGACCGCGTTGGCCAGCGGATCGGCAAACACGCTGATCGTGTAGGTCGTCGTTGCGTCGGGCGCCGTCACCCAATCGTGTTCAGGCGTAGCGCGCTTGGTGCTGCCCGTGTAATCAGCGATCATGCGCGATTGCCCCGCGCCTGTGCCGCCGGTCAACAGAATCGCCGCGCCGTTGTAGTAGTCATCGACCGCGCTGGCGCCGGTGTCAAGCGTTGCGTACGTCGCGGCGCCGCCGACCGCGGTGTTGCTCCGCACGACAACGGCGGACGATGCCAGGCGGCTTGCAATAGTTGCGTCAAGCTGCGTTTGCAACCAGCCGCCGAACGCCGTCCCGGTGTTGTACGTGGCAATCAGTGCGCCCCAAACTGCGGAGGCAATATCCGCAGCCAACGCCGACAATGACGTCAGCGTCCGCGTAGCGTTGGCCCACACAGCAGTAGCAACGGAGGCCGCCGACGGCGGCGCGGTGTAGTCGGCCGCGGCAAGTCTCGATGCCACAGTGGCGTCAAGCTTGTCCGTGACAAGCGTAAACGTGTCGCTTGCATTTTGGTAGATCGTGTCGATATTCGCCGCGCGCGTGGTCGTGTAGTCCGTTTCGCATGCGCAGTACCCGGCCACGTGCTTTTGATCGGCGGTGCCCGCCGTTTTGAACACGTAAAAGTAGGACGCGCCGGCCGTCACCGATGCCCCGGATAACTGGTACTCATAACCGCCGTCACCGATCTGGGTGGCGCTCGCGCCGGTCACAATCTCCGTCCACGCGCCGGCCGGTTGTCGACGCCACACATCGACCGTAACCGTCAAGCCAGTCGCGCCGAGGCCGGACGCGACGAAGTAGCCGACAAGTTCCGCTGCTTCCGTTGCCTTCAGTAGTCTAACGAGCATCGGCGGTCCTCACAATTTCGTAGGCGGTCGTTCCGCGCGCCGCGCGAACGCGCTCCGCAAGTGATTCGGTGTGGTGCACAATAACCGCCGAGTCGCCATCGGCTACCCAACCGACGAGGCCGAATTCCAGTACCGCGGCGGGCATCATCGTTTTGTCGCGGACTGCCGCCGGTCCCGGAACTTGAACAAGCCGCGTTTTGATTCGCGCATAGGTCATGCTTGCACCAATATGGTGTCAAAGTACGGTGTCGTTCCCGTCGCGTTGTCCCAATAGATGTTCTCGCAAAAGTAGCGATTGCCGTAGTAGTCCGCCGAAGCGTAGGACATGATTTCAACCGCGTCAATGTAGACTCTGATAGTCGCGCCGTCGTCGGTGATCTTCTGCGCATGCGCGCCAGTCGTTCCGGCGGCGCTGCCGCGAACGGTGTTGGATACGCCGCCGATCCATTGTGTCAGGTACCAGACGCCCTGGTACCAGTAGACCATGAACGAGTATTCGCCGGACGTGCCGGGGTATCCGTCCACGTTGCGCGACAAGCGAAAATTGAACAGGTGTTGGTAAGCGTTGTCGCTCGACACCAACACGTCGATGGTAATTTCCGCGGGCGTCGAAGTCAGCGCCGTGTTGTTGCGCGCCCACCCGCTGCTACCGTATCCCGCGCCGGGGCTCTTGCGCTGAAACGTGTTGCTTTGGATTTCCGCTTGGCCCTGGCCGGCGGCAAACGTGTAGGTACCGCCTAGTTCGGCGCTGTGCGCGGACATCAGCGTCCCGTTTGCGTCGGTGTAGGTGTCGCTGAAAATCGTAGTCAACCCCGCAGCAACGGCAACGCGGCCCGCCGCGAGCGTTCCCAAAATCCCGTTTCCGGCGAGCGTCGCAAGCACTACTCTACGACCTCGATTGACACCGTCGCCGGGTCGTCTGCGTTGAGGTATTCTTCGAGCCCGCTCAAGACGATGCCGGTGAGTTCCGCAGTCGGACCAAGCGATTGTCGCAGCGCGTGGGCGCGGGCGGATTCAGCAAGGGCCAACCGCGCGCGCGCTTTCAATTCGCCACCGTCAAGCGCCTTGCGTTGCTTGTCGATCTGCATGAGCGTCCGCTTGAGTTCGGCGATGTCGCGTTCGGCTGATACCAGCGCGTGGACGTTTGCGGGGTTGATTTGTTTGCGTACCATTCGATTCCCCTATGCTGCCGTCAGGTCGGCCTTATACCACGTGCCGCTAAGATACACGCGAATCTGCCGTGTTCCGCCGCTCTCGTACAAATAGACAGAATTGTTCATGACTGTCCCCGGATTAGCTGCGGCAGACGGAATGGCAATGGTATTTTGGCCGACGCTCATATCTAGTATCGGCTGGTCGGTGATAATTCGCGCGGTGTTGGTCGTGTAGTTTGGGTCGAGAAGAATGTAATTACTATGAGCGGCGCCGTCGTAAACGTACAGCGATCGGCACTCGACAAGCAAATCATCGTAGTTCCCGGCATCATCTAGGATTCGTAGGTCGGTCGTGTCCGCTGCGTCGACATTGACCGTAAATCGGGCATTCCCGGTGTCGTCCTGAATAACAAATGATTCATTGGTGCCGAGCCGCGCGATCATCGCGCCGCCGATCCCAGCGCCACCGTAATCGTCGCCCTCGATGTATAGCGACGCGCCATCCGTCGCGGATGTACCGCCAAAAATGGATATGCGGCTATCGGCCTGTGAATTGAGGATTGGCAGGGTTACGGCGCTGCTATCCTGACCGATTGTTATCCCTGTGTTGTCGATCGTCAGGTAGTCGAGCAATCCTCCGCTGTATCGGTTGCGCACCAAATATTTTCCGACCGACGCCGCGACGGAATCGCCACCGGAAATCAGTTGGACGAGTCCCGCGAGCGTGGCGTGCGTCTCGCCGTACATCGTCAGCGACGCGCCATCGCCGATAGCGGACGCGCTGCCAAATTGGACAGAGCCGTCCGTACCTGCCGTCAGGTAGCTACCGTTTTTCCGCAGCGTGAATAGCGGCTGGTTGCTGTTGCTGTTCGGCGATCCCAGCACCGTCGCGTGAAGGTAATCGGCGTTATCCCACAGCGCATCGTACTGCGACTTCTTGGTGATATTCCCAACCGCAACCGGATTGACGCTAGTCCATGCCATTGTGCGCTCCTATACCCACATCGACGTGACTGCGTTGCCGCTGCCGTCTTCGCCGCTGGCGTTCGCCCACTTGCTGCCGGTTACTGGATTGCCAGCGGCGTCGTTGCCGCTTGAATCGGCCCACACGCCAGCCGTCAGCAAGCCATGCAGCGCAAGGCCGACGAAGCCGACGGAGCCGTCGCGCGGGCGTTTTGTGATCTTGAGAATACGCACGTCAACACCATCATACCGACCGCTCGCAAACATCGTATCGGCGCCGAGGCTATGCGTCCATGCGCCGTTACCGGGTTCGCCGATGACATCGGCGCCCACGATTTCCGATCTACCGATGCGCCAGAACAGCGCGCGCTGAATCGCCGTCGCGACGCCGCTTCCGTAGACGTGTAGCCAAGTGTCCGTGTACACGGCGTCCGGCGAACCGTAGGCCGTTCGCGCGTCGGCGATCGGGCCGCTCGACACGCTGACGGACGTATCGTAAAACGCGGTCGGGTTCCAATTTGCTGACGGGTCCGGATGGTATCTGATACGCGCCACATCAGAAAACGTCGCGTCGGGATCAAATTCGCTGCCGATCTGACCGCCGACGATCGACCACGCACCGACGGTCAGCGACCGCGACGCGGCAATCGGCAGCGTCGGATAACAGCGGTACTTGCCGCCGTCGTGGCCGACGATCAGGCCCGACTCAAACGCAATACGGCCAACGACTTCGAGCACGCGCGTATCAGCCGAGTCGATGTAGGCGCGCGCGGTGTAATCCGGCGATGCCGCGCCGAGCAGGTTATAGGTGTTCTCAAAACTCCCGCGGATGTTGTTGTCAGCCTCGTCCACGGCGTTGTAGATGTCGCTCGCGGGCGTGACGTTGCCCCACGTGTCGAGGATGACTTGAATCAACCGCACCGGATTGTCGTCTGTCAGCACGTCCTGGCGGCCGACGCACGTCACGGCAAACTCGGATTGATTCGCGTCAAAGCCGCTGATCGCCGCGGTGTTGGCGGTAAAGTATCCGGTCGTTGCCGTCACTGTGCAATTGGCTGTAACGTCGGTCCATTGCGAGCTGCGCCCGATGCGGTGGAACACTGTGACGGTGCTCGTTGTGTGGTAGCAGTAGCCATAGGTGTACGTGGCGCCGCTGATGTTCAGCCGCACGGTCGGCAACTTTTCCGTCCGCGTTCCGCCGCTTGTCCAGTTGCCAAGAATTACGGGAATCGTTACACCGTCGATTGACGGCTCAGCGTTCGTCGCATTGTACTGCGCGTGGTCGTCCCATGTCTGCGTGGCGATCGGCTGATTATCCCGCGCGCGTTTGTCCTGCACCGTAAAGCCAATCTCAAACGATCCGGCCTCGCGCGTCAGCGACCCGGGCGTGACGTACCCGACGAATTCTCGCGTCATCGTGGACACGTTATCGCCAGCCGTGCCGCCGCTGTAGACCGTGACCGTTGCCCCCGACCAGTATTGCTCTGACGCGCCGCCGGGCAAATATGCGTCGTAGAATCCGTCGGCATTCTGCAATCGGATCGACAGCGTGCCGGGCGCCTGCACCGATCCCGCGGCCGTGTCAGCGGCTACCGTTATGGCGCCATAGCTCGAGCGGTCGGCGAAAAAGCGATTTGTCGCGACTACGGTGCGATGCCCGCCAGCCTGCGACACGTACAGCGTGATGTCGGTACCGCTCGGCGACACCGACCGCAATTCAATGACTGTAAAAAGATCGACCACTAGGCCCACCGCCGAAACGTCAACGCAGCGTCCGGCCGCAACTTTGCGGCGCCGGCTGCGAATTGAAACCCGACCGAATCATCAAGTAGATACATGCCCGACTGTAAATTGGTTGCGATTTCGCCCTCGGTCGTGCCGGTGTCTAGCTCATCAAAGTACAGCGCCAGCACGGGATAGGTCCGCGGGTCCAAAACGGAGAGGTCGAGGTGGTGGTACCGCGTCAACTGCTCGATTAGCTCTCGCGTCGCCTGATCCATGCGCGAGAACGGAACGGTGATCGACCGCGCTTCTGCGCGCGACGCCGCGTACGGTGTGCCGCTTTCAGCGAACCCAGTGGCAGATTGTGACTCGGATGCAACCGACAGGCCAGTCGGGTCGATCGTCCCAATGTCACCGTAGACGCCAATGTACCCCAACTGCACAGCGCCGTCGGCGTCCGTCGTGATGTCAAGCCGCAACTGTTGCGACGAAAACGCGGCTGCCGCGCGGAGCACAACGGTCGGCGTCGTCACGTTTGTGTAGAAACTTCCCGCCGCGCGCGTCAGCGTTTTTTTCGTTGCCGCGCCGGTCACGTCGTAAAACACCATTGTCGCCATGGATGCCGTAGCCGCGGCACCCACGCCGGTCGCCGTGCTGTTGAGGCCCAACGTGTTGCCGGCCTCGTCTTTTACACCGCTGACAATCATCGTTCGCGCGTTGCTGTGCGATGACCCTAGATTGACTGCGTAGCTAAGCGTTTGCGTAGCAGTCCACGTCGCGCGGCAGTAGTTTTTCAGCGCGTACCCGTTGCGTCGTGTCGTATTGTCGAACAGATTCGACGCGGGGAAACTGGGGTCCTGCGTCGCCGTGCCGCTCTTCGTCCACGTGATCGTACCGCCCTGAGCGTTGACGATCGCCGCATAGTCAAGTAGCAGTTTCACGCGCTGCCGACCCCGGCAAGAAGCGGTACGTCAAGCAGGCCAAGCCGGCGCGCGTCGCGAATCGCGCGGACCGTTTTCCGTGCAATCGTTTCGGCGTCGTCGCGGCCGCCCTGAATGTTGATCGTGATTCCGCCGCCGTTCGGCACGATGTCGCCGGATTGCGACGGGACAAACATTTCAGGCCCGCGCTCGCCGACGATGTAGGGCATGCCAGCGGTCACGGGCCCGCCGTCGGCGCGGAAGGACACATGCTGAATATTTCCCCAGTCCTGGTCAAACGGGACGATTGCCTCAAGCGCGCGTAACATGCCATTCAACACATCGACAAAGAAATTGACAAACGATTCCGCCACGAATGCAAACCCGTCCTTCACCCATTCCCATCCGTCAATAACCGCTTGCTTGATCCATTGGCCGGCGTCCTTGAACGCCTGCGGTAACCACTCCGTGAAAAAACCTTTCAGCGCGTCTGGAACGTCCTTCTTGATCCAGTCTCCAAGATCGTCGCGCAACCATCGGCCGGCCTGCTTCAACCCGTCCCAAAGCGCTATCCATAGGCCACTATAGACGTCCCAAATCATGCCAAGAAGGTCCGCGTAAAGGTTGAACATTCCCTTGATGAAACTCCAGAATATTTGTGGCAGCGCGGAAATCAGCGACTTGAACAACACGTCCATATTGCTCAACAGGTTTTCCAGTTGCACGCCGATACTTTCAAACATCTGGTCCAACGTCTTGCGCGCTTCTTCCTCGCCCAACACCATCGCGTCAAGAATCGGGCTTAGCGCGGCGCCGAGGCCGGGAACCATCGTATCTATGCCCATTGCCATTAGGCCGGGTACGTCAGCCGATGCGATGCCCGACACAACGCCTTGCGCGACGTTGTCGAACAGCGGACTTTCTTCTGATTGGGTTTCTACGACTTTCCCGCCTTTTGCTTCTACGCGTGCTTTTTGCAGCCTGCTTAGATGTGTCTCATAGTCCTCGACGGCGTCCGCCGCTTCGGCCCAACCGCGCGCGATCTCGTCGGTTATCGCCAGCTCATCTTGAGTCGCAGCGAACTGCGCGACAAGCGCCGCGCCGATGCTGTCGGAAAAGCCTTGCTGCGCTTTCGCGGCATCCTCGGCGGCCTTTTTCTGCGCTTTCAATTCCTCTCCGTAAAGTCGCGCGGCGTCCGCGGCGTTGTCTTGCGCGCCTGCCTGCTTAACCAGCGTTTCCGTCATCCCCTGCGCTTGTAGGTTGTATTCCTTGGCCTTTGCAAGATACTTTTTCCCCTCTTCAGTCTCCACGCCGAATGCCTTAGCGCGTTCGATCATCGCTGTGGCCAAATCTTGCGCCCGCTCGATCGATCGCGCCTGCGCTTTGTCGGCGGCCACGGTACTATTCGCAAGCGTAGCCATTGCTACGCCGACAGCGCCAACCGCTGTCGCCAGCAAAAACCACGGGTTAGCCGCGAGAAACACGTTAAGCCCGCGAAAGACGCCGGTCAGTTCGGCCGCCAACTTGACCGCCTTACCAAAGCCAAGCGCCAGCGGCCCGATAGCCGCAACCGCTAGGCCGACCGTAACAATCGTTTTTTTCGTCTCGGTGTCCATCGCGCTGAACTTTGCCGCCACATCGCCGACGACATCCGCCACAGCATCGAGCGCGGGACCGACCACGTCGGCAACTGAAGCGCCAAGCGCGTTCATTGACGCTTCGAGTTTCTTTTGCTCTTTTTCAACCGCGCCAGACTTCACCGCGAGCGCCGTCAAGGCCGCGCCAGCGCCTAGAATCGGCACGGTGAATAGCGACTTCATCCCGTTGCCGATTTTCTCGAAGCGCGCCCCAAGCTTATTCATGTCCTTTTCGGCTTTGATAATCTTTTGTTCAAAGTCGCTGATGTCGGCACCGAACTTTACAACGATGTCGCCGGCCGTTGCCATCTATCGCCGCCGTCGTTTCATTTTCGATTCCTCTGCCCTTTGCTTCCGGTGTTCCTCGCGCACCTTTTCGCGCGCGCTCAGAAACGCATGGTATTCCATCATGTCCCGTGCCGAGAATTCAGCCCGCACTCGCGCGGGCGACATTCCCAGCGCGTCAGCCGTCGACAACATCGCCAGCCGGTCGAACGTCTCCGGCGTCCCCTCTTTCCAGCGCATCGCCTGGTAGAAAGGCGGCCTCCGTTTTACCGGAGGCCCCCTCGCCGATGCTGTTGAGGTCGCCGATCGCCTTTACCAAGCGCTCCACGACCGCGCCGTTCTTCGACCGCAGCATGTCCGCGTCGGCCTCGGTAATCGTCGGCTCGGCAACGCCGTGGACGATCAGCAACAGGCCAAGCTTACCGTGGTCGATGGTGCCATCGGTACCCCGCGCCTGTGCCAGAATCCGCGTCTTTGCGTCGAACGTGAATTCGCGGATGCGCACAGCTCCGCCCCATTCTGGTACGTCGACTTCGGCCGTCCGGCAATCCTGCGCCGCGGCAATCTGTGCCAGTGTCAGCACGGCCATTAGTTCGCCCCGGGGGTCACGTCATCCGAGCAGGAAAACGACGCGCTGCCGGTCACCACGCCGTCGACGGATGTCGTAAACGACCATTCGCCAAGAAAGCACTCGCCGGTGTATTTCGGCTGGCCGCTCGTGGTGCCCATGGGGTCGTACTCAAAAGACGTTGACGCGGTGCCGGCGTCGTGCGACTCCAACACGTCGATGAATGTCGGGTCGGCATTGAAGTCAATAGTAAACGTCGCATCCTTCAATCCCTTGATGCGCGTGTGGCTGTTCTTGCTCAGCGTGGTCGTGTCGAGCAGTTCGATCGGCCGACTCCAAGAGACGTTTGTGACGTAGGCGGAATAGTCAGTGAGCGATCCGCCGTTTGTCGCATCCAACTTGAGGACGCCATTTTTGCCTGCGCCGAAAGCCATGTCTAGTCTCCTTCGTTCGGCGGCGGCTCAGCCGGCGCCGGTGCGGTTGTTATCGTGATCCAGAGTCCCGTTGATGGGTCGAGAATTTTCAGCACGTTATCCACGGCGAATCCCCACGTTGAACGTCACCGACGTTGCGCCGCCTGCCGTAGTGACTACAACACGGACGTACTGCCGGACGGTTCCTGTAAACGTGATGCGCTGAGCCGACGGCGCCGTGGTCGTCGCTGTGAACGACGCCAGCGAATCGTTGGAGGCCGCAAAGTTGTCGGTGCTGTGCCGGATGTCCACTGTCACGTCCGTGCCGGTGAACGCGGTAACATGCAGATAGGCGCTGCCGCCGTTTGTCGTCGCTGCGCCGTTGTTTGCCGTCGCACCGGTACACGGAAAAGACGTTTCCGCGCCAAGGGCATGCAGGCTTTTTAGCAGTTCGAGCCCGACGCTAGAGTCGCCGTTAGCGCTCACCGTAACGACCCCGTCGACAGGGCTTTGCGTGCTGAACTCCGATTGCTCGGCCATCATCGCCATGCCCCGATTGCCCGCCGTGTCGCCGTCGTGCCAGTAGGTATAGAGCGTGTTGGAATCGGAGTCTAAGGCTTGCAGCCGCGCGTCAATGCCGGTTACCGCCGTGCCATCGCTGAATCCGCTGAAGTTGATTGCCGCGTCGCGTAGAAGAACAATCCGGGTATGCGCGTTTTCGCCGAGCGTCGTCGTATCGCCTAGCTCGCGCGATGCGGATACACCGACCTCGCGAAAGTACGCCGACAGGTCGATACCGTTGATGTAGACTTTTCCGCTTTTGCCAGCGTTGAATGCCATGGTTACGACTCCGTCGTGTAGGCGCGCATGAGGACCGCGACATGCTTGACGGTGCGGCCGTCGCCCATGTCCTCAAGGATACGCGTGGTGGATTCGTACATCACCGCGTGGCAGGTGTAGCCCGTCGGCGTGATCGTCGAGCCCGACGGCGACCGCAACGCCTGCGCGACTTGTTGCGCAATGCCGTCGGCTTCCGCAAAGCCGCGGCCCTGATCGCTCCAAATGTGAATCATCGCCGTTACGTTTGACCCGTAGAGGCCCATGGTGTTCCACGCGACTTCGGTCATGTCGTCCAACGTGATGAACGGCATGACCGAGCCTTGCGGCGCCTCGTCGTAGATCGACGTAGCCGATCGAAGCAGTCCCGTTACCGCAGCCGTCGCTAGCAGCGTCGTGCGGATGGCCGCCTGAACGGGGAGTGACGCGCCGCCGGCCATTACTTCGCCAACTTTCGGCGGCGCTTGCTCTTGAACAAGTTGACGTGTCCGCGCGCCGACTCAAGCAATGCTTGCTTGAAGCGCGGCAATTCGTTTTCGATCGCCTGGCGAAAAAACGGGTTCGGCTTCATTCGCCCAACAGATTTTCCCGGCGGCTTGAATTTCACTTTCGGCCGTTCGCCTCCCCAGCCGGGTATTGTGCCGCTCTTTTGGAATCGCTTGGCGCTGCCGAAAATCACCAAGCCAAAATGCTTTGCGACCGAGCGCGAAATATAAACGACGGCGTGGCGTTTTCCGGGCGTGTCCTTCGTCGCGAGCCGTCGGATTGCCGACCGGAGATTCCCAGTCGGGCCGATGGGCGCCGCGGCCTTGATACGCGCCTGAGCCTGCTTTGCCGCGTCGTCGGTCGTCTGCTTGTAGATCGGCCACGCGTCTTTTGCAAACGCTTTCATGGCCTTGCGAACGTCTGTCAGGCCGACGACGGTGACGGTCATGCTGTCGCTCACGCCGGCCGCTCCGTCGTGTGAATGACCATCTCGCGATTTCGGCCGCCTGTGTCGAGCACGTCGGTGATGTAGAAAATTCGCCCGCCCCAATTGAGGCGCATGGTCGTGTCAACGTCCGATCGGTACCGCGAGCGAAACAAGGCCGCTTGCCGTGCCTGGACCATGCCAGTCCGCTGCGCTTCGCCGACGGGCCCGAAATCGACTGCCGCGCGGATCGTCGCTTCCGTTTCCCATGTGATCGTCGCGCCGCCGCCCGTCGCCGCTGTTTCGGTCTTCGATTCGACCGTAACAACGTAGCGGTAGTCTCCCGCGCGCTGGCGTACAGTGGCCATTAGGTGAAATCCATAAGCCGGTAATCGGACAGCAGTGCGTCGACGGCATGCTCGATTGGCTTGGAGATCGTACCGACCAACACCGATTCCCGGTTCTCGTACCAGTTCGCCACGAGCATTTTGATTGCGTGCTGGATCGCGTCGGGAATCGACGTTTCCGCCGTGCCGTAGCCCGCGACGAAAATGATCTCGATAGGCCAGTCGCGGCTATAAAGCGGCGGCCAGGAATACGTTGCAAGCGGTTCGATCGTCGGCGGTTCCACACCCGTCGTTACGATGTAGTTGCTGCTCGAAATCGTTTGCTGCGTGTTGTCGCTGTCGTAGTATTTGATCGAAGACACCGATACAAGCGGCGACCGCGGCAGGCGAATCGTCGTCGCAAGCCGCGTCGGCTTCGCCGTGTTCGCCGATGACAGGAACGGCTGATCGTAGGTGCTCGGCCAATTGGGAAGCAACAGCGTATATGTCGAATTGATTAGCGAACGGCCCGTCAGGTTGCTGACCATCTGGCCGGCCGCGTGGACGTACGACGAAATCAGCGCATCGTCGGTGCTCGACGTTACGACGAGGTGCGCTTTTGCGTCGGCGATTGTGACGGGCGGCTTAGTCGCCGGCGTGGTTTCCTTGAGCGACCAAGGCACGGCTCACCTACTCGCGGCCCCGTCGGCCGTGGCGCGCGGCGGTTCGGCGCGGGGCGCCGGCCGTCGTCTCCACGCCCGGCGCTGCCGTATCCTCCGCCGCGGCGCCCGGCTCAGCGTCAAGCCATTCCGCGGCGCCGGCCGCGACCATCGCAGCAGCAAACTCAACCATTGGCCCGGCGGCGTCGTAGGGCGTCTTCACGCCCGCCGAAAACGTGCCATAGACCGGATGGGCAGCCTGCCGACCCGCAAGCATGCGGAATCGTCGGCTCACGGCGCAAAGTCCATTTCCACCGATGCCGTAAAAGCGCCGGTGGGCAGGATAAACAGAACGTAGCGGTCGACGTCGGCCTCGTCCTCGTACCAGTCCACCACGTTGGCGCCGCTGGCATTCCAGCACGACAAATAGACACCGGTCGCCGTGTTGATGAGCTGGCCGGTTGAGGCTGTCGCAGCGGACGGCGCCACGGGCGTCGGCGTTTGCGCGTCCGAACTGTAGACGATGGTTCCGCAGCCAGCGCGCGAAAGTGTGCCGCCGTCGGCATCACGCGCCGTCATGGTCAATTGGTGCGCGTTCGAAGTCTCGGTGCCGTCAGTCACGGCTGTAACCGCGCCGTATGCCGAGTCCCATACATTCAGTTCGCCCGCGGACGCGGTCATGGTCGTGCCGGCAATTTTGATCGTGCCGGCAAGGTTGACCGTGGAGCCGCTCGAAGACGTGAGCGCCGCGCCGGAGTCAATTGTTAGATCGCCGCCGGATTCCACATCAAGGTCGCCGCCTACGAGAATGTTTATGTCGCCGGTTACATCGATGTCGCCGCCGGCTTCGACTTCAAGGTCGCCGCCGGATTGAATATCGAGGTCGGCGCCGGATTCGATGTCCAAATCGGCGCCGGACTGAATGTCTAGCGCTGCGCCAGACAACACGTCCAAGTCCGACCCAGATTCAAAATCAATCCCGCCGCCGGATTCGATGTCGATCTCGCCGCCGGTTTCGATGTCAAGGTCGCCGCCGCTGACAACGTCGAGCGTCCCGCCGACCACCCATTGCGCGCCGCCCTGCGCCTGGTAGTTGCTCGTGTTGTAGGCCCACACCGCGCCCGCGGCGATGACAACCGCCGCAAGCGCTGCGAAGATTTGGCGTTTCATCGCGGTGCCCCTTACGCCGTCAACGGTTGCTTGGCAGCGTCGCCTTTGACAATCACGATCCCGATGGGCGTTCCGACGCTGTGCGAGCCGGTCACGTTGATGACCACGCGCACATAGCGCTTCGTGCCAACGTACTGCGTGGTGTAAATCACGCCGTCTTCGCCGTCGGCGTCGATCTTCGCAAACGTCCCGGTGTTGTTGCCGGTCACGCTATTGAGCAAGTCGGCGTCGGCGCAATCGACCCACGTTGAGTCGTCGTTGCAATGCTCGACTTCAAGCTCAATGTAGACCGACCCGCTTAGCGTGTCTCCCGATTCGCCGACGGCGGCGACAATCAGGGCGCTGCGGATTCCGGCCAAATCAACGCTAGTTCCGTTTTGGTCCGCCGTGACGTTGGCGGTCTTGAACCCGTAGTCAGAGTCCGTATTGTGGTAGCGGTCGACGGTTGCCATGTGGCTGTTCTCCTTGGTTTCTTTTGGTTACGCCAGCTTGACGCGAACGAAAGCGTTTTCGATCGCCGGCATGCCGTCGGACTCGAAACGGCTAATGAACCCCACTTGGTTCGTTTCGCTGTACAGTTCGACCAAACGCTGAACCGTAAAGTTCAAATTGTCGCAAATGTGGTAGTAGCTCCAATCGCCGCAGACTGCGACGTACAAACCGGTCGTAAATGTGTTCGGCGCGTATTCGCTTTCATGCGCCGCGCACCCGAGCAGCATGTCCGATTCGTCGGCGGTCTTCGCCGGCTGCCAGAGATACTGGCCCTCGCCGTCCTTCAGCTTTGACACCATCTTGTAAAAGTCGCGATGGGCAAGCCACGCGCAGTTCTTGCTGCGGCGGTAACCTTCCTTCATCGCGTACTTCGCATTCAACAACCCGTCGAACGTGACCGCGGTTGTCGTGTTGTCGGTGCTGACATCGCGGCCGGTGCTGATACCGAGGGCGCTCGCGGTAAACACGCCCAACGGCCGGTTGCTGCCGTTGCCGCTGATGTACGCCTTTTCCATCGTGATCGCGGCCTTGTAGGCCAAGCGCTCGCGGACCTTCCCCTCGATGCCGGGCGACACGCGAAGCAGCTTTTCGGAAACCAAAATCCGCTTGGTCGCCAAATGGGGCTTGAGATCGCGCCGGCCAAATTTCATGGCCGTGTCGGCGTCGACGCTAGTAAGTTCCGCGGTCCAGTCGGAATCCTCCGGGTAGGCGTCGATGGACGGCGCGCCCATTGAATCCGATGTCGTGATCTGGTGGACGCTCGCAAGCTTGCGCATCCACAGTTGATCGTCGATGTCTTTCCACCAATCGGTGAGGAATTCGGCCGGCGGAACAACGTAGCCGCCCGCGGTGGAAACATCGGCTTGCAGGGCGCGCTTGTCCAAGATCGCTGCCTGTTCGCGCGACAGCCCTTGCGGTCCGCGCCGGAGGAAGCGCTCAAACGCGCGCTTTTCGAGGTCCTTTGATTTCTTTTCGTCGGCGTCCGTCAACGTCGCCGGGGCGCGGTGTTCGCTCAAATCGGCATCCACGTTGATTCCCGACAGTTCGTCCAGCGCCTTTTGTCGCTTCAACTGATTGCTGATCGCTTCGGCGTCGGCGTACATCCGGTCGAACGTCTGCGCCTCTTCGGCGTTCAAGGCGTCGCGGCCCTGCGCCTTTGCTGCGTCCATGATGGCGCGGGCGCTGTCAATCAAGCCTTTGCGCTTCTGCGCAAGCGTGTCGAGTGCTACGGTCACAAATTGCCTCCTTGTAGGCTCAAGAGTCGCAATTGCCGGTCTAGGTCGGCGATCAAACGCGCCGCAGAGTCCGGGCCGGGTTCGTGAATTGCAGATTGAAGCGCGGCGATCGTGCGTTGCACGATGTCGCGGTCAGCCGTCGATAGCTCGCGCCGCTGGTAGCGCTTCGCCATGACACTGCCAAGTTCCTCGACGTTGACGCCCGCGCGGCTGGCAAGCATGTCGCGCACGCCGATGTCCGTGGTTGGGTACCACGGAATTGAAACGATGCTTTCTTCGGTCAGGTCGACTTGCAGGATCGTCCGTTCGTCGATGCCGTCGGAGCCGCGCGCCCATTCGTCCTTGCGGATGTTGAAGCCGAACGACATGCCCTTGATGTCGCCGCGCTTGACCGGCTCAATCACCAGATCCTTGATGGTCTGCGTCTGCGGCGGGTCGTTGTCGAATACCAACCCGACGCCATCGGTGTGAGTGCGGAACGTTTTGTTTGATGTGCGGCCAAGGATGTACGCGGATTGATGGTCGAACAGCGCCAGCACATCGGCGCTTTTCAGCGTCGCGTCGAACGCGCCCGGCGCAACACGTTCGCGGAATCCCCAATAGACCGGCGACCACGTGTCAAAAACCGCAGCGTGGCCGACAAGGCGCAGCGCCGCGCCGTCGCTTTCGCGCGCTTCGACTGGCCCAGGTTGGTATCGCCGTTCGAGCATTGGCCCCAAAAAAGAAAAGGCCCGCGGCGCCGGGCGTAGTGCCAGGCTTCGCGGGCCGGTTGTTCCGGTCCCTTGACGTTCAAGTCTAACTTAGATCAACGGAAAGCCCCGTGTCAAGTTTTTGGTAATCGGGTCGGCGGCGCCTTGAACGTCTCGCGTTCGGCAACCATGACGATGCGGCTGGACTCTACGCGAATTTCGAGCGTTCCCCAGAACGGCTCGGCGTAGAGCCGCTCACACAACCACGCCAACCATTCGGCGTTCGCGTCGTCGGGCGCGAACGTCATCCTAGGCGGTTGCAGGTGGCGCTCCCGTTCCGACAAAATCGGTATTCTTGGGGCGCGCGTAGACTTTGCCAACGCCGTCCGGCTGCGGGTTCAAGTCCTCCCACTCGCGTACTTCGTCCGGCGAAAACCAGCCGCCGTTGACGCCGGACACGTAGAACGCCGAACGCGCCGCCATGTCGCCGCGAAGCAGGCCGCGCACGTTGAACTTGACGTAAAGCCCGCGCTTCCGGTCCTCGGCGGTGAATAGCGACATGTTCATGCGCCGTTCGATGCGCACTAACCACGGCATGAGCGTGTCGGTCACAAAGTCAAGTGATTGCTGTTCAATGTTCGAAAACGTCGCGCGCTCAAGGTCCATGAGCTTGTGCGGCGGAACGCGCAAAATTCGCGCGACCTCCGATACGGTGAATTTTCGCGATGCGAGTAATTGCGACTTTTCCGCGTCCAACGTAATCGGCGTCCACTTTAGTCCGCTGTCGAGGACTGCGGTCCGGTGCGCTTTGCCGATACCTGCCTGTGCATATTCCCATGCCTCTTTGGTGTTTGCACGTGCCTTTTGGCTTAGTGGCGAGTCGGTACTGAGGATGCCGCCTAGTTGCGCGCCGCTGCCGAAAAAGCGCGCGGCATGTTCTTCGGTGGCGATCGCCACGCCGAGCGATTGGGCGAAGTGCTGCCAGATAGACATGCCCGTGTAGCCGTTCATGCTGAATCCGCGGAACGGCAGCACGCGGCGCTGATCCAGATAAAACACGCGGCCGTCTTTTACCGACGTGTACTTGTAAACTAGGGTGCCGTCGTCAAGGCGGAACGGTTGTACGTTTTCCCACGGCAGCGGCCAAAACGCTACGGGCCGGCCGTCGACGACTTCTATTTCCGAGTAGGCCACGCCGTTTATTGCGGCGCAGCCCATCATGAACTCCAACCAATCGGCCGAGGTCATTTCGGAGTTTGGCGCATCGTGAAGCAGCGGATACAGCGGATCGTCGATCGCCTTTTCTGCGCCGCCACCCTTGAGCATCCGCAATACATCGAGCGGTAAGTGCGCCACGCTTTCGGCGAGAATCCGCACGCCGCAATAGACGGCTGTTAGCTTCATCGCCGAGGTCGCTGTCACAGACACGCCAGCGTCCGACGTGGTGCCGGCGCCGATCCATTTGGCGGTACCCTCGTGGTATCGGCCAGGATGGCCGAGGTTCACCACGTAGGCGCGCCGCTCAATCGCGTTCGCGAGAATCCCCATTGTTTTCACCTCCTAGCGCTAGCATAATCCAAACCGCTGGGGCCACCAAGAACGCGCCGCCGACGATCCACGCGACGCGCGAATCGAAGCCAGCCACGCCGACGCACACCGCCACGGCCCCTACGCCATATAACCATTCCCACGGCTCAAGCCGCAAGATTTTGGCAACAGCGCCGGCGACGGCGCGCGCCCTAGATGACAAATACGTTCGGTTCATCCTGGCCCTCTGAGTCCTGCGGTTTCGGATTTTCTGCAGCCCGCGCGATTGCCATGATCGCCGCTACTAACGCGTCGATGCGGCCGGTGCTGCGCTTCTTCGATGGCTTGATGTTCTCGGCGTCGTCGCTAACGACCTTGGCCGCGGTAATCTGGTTTTGGAAAATCGGTGACGGTGGATGCCGCAAGGTCCGCAGCGATGCCAAGCGGATAAACGTTTTCGTCGGCGCCGACAGCGACACGAACCCCTGGCCGAATTCCACCATCGACAAGCCGGCGCCCGATAGCCGCGCCGACACAGCGCGCGCGCCCCAGCGGTCAAACGCAATTTCCGCGATACGGTGCGCCGGAGCGATGTCGTCGATGATCTGGCGGCCGATTTCCGCCTCGTCGATAACCGGACCTTCGATCCTGCGCAACCAGCCATCGCGCGCCCACATGCCATAAGGCAACCGCTCGCGCTGCTCACGGTCGGCGATCGTGTCGCCCGGAATCCAAATGAACGGTTTGAGATACCCGCCTATCAGCGTGTGGACCGGTTCGCCGGTGTCTTCGTTCTCGACCGTCTCATATTCCGGCGAAAACAAAACGAGCGATGTTGTATCCGTCGTCGCAGACAAGTCGAGCCCGCCGAACCACAACCGCCCGGCCTCGGCGAAGTTCGCAGTCTCCGTCGCGCGCCAGTGGTCCAGGTCGATCAACGCCGTCGCGTTGTCGTGTACCCAAATGTTCAGGCGGTACCGCAGGAACGCCGCGCGCTTCGACGGGCTTTGTTTCGCCTCGGCGCAGTCGCTCGCCATTTTGTCAGCGCGAATCGTGATGCCATAAGACGGGTTCGCCTTTTTCCATGTCGCCTCTGCGTCCCATGGGTCTTCGCGATCGGCAGCGAAGATCAGGCCAAAGTGCGACCAGTCAACGACGCGGCCCTCGCGAACCGCCAACGCGTATTCGTGCTCTTCAAAGCACGCCGAGTCCACGTCGTCGCCGGCCGTGGTAATGTAGGCCATCAGCGGTTGCCGCCGCGCCGATCCCGAGTAGCGCAGCGTGTCCACAAGTTCGCGCGACTTGTGCGCGTGGAATTCATCGACCAGAACCATGTGGGCGTTGTAGCCCTCTTTGGTCGACGCCTCCGACGACAGCGCGCGGTAAATGCTGCTCTTCGCGCGGTACAAAACTCGTTTCGTCGACGGGACAATCACAAGCCGCTGGCGCAGGTCCGGCGACGCTGAAACCATGCGCGCCGATTCGTCAAAGATGATGGCGGCCTGATCCCGATCAGTCGCGGCCGTATAGATTTCCGCGCCCTGCTCGCTGTCGGCAACCAGGCCGTACAGCCCGAGCCCGGACATCAGCGATGACTTGCCGTTTTTTTTCGGTACCGCAATATACGCGCGATCGAATCGCCGCGTGCCGCCGGGGCGCATCCAACCGAATAGCGGCATCAACACGAGGTCGCGCTGCCAGTCGAGCGGGACGAACGGTTGACCGGCCCATTCGCCCTTGCTGTGCGTCAGTAGCCGCCCGAAGAATTCAACGATGCGTTGGCCGGCCGCGGCGTCGAAGTAGCAGCCGTGGGCCACTGCGATGTGATCGGCGGGCGTGACGATCCACCGTAGCCAATCCTCGCGACGCGCGCGATCGAGCCCGGCGCGGTAAGCGTCGTCGAATTCGTGACCCAAGATCGTCGGCGCCGCCGCCGGCTTAGCGGATCGGAACGACTTTTGCCGTGGTGTCTTTTTTCGGGCCATTCAGGAAGTCGTCCATCGCGTTGCTCTGCGGTTTTGGTTCTTCAATGAATTCGGCCACTCGGAACAATCGTTCAAGCGCCCGCACCTCGCCATGCGCCGACGCCAGCGGCGGCAACAGCGGATGGCGCACCCGCACGTGATTGACGCCGGGCACCGTGTGGCCCTCGGCCTCAATCGTCGCCTCGTATTTTTCGATCCGCGCGTACAACGAGCACATCCGCCAAAGCGCATGTACCCCCGCGCTGTTCAGGACTCCGCGCCGATGAAGCACAGGCGCCAGCTCGGCCCAGAATTTCCTACCGCCAGGCGCGAGCCGCTTCGGCGGCGCCGGGCATTCGCCGGGATCGACCGGCGCCCGGCGCTGCCGGTCCGGTCGGTACGTGCCCGCGGCCCGCTTGTCCGCCGGCGATTTCGCGCGGCGGCCCACTTAGCCCCGATTCCTTGATTTTTTGCCGACGCGCGTGATTGGG
>ERZ1292632.582-Hain-H43-01um-R2-582-length-40408-cov-42_pt2 | contig 38923 bp, 46 predicted proteins | sample MGYA00564407_ERZ1292632 | MGnify/ENA primary metagenome ERZ1292632 (study PRJEB36523, sample SAMEA6512637) | groundwater metagenome | collected 2019-01-08 | study: AquaDiva: Metagenomics assemblies of 32 groundwater samples | reverse complement strand
GACGCCCTGACCCGCGAGCTCGCGATCATCCAGAAGCGCCGGGACGCCGTTGAGGTGTGGTTCAGACAAGCCAAAGCCCTAGCCATCGAAGCGCATGGCGACGTGCAGGCCCAGATCGACAAGATCGCCAAGACCCCCGAAGATCAACTCTCGGACTACCAGAAACGCCGCCGGGAAGTGCTGCCAGAGCTCTTGAAAGTCCAACAGAAAGAGCTCGACACAGTCAAGTCTCGGTACGACAAAATGGACTCGGACATCGAGAAAGCTCGTTGGGCGACCTTGGGCAAGATGGAGGAGATGACGCGCGAAGACGCCAAGAGCCGGGTCGAAGCGGCGACGAAAGTCTCTGACGCCGAGGCGACCGCGGTCAGGAAACTCATGGGTGTCCGAGAACAGGGGCACACGCAAGTCTTGGATTTTGCTGCGCGGGAAGAAGAGACCCTGGCCAAGGCCAACGCGCGTGTGGCCGTGGACGCGGTGCGGACGGAGGAACAACGTCAAGGGGCGCGGGCCAAGACGTTGGAACACTTTGCCAATCAATTACAGGCCGAGCGGGAAATCATGAAGCAGCAGGCTCGGCAGGCTATTCTCGACGCGCTTCGGGAAGCAGAGAAGGTTCCTGACCGGTACGCAGAAATTGAGGCCGAAGGCATCGCGAAATCCAAGCGTCTGAAGGACGAGGGTCGTCGAGTCGAAAGCGAACGATTCATGGATTCGGTGCATGCGTTCGAGCAACTCGGGAGGAACCAAACGGAGATCGTCGCCGAAGAGTACAATCAGCGGTTGTTGGACCTCGACAAGATGCTCACTCGCGCGGCCGTCATGGAAATCTCGGTCACCGAAGACACGGCCGCACGGATCCTCGAGATCCGCCGCCGGTTCTTCCGGAACAAGCACATCGCCGAAGCGGCGGCCCGGGCCCAATCGTACGAAGACATCAACGACGAGGTCGTGGCCGACATCAAAGCCGACCAGACGATCATGGATCACCGGATCGGCAACCTGCGGGCCGTCAACACGGCCGAGGAAAAGGCGGCACGGCAACGAGCTGAGCTGCTGCAAGAAACGTCCCGCCAGACCGGCGACGTCTACGGGTTCATGGCAGCGACGGTCCAACAAGCCCTGTTGGACGTGGGCACGTCGTGGGACGTGTTGGGCAAACTCATCAAAGACACGTTCGGGGGGATCCGATCGGGGCTGGCCGACGTCTTCGAGGCGTTGATGGACAACACCAAGAAGATGTCCGACGTCTGGAAGGGGTTCCTGAACAAACTCCGCCGGTCGATCGCGGAGTTCTTGGCGGACCAGGTCGTGAAGCAGTTGTTCGGAGCCCTGCTTGGTTTGTTCGGTGGAGCGGCCGGCGGTGCGGGCGGCGGGGGCGCGGGGGGAGCAGCCGGGACGGCGCTGTCGGCTCTCGGAGGAACGACGGGCTTTGGGGGTTCCGGCATCTCGGCCATGGGAGTCATCGGAGCCGCGACGTCGCTGAGTTCTCTGGGTGCCATTGGCACGGGTCTGGGTTCTCCGTATGGCGGCTATGCCTCCGCAATCGGAGGGCTTCAAGGGCTTTACAGTGCGTACGTGGGCGCTGGCCCCAACATTTTGTCGCCGGGCATGACGTCTGTTTTTGGCCCGTCGGCGGCCGCCGGCTCCTCGAATGTCACAGGGCTCGGAAATCTTGCATCGTACCAGGGAATTGCTGGCGGTCTTGGCATTGTTGGGGCCATTCTGTCGATCATCGGAAATCAAACTGGTAACAGGAAGGTTGTGACCGGGGGGCAGCTTGCCTCAGCCGCGGGGCTGGCCGTGACGGCCGGTTTCGGGCTCGCCGCCGCGGCCAGCGCTGGGGGCATAGGGGCGGGGGCGGCCGCGGCGTCCGCGGCGGCTGGAGGTGGAGCAGCCGGGGCTGCTGCTGCGGCTGCCCCCTATGCGGCCGCTGCTATTCTGGCTGCCTTGAGCATCTACAATGCGACGCAGGTGTCCGGCCCAGGCAACTGGAAGTACCTTTCTGAGGGACAACGAACGGGCATTAAGTTCGGAGCGTACACGAGCCCGGCCAACGTCGCCACCGGCGGCCTTCTCGGACTGCTGGTTCCGGATGAATACATGGCGTGGATTGACCCTGTCTCTACGTACATCAATGGCTTGATCGGATCGTTCTTCGGCGAGCCTGATGTTCCGCACCGGGTCAGGGAGGGATTGGAGGCCCAACGGACCGCGGGACAGGTGAGCGGATTTCTGGGTCAGATCGGGACCCAGATGACGTTTCCGGCTTTGGCCAAACTGCTCCTCTCATATCAGTCCGGATACGCCGGAGGCACGAGCCCTCTGGCCATCGGCGTCGGCGCCCGGAACGTGCCTCTTGAGCAACTGCTCAATCCGGAAGTCGTCGGGGCTGGCGGGGCGTATGCCAACTGGTTGACCGGTGGCACCGTCTCGGCGGCCGGGATCGGGCCGGCCAGTACATACTATCCAGTGATCTCGCCGACGACGTTGTTCCAGACGGCTCGGACCCGGCCGCAGGATCTGTACGGTTCCGTGCAGGCCGGGATCGTGGACAGCATCCTGAACAACCTGAATGCCCCGATCCCTACGGCGATCGTCAACCAAGTGAAGATCATCGACGCCTTGACCGACGCGATCATCAAGACGTTGGACGAGATTCTCGTGCAGGCCATCCAGCCGGCCCAAGCGACGACTCTTCAAGCCCGGTTGACGCAATCCACGACGACCTTCCGGGAGCTGCTTGCCGGCGGCCTGGCCGATCTGGACGCCCGTCTCAAGACCGCCCGTGATTGGCTGTTAGGGCTGACCGACCCCGAGGAGATTCTCGTCCAGGTCAACACGGTCAAGGACCTGATCACCGAGCGGTATCAGACCGAAATCGACGTCGTCAAGACGTTCGTCTCGGAACTCGACAAAGCCCGGATCGCCTGGGGCGACCTGGCGAAGTCGATCGGCGACCAGATTATTGCTCTGCAAGAAAGTAATCTTGGACCGGAGACCAACCCGTCGTTCTTGGTCGGCCGGACCAAGGGACGGTTCGAGGACGCCCTGGCCGCGTTCCGTGCCTCGGCGACTCCCGAGAACGCCGCGGCCCTCTCGGCGTTGGCCCAACCGTATCTCGAGGCGGTCTCGGCGATCTACACCCGACCGTCGGGCGAGTACCGGGCCGTCTTCGAGTCCGTCACGGCGGCGTTGGACGAAGCCCGCTTGAAGGCCAAAGACACGGAAGACATGTTCCGAGACGCCATGCGGGACGCTCTCGGGGGTCTGGAGTCGGTCGAGAAACTGGTCGAACGCAACACAGCTCTCATGGCCATCGACATGGCTAATCTCCGCATCGACGCGGCCAATATCTTCCAGGCTCTGGGATTCGACATCCCTGGCGGGTCGTTGACCGAAGCCCTGCGGGAATTGATCGCCGAGCAGCAGAAGATCGTGGCGGCCACGGTCGTTCCCGTGGCCCCTCCGGGACAGCTCGAACTTCTGGCCATGATCGCGATCAATACGGGATTGACCGCCGAAGCTCTGGGGTCGCAACGAGCCGATCCGGACGCCGCGGCCCTCGCGGCGGCCGAGGCGTATGCCCGATCGATCAACCTGAGCAATCAGTTCGGACGAGAGTTCGTCCCGTACGACAACTACGTGACCCGCTTGCACCGCGGTGAGAGAATCTTGACCGCCGACGAGGCGCGAGAGATGGATCGGGGGGGATCCGGCGTCGTGTTCGAGGCGGGGGCCATCGTCATCAACGGGGCCGACTCCCGAACGTCGGGGGAGATCGTCGACGAGATCGAGCGACGGATCCGGTTCGGGGCGTTGGGGGAAGCCATCAGACGCCGGGTGACACCGGCAGGAGTGTGACGTGGAAGTTTCTCTCGCGAACACCTTGGCTCTGGTCACCGGATCGGCGTTCACGCCGTCGACCGAAGACGCCACGTACACGGCGGTCAATGCGCAGAGTCCGCAACGGCCGTTTCTTCCGTGGCGCACGACGGCTCTGGGCGCCCAGAACCTCGTGATCGACTTCGGCGCCGCCCGGACGATCGCTCTCGTGATCCTGGTCAATACGAACTTCACGAGCGCGACGATCCAGGGCAACGCCACGAACGTCTGGGGGTCTCCGTCGTTCTCGCAAGCCATCACGATCGCCCGAAACCCCCAGATGTGGCGATATCAGCATGGAGTCATGATCTCGGGATTCAACTATCGGTTCATGCGCATCTTGATCCCGTCGCAGACCCCGGTGGACGGCGCCGCGTATTACTCTCTCGGCGGTCTCTGGGCCGGAACTCTGGCCACGTTGCCACGGCCGTTCCGGTGGGAGTCGACGTTCGAGACGTTTCAGCCCCGGCAAGACGTCATGGCCCCCGGGGGATCTCGGAAGCGCCTGTCTTTGGGAGAGCCCATTGCTCGGGCCACGGTCCGGGCGTACTCGAAGGCCAACGAGAATCGGCCGATGCTGTCCGACCAGCTGGCTGATTGGCTGAACATCGAGCGGCAACTCCGGGCGTCGGATTTCTTTGCGCTGGTCCCGGAAGTCTCCGGGCAATACGACACGGCCCAGGTGTTGATCTGGCGCCGAGTGAACCAGACGCAGTGGCCCACGAGTCAGTTGGGTTTGGTCGAGTCGGTTTGGGAGCTCGAGGAGATGGTATGAAGTGGCTGGCGTGGGGTATCCCGATCGTCTGGGCGTTGCTCGGGATCGTCCTGGCCGTTCTCTGGTGGGATGACGTGGTCGAGATCATCATGCCTCGGGTCACTCCGTGACGACTCTCCAAGCCACCGATCGGCAAGAAATCTGGGAGCCCCGGTGGCTGGTCGAAGTCGCCACGTCATCGTACTTCGAGCCCCGGTTGTTCTCAACCGAGGATCTGCAAGCGACCACCGGGTTCTATCACGGGCGCCTGATGACCCACCCGACCGTCGAGAGAAACTTCACGGACGTGTTTTGGGGCATGACCGAAGTCTCGGGGGTCGTCGTGCAACTCGACAACGCCGACAACGCCCTCGATGCGATCTACACGGGGGACCCCCGGGGCAAGTCGTTGGTCCTTCGGCGATACGACCGGCAAGCCGGGACGGTGGCGGTTGAGTTCACGGGGACGATCAACGACGCAATCTGGAGTCCCGGAGTCATCGAACTCTCGGCCGTGTCTCCCGACCTGTCGATCTTCGAGCAGGTCGTTCCAAAGGGGACGGTGCAGGCGGCATCGGGGATCGCGGGCATGGTCGATTCGACGACGGCCGTGGATCTTGGGGCGTCGGTCCCGGTGATCTACGGCAACGTGACCCGCCACAAACTCGTCTACGTGTCGGATGACGTGGTCAACGATAAGTATGACTATCTGGTCGGCGTCGGCAATCTGACCGTCTCGGCGGTCTACCGGGACGGCCCGGAAGACACGTTGCACGCCGCCGCCGCGACGGAGTACTCGGTTGTGTACGGCGTCTACGGCAACACGACGATCGTGCGGTTCCTGCATCGTCAGATCAACTTCCAGAACGGCTTTCATTCGATCTACGCCGACGTGACCGGATTGAGTACCGAACGAAACTTCGTGCGGGCCATTCGGACCATGTTGTCGGACACGGTCTACGGCTTGGGTCAGACGATCAACGCCGTGTCATTCAACGCCGCCGAAGCCTTGCTCGATCCGGTCACCGGCACCGCCGTGACCGGCCTGTACGTGGACGGCATCCTCACGGCGCGGCCGGCCCGAGATTGCTTGCGGGATCTTCTGATGATCCGCGGCATGCGTCTGGACATGAACGCATCGGGAGAATGGGTCATCACGGTCGACACCGAGCAGACGGTCGAGAAGTTGCTCCTTCAAGACGGCACCGGGGTCGGGGAGCGGACGTTGCTTGGCATTCGCAACCGCCGCCGCCCTTCGACGTCCGAGAAGACGTCGAACCTGATCCTTCGGTTTCGCCCTGATCCCTTGGACGATTCGGTTCGTCTGGAAGTTCGCCGAGGGGTGAACTCGATCGGCGTCGAACGGATCATCGAGCATCCATATATCCGGGACACGACGACGGCGGACAAGGTCGTCTACTATCTGGCGACCCGGGAGAAGTTCGGCCTAGAGACGGTCGAGGTGGATGCTGGGCAAGAAGGCCGGTCATTGAGTCCCGGGGACTTGGTCCGACTGACGTACGCCCCGATGGGATACAACGCATCGACGATGGAGATCCGCCGGGTGCGCAAAGGGATCGACCGAGTGTCGTTGCTGCTTGGGGCATGGACGGCGGACTTCTATGGATACTCGGCCGGATCATTGCCGACCGAGCCGACGCGGCCAGCGCCGGACATCAACCCTAGATCAATGAGAGCGTTGACCGAGCCCCAAGTCTTTACCGGACTATCGGCCATGGGCCGAGACACGGTCTGCATGATCGTGGATGAGTCCGATAACGAAGTCGATTGGCTCGTCAAACAGGGTTCAGACATTCATTGGGGCGAGTCCAATTTTCTTGGTACGGTCACGACGGCTCTGGCATCCAAGTTTATTGGGGAGAATCCGACGGTTCTCTCGGCATGCTGGGACGCTAACGGAGATATGCAGGTGTTCAGCGATATTGGTACGGGAACGCTTCGGTGGGCACGGCTTTCCAAAAACGGGGACATCAAGAACCCACTTGCTGATCTTAGCGGGCAAGCAGGGCTGACGCACTATCGACCAGCGCCAGCCTTTGATCGTCTGAATAACAGCGTGTGGTACGCATTCCACAAGCGTATCGCCGGAGCTTCGGATGAGATACGAGTGCGTAACCAAACCGTGACGGCCGCAAACATCATCACGCAGACTATCGCAACATATTCGGGAGACGTAACATTTGACTCGATTGTGGTGGCTGTTGAAAGTATCGCCGGAAATCTCTCGCGAGTATACGTTCTGGCGCTGACAAACGACGTCACGACTGCGCGGGGCAAAATCCCTGAGTTTATTCAGTACACGGCGGGGGGCGGCGGTGTTGGCGTGGGAACGGCCCCTGAACGGTTATTCTCTCTGCCCGGTGGCATTGCCCGTATCATTCCTGTTTCGTTCATGTGCGACAATGAAAGCCTTCTGCACGTGCTCGCCGTGGACGGCAGTGCCGAAGGCGTTCTGATGTACGGACGTCTTTCCAATGAAGGTAAAGTGCTGGTGCCTATGACGCCGTTTGCCAAGGGCATCTATGGACAAGGGGCCATGCATTATTCGCAGTGGCACGTCTTTGCGCCTCTTCTCGGCGCTACGACGCTGAATCTTCTTCGGATCGAAGCCATTCCTATCGCCCTGAACACGACCGAGGGGTTGTTCGTAGGAGTGGGGCTATGACTATGAGTGTCAATGTTCAGATCGTCAGCGGCGGCACGGCGAAGTGCATCTTGATCGTTGGCCCTCGCCGAATCCCCTTCGAGGTCGATTGCTGCGCCCCCCTTAGCCACCCGATCGACCGGGAACAATTCACACAGCGACTCAAAGACGCCGCCGAGAAGGCATTGCGCCGGGAACACCAGGACGGTCATCACGGTCGTCTGATCGGTCTCTATACGATCGATCTGGACCCTCCAGACGACACTCCCCCACGCCCCCCGTTGGTCTATCGGAGCGGAGAGACGATCACCGCCGAAGTGTTCGGGAACACGCACCATGTCTTGCTGCGGTTCAACGGCCGCGAGATCACGGCGCATCCCAACAAGCAACGCAATATCTCGGTGGCTGGCATCGAAGGTCCGGTCGACGTCATCCCGGTCAGCCGAGACGGGGTGCCGGGAACAACGGTCCGCGTGCCATGAAGCCGGCCATGCCCCGGACGTGCTCGTTGTGCGGCCAAGAAGTTCTTGGAGTCCTCGGCATGACGATGCACCGCCGGCGCCGGCACGGACTCCGTCATGGCTCGACGGCTCATGCGGCCGAACTTTCTGCCCTCCCGCCACCCCCGTCCAAACGTCTCGCCCGATACCGAGCCGCGTGGAAAAAAGAACAAGCCAAGGTGCGGCAGATCCGATCGGACGTCCACGAGCGATTCATGGCGATCATGGGGCGCGTGGGATGAACGGGTTTCCGGCCATCGCCCAACGAAAACTTCGGCGCGAAGACTTCGAGAAGATCCGGCATTTCTCTCTGGACGAAGTGACGGCCCATTGCCAAGACGGGGCATGGGGGTTCATCGACGCCGGATCTCTGTTCCTCCTCGACCAGTTCGCCGGATACTTGGTGAGTGGGCAACGGGTGATCGAATCCGTGCAGTTCATGCCCACCGTGACCAATTCTGGCGTCCCCACGGCCACGTGGAACGCCCCCGACACCCGGGCGCACGCCCCGAACAGCATGCACTACGAGGGACGGGCGTTCGACGTCATGTTTCCCAAGAGCAAGTTGGCCACGGCGTGGTTGACCGCCATACGGTTCCCGAAGTGGGGAGGGGTCGGCGCGTACCCGTTCTGGAAGCCTGATCCGGGACTCCACCTTGATACTCGCCTCCCGTCGGATCCAGAGCAGGGAAAGGGGTTTCGGGTCTACTGGTGGGTGGACGAACACGGCCGGTACAACTACCTGAACACCGAGACCGACGTCATCGCGTTTCTTGGGGCTCTGCGGTCGGCGGCATGACGACCGGGGCAAGGCCCCCACCCAGCCCCGGCGCCATGCGGCCCGAGAAGAGCGCGGCCGGAGGAGAGAGAGCCCGAACCGCACACTCTGACTGAATTCTTGCACGTCCTTCTCCGGTGTGCAAGGGGTCTTTGACGTTCACTGACGCGGCGCAGATAATGTACGTGCGGAGAGAATCGGATGGCACCCCCATGCCGCATCGTGTGCGACCCTGTGTGGGCCCGTCTCACGGCCCCCCCGGACGCGATCCAACTCGTCCTGGACGCCCTGACCGTCGATGATCCGGCGGCGCGGTACGTTCGGGCCTTTCAGATGGGACGATGGGACGGGAAACAACGTTTCCTGTCGAGACCGGCTAATCGGTTCTTGGCCGGTCTTCGATGGCGGGTGCAAGAGCTCCTCGAGAAGAACGGGTACACCGTCACGACCGATGATGCGACTCTCCCCGCCCGTACTCCCCTGATTCCGGCTCTCCTCAAATCGTCTCTGCGGCCGTACCAAGAAAAAGCCGTGGACGAAGCGCTGGTTCAGGGTCGGGTGGCGTTGCAGTCGCCGACCGGAAGCGGCAAGACGCTGATCGCCACGGAGATCGTTCGTCGTGTGGGTTATCCGGCTCTCTGGATCGTCCCCCGCCGAAAACTTATGGTCCAGACCGCCGACGTGATCCGGGAAGAACTCGGGATTAGGGTCGGCATGATCGGAGACGGAATCTGCGATCCGCAGGACGTGACGGTGGCGGTCATCAACTCGATGGCGTTGGCCAGCCCGGCTCTCGTTCGACGATGGCCGGTCTTGATCATCGACGAGATGCATCACAGTGGGGCGGATACTTGGGCTCAGGTGATCCAGGCAAGCCCGGCTCAGGTGCGCATCGGTCTTTCCGGAACCGCCGAGACGCGGGAGCCGGACCCGGTGCGGGCCATGCGGCAAGAAGGGCTGTTGGGACCGATCATCCGCGTCGAAGACACCGTGACTCTCGTGTCCCAGGGATTCTTGGCTAACCCCCGTGTCGTCTTCCTGCGCCCACCGGCGGACTCGTATCCTCTCTACTCCGAGATTCGTGAGGCCGTCCTGCCCGATTGGCGGAAGGACCCCAAGCGTCTCCAGAAACTCGGGGCCAAGTTATTCGACGAGACCGAGCGACTCGGGATCGTAGAGAACGAAGAGCGCAATCGGGCGATCTTGAAGACGGCTTATCGGCACGTGGTGAAGAACAACGAACGAGTCTTGATCTTGTGCCATACGATCGCCCACTCCGAACGTCTGGCCGGCGTGTGGAACCAAACGAACGTGTCTCATCCGGTCTGGCGCGTGGACGGGAAGACGCAGCTCAGGATGCTCGAGGTCGTGCTTCGGCAATTCCGCGGCGTGTCTACTGGAGCCCTGCTCGTCGCCACCCCGTTCTTTCGTGAAGGCATCGACATCCCTGAGATCGACGCCTTGATTCTGGCCGGCGGGGGCATGTCCGAGATCGTGTCGTTGCAGAGTATCGGCCGGGCCCTCCGACCACGGCCGGATAAGCAGGAGGTCATGATCTACGACGTCTGGGACGGCCGGCGATCGGCCATCGCAAAAGAACGCGACCGGGACTATCTGGCCGACCATGCCGATGCCCGTTTGCGGACGTACCAAGATCAGCAATTCGAGGTGACATGATGACAGACCCCGAAACGATCCCCGAAACTCCCGAAGCCGTGCTTCCGTTCCTCTCCGGACCCGGGGCCAAGGTGCTTTTGGCATTGACCATTCAGCGCAACGGCGGCCCCCGGGACGCGCCCATTCACATGTCCCTGAGGCGGTTGGCCGAATGCACAGGAATGACGAAGGGATCCATGACCCGCGGCCGCAAGGAGCTCCGTGAGTGCGGCGTGATCGCCCAGGACGGCCCCGAAACGTTCCGTCTTCTTCGTCCTTCGGCCCCGTGGCTACCCCCCGTGGACTCGGCGGTCCGGGAGACCAGAACGGCGAGCGTAGATTCCACGCCGGAAATCATGGCCCTCGCCATCGTCGGTCTCCGGTTGATGCGCATGACGACGACGAGTGCCTCGTCCAGGTACGCCGTGGCTGTCCGGAGAAAGATCAAGAATCGCTTTCAAGAGGGGTTCACAACGAAGGAGCTCTTGGCCGTCGTCGACTGGGCCAAGCGTCGGCAGGCCGGCGGAGATCGGTTTCAACAGTTGACCAACCTGTTGTACTTGTGGGGGCAATCGTTTCCCGCCCATCTGGCCGCCATGGCCGCCGATCAACAGAGTCCGAACACGATGACGTTCCGTCACGGCGGCGCACGGGCCGAGTTCGACGAAGACGCCCGGGCCGCCGCGTCTCGTCCGTTGCCGTCTCTGCACACCGTGTAGAGGTGCAGCTTCCCGCCGATCTGCGGGCCCGGGCGTTGCCGGAGAACACGCCCGAGGCCCGATGGGCGTTGGTGTCGGTCCCGATCGGGGCCGACCGATGGTCGTTCGCCACGCACCCATCGAAGTCAGACACGACGACGTGGCTTGCGTCATGGTCTGATCTGACATCCCCGCGCCCGCCCGGCGTCTTCGTCTGGGGCGAAGCAGGAACGGGGAAAACGGGACTGGCCGTGGCGTCGTTGCGCGTCTGCGCTGAACGAGGCGACGGGGACACGGGGTTGTGGAACGTCATGACGTTGGCCCGGGCGGCAGGGAAAGAAACGTCCGGGCGCCCGGCCCCGGTGCACTTCGCAAGCTGGCGGGCGTTGACATTCCAATACTCCCGTGAGCGGTGGAGTACGGGCGAGTCGATTCTTGACGTTCTGGCCGACCGAGTCGACGTCTTGGCCATTGACGATCTGGACGTTGGGACCATGACACCGTGGAAAGAAGAGGTCCTGCTCAACGTCTTGCAGCGCCCGGTCGGGGGTCGCCGCCTGATCGTGACCGGCAACGTCCCCCCGAATAATCTAGTCGAGCGGTTTGGAGAACGGTGCGCTGATCGCCTGCTCGATCCGTCCCTCTTCGCCTTGATTCCCGTGCATGGCCGGTCGTGGCGCCGGAGAGATCAGTGACCGACCCTCAACCACGGTGGACCGAAGGATTCCAGCGCACGGTCATCGCGTCGGCCATTCGTTCGGGACTGTTGTCCCGCGTCGGTGAAGCGTTTCAAGGCCTGTTATTCGGCCCCCCCACGGCTCCGCGGGCCCGGATCGCTAACGTGATCGCGTCCCACTGGGAACGATTCAAGACGTCCCCGGTCAACGGAGAGATCGACGAACGTCTGGCCCGAGAACGGATGTCGGAGAACGAACGAGTCGTGTTACGTGGCGAATGGGAACATATTCAATCGGTCCCAGTCCCGGACGACCCTCGGTACGCCGAGGAGCAGATTCGGGATTGGGTAGCCCGCCAGGCGATCATTCAGACCCTCCTGGCCGCGGCCGACCGGGCCGAGACCGATGACCTCGGGGCGTTGCGGCAGTTCATCGGGGAGGGGATTCGAGGACCCGAAGAAGGCGAGACCAAACGAGAATGGTCGCTCCTCGGAGACCTCGACGCTCGGATGGCCATGTGGCGCAGCGGCGAAGAGTACGGGGATCCGATTCCCACGGGGTTTCCCGCCCTCGACGCCGCGTTGGGCGGTGGTCCGAGACGGGGTGAAGTACATTACTTTCTGGCCCCCCCCAAAGGAGCCAAGACGACCGCATTGACCAATGTGGCCTTGGCCGCTGTCCGGCGCCGGTTCAACGTCTACTTCGTGACGTTCGAGATGCGCGCCCACCGAATCCTTCTTCGGACCGATCGGTCCTTGACTCGATCAACTCGGGGAGAGTTGCGGGAAGAACCCGAACGGTTGGAGCGGGCCGCGCGGGGTCTCTCGGCCGCCGGATCCGGGGAACTTTGGGTGTGGGAATCCGCCCCGCAAAAAGCGGGGGCTTGTGAGGAAGTTGTTGGTCGAATAGAAAAACTTGAGCGCGAGCAGGGCATCGAGATCGATCTGGTCGTTGTGGACTTTATCAACATCATGGGGTCATCGGTGCGGGAACGGGAGAAACGGCACGAGTTGCCAAGGATCGCCCGGGAGATTGCCGCTATGACCCGCCATCTGGACGTGGTCACGTGGACCGCGGCATTGCTCAAGAAAGAGCTCGCGTACAAGACGTGGATACCCAAAGGAGATGTGTTCGAGTCGTCCGAAGTCGCCGCGGTGGCGGATGGTATGACAGCCATTTGTGGTACGAAGGAGATGAAAGAAGCCGGTCTCTGCTCATTGTACATTACCGCCATGCGGGAGGAAGAGGACGAGAAAGAAGCGGGGACATACCGATTCGATCGGGACCGCGGGTACTTCATGCCGTTCTACGAACGGCCCGAAGATTCGGGTTCGCCAGATAATCTCTCTGAGAGACGATGACGCCATTCACGGCCCGCACATGGTTCGAGAACACGGACGAGTACGAGGGGTGGGTCGTTCAGTTCAGCGATAGCGAGTACATGATGATCGTTCGCGGACGTGCTGTCTATGAGACTCCCGAACACGCCGTGGCGGCCGCTCTCGCGGAAGGCGCCGCGTCGGTCGAGATCGTCCGCAAGCGGAAGCGGTTTCGGGTCAAGAGGTGGGAGGTTGCAGAAGGCTTCTCCCCCACGTCAGGACGGGCCTGTGCCGTTCTGGCTTGTGGGCACTACGAGGATGTTCCCGTGCGGTTCGATGGGACTACGCGAACCTACATCCGACCAAAAACGGTCACGTGCAGCGTGTGTTCGGGCCGAAGACGAAAGGAGATCCCAGAACCATGGAAATCAGAGTCGAGTGGGAGCGGGTCGTTCAGACCAAGCCGTTCGAGAGCCTCCGGATCCGTCTCGGCGTGATCGAAACCGTCTTGCTGCCGGACGAGAAACAGGGGTCGGTGATCGGGCCGTCGTCGGTCCCGGTGGTCGCCAGAGCCGCGGCGGAGTTCGAGCGGGTCTTCTTCGAGAGTCTGGCCAAGATCGGCGAGCAGTTGATCGTTGAGGAGCTGGGGCGGATCCAGAGTCCGACGGTGTCGAAGCCGTCTGCGTCCCCTCCGCCGGCGTCTGACGACGCCGAGAGTCTGTTCCCGTACGACGCGCCACCGAGCCCAAAACCAGCGATCAGTGGTGCCCGGCGCCGATAACCTCTGGGATCGGATCGATCTCGACGCCTATCTCCGCTCCCGCGTCACCGTGACCAATGACGAGGGAGGACGGGGGTACGAGTACGGCGTTCGGGTCTTCAACTGTCCTCTATGCACGGACGCCTCTCGGCGGGGGTGGATGTCGGTGGCCCACTGGGCCGCCGGGTGCTTTAACTTGGGCTGCGTTGCCGAGCCCCGTCTCGACGGCGGGGCGGTTGAGTGGGTACGGAGGGTCGAGGGGTTTACGACCAGGGGACGGGCGTGGAGTCGTCTCGTGCAGTTCCCGTTGCGCGCCGCGGTGGCGCCGCGAGCCCCGTCTCGTCCCCGAGACGATTGGTGCGCTCTTCCTTCGTCCTTGCCCGACGGGGCGCCCGGGGTCGTCGTTCGCCGCAAGTTTCTGCCGTTCGTTCACGCCCAGTGGGGATTGACTCCGGAAGACGTCTCGCGCTGGTCGTTGGGATTCTGTCTACGGGGGCCGCACGCATGGCGTGTGGTGATTCCGATCCAGGAGAACAAGCAAACGATCGCATTTCAGTCCCGGACCATCATCGCCGGGGTCGAGCCAAAGTATCTGACGTCACACAACGGTCCCCGGGGCGAACCGGGTGCGGAATGCGGCCGATCGGCATCCGGTCTCCTATTCAACCTGGACGCCGTGAGTTCCGGACATTCGGTGATTCTGGTCGAAGGGGCCGGTGACGTGATGGCGTGGAATCGGCACCGTGGGGTCCGCGGGGGCGATTCTCGGGCAGTTGAGACGTCGGGAGACACGACGACGCCGGATGGGGAAGTTGTCTCGGTCCCGGCCGTGGGGCTTCTGGGCGTCGCGTTGACCCCCGAGAAGATCGCCATGCTGCACCAGAAACTTGCCGGCGGGCGGGTCATCGTGGCTCTGGACGCCGAACTCCCCGCCCAGCGGCGTGCCGTGGCCCATGTGGACGATCTGGTGGCATGGGGCGTCCCGGCGGATCTGGGTTTCTGGGAAGGTGGCAAAGATGCCGGCGCTGGGGCCCGGTTGATCGTCCAGACCGGAATTCGATCGCTTCGGGACCGAGTAGCTCAGAAGATCGGCGTGCGTTAGGACAAAGCGAGGGTCAGGATCTCGGTCACCCGCTTCTGAATCTCGGGGGCTTTGGACTCCCGATTGCCGGCGATCATGAGACGGTGAACGGTGGGAGGTGTGGCCAGAAAGTGCTTGACCGCATCGGCCAGGTGTTGCGGAGTGTACGGTCCGTCTGAATCTAGAACGAGTAACCGCTTGCCGCGTTGCTGGGCCAATTTGATCGTTAGGACGGATCCCGCGGACCTTTTTTCCATGAAGACGACCACGGCGGTGGCCTGACCGACGTTTCGCTCGGTGCGCTCCTGATACCCACGGCTCTCGGTCGGAAGAATCCCAAACCCCCGAAGGGTTGGATCAGGTCCGTTCTCCGTGCGATAGTTGTGTGGGCAGAACCCTGTCGTGGGAATATCGAGAGCTTTGGCGGCTTCCAGGGCCCCCCGATCGGCGCCGGTCTGACCTCCCGAGATGACCGTCAGGTGTCTCATGTCTGCGGCCTCCCGAGTCGTTCTTCCTCGAACTCCGGCTTTCCGGCATCCGGATGCATGGTGTGCCAGAAATTGCCATCTTGGGTTTCGGCAGCTTGCTTCATGCTCTGAGCAATTGCCTCCAGAGAGACGGCGATTCGTTCGAGAACGCCGAGGAGAATGAGCAGGTCATTGGGATGCATTGGCTATGTCCTCCTGAGAACACGTCATGTAGTCGTATCGGTGAATGGGTTCGATCGTCCAGACCTCTTGAATCTTCTCGCGGAACTCGGCGACGATCGACGCCCCGTGCGTCTCGCATACTTCTCCCCCCGCTGCCGGGTGTCTTTCCGGGGTGTAGAGGAGGTGCGTGGCAGCGCCGGCACACGGGTTTTCGTATGATCCACTTCGTCCGTAGGTGCATTGGGGCGGGACCGGGTAGCACCGTCGCGGATCGTGCGTCATCGTCGTCCCCGCTTCTTGGATCTCTCGACGAACTTCGCCACGCGCCGTCTGAGTTGCGGATTGTCGTTCGAGGTGCCTCGTCGAAGGACAGGTGTCGAGCTGTTGACCACGGCGCGTAATCCGATGTTCCACAAGACTGCCCACGCCGTGGCGGGCAAGACCACCAGCATCGGTGTGGGTCGGTGTGCGGATTGTTTGACGAACACGATCGGGATTTTGCCTTCGTCCATGCCCCGTACCGTCATTTCCTCGACCAGGAGAGTCAACTCGTTGAGAGCCAGACGCTTCGGGTTCTTGACCTGCGCGGCGAACCACGCGGAGTCGATGTCCTCTCGCTCTCCGGCATTGGCCCAATGTCGTGCCCCATCGATCAGCGCGGCGGCGTCCCGTTCGACTTGTTTCCAGCCCGTGCGGCTCATATAGTGCGCTTCTCCTCGTCAGCCAGTTTTCGCGCTTCGTTCGATTTCTTCGCTCGCTCTTTGTTCTCCTCGCTCCAATACCCAGACCACGGAGACGCCCCTCGTTTGGCCAACCGGAGAAGGTCCCATGCCAGGACGCAGTGGACGCACGCCTTCGGTGTTTCATCGCACGCGATGCGCTTCTTGAGGACGTGCGGCCGCTTGCTGTCTAGCGGCGCGACGCCCAGGCGCGACGGCCTGAAAAAGTACCCGGCCATCTCCCGTAAGACTTCGAGCCGCACCTCGTCGGTCAGGGGGATCTGGGACAACCGGCGCATCAGGAAGTCGGCGGCGGTCACAGGAGAAACCGCCAGACGACGAGACCGGATATCACGACGATCCACGCCCGAAGCAGGGAGCATCGGAGACACCAGCACCATGAGCGCCTCATGTCATTCCTCTTTGCGGAGGAGCCGCTTCGGCGGGGCGTCTGGCGGCGGCAGCGGCCCCTTCGGCATCATGCTCAACGTTCGTTTGGCTACGAGGACCTTGACTTTTTCCGAGGTCAGATTCGACGTATCCAAGTTCCGGTTTTTGCACTCGGTTTCCATGGCGTCAAGGAACGGTTGCCATGTTTTCATCCAGCGAAATCGGGCGCGGATTTCGGACCCTGCGGCCGGAACTTCTTCGGCCTTGCGACGGTGCAGCAACCGAACGGCATTCAGGAGGTGGCGATCTTCCATGTCCGAAATCTTGACCACGCGGCCGTCGGACGTTTTCCAGAGAAGAGTCGAAGACGTCATGATCGTTCTATCCGGGCGCCCCCGGTGTCCAAGACCACGGTCCAGACGGCGTCGGCCTCGACCAACGTTTCGAGCTCTTCGCTGTGCGTGATCAAGAACGCCGTGCCCCGATCTCGCGCTTGCTGCTTGACCCACGTGGCTCCGATCTCCTTGCCGCGGGAGTCGAGAGCGTCCAAGGGCTCATCGAAAACTTTGAGGGGAAACGGTCGGGCCGACCGCATCTCGGTCAGGTCTTGCAGAGCGGCAAACAATGCCAGATCGACCCGGCGGTCTTGTCCCCCGGACCCCGATCCAAGCCCCGCACCCCCCCACGCCCACGTGGACGTGATCGTTATTCGCTCCTTGGTTCCGCCCCCTTTGAGGGCCCGCGTGGCCGCCAACTCGGTCAACGCCTCGCCCCCGGCAAGGACGCCGAGGTGATACGCCAGCCGATCGTTGATGACCCCGGCGGATTCGTCCAAGAGGAGGGACCGGATGCCCCGGTCCCCGAACGCATCGACCCAATAGTCGGCCACCCGAACCGATCGGCGAAGTTTAGTGGCCGTGGTCTGGGCCGTCCGAACGGCCAGATCCAGATCCGCAATGCGCTGCTGCGATCGATCCAACGTGTCTTGACCGGACCAGACTCTCGCCCGTTCCGTCTTCAACTCTTCGTTGATCCGTGCCAGATCATTCCGGCACCGGATAACTTCTCTCTGGACGGCATCCCGGGCCGTCTGGGACGTCTCGGCGGTCAACCGGCGGATGGTCTGGTCGATGTCCGGATGGGCTGCCCAGAGACCCTCCTCGGCCTCGACCGCGCGCACGCGGGCACGTCGGGCGCTAGTGAGGACCTTCACGGCCGCAGCCACGGTGTGTTTGACGGCGGTCAGATCGGGAAGAAACGCCGCCTCGATGCGCTTTCTCACCGCGGGATCTTTCAGGCTCAAACGGCACGTCGGGCACTGGTCTTGCTTGGTCAGGGCTTGAAACGCCAGCGCTAGTTCCGCGGCTTTCTCTTGGCCGTTCCGCACCGTGCGTTCGTGGCCTTCCTCGGCCTCGACGCATGCGTTCCGGTGTGCGACCGCGGTCTCGATCTGTTGCCAGACGGTCTGGAGACGGGCCAACTGTTCTTGGCCCACACCCATCGCGGTCTCGGCAGTTTCGGCGATCTCCATGCCGGTGAGGGCCGTCGCGAGGGCAGCGCGAATCTTTGTCGCGCGGCTGGTTTGGTCGATGGCGAAGGTTTCCCGGGCCCGTTCGAGCTCGGCCAACACACCGCGTTCCCGAATCAAAGCCGCCGTGTCCGATTCGATCTTGGCTTCGGCCGTGCTGATATGGGACGAGAGTTCGTCCCGCCACTGCTTGGCTTTTTCTAGAGCTTGGCGGAGATCCATGCCGTGGATTTCGTCGAGCATTCGGAGTTGATCTGCTTGGTCAGCCTGGGCGAACCGCTCGAACGCTCCTTGACCGAACACGATGGCGTTCCGGAACGTTCGCGGTCCGAATCCCAGACGTGCTTCGATCATGTCCTGAACGGTCCGATCGTCCTCGTCCCCGGCCAGATCGAACCCCTCGACCATGAGTTTCTTGGGGCGGACTTGCCGGATGACCCGCCATGGTCCCTGATCGTCTTCCATCGCGATCGATGCAATGCCCGGAGCCTTGGTGAACCGGCATGCCATGTCGTCTCCGCGGCGACCGGACGGAGCCAGAGGGGTCGGCAGAGAGACGCCGAACCACGCGAACGACAGAATCGACGGGACACTGGTCTTGCCCGCCCCGTTGGAGTCGGCGGCTTGAGAGACACGATTCTCGCCCCGGATCAGGACGAGGCCGAGATCGTGCATCGGGACCGTCTGGCGATTCCGAAACGGCAGGAGATGCTCGAACGAGAGTTCGTGGAGAATCACGGCCGGGTCTTCTGACTCTCGACTGCGCGGGCGACGGCCGCTCCGACGTAGAACACGGTCGAGATGAGCAGATAGACACTTCCCGAAATCTCTCCCAGTACGTTGTGCGCGATTCCGACCATGATGAATCCCCCGATACCGGTGAGAACCGAGCTCAGCCACAAGGTGTACACCATCATTGTCTCCTCAGAGCCTTCAAGATGAGCGACGTACACCAGAAGATGGCGGCAAAAAGCATCGAGCTGATCGACCGGATTTCCCAGACAAGTTTTTGGTCTGGTTTGACCAGGAGCGCAAGAGAAATCTCGACGAAACTGGTTGCAAGACACACGACGGTGAGCGTCGTTAATGGCGGCATGGTTATGCCTCCTGTTCGAGGAGTCGAAGGCCGGCTTTGAGCAGCGTATCGGGTGGCACGTCCCCGTCGAACGGACGGGCTTCGAGATAGGTCCGAAGAAGTTCGGCCGGAGCCATGCCAGCGTGGATCGGCGTCCGAGTTTCGGTCGTCCGGGTCCGCACGGGCTCCACGTGGAACCATCGGGCCTGGGCCGTGGTCCGGAGCTTTTCGATGACCCCGCGCGCGGCTTGTTTGTCGAGGATCTGATCCGGCACGCGAACTCGCACGAAATGCCCTTCCCATGCCGGGGCGTCGTGCATGAGTTTCTCGAGGTCGGAAAACTTCAACGATGGAACGTCGATCAGGAGGTGCTTGGGGGCCTGAATGGGCAGTAACTCGGCGGTGCCCGTGTCCAGATCGACCAGAAGAGCACCTTTCGGGCCGTCGTTGCGCTCTCCCCAATTCTGCTGGTACGGCGATCCGGGATACAGGACGTCCCCGATCCACGGGCCTTTCGGCCGCGGGTGTTCCCAGGAGATCCAGATCGGGGGTCTGGGCGGCGTCCGATCGAGTCGCTGCCCTTTGTGAATGTCTCCGAGGATCACGCATGAGAACGGGTCCCCGACCCCAAAATCAGTCATGCGGAGGCCCACGCCGGGCAGACGATGATCGTCCGGTCCAAGCAGTACGCCGGCCAGAAATCCATGCGAGAGCAACGTCGTGACTCGATGACGTTGGGCGGCGGCAAACAGGGTCTCCGTGGTTCGTTGGGCCTGCCACGGCAAGACGGCCATTGTTGGCCCCTGCCACTCAGCAATGGCCGGATTGTCGATCACCAGGGCGTGTTTGGCAAACGGCGCCAGTCCGGATCCGCCGATGTGGGACGCATCCCCGTCGTGGTTGCCGGGCAGCATGAGCTTGGGCACGTCGTCGAACATCTCGAACAACGCCAGAATGCCGGTCAAGGCTTCTTGCGGCCATGAGAGCTTGGGGAGCTTCATGTCTCCGCAAAAGACCCATGGACACCCGTGCTGTCGTGCCATGTCGACCGATTGGTGCAGAGCGGACAGACCGTCACGCAAGCGGTCTTTGCCCCCGTCGTGGGAGCAGAGCCGGTACGGATGGATGTGTAAGTCGCTCGTAACGACGACGTTCACGCTGACGCCTCCCATGGGTACAGCCCGTCGGGGACCACGCTGATGTCGTGAGAAGTCAGGACGTCGATGATGCCACGTCCCAGGGCCTGGAGACCCCGGGGCGTGACCACGGGGGCCCGGGGCTCAAGATTTTGGTAGTACACCGTGTCGGCAGGGCACAACCAGATTTCACCCCATCGGCCGCGGATCAGGACCGGAGCCCCCGTCGTTTCATAGTCATGAATTTTGCCCAGAGACCAGTGGGCAAATCCCTCTGGGGGGTCGATGAATTGCAGCACAAGGTCTCCGGCTGGATCTTCCAGGCCATTGAGAAAGTCCTCGGCCGCCCTCCGGGGATCTGTCAGCGCCCTTCGGGCCGCCTCGGCCACGGCCTCCATGACACTCACGATGTCTCCTCGGGCTCGGTTTCGGACGCCGCGTCCTGGGCCGTCACTCCTTTGGGCGTCTTGAGCACGTCAAGGTGGTTATTCATCCAGATCAGCCACAGGGCTTGGCTCTCGAACTCGAGGTCTTCGGTTTCGTGCCGCATGCGGACCCCCGCACCGTCCGGGGTCAGTTCGATTCGACCCTCCCGCAACATAGCTTGAAGGAGTCCGCCCCAGCGATGGACGCCGCGCCGGAAATCCACGTAAAAATCGCCCTCGTCGAAGAGGGTCGGGGCGATCTTGGTCTTGGTGATCCGCGCCCGGATCCACCGGCCGATCACCCATCCTTTGTCGGCCCCGTAGAGACCGAGCTTCTTGACGAGGTCTTTGCCCAATGGCTGCATGGGCGACTTGGCCCGGACCACCCCCAGCAACGATGGAGAAAACATGAGTTCGAGCGACGCGAACACGTGCGGCGCGTTTCCCCCGGTCGTTCGTTTCTTGGGCCCGAACTGCATGGGGCCCGTCTGGACCACATCCCGGGTTTGATTGAGCAGGATGAACGTGGTCGGATATCGTGCGCATCGTTGGACGATCTTGCGGAGTCCGGCCGAAAGAGCTTCGCTCTTTCCCCCGCCGTAGTGCCATCCTCCGCCCTGAGAGAGCCCCTTCTCGGCCGTGCGCTGCGTCTCCGTCGTGTCCAGGGAGTCTAATCCCCAGACGAACGGCACCGTTGCTCCCCCCGCCGTTCGGCGTATCTCGTCGTGAAACGTCAGACCTTGATCAATAGCTTCTTCCAACGTCCCTGGACGTTGGATCTCAAGGAGGTCCAGATCGAGCCCGATGGCCGCGGCGAAATGAGGATCGCGGGTCCCTTCGGTCTCGGACACCAGACCGATCCCCCCCAGATCCTGGATGCCTTTGAGCACGTGGTCCAACACCAAAGTTTTTGCCGTGCTGAATTCCCCAGCCAGATGGACCACCCGGCCGAGACGCGGACCGATCGGGAACCCTCCCGGATTCACGCCGGCACAGAGACGGTCCAGGACCAATGACCCTGAGGACACGAACACGGACGGAAGTTCCAGAGCGGTCGCGGCTCGCTCCGAGATTGCCCCCTTGTATGTCCGACGGACTTTGTCCGACGCCCGCCGGATCAGGTCTTCGATGCTGTCCTTCGTCCGTGCTCGTGCCACGCCTTACCGCCTCCCAGGACGTCTTGGCAGGGGGCCGGCTGGCCGATTCGGTCCGGCAGCCGGCGCCGGAACCCCGGGCATCTCGATGTCTCCCGGCCCTCCGAGTCCGTCGAACGGATCGGTCGGGGGGGCCCCTTCGCCTCCCGGCGTATCGGGTCCATCCGGCGAGGCCGCCGCGGGGGCCGAGCGAGTTGGGGCCGAAGCCCCAGAATCAGGAGCCACCCCGTGAAATGCCAGGTACAGGGCGTCGTACTCCTTGGTTTCCTGCTGCACCATGGCCGGCAGATCGATGAGCCGTTCCCACCACTTCGAGAACGCCGGCTTCTGGGATTCGGTGAACAACATCGACGGCTTCGGCGCCGGATCGACCTTCCACCGGTCCCCCTGGGCCACCGGCCGAGACAACTTCAGGTTGTACCCCTCCCGAGGGTCCGAGACGTCGCCCCGAGCGAACTCGATGTTCTCCCCGCCGGTCATGATGTTGATCGTAGCCAGGAACACGGTCCCGGGGCATCCCATGTAGCGGATGTCGGCCAGACCGGCGTCGTCGACGACCCATCCTGCCGGGGACGCGATCAGGGCGTTGAACAGGTAGACGTCGGTCGGCTTGATGTCCTTGGCCAACTCCTTGTCGGCCGGGGCCTTGGACGCCCGAACCTCTTCCCACGCCTCGTGGATCGGACACGCCTCGTCCCCTCCCCACGTCTTGGGGCACCACTCCCGGTGCCGCTTCCCATCCGGCGACGTGTACCAGTGCTCGATCGCCTCGAAGAAGATGGGTCCTTCTTTGTACGCCGGGTTGATCTTGCCCCCCGCGATCCATTTCTGGGCGAAGTCCCATCGGGGAAGGAACCGAACGACGATCTCCCGGCCGGGCTCCACGATGGCGTTCTTGCCGGCCAGATCCCAGCGGGGCAGCCAATCGCCCCCGCCGGACCCGGCCAGCTTGTCCTTGACGACCTGGGCGCGGGCCCTCAGAGCGGCTTGAAGTTCGGGGCTGAGTTGCGGCATCACGTTCTCCTCGTGGTTGGGGTTCGCTTGACGTGGTCCTGGGTTGCGTCCGGCAGACGCGACTTGCCGGTGTAGATGCGTTTTGCTCTCAATGCAGCCATGAATTTCTGACGCTCTTCTTTTGATACATTAGCCCATCTGGCATTTCCTCCTACCTGTGAAAGAGTATCGAAATAACCAACCGGAAACCTGTCGTTGAATCGACCCTTTCTTACGGCGTCACGAATATTGGCTTTCTGATCTCCTTCAAACAAATGAGACGGTCTTACACACGATTTGACATCACACGTGTGACACACGCCTTTGGAGGGCCATTTCCCGTAAACCAGAAACCACGCGACTCTGTGCGCTCGTGTCTCCCTGCGGCCCCCAATCTTTTGACGCATTGAGATTTGACCATATCCCGTTCTGAACAAAGATTTCTGCCACAACCAACACGCGCGTGTTTTTCTGACGCTGCGCCAGAAGCGCGCGCGCAATTGGCTGAGATATTCGTCAGCGGGAAGTGGTTTGCGGCCGCCTGACATGATCGCTCTGACCTGATTGAAGCTTGGTTTTACCCACATAAAGTCTGAAGTCCATCTCCGCCCTCATGTTGCTCGACATGGCGATGACGGCATCCTTTTGGTGTTCCATGGTCCGCCGCCCGGCCTGGACCAGGTCGGCATCGAGCTTGGCGCTGCGAACGGCCGCATCGAGGGTCACGCGGCGGGGGTCCAGGGTCACACGGGTTCGGATGGCATCGAGCGTCGGCTCTTTGGGGGCGCCGACACGGAGGGCCGTCTGATGTTCTCCGAACAGGACGGCATCGAGGGATTCGAGTTGAGCGACCAGTTCTTCGTGCTTGTTTCGGGCTAGCGCCTCCAACGTCGCCCACCACGCGAACCTTCCCGGTTGCTCGGACAGAGCGGTGTTCAGGGATTCCGGGTTTGGGGCGATGGCGGCCAGAGTCCCAAGATCTTCCTCGTAGACCCGGCCGTTGAGGTCGATCCGAATGCGCAGATTGTCTTGGGGCATGCGGTTCTCCATGGTGGGATTATCCGATGCGGCGGGGTGTCAATCGAGCGACGGCATCGGCTCCAGACCGAATCGGGAAGCCACCGAGTTATACGGCGCAAGGTGGCCGAAATCCGGGCCGGCCTGCAGATCGATCCGGTACGGCACGTCGGCTTCCAAGCGCCAGTCGAACGGCACCGCCGTACACCGGCGCACGATGACTTTCATCAGAGGCTCCAGATACCCGGGGGCACAATCAGGCCACGCACTATCGTGGACCGTGTTCGTGTGCCACGCCAAGAACGGCTTGCCCCCGGGTCCCGGACCCTCGTGCAATTTCCACTCGGCGGCTTCCGGGAAGAACGGCCCGCGGTGCGCCCACATGGGGGGCAAAGCGAGATCCACGTACTCGCCGTGGTAGAGGAGGGCAAGCATCCAGAGAGTATCCGTGGCCGACATCCCCTGTGTCGGGCCGTTTGCCGTGGTGTGAAAGGCGTGTTCAAGCTGCCCCCAGAGAGACCGCCGAAAGGTGTCATCCCGGGACAGATCATCACGGTTCGGCGCGATGCGGCCGGCTACGTCCCACAGAGTCCGGCCGGATCCGGTGACGCCGGCATACTGACAACGATCCGGCAAACCAATCCACCGGCGCCGGCCGTACCCGTCTTCGCAGTACCCGTGTTCCCCGAGATATCGTTTGTCCCACTCGTAGAGTTCGGTGAGACCTGTATATCCGGCGTCGAACGCCGCGGAGATTTTCTGGGCTTCGGCTTCCGTCAGCCGGATGCGGGATCGGGCGAGAATCGTTGATTGGACGGTGCGCCATGTAGCCCCGTAGATCTTGGCGAAGAACGTCTGCTTGCCGACCGCATCGCGCTCGTACGAGCCTTTCTCGAACGTTCCTTCCGGCTTGTTGTAGATCAGGGACGCGGTCTTGGAATGAATGTCTTTGCCCTGACGAAGGTAGTCATAGGCGACCGGGTCGGGCCGAGAACAAAACCGATGGGTCAACATGGCGGCCCGGATGGCCGCTTCCGCCCCGGAGATGTCCCACCGAACGCACGATCCGTGAATCCGGGGGTCCCACTCCTCCGGCGTCGGGGCCGGGGACCGGCGGGGCACGAAACATGTCTTGATGCCGTCAGCGACTTCTTTGTCGGCCTTCTCGGGGATCTGATGCACCGGGGGATTCTCGGCGGCGAGTCGGGGAGTCCGAAGATTCCACTTGAAGTGGGGATGCACGCACCCATCCGGCCGGCACTCCCGCTCGAACGCATTCAGGTACGTCCCGATTCCCTTGGCCAGAGACCGAATCTTGAGGATCGCTCGAACGACCGGATGATCATCGGGACGGGGAACGGCCAACGATGCGTAGTCGATGAGGGCCTCGTCATCGGTCGATGGCTGTCCTTTGGGGAACGTCTTGGTCGGCGCGGTCTTCTTCTGCACCGGCAGACCGAGCCCTCGGTAGAGCAAGTCCTGCATGGCTTTTGGGCTCGTGGCGTGGACCGGGGAGTACTTCAAGATGACTCCGGTCTTGGCCGCTTCTCCTTCAACGAACTGTTCGAGGTCTTTGAGCTGACGTTGCCACACCATCCGGGTGGCCCGAAGCCGATCCAGATCGACCGGAAGACCAGCCCTCCGGAGCGCGGACACGGCGACGTTCGCAGGCACGAGCACGGTGTGGTAGTACGAGTTCAGATCCACGATTAGAGATACTCGCCACGGGCCAGACGATCGTGGAGCAGACGACAGAGGGCCAAGGCGTTACTGGCATCGGCCACGGCTCCCCGTGCCACCTCGTCGATCGACAGGTCCCGAATGCGCGCTTTATCGAACCCATCCCATGCCTGCGGACGTTTCAGAAGATCCGCAGCTGCTTTCTCTAGACGCAGACTCTCATGACGGCCGTCCCCGAGAGCAACCATGGCCAACATGCCGTCACCGGATCGGGCATTGACCTCGGTGACCCATCTGGGATAGACGAGGCCCTCTTCGTCATACGATCCGTTGAACGGCCATTTCTCGGCGTCTGACCCGAACACGGGGTCGAAAAGAGCCCGAACATCGGTTTTTTGGTCGTTGACGGTCATGCAATCGACCCACACGCCCCCGAACTCATTCCACGCGAACGCGACGCCGCGAAGACGAAAGTCCGGATGGCATGGGTCCGTGGCGACGTTGGGACGGGACGGGAATGCCGCGTTGTCAAACGCCTCGATGTCGAACGCCCATGGGCCCGGATGCCGTGCCAGTTTGGCCAAGAACTCCTTGGCCTCGAACGGGTCACGAAATGCTGGGACTCGGGCAGGTTTGATAGTGGTTCCGTTCAGGCCCGCGACCAGACGCTGGATGTCCCCCCGAAACTGTTCTTCGAGCCGCTCTCGGTCCTCGCGTGCCCGGAGGATCCCGGAGGGGTGGCGAGCGACAAACACGCGGCGGCCGTCCGACGTCTGTCCCCACAACCCTCGGTGTTGCGTGACTCGCTGCTTTTTCCCTCCGAGAAATCGCTGCACGGGCCGGGTGCCCAGAAGGACGAGGGGGGCACGAACCGACGCCAGATCATGAGACAAATACCGCCAGCATCGAGTCTCGGCTTTCTCCCATTCCGGCGTGTCGAAGTCGTCGTTCTCAGGACGGCACCGGCCGAGGTTGGCGAACCCGATTCGAGTCAGATCAAGGCCAGCACCGGCCAGAGCGGACCGAAGCAGAGCCCCGGCGGGCCCGACGAACGGTTGTCCGTCGGTCTCCTCCTGCTCCCCCGGGGCCATGCCGACACAGACGGCGAGAGGGTCGAGGGGGAGAGTCGGAAGGACCTTCCTGGCATGTTCCCGTGGGCACCCCGCGCACGGGCTCTTGTTCAACAAGACCCGGGGAGATCGAGGGCGAACGGAATCCGGACCTCCGATCACTCGGGGCGGCAGGGTCATCGTCTTCATGGACTTTCGGTGAGACCGCCGTTTGACGATCGGACGCTCCCACTCGGGAAAGACGTTCTTTTGCATCAGTCATTGCCCATGAAAGCAAAAAACGCTCGAATGCTCGGATAGATTGGAATGCCCAGGCGAGATGCCTCGGCGCTTTCTCGATCTGCCCCCGGAGAGTCCCCTGGGAGGCGAACCAGGGCGTCACAGACAAAAAGCCAAGCAAGATCGAGACGCATCCACTGCTCGTATGGCCCCGGGAACAGCAGATGCCAGAAGTGCGTCAGGTGGGGCACGTACGGAGCGTGGCCGCGTCTCAGAAGCTCATCCGCGGCTTCGAGGGCGCCCCGCACGTTCATGGCCACGTCACCGTGAGTGTATGGTCCAGCGATGTAGACGCGCTTCATGGGTCGAACACCGATGTCTGATGCGCCACGGCGTTGATCCTTTCGGCCGCGATCTCGCAGAAAGCCGGGTTGATCTCGATGCCGATGGCCCGACGACCAAGAATTCGGGCTGCAACGAGGGTCGATCCACTGCCGCAAAACGGATCCAGAATCATCTCAGTCGGACCCGCGTGTTCGATGCACCATTGCATAAGGCGAACGGGTTTCTCCGTGGCGTGGCCGTGACGCGGTTCCGCGTTACGTGTGGACTCGAACACACGGGCCGGACGATCGAAGTTTGTCCATGCCAGTTCAAAGTCGGCCAAGGTCTTGAGGCGGTCTCGTTTCATCCATGCGAGCCATCCGCGAGAGGGAGTAAGTCTGTAGTAGTTTCCTCCCCAGATGATCGCCCGCCGTCCTGCGCGGACCACCGCGGCAATCGTCTCGTCGTCTACGCAGACGGCGTCCCAGGATTTGGCTTCTTGATACTTTTGCTGTGCTCCCCATGTCCCTCCGGCCCACAACTTTCCATGTCCATACGGAGGATCCGTGAGGATAAGATCGACGATCGCGAAGTTGGGAAGAAGGTCGCGACAGTCACCAAGATAGAGCATGATCCCGGACTGCTCGAAAAACGGCGTCACGGATCAAACACGGATGGCTGACGGGGCAAGAGCTTCGTACGGGTCGTTTCTTCTCCTTCTTCCTGGTACGGCTGCCCTACACGCCGCACGATCAGATCGCAGTATTTTCCCGAAAGCTCGATACCCACGGCATGGCGGCCGAGGGACCGAGCGACGAGGAGCGATGTACCTGTGCCGGCGAAAGGATCGAGAACGACGGCCGGAACAACCTCGGAAACCTGACATGTACAGGTGGGGTGCCAGCCGAGGGTATCGACGATCGTCTCTCCCGCCCGTCCGTCATTCAGATCCGCGGCCAACCGGTCGACTCGCCCGCGGTCCCGCCGCCCGAGAACCCCAGTCTTCCGAAGGATTCGTACCCACGGCGCCCCGCACGTCGGACAGACTCCCTTGGCGCTCGTCCCCGCCAGAATGCAACGGCGGGCCAACGCTGATGGGAACACGGCAAAGTGCTGACCTGAGAACGCCTCACTTACGATCGACCAGACCGATCGAAGATTGCGGCCGGTGAATCGCCCCACGGCCGGCTCTTCGACGGCCGTTCGATCGTAAAAGTAGCGCTCTGATTTGGCCAGCAGAAAGATCGTTTCATGCGCCTTCGTTGGCCTGTCGGTCACCGACTCAGGCCTACAGTCGGGCTTAGTCCAACTAATTTCTGACCTCAAATACCATCCATCGGCCCGGAGGGCAAAGGCAAGCATCCAGGGAATTCCTATAAGATCTTTTGGTTTGTACTTTGATCCAGCATTGACGCCGTCTCGATTCGAGGCACCCTGGTTCTTTTCAGAATTCCCCGGTCGCCAACCGGCAGATTCCGCCGTGAACGTTCGGTTTCTTCGCTGCCCTGTCTGGCCCTGGCGTCCTCCGGGGCCGCTATTGTACGTATCTCCAATCACGATCCACAAAGTCCCGGCCTTGTGAAGCACGCGGCGAACTTCCCGAAAGATGGTCACGAGATGTTCGACGAACAAATCAGGATACGGCTCAAGCCCCAGATGTTCGTACCATGCGGTGCAGTGGGCACAGAATGCCCCGGCAAACACCACGGCCTTCTTCGGTCCGATCTCTTGATAGTTTCCTGTATGTCCCGGAAAGAACTGCCGGCCCGTGTCGTTACGCCCAACACTCGCGTATTTGTCCCCGGGCTTCGGGCCCCGACCCGCATTGGTCAGTAACGTACTTTTCTGGCTCGGCGTGTTTCCGGGCGCGTGTTTTCGGCTATGATATTGAGGATACTCTTGCTGCGCGGGCCATTTTGTCTGGGGAACTTGGCCGCGTTTTCCCCGATGTCCAACGTACCCTTCGTCAATGCCCCACACATGATCGCAACTTGGGTTGCCATCCCAAATTACCGGATCAGTATCATAGCTTCTTAGCCCGTAGTACGGGGGTGACGTAACAACCATGTGAGCCGACTCGTCGGGCATGTCTCGAAGAACGTCAAGGACGTGCCCGCGATAGACCCGAACAGCCCCGCCGTCGAAGAACGGTGGGATCATGCGCCTCGAACTCGAGCGAGAATCCGCTCGATCGTGGCTCGAAATGACGTGTCCCGCCGGGCCGCCGTCGTGACCAACAAGTCAACCAGGAACGGCTCGACGCTGGCTTGATCGGGAAGATAGACCGAGAGAATCTCAAGAAGCTCGGAGACCTGATCGCGCGCGACCGGCATGGGGAACGCTCCTAATCGATCAACCGAAGAATCACGTGTTCGACCTGCCGGGATTCGCTCAAGAAGTACAGGGGAACCATGGGATTGTCCAGCGACGTCGAGAATGCCGACGAGACCCGTCCCATGGCTTCCTTGAGAAACTTTCCGTTGATCGCGAATCCGCCTTCGGGTCCCTTGACGACGGCCGGCAACGTCTCTTGGGCCGTCGTTCCCCCGACACTCAAGACCAACGTGTCGGCCGTGACCTTCCCATCGATCCGACACGTCGGAGGTTCGGCAAACAAAAGCAGTCGGTCAAGGACCAGATCGAGCATGGGACCGGACGGGACCGACACCGTGGTCCCCCCGGCCTTACGGCCGTTCCGGGCCTGTTTGACGATGGCCACGGGACGAGCCGCCGGGAATTCGGCTTCGAGCAACGACCCCCAGACGGCGCCGGAATCGAGCAGGCACCAGAGAGAGCCCCCGTCCAGAGCCAATCCGGAGACTTCGGAACGCCGTGTGCCCAGACGCGCCAGGAGATGATCGGGCACGAGCAGGGGTTTCTTGTCAGGAGGAACCACGCGGGCGTCGGCTGGGGGGTACACGACGGTGATGCGCGCCCCGTCGGTCGTCACGAAGTTCCCGGACGCCGACCAGTAGACGCCGCGGAGCATGCTCTTGGTCTCGTCCTGGCCGACCGAAATCGTGGCCTGATCGAACGCCGCCCAGAACTCCGGAGTGACTTCGGTGCATGTCGCACGGTCCGGGGGATCTCGCAGGACGAATGCCGACCGATCGGTCTCGTCGAGGAGAGGGAGTTGGCCTTTGAATGCTCCCGCCCGGACCCCCAAAGACTGCTCCCTCCGTGTGAGAGAGATCTCCTCGACCCCCTGATCGGCCAATGACTGCACGATCTTGGCCAGCATCTCGCCGGGCACGGCGAACGGAGTCGGCGTGGTCCATGGGGACCGCCAGACCGATCCGGCTTCCCCGGAGAACGCCCGGAGAGTGCCCCCCTCGAAGTAGACGTACCGGAGAGCCGGGACCAGATCGCGCTTGGCCGTGAACCCGGCGGTCAGTGTGACGATGGGGAGCAGGTCTTTGACTGGAACCGTCAGGGATTCAGACGTCATGAGGAAGTCCTCTTGATGGCGCACGCCGGTCGGGTTCCCGGGCAACCCCGCCCGTGAACCGGACACGGTTTGGGAGTCGGGCATTCGGGGAAGTGGTTACGTTCCCAGGGGGGAGAAAACGTGCCCCCGCAATCCGGACAGCGATGAAGGAACGCGCGAGGGGCCACGCTAAATAATCTCCTGCTGTGATGCGGCCGGACGAAACGTCGCCGTTCCGCACGATTCGAGGTCCGTGAACGCCAGAATGTTGAACAAGTCTCGTTCGGACGGCGTCGTGGCCAGTTTCTCCAAGGTGAAGCCACGATCTTCGACATGCCGTTTGACCATCGCGTACTCCGGCGGGGAGAACGCTCGAATGTGCCGACCGTTATGGGCCTCCGTGCCCAACTCCGACACGGCGATCTGGGCCAAGATGCCGGCGATCGGGATGCACACATGACCATATCGGCCGGCGAAGAGCCACGTCAAGCTGTCAAGACTCCAGAACGGAAACCTCGTGACGGCGTCCAACGAAGTGATGCCGAAGCCGTGCGTCTTACGCAAGGGCCGCCCGGCGTTGTCGGTCACGCGACGAAACACGTCGTCCAGCCACGCCCGTTTCTCTGGCGGTGTACGGTCATTGCCGGGCGATACGCCGAAGTACTCGGCATGGTCCATGAGACGGGTCAACCACGACCAATTCTCGCCCTGGTGGAACACGTGCATGGGCCGGAGACGATCCGGGACTTTCTTCGTCAACGTCTGCCAGTTTTCCCATCCGGCCTCGGCGGACTTCTCGATCTCGGAGGAGGACGGCATGTGGCCCCACCGGCCGGGCAACACGTCCAGGTTGACCACCACGTCAAGATCATCGGCATGCTCCCGGATGAACGCGGCGTAGGCGTCCAAGTCGATCGTGGCGTTCTGGGTCCACGCCGTATAGGCCCCGGAATCCAACATGAGCTCGAAACGGGTGTCTTTCATCTCGGTCACCCGGGCCCACTCTTTCATGCCGTCGAGATACGAGACCAGTTCCCGGATCTTGACGCCACGATCTCGGAGAAACTTCTGGTACGCCGGCCGGGCCCCGGCGACTCGAGTCGAGACCGAGACCATGAAGATCTTCACGATCGGATCCGTCGTGTAAGGGCACGAATCGTCGCCAAGAGAATAAGAACTAAACAGAACGTCGCACATCCCAGCAGAATGGCGGTCACGCAATGTCTCCCAGGGGGACATAGCACGTCATGCCAATGCCCCCCCGCACGTTCATCGTTGCGGTCACGATGATCCAGTGGGGCCGAAGGAACTCGTCCAGGTGCAGGGCTATCTGGTTCGTCAGAGCCTCCCAGAACGCCCCGGTTTCACGGAAAGCCCCTAAATACAGTTTGAGTGACTTGCTCTCTAGACACCAGAGACGAGGAGAATACTCGATCTCCAGCGTTCCGAAGTCAGGTGCGGCCGTGATCGGGCACAGCGACGTGAACTCCGTGCAATGAAATGTCACGGAGTATCGAGGGTCTCCCCCCCGAGGGTTGGGGAACCGTTCCAACTTGGCGTCCTCGGGGCGCATCGGAAGAAAGGCATTCGACGATCCCAGGAGTGTCAGACCCTGGAACGTCGTAGGCTTCATGATGCTCGACGCAGCGGTCTCACTCACGGCTCACCTCCTTGTGGGGCCTACACCCCTCGCCGCAGAAGTCGGTCGGATTGACCGTCGGCCACTCTGATCATCTTCACCACACGTCCCCATCGCGCCCTTGATCGGGCCGGACTTCTGGGGTGTCCAGGATCGTGGCCTGGCGATCCCCCGCCGGCCGCGTCGTCAACAGCGGTCTCCAGTCAACCACGTGGGCTTCTGGGTGTGTCTCATGCCAGAACGCCGGGATCGACATCTCGGGCAGATGGAACGCCCGGACGATCAAGTCCGTCTTGTTCTTCGTGTGATGCCGTAACGTCCCCTCATGCACCCATCCCGTCGCAATGTATAACGCATCGACGTCAGTGTTGTACGACGGATACGACGCAAACCACTTGTGCGCTTGATGCCGCCCCGGCACGGCCAGGTACCGGAGAATGCCGGCGATCATAGCCCCTCCGAGCCCTTGTCCCCGCACGTCTTTGTACACGGCAAACACGCAGTGGTAACAGAGGCCCGTGGTGGGATAGCGCGAAAGGGACACCCCGACGATTCGGCGATCGTCGATACGTTCGAGGACCACGGCCAGACGGGACGGCGTGATCCAGTTCTTGATGGCTTCGGTGGCCATGGGGCCGCCCAGCCCGGCCGCACCTTCTTTCAGGACGTCGTACATGGACGGGACGTCATTGCGGAGTCGAGAAGCGTGACGAAGGCGATAGGCCGGCATTCGTTCCATGAGCGGCCTCACGGAGCTGGCTCTTTATAGGCCGTGGCCAAAGGAAACGTGCCCGTCACGACACCGTTGTCCCATGTAAGGTCCCACCAATCGGCGGCAAAATCGGCAGCCACGAGTCTTGCCTCGAACCGGACGTGAAGACAGCAATCCTCCTCGCGTACCTCGTATCGCGTACCGATCTCCGGTCGCCATTCTTTCGGAACGGGCATGTCTTTGCTCCTCACCACACGTCTGCCAACCCGCCGCCAGCACCGTGAACACCGGTCCCCATGGTCCCGTACCACTCTCCGCTCGCGTCGATCGGTTGAATCCTCATCGGGTTTGAGGGAGTAAACCCCCCGCGCGCAATCCGCCGTCGCTCTGCGCGGTCGCATACCCAAGACAGGAATACGAGGAATGCGAGCGAGGCGGGGAACAGCAAGAGCCAAATCATGTCGTCATCCTATTCTGACAGATGTAAACGTACTCGATCAGAAGACCATCGCGGGGTGTCCCGAAGTTGACCAGAAGTCCGTTGGCCCCCTGCGCCCACGTGGCGAACATCATGGGTTCGGGGAACGGCTCGAACGGCGCCAGGGAGAACGCCAGATGATGCAAGGCTGTCGGGGACGCTCCGAGATACTTGGCCAATCGCGATCCGGCGTCTGGCACGACGAGTTCGATCATGGGATGTCCCGCGAGAAACGTGCAGTCGCACGCAAACGCGGGGACCCGTTGCCACGAAACGGCCCCCTCGCCGAATCTCTCCCGCGCCACACGTTCAGCGTCGATTCGAGACGGGAACACGAGTCCGACGTGATGAAATTTCATGTTCTTTCCGATCTATCGGTCGGCATCGGAGGACGCCGCCACGGGCCGGGATAGAACCCCATCGTTCGCCACATGCCACACTGCTGACAGACCCTCGTGGGGAACGCTCGCCCGGACACACGAACCCACGGCCCCGCGTGACGATTCTCGGCCGGGTGCTTACACACCGGCGATCTCAGACACGATGATCCATTCCGGGATCTTGGGCAATACCTCATGTGCACTCTCGCGCCAGATCCAACGTTCCCCGTCGAGGGGCATATGTTCGACGAGCGAGAATCCCAAGGTCCGGTACAAGTCCCGCATGGGGCCATTCTGATCGGTCGGGGTGATGACCCCGACGAGTCCCTTGGCATGACGAACTAGAGCCGCGTCCTGACACACCCACGCCACCATGGCGGTGCCGATGCCCCGCCCCATCGTTCGGCACGAGACGGCCAGGTCGTCCAAGCCATGCACCGGTCCTCGTTGGTCCACCACGGCGACGGCGATCAAGCCGTAGTCACCGTAGCGGTCGACCAGGGACGCCGTGACGATGGCCCGTTCGGCCGGGAGACTCACGTACCGATTCGGGGACGTCTTGAGTTCGTTGGTGCGGTTCAGGAGGTCGAGAGCCCGAACCGGGTCCGGGAGCTGGTCGTGGGGGTAGATCGTCAGACGAAGCTGGGACTCGCTGAGGAATCGTAGGTACGGTCCATCGTAGGCGGCCTCGGCCGTCTCCCGCTGACGCTGCTCTCGAAGGAGTCGTACACGAGCTCGATCCTCGTGCGTTCCGTCTTTGGCCAAGGTGGGGTGATCGAGCAGGGTCAGGGGGTCCCATGCCCCCTCGGTCGCCTGAAACGTCTCGACGGAGGGGAACAGAGTTCGGATCTCCTCACAGTTCAGCGGGTTGTCGTCGATGAAGATCGTCGGCCCCAAGAGATGCTGCCGGAACCACGCGGACTTCGGTCCCCACGATGCCCACGCCTGATCGACATAGACCGACAGGCCGTGTTCGAGGAGGGCTCGGTCGAGCCGCCCTTGGTCATTGCGGGAGCAGACCACGATGGCATGGCCCCGCTTCTTGAGTTCTTTCAAGGTCTCTCTGATGCCTGGCGTCAGAACGACTGGGTCGCCGTACGTGATGATGCCTTGCCAGAGAACGCCGTCAGCGTCCAGAACGACTGTAGCCATCACACCCCCCGCATCAACGTCAAGAACTCTTGTCGTGCCGGCCCCTCGACCCGCAACTCCCCGTCGACGACCGACGTGACGGCTTCGGCCCCCGCCTGCTTGACCCCTCGGGCCACCATGCACAGATGGACGGCCCGAATGACGACGCCGATCCCTCGGGGGTGCAAAGCGTTCGTGAGCATGCTAGTGATCTCCCGAGTCAATCGCTCCTGCGTTTGCAGGCGGCGGGCGTGCCACTCGACGACCCGAGCGAGTTTCGAGAGTCCGATGACCCGACCGTTGGGAATGTAGCAGACAGCCGCGGAGCCGTGAAACGGTAAGACGTGATGCTCGCACATCGAGGTGAACGCGATGTTGCGCACGATCACGAGTTCATCGTGAGGGTCGTCGAAGTCCGTCAACACCGGCGGGGGCGTATGGTACCCCGCAAACATCTCGGCCCACGCCTTAATGATTCTTCGTGGCGTCTCCCGCAGGCCCGGACGAGACGGGTCGTCCCCGATGAACCGGAGAAGTTCTTGAAGGACATCTTCGGCATCGTGGTCGGTCATGGAGTATTCACCTTGGTCGGGGCCTGCGGTCTGTGCCAGTACTGCTTGTCGTAGCGCACGTGCGTCGCGAGATCGTACGCTCGTGCAGGCTTGATCCCGCACGCGATGAAGAATCCGATCGACAGCGAGAACCAGTCAAGGTCCTCGCTGGAGTCGATCGCGCGCCCCCGCCGGCACACCTCGAGACGGAAGCGCTGGATGATAAGGTCTTCGGCGATCGTTGGAATCCGCATGGTCTACGCTACCCCGAGATACTTATGAAGTTGGGCGGACAAGAACCAGGTGGGATGCTTCATGAGAGCATCCAGACATATCCGTGTGGCTTTGGGCGAGCACGAGATGGGCTGGATGCTGACTGCCAGGTCTTTCTTGGGGCGCCCCGGTAAGGGCTGCGCGAGGAATCGTTCGAAGGCCTCGACGTCGCGCTCCCGGCCGACGAGCCATTTGATCTCGTTGACCAGACGGATGTTCTGCGGCATCAACGGCATGCGGCCGTCCGGCTTAGGAGAAAGACATATCCAATTCCACACGCCCGAGATGGGGTAGACGCCGGAGGTCTCCAGGGCGCATCGAAGACCGGCGTACCGAAGCGCCTGCGTCAGAGACCCGAGAGCATGCCAGGCGGGTTCGCCGCCGGTGACCAAGGCCCATCGGGGAGGCAGGGCGGCCGCGTGCCAAGCGATCGCCGCGGCCGAGTGCCACGCTCCGACATCGGGCATCCACGTCTCAGGTTGGTCGCAGTTATGTACCCACATGTAGTCAAGCAAAAATGAATTGTGGGGGGCACACGTTAGATTATAGACAGGAAGAGTTCCTATGTACCCACCGCCGGCCCGTCGTGCCCAAGAGGTCCCCCGCTTCACTAATCGCACATTGTTCACTACGGCACCATTATGCTGCAGTTCTGCCACGGTGTTACGTTTGCCGTCGGTCCGCGCCCCATTCCAGAAGTTAAACCCTCGGCGGTGGTATTTTGAGTGACATGAATGGCAAACTGACACAAGATTTTGTGGCGAGTCGTTTTGTGTGTTTTCGTCAATATGATGCACTTCGACTCGTGTGTGAATCTTGCACCAATCACAGAAAAATCGCCCCCTTTGATTTCTTCGCTTGAGAGCCCGGACATTTGGCATATACGTCTCTGGAGAGTAGTTCGGATTGCGCTCGCCCCACTTATAAAACGAAAGAAGTTCGTTCGGGGTCATGTGATAAATCGTGTCGCCGGAGCGAAGATCTTTAGTTTGGACCCACCCCCGCGTTGTCGCAAACGGATGTTCGGCGGTCACATAGTACAGCCGGTCGTCGATCTTGACATCGTACCACTCGGACACGTCTCGGGTATGCACGTGCGTTACAGTTGTTTCCACGATACGTTGATCGGTGTCAAAAGTAAGAAGAACATCGCCCGGCGCTACGTGATGCAACGGAATTCTTGCTGTGCGGCCTCCTCGAGGATGCGCTGCGTGAACCTGCGGGACGTGCTTTCCTTGTTTTATGCCGAAGCACCAGATACAAGCTACTGGGCAACCTTGCAATCGAATGATCGTCATGGGGGTGCCGGCCAGACGCCCTTCCCCTTGGACCGTGGGGTAGATTTCGGTGACGTTGTAGAGGCTGATCCGATCCCCTCGGTTGACGGGCCACGTCTGATCTGACGGGGCGACTGCGCCGTACTGTGCGGGGGTGAGGACCGGAAGTGCGGATGGGATCATACCGGCTCGAAAGCCGGGGGGTAATTCGGCATGTACGTGCATCGGGCCGTACACGTCTCCTCGATCGTCACCGACACGAGGGACGGAAGGATAGGCCGCAAGCGAATGTAGATCCATTGGGCAATGGCCTCCGACGTCGGGTCCTCGACGAACTCTCCCAATGTCTCATTCAGGTCCCAATGATCCAGATAGTGCTCAAGCAGCGGCCCCAGGGCCGCCGACAGATCGGCGTAGTCGATGATCATGCCCCGCTTGGGGCCGGTGTCATGCAGCCGGTCGCCGGCCACGGTGATCGTGCCGAGAAACGAGTGCCCGTGGCGACGAGCGCACTTGCCGTCGTGCCGGGCCAGACGATGGGCCGCCTCGAACCGGAAGTCTTTACTCAGGAACCACACGATACACCGTCGGATCGGGCACGCCGGCCAGTTGGAACGCTTCGCGCCGCTCCACGCAAGTTCCGCACGAGCCGCAATGAATCTCATCGCCTCGGTAACACGAGTACGTTTCTTCGTACGGCACATGAAGCTCCACGGCCCTGGTCACGATCATCGTTTTGGTCAGACCAAGAAACGGGGCCCAGATGGAGATCGGAGAGGGTTTGGCAAGTCGGTACAGCTCCTGTTGGGCCCGCACAAAGTCGGGACGACAATCCCAATAGACGGGGTGGTCGCCCGCATGAGCAGCGTAGGCTACGGTATTGGACTCCGTGGAGATCGCCCAGGCCGCGGCCACGGCCAGCATGATGGCGTTGCGATTGGGGACGACGGTCTGCGCCATCGTAGCGTCCGCGTAGTGCCCATCGGGGACTGGGATATCGTCCGTCTGCGACGATCCAGCCAGCAAAGGCCGAAGGTGGGTCAGATCGACCACGCGATGCTCGACCCCGGCCAGGCCCGCGATGCGACGGGCGGCGGTGAGTTCTCTCACGTGCCGTTGCCCGTAGTCGATCGATAGGGCCCGGACGTGATGCCCCTGGTTCCGACACCAATACAGCAGAGTGGTGGAGTCGAGACCGCCCGAAAAGATCACGATCGTCTTGCGCATGAACGAATTATCGCGCGGTCCGAGATGTCGCGACAGCACTTTTTTGGGAAGCGGCGGGGTTTTATAGTGGCCGGATTTTTTTGGGAGTCGACGAGGTTTTATAGTGATCGGGGCGTTCGGGGAACCAGGCGAGGGCTCCAGGCTGAAGCGTGCGCCGGCGTATAAGGGCATATAAGTAAGGATTGAGCCCCGAGACGCAAGGGTTGAGCGGCGTCGAAGTCCCAACATGGAAGGGTTGAGCCCCGAGGGTTGAGCCCCACAGGTTGCCTTACGCGCGTGAGGTTCAAGGGTTGAGTCTGCGGCGCAGACGCGGGTGGCCCCCCGTGATCCTGGCCAGACGACTCCGGTTTCGCTGCCCTGCGTACACCGGAGGTTGATCCTGGGGGTCCCGGGGCCCGCGTCGGCCTCAAATTTCTTGTCCCGAGTTGACCGGGCGCCCCACGGGGAGCGCCCGGCTGCGTCGCCGACGAACCGTCGATCAGGCCTTGGACGCGCTCTTGGCGCTCACGTTGCACATCTTCCCGTCCGTAAGCTTGACGCGGTAGAAGATGTCCGTGACCTCGCCGGGGCCGCGGGAGCACTTGATCTTCGCGCCGACCGGGAGCGTGTTCTTCTCGTTGAAGACGACCTTCGCGGGCTTCTCCGCCTTCTTGTCCGCCTTCTTGTCCGCCTTCT
>ERZ1292632.636-Hain-H43-01um-R2-636-length-38954-cov-18_pt1 | contig 38954 bp, 53 predicted proteins | sample MGYA00564407_ERZ1292632 | MGnify/ENA primary metagenome ERZ1292632 (study PRJEB36523, sample SAMEA6512637) | groundwater metagenome | collected 2019-01-08 | study: AquaDiva: Metagenomics assemblies of 32 groundwater samples | reverse complement strand
TACTATTTGCGAAGGATGCTTAGAGAAGATGAAGCACGACTACCCACACTACTTTAGGGTTTGTGTTTATTGCGGTCGTATCCTGGGTGAGAAGCCGCCTTTGGAGGACAAATCCGAGACGCATACTATTTGCGAAGGATGCTTAGAGAAGATGAAGCACGACTACCCACACTACTTTGAGGAAGAAAAGATAAGGGAGAAGATAGGTTGGGATGATGAAAATAAAAAGCCCAAACCCCTTGAAGGAACTCCTCTTATAGAAACCTTGGGTGATATTGTATGCCCATCAGCCGAAGCTGAAGATTAGATGGTGGGGGAAAAATAAGAGGAGAGATAAGTGAGAATAAAGACAGGCACAAAGGTTCTAGTTAAAGCTATCATAGTTGGGGTAGCAAGTGATGACAGACCAGAAGATGAAAAGGGATATATCGTGAAAACAAGCCGTGGCTCTCTTGCCTACGCTGACCCAGCAGATATTTTACTGTCCCTAAAAGACTTGGAGGAGAAATAGGATGTCAAGAAAACGCAAAGCGAATATAACCCCAAATGATGTCAACACATTTTATATTGACGATAATGAAAATATCTATCGTCTTACCAGATGTGATATGGAACCCCTTGCCTGTATGTTAAGTGTTTCAAAGGGTGGTCTGCTAGAAAAGCCCATCTCTGAATTCGCCAACTTCATCAGGTTGAAGCCTGAGAGACCGATAACCGAACTACCTAAACCACGCAAGCCTCGGGCCGACAAAGGAAAAACCCATAAGAAGAATGAACCGAAAGGGGAAAACTTGCCACCAAGGGGAGAACCTTTGGGCTTAGACCTGCCCAGACCTTTAGATTACTCTAACTCGCTTACTTCAACGACAAAAGAAAAGGAAGAGGAAATGAAGGGAATTTTGTTTCAGCCCTGGAAAATAAAAGCCATAGCGGAATGTGGGTTTGATAGAGAATGGCAAACCCGCCGCGTGATAAATCCACAACCAGGGGATAAGATATGGCAAGAGACATTCCCAGGGGGTATTGTCGCTTGGAAGTCAAACAAAAGACATGAATATGGTGATTCAACTGCACACTTCCCAAGATATCAAGTCGGTGAGGTTGTCTATATCAAAGAGGCGTGGCATTATCTCAACATAGAAGAAAACAAGGCTACGCCATATGACTTTGGTATTGAGTTTGCCGATGGCGAGATTCTATGGTGGACTGATAACGGCAATGAAATGAATTATCCTCTTGATGAAAAGAAGCGTTCCCCGATGTTCTTAAAAGCTAAGTTTGCCCGCTACTTCCTCAAGATACTGGATGTCAGACCAGAGAGATTACAGGAGATAACGGAAGAGGATGCTATTGCTGAGGGGATTTACAAAGGCGGTAATTATTTTTCGGATAATGTTCACGAGGCAGTAGATGATACCGCTTGCCTTGCTTATAAAAGACTCTGGGACTCCATTAACCCGAATCATCCCTGGGCAAGTAATTCCTGGGTCTGGCGGTATGAGTTTAAGTTTTTAATTAAGGAGGGTTAAAACAATGACACAAGAGACAAGAATAGCGAGGCGATCATCGGAGGAATTATCAGTTCCTATCACTAAAGAGCAAGCGATGTTTTTGCTCAAAACAATCTGGCCAAAAGCTCCAGAAGTAGAAATTATTAAGGCCAGTATACTTTGTCAGCAATATGGCCTTAATCCTCTCATGCACCAAGTTTATCTAGTTCCATTTAAGGATAAAGAAGGAATAGAAAACTGGGTAACGATACTTGGTATTAAAGCAACACGGCAAATAGCCCAACAAGCCTTAAAAAAGCGAGGTATCCGTTATTTCTATCAAGATGGCCCCCGAGTAATGACCAAGAAAGAACAGGTAAAAATCCTGGGCCAGGTAGAGAGTGATAAAATATGGGCCATTACTATTCTTGCTAACCAAGAAGGGAATATCTATCCTGGTTATGGGTTTTATCCGACAAAAGAGAGACCATACGGCGCCGATAAAGGCAATGATGCTCATAATATGGCTTTTATCCGGAGCGAGCGAAATGCCCTTGACAAGTTAGCTCCAGGTGAATTGCCTGATATTGAGGTCGGTGACGATACCTATATCACAGGTGATTATCATCTAGCCTTGAAAAAAGGCGAAGAACAATTCAATGCGCAGGTTAAAAAAGACATTACGGAGTTTTGGCCAGAAGGAAAGTCAGAACCAGAACCATTACCAGACGCACCAGAATCGCAGAAAGAGGCAGGTGAAGGGAGAGGAGATAGAACTGAGTTACTTAAAAGGGATAAACCAGAGGAATCATTGCCTGAATTTAAGAATGGCATACAGTTGGTCAATTATGCCCAAAGGCACGGCTGGAAATGGGATAATATAAAAATGGCTTTAGTAATCAATAGTCCGGCTGAAATCAAAGATGTGCTGGAAGCGGCTAAAATATTGTTCCCGGATAAATTCATAGATTAAAATTAAGGAGAAGGAGGTAAAAATGCCAAGCACCGAAGTAACATTAGCGGGGGGGCAAATCATTCACGGAGCGCAGGATATTCTCAAATTGAAGGAAGAGGAAATCGCTCAAGGGAAAAGGGTAATTGCTGATTTGGAGCGGATACCAAATGTCAGTAAGAGCAAACTGAGTAGGATAAAAGGGCGAGTTAGGTTTCTAGAGCGATTTGTAAATCTAATCAAGCAAGGATTTATACCAATACCCCGAATGGCATATACTGATGTAGCTCCTATAGCTTATCCTAGAGAAGCAGATGGTGGTTGGAGAGCTGTTTTGACTTTTGATAGTCTGCCAGTAGAAGCCATTGAAGCAATCTCGACTTACAAACCGATATTTACGAGAATTGGAATTATCCCAGCCCGCAAAACAGCTCGCAGGCGTGACCCAATCCTCATCGGTGTTCTTCAATACGGGAAACTAGAAGAACATTTTTTGCTTGCTTGGTGGCGACCTGATTTAATGAAACCAATAGATTTATGGTAGAGAATTGACGGAGCATATAATTAAAAAGAATTAAGAAGGGTAGAAGGAATAATTGAGGATGACCTATCTTAGAGTTGATTGCTATGTTTGTAATGCCAATTGGAATTACTATCAAGAGAAAATTTTTTATCCGCCTATTTTAACAACAGCAGTTGATATACAGGGGACAGTTTGTCCTTATTGTGGCTCTATTGGAACAATTCCGAGCAAAGTCAATTGTAAAACAGAATGGGAAGCGAAGAATGAAACTAAGCCAACTGGATAAACTACCAAAGCTCACTGAAGCCCAGTTCAAAGGAGACGATATGAGAACTTTAGAAATTGTCATTGGTCATTTACCTTATCCTGAGTTATCGCCTAATTCCCGGGGATTATGTTGACATTCACTTACATATATGCTATGGTTATATGTAAGAGGTAGATATGAAGATAGAAAACAAACAATTATATTGTAAGCGATGCGGACACAAGTGGTATCCACGCCAACCAGAAGTGAGAACCTGCCCTAAATGCCGAAGCCCTTACTGGGATAAAGAGAGGCAAAGATAATGCCAGTAAATATGGGTTATCAATATAAAAATCTTCCCAGTGGGGAAAAAGTATATGAACACAGAATTGTTGCTGAACAAAAACTAAGGCGACCATTATTAAAGGGCGAAGTCGTTCATCACTTAAATGGGGATAGATTAGATAATAGACCTGAGAACCTTGAGGTCTGTCTATCTGCTGGGAAGCACGCAGCACAATATCATCCAGCATCTAAAAGGAGAGTATATCTCAAGTGTGAAAATTGCGGTGTTGAATTTTGGAGATGGGCCAGCATTAAAGGTGGTAGGTTTTGTTCGCTGGCTTGTTACTGGAAATGGAAACCACAACAAAACTTCCACAGAAAGGAAAACGGAACTTTTAGGAGCAAGAATGAAATTAAGAACACTTACAATTGTAATTGACCATTTACCATTCCGTGAGTTAAGTCCTAATAGCCGATGCCACTATATGATTAAAGCCCGGGCGGTCAAAGCATCTAAGGAAGAAGTAGGTTGGCTAGTCAAAACTCAATGGCACGATGACAAGCCAATGACGCGGGCCCAGATAAGTTACGAGTTCCGCGTCAAAGACCGACGACATCGAGACCTTGATAATTTATTGGCTTCCTGTAAAGCATATCAAGATGGCTTGATTGAGGTGGGAGTTATTTTTTATGACGATGCTGACCATCTCACGATAGGGCGATGCAATGTAAAGCAAGGTGATGCAGAGCAGACCATCATCAGGATTGAGGAAATTGAAAGGAAAAATGAGACCAAGCCTTAAAACCATCGCAATTCTAGGAGTGCTTGTTATCTTCACGCTTGAAAAGTTATGGTATTGCTTGGGTGATTATCTTTGTAGACACAAGAGGCATCATTGGAATTATAGGTATTGTTCAAGGTGCGGAATTGATATATTTATTTTTCAGGCGATTGAAAGAAGAACGAAATGAGAATATTGGGGTTCAGTAAGAAATGGGGGAAACTTAATAACGATATACTTTTTACTACCTTCCGTTTTCCTAGAAAGGATAAGGATTGGGAAGTTGAGGAAGTAGTTCAGATTGTCTACAAACCACGTTCCAAAGGGAGAGAACCTTTAGGTATTGCCAGGATAATCCGTAAAGAGACGAGGGACTTGACGAAGCGATTTTATTATTACACTGGAGGATATAGTCCAACTAATACATCTGATACTATTACACCAAGTGAGGCGGAAGATGATGGTTTCACTGGTATGCACGGCGGTGGAGATACAGAGAAGATGAGGCAATTTTTCAAAGATACCTATGGCTATACAAAGTGTCAAGAGCCAATAAATAAACTCACATTATATTGGATAAGAGATGTAGCCAAAGCATAAGGTTAGAATGAAACTTAAACCAATAGCATACATCGGACTGCTAGTTATCTTCACGGCTGGGGTGCTCGGTATGGGCTGGGAAGTCTAAAACAAGCTACAAGAGGAGACAAGAATGGAGGACTCAGTAAAATGACAGAGCCAACAAAGGAACAGATTAAAGAGTTTTGGGGATATTTCGGAATTGCCTTTACAGAAGATGGCAAGGCTTGGCAAGGCAATAAGCTACTCTATTGGCATTTAGATGAATCCTTAGTAAGAGAATCCATTTTACCCTTAGACCTCAACAATCTTTTTAAATATACAATAAACAATCTTGATTTAGACACCAAGAGAGAAGTGCTTAATGAATGGGTAGGTGATATTTTAGTTAACCCCGAAAAAGATGTTGCCATATCATTGTTTGGAGTAATCAATGCCAAGCGGAATATACATAAGAACTAAACCATCTTGGGATAAAGTCACTTCTTTGTTAAAACATCTCAAACATATCTGCCCAACAGTTGTAGAAAAAAATGGATTAGAAAGATTAAAACTGGAGGTATAATAATGACTTTTATAGAAGCTGTTGAAATCGCAGAGCAAAAGAGACAAGAATTCGTTTTAGCTATGTGGCAGTTAAGACAATGGCGTAGAAAACTAGAAAGTGAAGATTATGTAGTGGTTAAGTTAGCGAGTGGCCAGATTTGGTTTACAGAGTGTCTGGTAAAATCATTTTAATTCTGTTTCTTTAACTGGTATTCGGCCTCTGCTCTCATCTGTAATTTGACTGAGGCTTCCAAAAAAAGCTGTAATATCTGCCAGTAATTTAGTTCTTTGTGTAAAATCTCTATTAGCCGGGCTATCTCTACTTCTGCTCTTTCAAAGTTTTCTATCTCATTGGTCATCTATTTACCCTTCCAGGAGGTATTTTATCATCGCCTCCAGTTCCTTAATTCGCTCCTGTAACCTGGAAATTTCCTCTTTTAATTCCTTTATCAAAGCGTCTTTATCATCAGCCATTTTACTTTTTACCCTGAGAGCCATTTGATAAAACTGAAAATACCACCACCTAAAGCGCCTGACCCAGCAATCCCAGCTAGAATGAGCTCTATTCGCCTAATTCTCTTATTGTGATTTTTCAAGCCAGCTTTGATTTCAGGGATGTCTCCTTCATAACCGTTGCTACCATATAGCCACGACTTCAATTCTTTGAGCTCAGCTAAGATTTCAGCTATTTTCTCGTCTGACATCTATTTATCTCCCCATTTTTCCGAAGTAGTAGACCAAAAAAGATGTCCACCTAAATATCCGGCACTGAAGATTAGCCAGCCTTTGAGAATAATCTCCCAATCATAGTTATGTCCCAACCAGACACCCAGACTAACTAAACCAACAATCCAAAAGAACTCAAACTTTGCCCAAAAATCCCTGAGCCAGTAGGTAAAAGGCTTAATTAGTTTATCAATCCAGTTTCTTTGATACATTAAACTGCCGTTCCTATCAATCTGTATCCTGCCTTAATTCACTATACAAGGTTCCTGCCAATTTATCCAGCTTATCCCTCATCGCTTTTAATTGAACAATCAGTGCGTCAAGGTTCTCGTTAATTTTCTCCTGCTCATCAAGAGTATCCTCCAGAACATCTTCCATCTTCACGTATTCACCTCCGATAATAAACCATTCAATGCCATCGCAGACAATAGTAACATAGGCATACTGTGTCTTGAGTTCAATCGTTTTCTCACCGTCAATAGTCTCCGTTGAGTTTGCATCTATCGTTACCTTATTAACTGAATTATCTGTCTTCTTAATGGTGTATATCCTATTCTGGTGGCTACTTGCAGCTGGTAAAGTAACTGTGATTCCTGTTTGGCTACAGTCAAGCAACACCATATAGTTGTCGGCACTAAGAGTCTGAGCCGAGGTATACTCTCTAACACTGAAGGAAACATCTTCGGCGTATAATATAATATCTTTGATTTCGTATTTTGCGGGTAAATCATGCCACGTTACCATTTATTGTCCCTTTAAAACTCCGTTCCAAAAAGTGCCCGCTGTGTTCCAGATTTGGAAGTGTAAACCAGATATTCGCCTTTATAAGCTAGGTTGCCTTTTAGCTCTCCAGCGACTTCATAAATAATGTCATTGTCTCCATAACCCGTGCCATAGGAGTTGGTAGCATAAGCCCTGATGTAATATGTCGTTCCGGCAGTTAAGCCAGTAATATCAGAGGTAAAAGCACCCGTAGCTGATGCTGCTCCCTTCGTTGTCTTGCTATCGGCAGTAGTGGGGTTGGCTGAAGTGCTCCAACAGTGTCCGTGTTCCGTAACTGGGGCACCGCCAACATCTACAATCGTTCCTCGCCCTGTAGCTGTTGAACCTTCCACATTGATTGTTGCCTCTGTAGTTACTATCGGTATTCCGCTAGCCATAGTGGTAAAGGTTCTATCTTCTCCGTATCCCGTGCCTGAAGTATTAGTAGCATAAGCCCTGTAATGATAGGTGGTATTCGCTGATAAGCCAGTCATTAAAGATGAGAAGTCACCAAGAGCATCCGTAGCGCCTTCCTCGGTCTTACTGTTTGCCGTAGTAGGGTTTGCCGAAGTTCCCCAGCATACGCCATGCTGGCTGACAGCACTTCCACCATTATTGGTTATATTGCCATGACCGAGTGCGGTTGTGGTAGCAATCGCAGTCGCCAATCCTGTAGTTAGTTTCGGGACATCGCTATCAGTGGTAAATATGACTTCAGCACCATAGAAAGTCCCGATGCTATTTTTAATATAGGCTCGGCAAAAATACTTGGTATTCTGTATCAGCCCAGTGATGCTGGAAGTAAAAGCCCCGGTGGCTGAAGGTGCTCCATTTTCTGTGTAGTCATAATAGGTATAAGGATTATCTGTGCTTATCGGAAACGTAGCCCAGACATGACCATGTTGAGCGGCTATAGGAGCACCAAGAGCCGTTACATTGCCATTACCCGTGGCTGTCGTTTTATCCACAAGTGTAGCTGCCTGAGTGGTAACTGAGGGAGCTGTTGTGCTTAATTGAATGTATAAATCCTCAGTATAACCAGAACTAGCCTTTGTAGTCCCAGCAGTGGCATCATAGCTCATAACGGGCATAATATAGCGATAATCTTTCTTGGAAGTATGAAGGGCGATGGACATTGTGGCCAATAGAACAGTCGTGGCAGCATCGCTATAAAGATAGCAATAGAAAGTGCCGTAGGTACCGACTGCTTCGTCCCTGACCATCTTGGCATAATAGATAGAGCCATCAGTAACCTCAAAGCCATCCCCGCCAACTTCGCCGTAGATTGTACCGCTATCTAATTCTGTCAAATGCAAAACAATAGTATTGGGGGATTGATTATGTATGACACGGAAGAATAATCCACTTTTCCCCCCATCAATCAAACCCTGAAAATCATTGAGGTCATTGGCCATCGCCCATAAGATAACTTGTGCCCCTCCTTGGTCACTAGCCGTCTGGCAAATAGTTTGTATGATATTAAAGTTGGCATTGAAAAAATCTACCCCTTTATCTTTATAAAGGTATATCTGGTCGTCCCCAGCCAGCATATTTGTCCAAGTTACCCGACTGGCTGTTTCGGTCAGCCGTCCTAACGCATCCGATTCCGTATAAGTGGTAAAATTTTCTGTCGCCATTTAACTATAAGCCTCCGGGATTCTTAACTCCTTAGTAACATGCCATTTGGGCACTGTATCTATGGAAAGAAGCATCTCTACTGCAGCCTCTAACCTGTCCTGCATTGCTTGTTCTAACGCCATAAGAGCTTCGGCAGTTATGCCTCCAGTAGCTGGGTCAACCATAGACATAAAGGGCAGTTCACCAGCTAACTTGCCAAACCTGAACTCCATGCTGAACTTCCTGCCGGGTGTGTATTGCCTCAAGATGTAGCCTATATTTCCCGTTCTCGTATCAGCAGCTATAGAATCGGTAATGTTGATATAGTCTATGACTTCTTGCCCGCAGTTCATCGGGGCAAAGCCATGCCCTCTCTCTGATTCTACTTGTTTATTCTGAATAATCGCCTCTGCTATTGAGGTGCATTGAGCATTACTGGTCGCTCTGATGTAGTAAGGCTCGCTTCTTATATACCTACCGAGAGCAGCATAGGAGTCAGCATCAGTAGCAAAGCCTGAGTATTGCGTAGCGTGGCTGGGGTGTGATTGCACTACAATATAGTTGGGTAAGACAAGCCTCTTTCTTACGCCCTTCTCAAAGAAGTTATGGTTGGTTACAGCGTCATTGTATTCGTAGTCATAAGTAGTTCCACTGACAGTAGGATTGAATACGTGAATCGCTCCATTAGCTTCTATCCGGGCCCGGCATTTAGTTCTCTTTAGGAGCTTGGTAAAAGCTGATAGTCTGCTTTCTCCAACAGCTACATAGAAATAGTCAGCAGGAATATAGGTATCAATCAAGGAATCTTCACTATCAAAGGTGATGGTGTAAACCTTGCAGTTGGTGAATGGAGCTAATGTAGCTTCAGCTACATTAGTAAGCAGTGTCTTGACTGTCTTGGTATCATCATCTTCCTGAGAGTATTTGGCTTGAGCCTTTTCAGCACTTATCAAGTCAAACACGCCCGCACAGGTGAAGTAGGTTATTAGCTGAACTTGCTTGCCAGTAAGATTGGTAGTGGATGCTTGAGCAACTACTTCTAATGGTGCTGCGGCCGAATACTCATCTCCCTGAGTCCCATCGTTATAGCCGTATGAGATTGTCGCAGTATAACCTTCCAGTGCTAGGGCTGCCAAAGTAGCATCACTAATAACTGCCACATTAGCTATCTGACTATACTCCTGCTCTATGTGGGTTACGCCCAGCAAACGGTTAGAGGTAGACGATATGTCGTATGTTTGGGTCGTTTGTCCAGTTTTTGTCATCGCCAGCTTCAGGAGTGGAGGGCGTTGCATACTTTTGGAATTCGCCGTCAAAGTCGCCGATAGGGTTCTGATAGCACACCCCCTTTATCTCCTTGCCATTATTTTACTTGGCTCTGGTTTAGCTAATTTCCTTAATTGTCGCATCACCTCATTATACCGATAAGAGGCTGTCTCCAAATATCGTTTATAGGTGTTCGTGCCACCGATAGAAATCAGAGGCACGTGAAGGTTAGCCTCATCCATTAAGGCTTTACCTACCACATATTCAATTAACAACATCTCTAGTTGCCTGTCCAGAGTAGACTGAACAAAGGTAACCACTATATCGTTGGCTACATCAGCATCTAAGGCAGGGTAAAAGGAAACGGTGGCTTCATTGGTGGCTATGGTGGCATCTGCCGTTACCGTGTAAACTTGGTCTCTGCTGGCTGGAGTAAACTCCTGGTCTTCCTCAATTGTGCCAGTGGTTTGAAGTCCGTCTATCACCATTGAGGTATCGCCTTTGGAATAACCAGCAACTAAATCAACCGCGCCGGCAAAATCCGTAAGCTGTGATAACAGGTGTCTCTTAGCAAACCAGACATAAATATCAATCACTCTATCAGTGTTATTCGGGTCGCTATCATCCGGCTCAGCATCCAAGCCTATCTGGAGAATATCACCCTTGATAAAGTCCACATTTCTTTCATAACCGATAGGAAACTCTAGCCTATCTACCCACAGGTAGTCTTCCACATCCTCAATGTTAATTTGCTTGTTATTCCAGCATCCCTTGTTATAGAGATAGTAGTTTTCACCAGAAGCCATAATATCGTGAGAAAGCCCAAGCTGTTCAGCACTTGTATGGGAAATAACATCAGCCCAGGTCTTGTCAGTATCGTTGAATAGACGCTTGCCAGCATCAGTAGAAACGAACTGGTCTTTGGTGGCATCTACTAGAGCACTAGCTGTGGTAGAAGTAGCTGAGCCATAGCGAGATTCTATCTGATAGGTAATTTTAACCAGATGCTTTTTATAATAAGCTATAGCCCTCAAGCCTTGCGTGATTTTATCATCAAGTTCCGCAGTTGAGAAATAGGTATTAGCTGAATCACGGAGGGCGGATTCTATTGTATCACGGAGTGTCGTATATGACTGCATACTTAAATCTCCTATATTTCTACTTCTGGCTCACAAGACCTCAGTGGGTCTTCATCATGATAGCACCGATGCCAAGTTGCCTTAACCGTCATCTCTTCCTCTGGTAAGCCCTCATTGATTTTGACTGCCAGAGCTTTCATCGCCCTGATTCTATTCCTGAAAGCAGTTTTGGTATCTGTAGGAATAGCATTATACACGGTTTCAGGTATAGCTAAATCTAATGTAAATCTTATTAAAGCCATTGTTTACACCGCCTCCAATACACAAGATTGTGGAGGAGTCCCATGTGTATGCGTGTGCTTACGATATGTGTTGCTTGTTGGGTAAGTAGCTTTCATATCGGCAATAGCTTGAGTTCTGTCTGCCCCAGATAAGTTTGTAATATCCCGTCTGGTGTTGTATAGACTGCTTGTCAAAGCCTCAATATAGAGATATTGACCCTCAACTAATGCTTCAACAGTCCAGTTGTAGGCGTTTAAGATAGTTGGGGCAAACATTATTAAAGTCAGATTAAAAAGCCCTGGTATTACTGTTACATTACCCGCAATGACTATGATTGGAGCAAAAGTGCTTAGCACTAGAGCAAAAGCATCGGGAGTCACTACCTTGTTATCGGAAATGACAATTGTAGGAGTGAAAACGGTTAAAGTCAGGGCTAAAGCGCCAGGAGTCACCGTTTTGTTGTCGGAGACTACTATTAGTGGCACGAAAGTAGCTAAGACTAAGGATAAAATATCAGGAACTATTACCTTATTATCAGAGACCAGAATCGTAGGGATAAAAGTAGTTAATGCTAAACCAAGAGTTCCTGGAACTGCTACCTTGTTATCCGAGATTAGAATTGTTGGAGTAAAGGTGCTTACTATTAGAGAAAAGATGCTAGGAACTACAATCTTGTTGTCGGAAACTAGGATTGCAGGCATAAAAAATGTTGTGGCTAGATTAAATAGCCCTGGGATTACGGTTACATTGGCAGCGACCAGAACTGTTAGAGTTGGAGTGATAGTATAGGTTACTGTCCAGTCAGGACTTCTGAACCTAAGCTGAATAGTGTCGTTATTAGCGACATTAGCAAAAACAACCTGTAGACCTGCCTCAGTCTCGGAGTTTCCATTGGCTGCGATGTCATTGGCAGTTCCACCAGAAGAGCCATCTTCGGTGCAGCCTTTTCCAGATGACTCAAAAGTGCCAGTCCCACTCAGCCTCTTGGTGCAGTTATCCCCGCCCGCAAAAGCTCCAACTGCTACTGCCTTAACTACCAATGATGTGGTAGTTATATCTATCCAGCCAGCCCCATTCTTGTTATACTGAAAGACAGCATCAGTATTGGCTGCTGCTGTTCCCCCTGCCTCTTGCTCGGTAAAGCGCAGCAAAAATGTCCAGTCAGCACTTATCTGCTGAGAATGGTTAATATCCTCAACCTGCCAGAAGGTATGAGTGGACTCAGTCCCATCATCCTTGCCAAATCTGAAGTGGGTTTGTCTTAAATCAACAGCCATTTATTTCTCTTTTAGGCTAAAGTTCCAACACCACTTGCATTTATCTGCACGGTCAGGGTATTTCCCGCAGTAGTGGTTACATCGGCAGGCGTGCTGTCCAAAAGACAATAAGCCAGCACATCTCCACCCACCTCGTAGATACAGGCAAAGCGAGCTACTATTGACCCACCGCTCGCTGTCCAGACAGCATCAGTGGAATCTATAGTAACGGTAGTTGTGCCTGATAGAGATAATGTTACTGCTACCCCACCCGTAGTATAGCCATTAGCGTTGGCGTGCTCAGCGGTTACCCCCGCATAGGTAGTGCTGGCTGCTCCCAAATTTGAGGTGCTGAGAAACAAAGCCATCTTGAAGACATCTGTGTCCAGGTCAAATGTTCCATTAAGTAACCTTGTTCTACCTCCATCTGTGAGAGTCCACGCTCCTGCTGCCATTTTTCTTTTTCCCTCCTATTTAGACATACCTCCACCTTGTTGCTAAGTAGTTATGCTGGATTTCCAACGCTGAAAGCGCTCTATTATAAATCCAGACTTCACCAATTAAGCCCTTAAACCAATAAACTGCCCAAGTCCCAACGGTTAGTGTAGCGGCGTTGGTTATCGGAGTAAGGGTCAGGCTTACTGGGGTGGCATCAGATACACCATCAAGGTAAAGGGACATACTCCCACCATTCCCAGTGTGGGTAAAGGCACTGTGCCTCCAGCCTGTTCCAACAGCCGTGCCCCCAGTGATTGTTAATGAGGTAGTGCCATTTCCTACTCTACCAAATAATAATCCAGTTGTTATATCTACCCTGAAATGATAGGGGTCATCATTACCATCGTTAGTAACAGTTTTGCCAACTACCATACGGTAGTCAGCAACATCAGTTACTTTTATCCAAGCCTCAATAGTGAGAGCAGAAACAATATCCAGTGGGTTCGAACCCTCGATTGAGATTTTGTCATCCGTCCCATCAAAAGTTCTGCCCTGACTTCCCCAAGTAGCACCTACAACCGTGCAGGAATGGTGATAAAAATCCTGTGAGGGGAAAGGAGTTTTGTTTAATTTCTCATGCCAAAGAGGCGTATAGAATACTAACCCTTCCAGATTCCTCCAATTATTAAATGGAAAATCAGGCAGACTTATTGTGGGTTTAACTAATGTCGGCATTTACCTACCTCTCCTGCCATTCGGGGTCATCGGATAAAACCTGTATCTGGAATCTGGGGAGATTAGCAGCAGCTATAGTCGGTGCGCCTCTGGTTACCGCTTGCACCCATAGCTTCCCTTGTGGTGCAGTATAGGCTTTGCCTATATTCACCAGTTCCGATGTCTGGCTGTTTATATCGTCAGTAAAATTAAAGAAAGAAAGATTGGTAATAAAGCTGAGCATCGCTGTATCAGTTGGAGACCAAGCTGCGTTATCCGTGCCCGATGTAACTTTAGTCTTGAATATCCTAAAATCGGTTAGAATAGCCTCATCATCCAAGTCCCAATATGTTCCTGAATAGATAACACCCGATGCAGGCACTTCTATTTCAAACAGAGTGCCCAGACAGTCACCTGCAGCATAAGCAGCACCAGTTCCGATACCTGGTATAACCATCGGAGTTTGAGGGCAGGAGACAGTGTGAGTTATAGCTTTAATTGACTTAAAGGCGTCTTTAATAGCATCGGTAATCTCAATGGTTATACCAGCCTTGAATAAATCAATTAGTTCCGCTATCTGCGCATCCCTGACTGGAATCCTGCCAAAAGCATCGCCAGTCATAGGCATTAGTCCGCCATCTTTATCAGCAAGAGCTTGAGCTACATCAGACCTTACCAGATAAATTAAACTGCCTCTACTTCCCTTAACAAAAGTTTTATTGCCTATTTTACCTGCACCACCACTTGAAGCTATTGCTGTCCCGCTCATTTTATATTTACCTCCCTATTAGTTAGTTCTTAGGTTAAATAACCGTCCTGAGCCAGTTAATCTCCAGTTCATCAGTAGCTAAGCTATCAGGCATTTTGTTGATGTCAAGGATAGCCTCAATAGCCCCGGTAACCCGCCTGTCAAATGAGATAGGATATTCTATCCCACCGTGAAAATAAGCCCTGTTTGTGTTTCTATTCAGTGTCCATATATCCTGTATCTCCACATCAGCACTGAAAGCACCGCTCCACAATAGCTGAAGCCAGAAACCATAAGTCCCTGGCGCATCCTTATCGGTTATACTCATTCCCATCACACTGCCATCAAACACATTCCCGCCAAGATGAGTTTGCATCCAATCGCTTGGAGCAGTCCAGGTAATATCGCCTGACTTACCGAGGCTTGCAGTTTCTTTTTTGGTGTCGTCTGTAGCTGATATATCTGTCCACGCAGAGCCATTCCAGTAATTAGCCGTCAGAGTTCTTGCAGCCGTATTAACTGAGGCTGTCATTTTGACATGGAGACCGCCGATAATATCAGCCAAGCGGATATAGAGCCTATCGCTTGAAGTAGCAGCGTCAAGGATTGTGCCAGAGCCCACACTTGACCTATCAGTTAAGTCTCTGGTTAGTGAGGCTGTAGTGCCTGTCTTTACAAATCTTGCCCCTGCTGAAGCCGAAGCATCATAAAATATGATTTCCAGAATAGCAGGGTTAATGTGAAGTCTGAAATCGTAGTTTGAATTACAGATGATAGCTTGCTTGGTTTCCATGCCCGGGATACCAAGACTGGCTAATATAGTGGAGAGTTCTAATGTCTCTCCATAGATACTGGTTACACCTGCTGGATAAGAAGCTCCGCCCATTTTGTTTACCTCCTAGTTAGATAGTTTTGAGTCAAAAATATCTTTTAGTTTTTCGTATATGTTCCTGAACTCAGGGATGGTATCTATATATTTCTTGAATTTTCTCCCTTTGTATTTACCATAGTTTCCCACACCAGGTATTCTCGGTTCTTTCCAGAAGCCTGATGGGTGTCCTACAGGGCGTGGCGTCCATTCACCATCCACCACAGCTTCTACTATTTCTTCAACCAACCATCCAAACACTATATCTCTATAGTGGGGGTCGTGCTCATTTTCAAATTTGGCAATCTTCCAACCAGCCTTAAAAAGTTTTTCTTTGCCTGGGTTACTGTAAAATTCCCAAAATTTATCCTCAACGTCAAAGAGTATTTTGGTGTTAGGGTCGTTGCAATTTTCCCTTGTATATTCAGGAAGGATAGCAGCATAGGCTATGATAGCTTTCTCAAATATACTCTTATGGTCTATGACAAACTTGCGAGCCCTACCCAATGCCCAACTGCTGATAGATTCGTGTAGACCTGTCTTACTTGTAGCTAATTGTTCCATTCCTACTCCTAGTTAGATAGATTGGAGTGGGGGCTGGTATTACTACCTTTCAGGCTCGCCCCCAAAAGCCTTCTAAATTGTCTAGTCAGCCTCCTCCAGATAGAGTTCCACCACAAGGTCTTTGCCGGAGTATTCCTCTCCAACTCGGTCTACATCAAGAGTAATAATTGACTCCTTTCGTAAGACCAAGTTCTTTGAGGAGAAGGTATCGCAGGTTGTTTCTCCCGTGTTATCAGGTAAAACTGGTTCTTTATCTTCACCATAGATGCTCGTGCCATCATCATTGATGTCAATCTGAATACCAAGTCCACCTTTACCTTGAGGTGCAGTTTTGACTCTCAACCAAGTGTCAAGAACTTTGTAGTCCTTATCCAATCGGTAGGCGTCTCCATGCACATCAGTATCAACCACACCTGTTTCCGATAATACCCCAGCTATGTGCCAATGCAGAATTTCATCTGCCATTTAGCCCCTCCTTATGGTAGATATTTGTCTGCCGGTATCTCAGCCCAGGTGATGGAAGGTCTTATCTCAGCACCAGTTGTAGCAGTATAGGCATACAGCAACAGGGCACCACCCTCTATGAGTGCGATTGGAGCTTTAGAGAAGTCATATTCCAGTTTCGGGTCAACCATGAAGGTAGCTGCGGTCAAAATAGCATTGGCTATTTCCTTATGAGCCAGAACAATGCTATCAACCACAGTAAGTGCTGAAGCCGTTACCGTGCTCAGAACCGTGCACTTAGTCCTCTTGGAAGGATAGGTGGTCAGGTGATTGATAACACCTGTCATCGCCGTTCCACTCAAGGTTAGATTAGTTGCACACTCCTCGGCTGCCTTAGTGTAGGCAATATCAAGCTGAGACAAGCCACCGCCATCTTCCTCAGTGATATACATGCCAGCCAGTATAGGAACAACGATGGTATCTCCGCCGGCCGGCGATTGGAGCGATACTAACGGCGTGGTATCTGCCAATGTGGTCATTGCCACGATGTTAGTGGTGTCGTCAACCAGCAAGCCCAAAGAGAATACCCAGCCTCTCAGCACCCAGTCCATAACCTGAGCACTGAATACCTGTTCCCTTGCCTCGTTTGCTCTGGGATTGATTACATTCCCAATACTTGCTCTCGCTGGAGCACTAATTTCTACAGACATTTTATTTTCCCTCCTTATTTTATTTTTTCTGTCTGTTCGGCACGAGTTCTCTTGCCTAGTTAGTTAGCTTGGCAAATCCTAATCATTGGAACTTGTCCTCCGTTGATAGGCGATTACGTAGTCAATATCCACTGTCTTTGACGTGGTGTTCCGTGTTTGAGCGAATATCCAGGGCACGAGCAAATCTGTCGCCGTGATAGCACTGGCATACCAGGCACTCTCATAGTCCGGGTTGCCATACTGGTCAGCGTGCATGAACTTCACGTTACCAGCCAGAAGTGCTACACCAAGCCACTCGTATGTGGCAACAGCAATATCGGTCAGGTCAGGTTCTATTGCCACCGCCGTTCCAGCAGCAGCCCGATATACCCCTTGCCACTGTGGGTTGCCTGTATCGCTAGTATCAAAGCACCAGACGGCACAATCATCAGCCGTGCAGGTAGGCGTAGCCAGAGTGCTTACTGCCCCAGCATCGGCATCACTATCGGTAAAGCCAACTTCTATCTTGAGACTGGTTATTGCCGATGCCCTGACTCTTGCCCAGATGACGGCACTGTTATCACCCAGAAATCCAGCACCTTCAAGAGTTGCATCAAAGTTAGGGAATATGCCAGCGTAACCATTATTTGTAGTGCCTGTCGTTAAACGGCAGATACCATTAGCGATACTCGCTACTGTGCCGGTGACGGCAGCCGATGTTCCATTGGTTATACTGCCAAACCTGTAAGCAGCAGCGTCAACCTTCTGGATAAAGTCCTCTTCAAACTTAACAATATCTGGCGATAGAAACTCTAGCCACTGCATCAATTCGCTCTGAGAGATACCTCTCTTTATCCGGTTACGGAATGGATATAACAAAATTGGTTCAGCCATTAGTTTCCTCCTTTTCGTAAGCCCTAAGTCTTACTATTTGAGACCCTAAGTTCTCACTTTAGCTTCAACCCCTTACTTTGCATTTCAGGAATTAAAGCCTCTGGTATTTCAAGTTCGTAGGTGATTGGCTTCCTTCTGAGATAAAAGAAGATGTCATACCTTCTCCTATCATCATCAGTAGGCAGGTGTCCCAGACTCACTATCGGCTTGGTGAACTCTAAGACCTGACAACCCTGTGCCTCATATACCTGAGCAGCTCTCGCTGTATATTTGTCAGCGTGCCACTGCACCCTCTCATCGGGAATGTCCGCAGGCACAGTGAATGTTGCCCTTTCCCAAAATCCGCCTTCCACCAATGAGCGGTCAACCCTATCCTTTAAGCCAATCATTTCTATTTCTGGTCAACCTCTCTGCCAAAGGTGCTCTTAATCAGTTTGAAGCCATAGACATTGTAGGCAGCGTATTCGTTGAATAGACCATCGGCTATATTCAAGCCTTTTTCTATCTTCACGCTTACCTGCTCAGCAAAGGCGATGCAGTATTTATGGAAGATTCCGCCTTTCTTGCCCGATGTCCCAGCTTCCAAGTTATTTGTTTGGTAGAAGTCTAGGGTGTAGATATGCCCCATGTATCCCTGCCCCTTGCTACCTACCATACCGCCTACGCTTTGCTGATACAGCGAATTTCTCAATGCTTCAATCTGCATCAGACTGCGATGAGTAGCAGGCGAGTAGACAAAGACCCTTTCCGTTACGGGAGCATTGGCATCGTTTAATACCTGCTCTCCCTCAAGGATAAGGTCATTGGTAACATCTACTCCATCAGCCCCGATAGCGGTCAGGACATCAAGACCATTAGTATTGTCAGAAGCAAGCTCGTAGTCCACCTGTTCGGCAATGCTGGGGCCGGCAGCATCACTAAGAAGCTGCTCGTATTGAGCCATCTTCTGAGCCGACATTTCCACCGGCATCCTGAAGGCGTAAATCGCCATCTGGTTGATGTTCAACTGGGTCTGGGCTTCTGTTACATAGTTAAATGTCAGTGTAGCACCAGTTCCAAAGGTAGACCTCTTATTAACATATGACCTACCTTTCTGGGTGAATTGCGGGATGTTAACGGTATCACCCTTGCCAACGCCTATCTCTGGCTCCCATCTCCTATCCATCAGGTCAGGGAGAACCACAACCGTGTGGTATGAGACATCGGCAAGTCTTGACCAAACTTCTGGGAGCCACGTTGCCATTGTCGTGGCTGTCATATCTCCAGTAGCCATGTAATTTACCTCCTAATTATCTCGTTATTGCTTTGCGAACCTCATTGAGTTTCTTCTGGTGTATCAGCCTTTCCTGATAGGAAAGATTCTTGACATTCACCTTCAGCAAATCCTCAATGGACTCCTTACCTCCACCTTCTGTATATCCAGAGTAGGTTTTCAGAGGTTCTTTGCCTTCCTTGCTAGGTGAGGTTTGTTTGCTCCACAGAGTATCGGCAAGGTTGTGTATCGCTCCCTCATCTTTTACCCCAGCAGTTTTGCAGATGCTATGAAGTATCTTTGAATCTCCGCCTTCGTATTCATCAGCTACGGCTTCGCACAATAGTTCAACCTCAAAGGCATCTGCTTTAGCAATCCTATCTGCATTGGCTCTTTCCTTCGCCTCTAAATCCCTTTCCTTCTGTTTAGCTTTTCGCTCTCTTTCCCGCAACTCCCTGTCTTTCTTGATAAGGTCAAACTTCTTCGGGTCATTGCTGGACAAGTCCTCTATTTGTTTCTGGAGGGATTCTCTTTCAGAGTGAATATCCTCAATCTCACTTTCCTTACTGGTTAGTTGCGACTTGAGAGTATCTCTCTCCTTTTCAACTTCCTTAGCGGTTCTGCCAGCTTCCGACTTAGCTGCATGGATGAAAGCGTCTAGTTGTTTCTGGGTATACAGTTTTTCCTCCCCTGACGATACCTTACCAGTCTCAGGGGTTTTGCCTCCTACCTCTGGGGGTTTAGTGCCTTCGGCTTTTGGCATAGTGCCTGGTGTGGTTGTTTCTACGGTCATTTCCTCCTCCTCTAAATTATTTTGTAACAAAAAAGCCGACTTCTGGACTTCAAGAGTCTCAAAAATCGGCTATCAAAGTAGCTCTGCTATATTCAGTTGTTAAGGTGCTTACTTAAAATGGTTATAATGCCCACATCTTGGGCAGACTATCTCAATACTACCATTAAGATTTTCACCAAGTTTACGTCCGCACTTCTTACAGCGCAATTCCTTAATTTCTTTATCAATAGCACTTTTAGATGATTTTGTCAAGTTTTTGTCTCACTTCTCGGCTTTTGCTCCTGTTGGAGTCCAGCCATGCTCTACGCCTCGCAATAATGCTATCTGCCTTTGGGCTTTTATCTTGGAGTCGTGAGTTCCCTTCACCTTTTTAGTTTGGGTATTGATTACTACCCACTTGTCTCCACGTTTCTCAATAGAATATGGCATATCTTACCTCCTTCCTGCCTTTTCTAATAGTTCCTGGAGTCTCTTCTCCCATTCCTCAGTTCCCTTTTCAAGCTCACCTATAAACTTTTCAGTCTCAGTTATGCCGAGAGCCTTGCGCTTTTCACTCATTGTCTTTGTCCAGATACCAACTGCCACTCCCCATTCATCCAAGTCTAGATTGTCAAGGCGATACTGGTCTCTCTCCAACTGTGTGTCTAACTGGTTATACCTGATATACTTAGCTCCGAGTTCCCTTGTCGGTGGAGTGTGGCTTGCATTACCATCTTTATTCTCAAGGTATTCAATACCTTTATCGCTCAATCTTCTCTGAACTGCATACGGCTCATTCTCCAGTTTCTTAACCCATATCTCGTCATGGAACTGCTTATGTTCAAGCATGAACCAATCATCCTCCCACCACTCGCTAACTCCAGAGGCATCTTCCCAACCTTCAGGCTTACCCTCACTTTGTAACTTTCGCCACTGGACATAAGTATCAAGTTGGTCATCGGGTAACAACAATTCATAAGCATCTCTCTTGTATCTCACAAGGGCAAACGGAGTAGCCTGCTTGTGTTTTACACTAACCCCCGAATAGGTGCGGATGGTTGGAGTAAATAGCATAAGCTCTCTTTGCCTTGCCCTCTCATCCGCATCTCTGATGAAGTTCAAGGATTCAGGGTCTTCATAGGACTCGTATTTATCAAACTGCTCTTTCCAGTCCTCATAGAGATTGTCGTATTCTATATCTGGTATTTCCTCTAAAGGTTTCCATTTCAAAGGGTCTTGCCCTCTGGCTATTTGTAAATCAGTATAAGCCTTGTAGAAGTCTGGGTCATTAGCCATAAACCTATCCCGGTAAGAGCCATAGGAAGGTAATCTCTGGAACACTACATATTTATCTATGTCGGCTTGCTCGGTGAAGCCGAACTCATAAGCTGCTATCTGGTCTCTAGCGATAGAGTATTCAGGGTTAGCTTCAAGATACACTTGAGTATCTCGCCTAGTGAGCCAATTCCTCTTTTGCTCTGCCGTCTTTAACCCCCATGCCACAGGATTCATTCCCTCAGGCACAGCATTTATCCCGGCATCAGGCATATCAGCATATTTCTGGCTGATAGCATTATACCCAGTTTCCTTATCCCGATTAGCTATTAATAATCGCCATCTGGCTACATCGGCTTCAGTCCATTCCTCGGTAAGAGGCTGGCTCCACAAGTTGCCATCATACCGAAAGTCCTTGTAGCCTTCATTGTCAGCTAGAAATAGTTTAGCCTCTAAATCTGTATATAGAGTATCCTCTTGCTGCGATATTTGCCTGTATTTCACATGAGCATCAATTAGTTCTTGTGCTATGGGATTGTCTCTAGTGCCTTTACTGATAGCATCAATACGACTTTCAATATCGTAGAAAGTCTCATTGCCAACTTTGGTAGCCCTAACTTCGGCATAAGCTTTCCTTTTCTCATCATCGGATAGGGTATCATCAGCTTTAATTTCATCCAGCTTATCAAAGAACTTGGCATTGTCCACTTGCAGTTTGTAGTAGTCCAGTGGCTTGTCGGGAACTTCTAAGCCAGCCCATTCAGCATAGGATTCTATGCCTGCTTCTTGTGCTTTAAGATAATCCTCCAAAAGCAACAACTGTCCTTCAGCACTGGCTTCTCTATTGTTGGCAACCAATTCTTCTCTTTTGAAATGGGTATCTATTGAAGTCTCTGGGGGTAATATCAATTTGGGGATAGCATCATCAGGAATATCCAATTCATTGACTAACCGCTTGAACTCAGTGTAGGTTTCTTTGGTAAGAATTGGTGCTTGTCCCCAGATTGCTAATTGAGCATTTTCTTTGGGATGAGAGCGTAGCCAGTCTTTTTGAGGATTAGCGGTAAGAATTTTCCTATCCTCATCGCTTAAAGTTTTGAGAAATGCAGACTTATTCTCACTAGCTTGATAATCTCTCAAAAGTGCTATTTGCCTCTTATTCAATTTATCTAGTGGCGAATCTTTGATTAACCCCATCTGCCAACTTTTATAATAATCCTCAAAACTTACACCCTCTCGGAGATTGAAGTCTATATCTTTAATCTGCTTATTAAGGATAGGTTCTATGGTTTTTTCTATGCCTTCCTTTTTAACCCATGCAATAGCCAATGGATTTATTCCTTCTAGCTTTTGCAATTGCTCAACTGTAGCCGATTCAATAATGCTCTTGAACTCTCTGTTTAGCGAAGGCATATCATAATATTCATCCGCCTCTAAACCAAGAACTGGTTTTCCCCCTATAAGTTCACCAAGCCTATTTACTCTCTCATTTATCTGTTCCTGCAATATTTCAGGCTCTTTCATCTGGAGTAAATCAACTGCTTTGCGAGCTATATCAGTCTTGAGTATTTCAAGTTTGTCAATCAACCTACGCTTTTCTTCAGGACTCATATCAGGGTCTTTATAAATTAAATCCTCTTTCTTCCAGATTTCACTCAATTGGCTGGCTACTCTCCTGAGATAACGAGCAGAGGATGAATAGAATACATCTTTTGGAGTTTCGCCCTGCTCTATTGCCTCAATGTATCTTTCTGAATCAAAATCAGCAAAGAAAAATAACTCAGGATGTGCTGCCTTATATTTATTGAATTTCTCTAGTTCGTTATTGATAAGCATTTCCTTGAGATATTTCTCACCAGCCTCATACTTCTCAAGGAAATCATAGAAATCATTTACCGCTTCACTGGATGAACCATAAGGACTTCTAACTATGAAGGCTTTAATGACAGGTAAGTCAGCCAAAGTAGGACTAGGCTCTGGAATATCCGGGCTAATACCAGTTCCTTTGAGAATACCATCCATAATGTCAGTGGCATATCTGCCAAGTCCACCAGTCCAAGCGAAAAGCAAATTATCTATCTGCGCTGGAGGCAGCTTTAACAATTCACCTAGTTTCTTTGAAACTTCACTGCTCCACTGGGTGTATTGAAGTTCGGGAGGCATAGCCTTACGGCTTTCAGGAATTATTGCCCTGCCCCTAAAGAATGAATAGTTTGTCATCCATTCAAGGATAGGCAAGCCAACAGTAGGGATAAATCCAGGGCTCCCAGCCTCCATCAAATTCTGAGCCAAATTCTTGAGCAATTCAGGGTCTTTATCAACCAACCAGTCAAGGAATCGTTCAGGGAATGAGCCAAAGATTATGCCAAGCTCAAACGGCTTTGGAATTCGGTAAATATTATCACCAATAAATACAATCCAGAATAAATCCTTTTGCCATTGTGGAATTTCTTTCCATCGGTCATCATCGTGATTTACCGCCCAAAGCAAAATAGTAGGCACAGTTATACCTAGAAAGACTTTGGCTGAAGTTCTTATAGGATGTTCTTTGAAAGAACTAATCATCCTTCCCCAACCACGGATATTCGCATTGAAAAAGGCAATAAAGGTATTGATAGCCTGTGCTGTAGTGCCAGCCTGAGCAAAATCTAAAGTCACTGCCCTTGCCGAATAGCCAGCTTCTAGTGGAACTGCCCCACTCTGGATACCTTTTTTGAACTCACCTAACCTTGTCGCTTTTTCACCAAGCTCACTGATTATTCGGAATAACTCAAGGGGATGCTTGACATACTCAGTAAATCCTTTCTCCCCAACTATCTGCCTGAAGGTTTTCTGGAGGTAACTTCTGTCCATTGATACCAACATTGAATGTTCAGCACCAGACATTCTAAATAACTGATACATTTCGTCTTTCTTGAGGATAGAAGCTAGACCTTTAATAAAATCCACTCCTGGCATAAAGCCATAATTGGAGTAAGCAAAGGCTGTCATCTGGTCTCTGGCAGGATTGCGGAACATAAAATCAGGGCTTAAAGTAGCACCAGCTCGCAACCATCTAGCTGGTGCACCAAGCCACTTACCTAATAAACCGAGGGATTCTCTATCAAGCCTAAGCAATGAATCTCTTAGCTCAGGGTCAACCCTATAATAATTCTTCTTACCATTTATGAGGACAGTTACTTCATCACCTCTGACAAAGAATGAAGGCCGGAATATATCAATCATCTGTTCTTCTTCGGCTTCTGTCATCCCTTCAATATCTACGCCAAGTTCTTTAGCCGAGACTCTGGCTACTCTGGCTATCGGGGTTTTTACTCTTTCAAACACATCGGCGAGTTCAGGATTTTTATCTACCAAATTAGCAATAGCAATACCTACTTGATTCCTGTCGGCAGCACTAATAAGAACATAGGTATTCTTGACAATGCTCTCAAGAGGATTTATGATTTCCCTCTCAGAGCCTTTGATACGCTTGATTGGATTAGCGACATTAGCCATCTTTTTGCCAAACAAACCTTTAGCCTGAAGCTCATTAAACACCCGGTAGAATGGAACATAATTACCATACTGGCGGAGCTTGTCTAAAAGTTCCTTACTGATGATTCCCATCTCGTTAGCATAAACTAGAAGGCTATCCTGATACTTATAAACCCTCTGAGCCAAGTCAGGGAAGTTCTTATATTGCTTTTCTAATTCAGCGATTGCTAATCGTGCATCATCTGGGTCTATACCAGTTTCAATGCCAACTTTTTCTTTTCTCATTAACCCTGGTATTTGTAACTTAACACCGAAAGCCGATTTTGGAACTTTATTTAGAATATCTTGTGTTAAGGCATCACTATCTTGTAATCCTGCTTTCTCAGCTGTTTTAATAGTTTCATCTAACCCGAATAATCTGGCTTCTTGATTTGGAGATAATCCACCAATACTTTCCGCATATTCCCATCTATCGTGCAATTGCTTCGCTTCAATTTTTAATTCACCTAATGTCCACTTTTTAGGTAATTTAGGTCTTGCTTCTTCTTTGCGAACTTGCGATAACTCTAATGCTCTCCTAGCCGTGAGATAAGTAGAGAAGTCTCTCCATTTTACAGGGTCTTTGACTTCATTGAGAATATTCTGTAATGACTCGCCAGTATAATTCGGAGTTGCTTTGCCTTTAGCATCAGTTTTCCAGAACTCCTTGCCGAATGTGCCGAACTCAAGGAAAGTGGTCGCTTTACTCGTAACACCCCTTAAAAGCCTAGCCAAGAGATATGGGTTTTCCTGAATAGATAAATCGTTTCCGCCCTTCTTAAATTCTTCAGTAATGCGTCTTATTGGGTCAAGGTCGTCTACCATCTTGATATTAAACTTGTGCCATCCCTGTCTGACTTTTTCCTTAAATCCAGTTTCGGCAGGTTCAGTTTGTATCCGTGAAAAAACTCTAGCCGTAGCCCCTTCAGTTGGAGCAGGAGCTTCAGCATAATTGCTTGCTATTTTCTCTCCTGTTGGGGTAATTTCAGTTATTCCTGCTTCTGGCATCCCAGCTTCAGTAACAGGGACTTCCTTAGCAGCTTTGGGGATTATGGGTTTGGGGGCAATGATAACCTCGTATTCCTCTGCGTTCCTTGTGCCACTACCAACAAAACCCTCAACAATCTGAACCCTTGCTAAAATATCTGGCGCTAAAGACAGCGCTGTTACGGGTTCACCAAACTTATCTCTGGCAACTCCCTTTGATAGAGAATAACTTACACCCTCTGACTTACCACCCCTGTATAATGTTTTAATTCCTCTATCTCTTAAATACTTTTGTGATTGTTCCGCTATTCTTTGAGCTTCCGATGGATTTTCAGTTAGAACTTTATCGAGCGCTGCATAATCTCCCCTATATTTATAAATATCAAAAGCCTCATCAATCGCAGTAACATATTTTTGCTCACCTTCTTTTGTCATCTCGTCAATAGCCCTAGAGGGTTTTGGCATTGTAACCTCTGGAGCAGGTGTAACAGTAGAAATCGGTTGTTGGGCCAATTGCTGCTTCTCCCGTAAAGTTAAATCAGCCCACGCCTTAGAGCCAAGCTTGCCTTCCAAGCCAGCACTTTTAGTCAGTTCACTTCTTTCAGGCACAGACATCTTTTCCCATCTCTCGCCTGATATGAACTCACCGCCAATAGCCCCACGCTCAGGTGCAATTCTGGCTTGCTCATACCAGTTGCCCTTAACATCCTGCACCCACCCCTTAGCTTTCTTGGCTATATCAGATAGCCCCATTTGCTCATGAGGAGGTATCATTCTAACTGAGGCAGCACCGCCACCTATTAAGCTGGGGCCAAGAGTGCTAATTGCCGTCTTAACGGCAATATCAGGAACATTCGCCAGAATATCTCTATTCTTATCAAAGAACTTGACAGCGACATTCCCCACAACCTCTTGTATAGATTCAGTAATCGTCTCAGAAAGTTCACTGGCTAGAACAGTTGTGCCAAACTTCTTAACTGCCTGCCTCCAGCCAACTCTCGCCAATTCCCTGGCAACTTCCTTTTTGAAAGCACTCATTAAAGCTGGTCTAACTGCCCTTAATATCGGTAATTTACCAACATATTCCAGAGAGCCAATAACTATGCCAGCACCAGCAACTACAGGAGCAGCCTTTTCAGGTGGCACACCCATACTGAGCAACTCATCATAAAGGGCACCGCCTTCAATTAAGCCCATTGCGGTAATGGCTGTTACGGGTCCACCGGCAGCAGCGAGCATAAAAGGCACAAGATAAGTCAATCCGTAGGTTACTTCATAAGCCCAATAATTAGAGTCTTTGAGAAGTTCGGGATGCTTTAACACACCTTCAAGGTAAGCAGTAGGCGGTCTTATTTCAGGGTGTTTCTCCATCCAGCCTTCATATTCAGCCCTGTTTTGCTGGTAGGCATAACGCCAGTTTTCTCTTTGTTGGCGGTTCGTCTCATTCATAAACTCGCCAAGTCCACCTAGATACCCTTCTGGTATCTCAGGATAAATCAATTCTGGTAGTATACCAATCACACCTTGCTCAAGATTCTCCCATATTCCCCCAGCCGTAAAATGGACTGTATCAAGAATATCCTTCCAGACGCTTTCCTCTGGCGCTTTGGTGAATTCTCTGGTTACTGGATTATACTTCCCAGCATAATCGCCCTTATCGTCATAAGCATTTTGAGTTCTTATATCCACAGTCAGCAGTTGAGCATTGCCGTCAACCCAGACAACTTGCCTGCGCCGGCTGAGTATTTCGTTAATATCTTCGGGAGAATAACCAACTTGTTCAAGGAGCTGCCGTTTCTCTAGCGCTGTAGCTCCACCAGTAATGAAGGTTTGAATATCCTGAATGAACCGCATCGGGTCTTCAACTATCCACTCACTAAATTCCTCTATGCTCTTAAAATCCTCTGTGGAAATTACCTTACTTATATTATCAACCACTCTGGACTCCTGTTGCATGAAGCTCATAGAGGACAATATATCTTCCTCAGCCATACCTAATAAACTCAAGACTTGCTCAGCCCTATCAGGAGTAGTCCTCAGTTTCAAGTCCTCAAGGAAAGCCTGCGGGTTTTCATTGAATCTTTCTCTTAATTCGGATAGAGTATCGGGAATCTCCTCTAGTTTATATCCAGGATACTTGGCATAGACATCGGAGAGAACATCTAATGCTTTAGTGTAATCAACTTCTAGTTGTGTTGGAGGTGCTTGAGGTTGTGGCAATTTCCCAAATAATCTGGTAAGTGTTTCCTCTGGTATGCCAGCTTCCCTAGCTTTACCTACATCATAAAGCCCCTCTCCGGTAAGATAGGGCTTTAGCAACTCAATATCTGCTTGCTGTATCTCATAGGATTTTTGCTGTGCCTCAATCTCAGCCCTAGTATATCTCTTACCGATAGGCGAGATATACATTTCATCAGGGGTAATCTCCCATCCTTCAGGTGTAATATAAGAAAAAGCATAGCCACTCTCAGCCTTCTCGTAGGGAACGAGTTTTACTCCGCTAAAAGACTCAGCATCAACATCAATATCAAACTCGGCTTTGGCTTCTTCTGGGGTATAGATACGCCCTTCTTTAGCTGCTTTTAGATAGCTGAGCTTCTTTCTCCACCAATCGGTTTTAGGTTCAGTTACCATCTTAGTTCCCTATCTTCTAGTAAAATACCTTATCTTTCTAAGTGCCTTAGATTCAATCTGTCTGATCCTTTCTCCAGTTACTCCAAAATCTGCTGCTATTTCTCGGAATACAGTAGGTTGCCCATTATTCAATTTATATCTTTTCTCCAAAACTATTCTTTCTCTTTGCGAGAGAACATCTAAAGCATCAGACAAATTAAAATTAAGGGGGATTGATTTATAAAACAATGCTCGAAGTAAGGATTGTTTATTCATCTTACATTCCTCATTATTTCCTTACCTGCGGTCTTACTTTACCGGCAATCTCCCTGAGTTTTTGAATTGCAGGCGATAATCCTTGCCCGTTGTTTTTACCTATTTCCTCAAAGGGGGATTTCAATTGCCGAGCATATTCCAATACATCTTTTTTACTCCATTTATCCGCCACCTTGCACCTCCTGTTTCTGTGCAGTCTGCCCGCCACCTAACATTCCCCCACCTCCCATTAGCTTGGGCGTAGCCACTAATCCCTGCATATTAGCCTTGCTTGTCTCTATAGGTGTCTGTCTCACCGGCTCTGGCGGTGTAGGATTGAGCCTAGCCCTCATCATCATAACGTAATCATGTAAGAGTATTTTGCTTTGCAGTTTAAGCATATCGGCTTCAGTCTCATCTTCCACATCAGCAGCTTCCTCAGCATATTTTACCGCCATCTGTAACAGCGAAATGGCGGGGTTGGCTTCTTTAGCCTTCTGCAGCTGTAATTCCCTTTCCCAACCAGCAGGGTCATCAGCTCTTAAAATATCCCTTATGATAATTCTATCTGGGACAATCCCTCTAGCAGCTTGAGCTTGAGCCAGATTGACAATCTCCATTTCCTTAGAGGATATGCCATAGGTGAATGAAACTCTGTATTTGTCGGGGTCGCCAAGCATCTTTGGTGAGAATTTATTTCTCCGGCCAGTTTTGCCAATAAGCAGTTCTCCACTAGCACTCCCAATGAACTGTTTTATCATCATCCTCGCCAAACCTTCTTTCATCATAGCAAGGGCCTCCAGTCTGGCTTTCTCCAACTTATGTCTTATCTCAAACTGCTTGGCAAACCATATTCCTGGTCTATCTAATCTGGCACTTCCAAGTTCTGCATCGCTTATCCCCCCTAACTGGAGCTGGTTGTAAATATCTTCCCTAGCCGTAAGAGAAGCTTTGTTCAAATCACCTCTAGGAACCGGTTGAGCCCTTTCTCCCTTCGGCACTTTCTTTACCTCGCCAGACTTCGGCACAGGTTCAGCAGGCTCGCTGTCCATATCCTCGGTCTCTCTCTCGTAAGGCGGATAAAGCACATCCATACCAAGAGTTTGTTCAATAGACAAAGCCCGATTCATTTCCTTATACAGCTTGCGGTTCATAAAGAATATATCCTCTGCCTCGTGTTCCAAGTAACCTTTATCCCTGAGCATGAAACCAGTGGCAGGACTTACGATAACAAATGGAGGATAACCCAAGCTGTTTTTCTGCTTGTCTATTTGAGTGCCAGCAGCAGTTACCTCATAAGTATCACCCTTTGAAACTAATACCTCGTTGGTTACGCTATCCCAGAAGTCCACGAGCACAAGTTCGGTATTCTCCGATAGCTTGGCATCAGGGAACTCAAGCATTATGTCATCACTATTTCTAAAGAACATAGGCGCAGCGTAGCTCAAGCCATTCAGCCCATGCTGCCAGGCAAACCATCTCATATCGCACGGCAACACATCCAGCAAGTAATTGCCGTTTTTATCCACCTGTCCTATCCACTTCACCCCGATGAGAGACCGGAGACAGACATGATTACAGAGCCACGCATCTAAAGAAGGTAGCCCAAACTTATTGAGTAGCACCTCATCCGCCTGCTCAAAATTATCGTCAACGAACTGCTCAATATCTCTTGTCTGCTTGGAACTAATATCGCCCTCTACTACTGTCTGCCATTTAGCGGTCATCAAATCAGAGGCTATAGCATTGGCAAAGGTAACAGGCGAGTTACCAGTTACATTGATGACATTATCCAAATACTGCTTGCCGTCAAAGGTGGTAAGGTGAAAGTCCTCCATGTAGGCTAAATCTCTGGTTTTGTCCATCCTCTCATGGAGCTTGTTAAGTTGCTTCATCCGGTTTGAGACTATCTGCCAGTTCGTCTTATTTGCCACTTGTTACACTCTTAACTTGGAAGATTTTGCCATCATCAATCCATTGGTCGAATTGTTCAATATCCAGATAGCAATTCATATGAACACCATTTACATTAGTGATGGTAAATTCACCATCTCTTGTTTCAATAAGCCATCTGCCATTAGGTGGTAACTCAAGATTAACTTTTATTTTATCTACCATCTCCTGCCCCCTCTATTAACGATTTTTCAATACTATTCCTATATTTCAAATATTCGCTTATAGGTGGAAAATTAAATTGACAATGATGATGAATTGAATCTGGTTCTCTTGAAATGGCAGCCCATCCTTGACATCCATTCTCCCCACAATCACAAGGTAGAGTAACCTTCCATCTATTATACTGCTCCTTTGTTATATTACTTCTTGTGGTATAATTATCCTCAAACTCATTGTAAGAAATTTGCGGGCTCCACATTTAATTTTACCCTTCTATTACCTTCTTATGGTTTACTATTGAAATCAGGCGTTTGGCTTCCGCTTTACACTTGGGGCACCTAATTAGATACCTATCCTTATAGCCAAGCCTTACCTCAAACCTGCACCCACAGGCAGGACATCCGTATTCATATATGGGCATATCATCCCCCTATTGTTTATTTTCTTTGTCTTTAGATACATCTCTACTACGAAACCACCACACTATTAAGCCAGTGGCAAATACCCAGAAGGCTTCTGCATTCACCAATTTGAGGAAGAAACCACAAACAACACTAGCTACTAAAATTGATATTATCGTTGGCCTAAACCATCTCATCTCTTATCCCCTCCCAAATTGTATTCCACCAGGTAACTGTATCTTGGGTTGTTTCTGCTCCGGCGCCATCGTCTTCTGGTTTATCTCTGATAGCATCAGGTTATTGGCGACATCAACGCACATACCCGAAGTCTGCCTTTGCCCCATGTATGTTCTAAACACTGTGACGAAGCGGGGGCACCAGTCGCCACACCACTCACTATTGAAGGGGCACCGCTTCCTGACTTCACCCTTTATCTCTTTATTGTTGTTATTGCTCATTATCTACTCCTTACCGAGTATCTTCTTGGCTATTGCTAAATAGGGCTCTTTGTCAATTTCCTCCCAGGCCTCAACCTTTATTCCATACTCATCACATATCACCTTCACCACGTCATTGTAAAGTATCTTGGCTATTTCTTCCTCACTCTTTTGAACTAGCCCACTAGCAGGATGCGCTAACCTCTTATGCTGTTTGAGTTGCTTTTTCTCCTTCCCACAAATTTCACAGATTGGCATTTAGCCCCTCCTAAATAGTTCCAGTATATTTGTCTCCCGTCTTGGCTTTAAGTAATCCACCGCAGGGATTTTGTTACTGCCCCTGTGAAGGACTGTCTCAGGCGTGAAACCACCGATAATATACCTTTCAGCAGCTAATAGGTGCATCACTGTCTCGTTATCATATTTATCGGTTGGCTGGTATTTCTCATCAAGTTCATAAGAAAAACTGGTTTTCTGGTCAAGATAATGGCGCAAATCCCGAAATACTTTAATCTTGTGGAGTTTGTTCATACCATAAACTATCTCATACTGCTTTTGTGGATCTTTCCATTTAGGCTTCTGAATATGCCACCCTTGAGCCGTATAAGCCTGTCTGATTTCTTCTTCTGTTGTCCAGTTTCCACCAGCTCGTGTTATTACGTGGTATCCCTCTGTAATCTTTTTAAACTCCTGCACATGGTCATAAACAGATTGCCCCGGCCCAGGTAGATACTCGGCAAAGGCATAGAATTGTCCCGTCCCAGGGTCTTGGGCATAGAACATAGCGGCTGGATTTGCAGACCCAAAATCGTGACCAACATAAATCAACCAATTCTTAGGTATCTCGAAGCGGTCAATAACATCATCTACCTCATTGAAGCAATCAAAAACCAAGCCGACTGGCCGGCTATACCTGCCCCGATAAAACATATCGAACTTCCATGAAGGCAGAATACTTTTTTGCCGATAGTATTCTTCAGGAGGGAAAACTGGGTTATCTATGGAATCACCATGAATAATTTCAAAATCATTGTCGCCAGCCATGGCTCGGTCATAGACCTCGGTTTTTAGCCAACCCAATGAGTATAGAGTCGTTCCAAAAAGGCAGCGCCCTCTATTGATAGCTAGACGACGCTGCACGGCTTCCCAAGTAGCATGGCGGAATTGTTTTTGTCCAGCTTCATCCAAGACGGCAGCCTTAGCTGTAGCCGATTCCATAGATTCGGGATTAGTTGCCGAGAAAAAGATTATACGGCTTTTGTCGATTACTTTGACTGTTCCGTGAGCAATAACTCTAATCGCCTGAATAATACGGTTGCCCATGCGGTCATCCTTATATTCCCCCCACTTCAACAAGTCACAGTATAGGGTTTGAAACTCAGGTAGAACCTTTAGACCTAACAAAGGGAATGTAGCCGAACCAACAATATAATCTCCCTCTCCTTGCTCTGTGATTTCTCTATACAACCAATCCGGTTGCAAACAGGTTTTCCCAAATTGAGTGCCAGCTAATAAAACAGGGAAACGGGCTTTAGAAACCCATACTTTTTGTTGCCCCTTATGGAGATTAAGGCGCAACTTCGCTGTGCCATCAGGTAAGTCGATTACTTCACGATAGGGTTTAATTGTGGTCACTGTGGTCATCAATAACCACCTCAATAAACGAAATACTTTTGACAGACGCTTCTATATGATGTCTTTCTGGCACTTTGCCTTCGGTGCGGTCAAGTAAAGTATTTACCATAGGAACATCACCACAAGCTGCCTTAGCTAGGATAGCTCGTTTGATTTGTTCTCTCCATAGTTTATCTTTCGGGCGGGCAGTGGGCGAGACAAACTCAGCTTCTTCATTGAGAGCACGCCTCAATTCGGCAGTAAGACTACTACCAGCGAGGTTTCCGTTTCCAGTGATACCACCGACACGCAGATTCTTACGGGAATTAGGGTGTTGCCCACGCTTGTATTTCGGCGTGCATTCCGAAATCTCAGTAGTCATACCATAAAATAATAGACATAAAAGAGGGAAATTGTCAAGCCCCGACTCTTAAAGGGGTATTTATATTTCAAAGAGAAAGCTAGTCTATGGGGACATAGTGTTGTCGGGATAGTGTTGTGTTGCCTAACACCCCTACGGGGTGTGTTTAAGGCAACACATAACAACAACACAAGGGGCAACACGTCTTTTTATGCCTAGAATAGGAGTATGTGTTGCCATTCAAAGGAAAGCAACACAAGGCAACACGTTCAAGCAACACAAAATTGGGCAACACGTCTTTTTCAGGGGTTATGGTTCTGAAGGCAAGGTAATTTTTTCACTCACGCCATAGTATTGGCTCTTCCCAACCTTTTTGGTTTTGACGAATTTACCCGATTTATTAAGTAACTCCGAGACATTAGCTCGGTTAAAGCCCAGTTCATCAGCGATTTCAGTGGCGGTAGCATCGGCGGAGTCCTGATTGAGAATAAAGTCAATAATAGAAGGAAGCATTTTAGGTTTTTTCTTTGCTGCTAATTCCGAGAACTCAAAATCTCCTGCTTTTTGAACAGATTTTAATGACCATTCTTCGAACTCAAAAGACCAAGTTTGTGGTGGGATGTCTGGTAGGTCATTTTTTTTCACAATGTCGTATCGCATGCCCAATTTATTAGCCTCTGGTTCGGATGTTAGTTGAACGACAATATCGGCGCCGGCATCGAACATAATCCCACCATAGACATGGGACTCGTCACTTCTGGGGGTATGACCAATAGCCACCCAAGAATCACAGAGATTTGATAGTGTGTCGATGATAAGATTAACAGGGCGGTTTTCGGTGAGGTCTCCATAACCAGCCCGACTGATAGAGTCGAGGATAATGACTTTTATGTTATATTGCTTGATAGCCTTAGTAATGGCTGGGGCTAATACTGATAGAGGTTGCCCCCGCCGGTTGAAAGTCAATAAGGGATAGTCCTTTGGTAATCCCAGCACTTGATTAGTAGCTGCCAGCCGGCGCCGCAAACTTTGTGCCGACCTCTCCAGATTGATATAAAGGACCGGCGACTTCTTGACTCGCCAGAAAAAAGAGATGCCTGCATTTATCGATTGGGCCCATAATAAAGTTGAGAGACTTTTTCCCCTACCAGGCGGGGCGAACAGTATCGTCCCCCCGCCTTCAATAATATAAGGATATAAATAGAATGATGGTGGAGCGGTATCTTCGCCCCTCATTAGTTCAGGAGCATCACTGCCAACCCAAAAGCTCCATAGCCCGGAACAAAACAAGTCAAGGGTCTGGCGGATAGTCTCGTCATTTTTTTTAACTTGATTAGCTAGGCGGACCCGTTCTTCTGACCTTTCAATGTTACAGATTGTCCAGGCCAACGGCTGAAAGTCTTGACTGAGAGTTAGCTTAGCGTGAACCCCTGTCTTCTCCTGCCGGATGTTCTCGGCCCGATAAGTCCAATCATCCTTTTGCCAGATTATAGCATCACCTTCTCGCTGATAATCTGGGGTGGCAATAGCCCAGAGTGCCGAAATATCCTTCTCTAATGACTTCAGTTCGGCAATATCAGCCCCTTGCTCTAGCCAGTCAGTAACATCTTTAGCGTCAGGTAAAATCACACAGGCTAAAGACCTGACTTTGCCTTGTAAGGATTTGGCTACGGCCCTGGCATAAGCCTTGCCCGCCAAGTCGTTGTCAGGGATAATTACTACGCTTTTACCCATTAGTGGGTAAGCGTATTCTGGCTTCCAGGTGTTAGCTCCGCCGGGACTGGTCGTGGCGACCAGTCCCCATTTCCAGAGATTATCAGCATCCTTCTCGCCTTCAACGATATATATAGTGTCTTGGGCAATTAGAATGTCGGGGAGATGATAGAGAACACGCCTTACCCCGTCAAGGTTATAGACCCACTCTCCTTTTGTATCTTTACGCCTTTGATTAAAAGACTTCGGCTCGTATCTAATGACCTGAAATAGCTGATTACCAGATTCGTCTGTGTAATCGTAGGTTGCTACTATCTTCCCTTTAGTTGTCTCAAGAGGCTTGGTAAATAAGTCAGACATCTCGATGCCGAGAGCTTTAAGGACATCCTCTGTAAGACAACCAGCCTGACACTTCAGTAGGATGGTATTGTCCTTTAAGCTGATATGCAGGCTTGGCACTTTGTCATTGTGGGCGGGGCAGGTAACTAGAAAACTATTACCCGCCAATTTTTTCACCCTCTGAAATCGGGATAGTAAGTCTTCAATCTGCACAGCGATATTCCTTACTGTTTGAGATACCAGTCAGGGCACCTGCCCGCTTCGGTTATCATATCGGAAGTTTCACGGCATGAGCAGGCCTGAGTATTGAAATGGTGAAAACAATTGCTACAATTCTTTGATTTCGTGATGATGAGATGTGCCCTGGCCCCTGATATGTGGAATACCTTGCCAATGGAATTGTATGTCCAGGCCTGGTGAGAAAACCAAAAAAGCAGAAGATTGTCATTTCGTCGGCCTTTGGCTCTCAGGGTGTAATTCCTGATGGACATAGGAAGATAATACTCCTATATCAACAGTTTGTCAATAGTTATTTTCCTATCTGAGAATGTCAAACAATGTGTTCCACAACCTGGGGCTGTCCCATTTCCGGCAAATCTATTGGAGGTAAAGACTTCCCGGTCCATTGCTCTTCATAATAAGCTCGCCAATCATAAGAGCAAGGAAAGTCAAAATCTTCTAGATGTATTGGCTCATAATGATATATCTCTTTTTCGTTTTGGCAACACTCGCAATAAACTGAAGTTATCGGGATGATTTTACCCTTTTTGCTCTTGAAATAAGGAATTTCCCCCTTCTTATTCCGGAAAGGGATTAGACCAGTGTGATGACATTTTGGACAATATGGTTTAGGTGGCTCCCAGATTGATAAGTCTTCTTCTTCGGGTAAGGATTTAGTGTATTTACAAGCCGGGAATCTAGGGCAAGCTAAAAAATCACCGTATGCCCCTTCACGCATCATTAAATGGCTGCCACAGTGAGGGCATACATCTTCAAATCTAAGAGGCTTTGACATCTTAGTCCTCCTCCCATTGGACTTTTTTATAGAGAATGCGGTTGAGTTTCTTGAAAATGCGAGCAAAATCGGATGGGTCAACTAAGGCTTTGCCAATAAGATAGCTGTCAGCCGCTTTTTGGAGTTGCTCTGAATCGGTGAAGTGAAACTGGTAGCGTGTTTGGGAATAGTCAATAGAGATTAAAGGGAAACCTTGAGTCTTGAGAAATGCGGCTAAAGGAGTATCAGAAGTCTTAAAGGAATTGTCGTTGGCCATTCATCATTCCCATTACCCGCCTGCCGCCCGCCTGCCAGAGCTCAGGAGGAGCGGCGGGCAGGCCAGTGGGGACGGCGGGCAGGAAGGACATCTTCCAAAAAGTATAACACAGTTTTGGTCTTTGTCAATACCCCTTTTAGGTAGGTAGGGCAAGTATTAGCTCCGCCGGCGGAGACATTTATTATGCCCAAAACTAGAGAAATGCCAGTATCTCTATTTCAAGGAGCATTTCAAATTGATACACTACCTTTTAGGTAAGAAAGCGCCCCGGCGGTAAAGGAGGTGACCAGCACCACCGGGGCTAGAAAAGAGTGGGTGTGGAGAACTGGATTGGGGCATCCAGCACTTTTAGTATAGCAAAAGGGAATTCCTTAATCAAATCTTCCCCCCATCCTTCCGCTGTCATTTTATCTATAAATTCTTGTTCAGTTGCCGTTGGCATTGTTAGCCCTTTTTATTAGTTGCCATACTCTATTTTTGGAAATGCCCCAAGCATCGGCTATTTGCTGGAGAGACATAACTTTATGAAGCTCAATAGCCAATTCAGGCGTGGCGTTTTCAGGGCGAACTCTAATTGGTTCGTAAGGTTTCTTGCTCATAGGTTTAGTCTACCATAAACTTTAATCAATGTCAAGTAGTTATCAGTAAAATTTATTTTCGTTACCTACTTGACAAAGTTCTTTTAGTATGCTATAATCTCAGGGAGACCTGAAAAAGGTTGAGAACTTTAACAACTGAATAGGCCGGGCGGGTGAGGAGGAGAATTTATGATTGAACAGACTCATAACGAAAGCTCACTGGATAGGTTTGAGCGGGTTAGAGATGGTCTGTGGGGACAGCCAGGGTTTCAGAGGCGAAATAGCACCATAGTATCTTCGGGCTTCTCGCTTATTCCACAAGGAACCTGGGTTGTTGAGACTATTAAAACAGATGATGCTCTGGCCATTTTCTTACAGGTTATAGATAAGGATGGTGGTCAACGACTTGTCCTGCCCCGAAAAGTTTGTGAGGCTATTTATAATCAGCACGAAAGGATAACCAAAGTCCGCAGGCAGGTAAGGGCACAGCGGGGAGCAGAAACAAGACGACAGAAAAAGGTTGAGAAAAGTTAAAATAAAATAATCCGCCCGGTCTATTGAGGAGTTAAAGGTAGAGGTAAGCAAAGGGGAGAAAAAGGAGAGAATGATGTTTGACGATACCAGAACAGCTTATGTAATCAGTAGATATACTACAGAAAATAGTAATTACAAGAGGCATATCATCGATGCAAACGGTCATCCCATCTGTAAATCACACACCCGCTCATTTAGTCTGGAATATACCAGCGAACAAAGTAACTGCTTGAAATGCGTAAAAAAGAGAGTGGAGCAATCTTAAAAATAAGGAGGGAAAATGACAAGTGAAATAAAAGGCAGGTTCGCAATTTACCACAATAAAGAGAAGCAAACTAGAATGTCCCTAAGTTCTATCAAGGTAAACTGGGGTAGTGCTGTGGCCACCTCTATATTAAGAGATAAGGAGTTAATCTTCAATAATTCCCGTTTTGAATTAGAGCTTTTGCCCGGCGAGAAAAACGCCTCTGATATTAAGAAGGAGACTATTTGTAGGGCCTTGTTTCTTGACTTACGACAAACTTACCCAACACTCACCTACGCTAAGGTTGTAGAAGAAGCGGATAAGCTAATCGCTGGGGAAAAAGTAGACGGGATAATAGGTATGTGGATTACCCCTTATTTAGAAGAAATGGGCTTAATTAGAAAGGAGGGAAAATGAAGATAGCAACTGGTAGATGCCAAATCTGTGGCGATAAAATTCATCTAACTAAACGATATAAGTGGCAACACGATGGAAGAGAACCTAAAGACCATCAGGCGGTTCTGTCCGAGAGCACATTTCAAGAAGTCTGAAGGGGTAGAGAATAAATAAGGAGGCAAAACATTAAATGGATAAAAAATATGATACTTGTCCTTTTTGCGGTATTGACTTTGTTGGAGAGGAAGAGATGTTTGGTCAAGACAAATTGTGGGATGGACATTCTTGTTGGGGAAGTGAAGAGCTTAAAAGTGGCCGTCAACTAATGGCAGAGACGACCGAAAGAATGGGATTTGCTATGTTGTGTAAGTGTGATGACCTGCCAAAAGTGCTGGAGGGTAGCCTTGAAAATGGCTATGGTTTTTTACCGGCTAAGTGGGCTCTCAGCCTTTATCTTAGTAGGAACTAAAAATGATTAGGGTTTGTGTTTATTGCGGTCGTATCCTGGGTGAGAAGCCGCCTTTGGAGGA
>ERZ1292632.291-Hain-H43-01um-R2-291-length-52137-cov-8_pt1 | contig 38990 bp, 47 predicted proteins | sample MGYA00564407_ERZ1292632 | MGnify/ENA primary metagenome ERZ1292632 (study PRJEB36523, sample SAMEA6512637) | groundwater metagenome | collected 2019-01-08 | study: AquaDiva: Metagenomics assemblies of 32 groundwater samples | reverse complement strand
TAAACACCGTTTTTATCCCTACCCATGTTATGTCTCAATTCTATATAACTATATGAGCCAGAAGGCCAGCTCTCCCTATCCAGCTTACTGCTTAAGGCCCAGCCACTAATAGAATTATGTACCCAGTATTCTACCACATCCTGATTAACATGGTATACAACTTTTCTATGAGTTATCATAAAGGTTGTCATAATGGCCCTCCTCTTGAATTTAACTGCTATATGGATACTTCTACTATATACTATCTATAAGCATTGTCAAGCATTATTTTATACTATGGTATTTTGCGCCAAGACCCCATTACCAGCTATCTATACTACTACTATATATAACACTGGCCTGTTACCTCATAATGGGTGCTACCTCATATCCGGCTGACCTCTTCTGGTTGTTACCTCATATCTGGGTGTTACCTCATACCCGGGTATAGATTTGGGTGTACATCTTCCTTTCACGCGCAGTACCCTTCTTAGTATTATACCAGCATAGGTGCTTACAATAGCCACATATCATGCTTACAATGCCGACAACAGGATTATGTATCCGGTGTTCTATAGCCTATATATGGCCTGTTTGCTGGTATTCTGCGCTGTTCTGGTGCTGGAAACTACTACATGGCGTAGTAATGCTGTGCTTTTGTGCGCCTTGCATGGGGATAGGGGGGGTAGACCGGATTCTATTTGCATGCCCGTGGAATATATATTAGCGTTCAGCATGCACACACCCACATACACACACTCCGGATGCATAAAAATGCATACTAAGGGAATACAGCCCCTCACACCAATGAAATTAAGCACTTCTGGCTCACCAGATTGGCTCAGGTTGAATGGAAATGCGCCCCCGATGGTATGACGAGGGGAAGAGGATGCTTGAGAGCTGGTATAATGCTGGTATGCAGGAGGGATACTGACCCAGAAATAGGCAAACGGCTGCACAGGAGGCCCGTGGCTGCACGAAAAGGACAGGCCCGGTACACTGGGGTAGGTTTTAGTCTACTTGTGGCTCTACTGGGGTAACGTTGATTGGCTCGGGTTCCTCAAGAGACTTGCGGATATGGTCTCCGAGAACCCTCATAACCACTGGAGAGAGGATATTGGTGGTGTTCTTCTGGATAAGGTTCTGTATGAACACGGACTGTGCGACAGACGGCAGAATCCCGACGGCGCGAAGAACGTCGGACTGCTTCTTGTAAGACAGCTCCATGAACTTAGTGAGTATCTTGGAGTTACTGAGGAGGAGGGGCGAAAGGTTTGCAAGACCACCCTCGGGGGTGGGGTCAGCAAGGGCTTTGGAAAGCTCATTGCTGGTTTTGATGTCACGAGTAATCTGGTCGATGATGTCCGGCAAGGACTGGAGAAGTCTCTCGGTCTCTTTCTGTATGGACTCCTGATGCTTCTTCGCAACGCGGGAGATTGTGGACTGGGATACACCTATTACTTCGGCAATCTGTTCCTGCGGTTGCCCGGAAGCTAAAAGCTGTATGACTTCTTTCTCTTCGCCTTTATTCATTCTGTACTTGCTATCGAGCCGGGTGGGTTAGTATCTCTGCTCACAGACAGACAATACGCCCACCCATCTGCGGTAGTTTATGCCTCAATTAATTTTCTGAACAAGTCTTTCAGGGCTGCATCTTCAGAGTAGCCATAACCCTCAATGTCATCGCGGCTGGTGAGTACTGCTCTATGCGTATAAATGTTCACAGAGTTCATAGTAACTATCTTGTAGTAATCCTCTGTAACAAGTATCTGGCGAAATATCTGCTTCATTTCTCTTCCTTCTTAAATTCAGATTTTAGAAAGTATCTTCCGCAGAGAACGCACTTCATTCTCTCATCATAAAATCTTTTGTACTTGGGGGAAGTCATTTTGTTGCCATAGGCCGCAACAATCATTCCATCACATCTCGGGCATTTTGGTTTCATAATTTTTGTGGGGGCCTACTGGTTTCGCCAGTTTCGATTGCTGTGTGTTTGTTCATCAGCCTGTAATTCGCGGCCCCCCATACTATAGTTAACATAAAAGGTAGATTATACACTCGCTAGAATATACATACTATATCCCCGCTCGTATATAATCTCAGTGTAACATATTTTAAGTATAATGTCAAGTACAATTATACTAACAAGGATTCTACCAGTAAGAAAGAACCTATCTAACCCCTACCCCTTCCTTCCCTGCGCGATAGTATAGTGCTAAGATAGTGCTTGACTTTTAGTCTAAAAAGTGCTACCATATAAGTAGAAGGTGAGGTTTGTTCAAGTTTTATGGCTATTTTTAATCTAAGTGAAACTTTAAGGGAGAGGCGCTGCTTAAATTGTCGGCAAGTCCTTGATTCTATTAAGCAAGGCGCTGCTTGGCGTTGCCCGGACTGTGACCTGATTTTTATGGAAAAGACTTTTCAAATGTTTGCGCCTGACGAGGATTAATGCCCCTTTCTGGTTGGTTACATTATAGGCCCCACACTCTTACAGGCGGGGTGAGCAATTTAATTGATTATCAGCATCGGGTTATTACAGTTAAGGATACCCCGATGCTTTGGCAAGCCAGTACCTATATGGGGGCTGGTGACCTCATCATTCCCACTGTTGATAACGGGCGCGTGTACGAGTGTACCACAGCAGGGCTGACGGGAGGCTCTGAGCCGGGGGCATGGTCAATTACGGATGGTGGCACGATAGCTGACAATACTGTTGTTTGGACTTGTCGGGGCCGGATAATTATTCTGGGCGGCAAGGCCAACACGAGTTATAGCGATATACGTTTTACCGATGATTCTGATATTGAACTCCCCTTCTTTGGGCTACCTGCTGGCTTCGGTGGGGATTTTATTGGCCCCGATGTTGAATCCACGCGGGGTTTAAACCGTAAGATTCAAGCCTCAGTAGTAGCGCCGAATGGTACGTTGTATGCTGCTATCGCTGATTCCGCTACTCAGGCCAGTATTTATCGCTCGACAGATGGTGGGGTTACATGGTCGGCTGCTCTTCTTACTCTTATTTGTAAGCAGGTGCGGCTTCTTTTTGTTCATTCGTCGGGGAGGGTCTTTACTTCTCCTTATGGATGGACTGCGGATAGTGCGGACACGGGCGTTTGGATAAGTGATGCCAATGGTGAGAATTTTGTAAAGCAAAATTCCGGTTCTCTTGCAGCGGGAAGTGGTACAGAGATTCAGGCAAAAAGCTGTGTTTGGAATATGGCTGAGGATGATGACGGGAATGTTTATCTCGGGCGTTATGGCCCCGAGACAGATTGCCGTGTTCATCGTGGTACCTATAGTGCTGGTACATTTACTTGGGCCAGTATTTTTTATTTAGCTGCTGGGATGCACGTGCATGACGTGGCTGTGAATGGGTATGTTACACCAAATGTAATTTATATAACAGTAGGGGATGGCCTCCTTGATGGCGAGCGCCACTGGAAGGCAGCGGTAAATGCTACTTTTGGTGCTGGTACGACTGGCTGGACTTCAGTTCTTGCCACGCAGGGGCAAAAAACGGTTGTTCTTGTTACTCCGACATACATTCATTATTTTCCTGATGGTGGGGGGGCCTATCGAACAGACCATAGTGATGCGGGTGGCATAGTTCCGACTTTAGACGGGACTACTTTTCCCACGTATGATTTCTGGGCAGTTTATGACCCCTCGACGGGATTTATTTACGTGGGTACGATGGGGAGTACCGCGAGATTAGCCCGCAGTACGGATAACGGGTATAGCTTTCACACGATAAGGTCATACAGTATATCGGCAGATGCCTATGCTGGGTCGTCTTTTGCGTCTAATATTGTCGGGGGTAAGTTCTATTTTCATCAGGGTACAGCGAATGGTGATGTGCCTCTAACTGAGAATACGTGGGGAGTTCAGGTTGATTTATCCGGGATTAAGCACTGGGATGTAAAACTTGCGGCAACAGCATCGGCTGAAAAGACTATCAGGGCTTGGTATGGTAATGCCGGGGCTTCTGACGGGTCAAATGGTGCAAGTGTGTACCTTGTTTATGATGACTTTGCCGGGGTTGATTTTGATGCTACGAAGTGGGCGCTTGTAGACCCCGATATTGACCCAGATATTTCATATACTGTCTCAAACTCAAAACTAAAATTTAGTATTGGGGCGTATGCTGGCGGGCTTGGGTATGTGAGGAGCAAGCACCTTAAGAGTTTAGCAACGTATGACAATGGGCTTGAGGTTTACGCTAAGATAACGGACTGGAGTGCTGTGGGAGCAGCTACAGCAAGTCCCCAGCCTTTTGTGGGCGCGGGGGACAATCCGAGTATACATGGTTATTCGCAAGACCAAATTACACTTCAGGCGATACGTACCGGGGGTAATAATAATCGGAGCAGGAGCGTTACTGTAAAGTCGGGGACGCAGACAGCGGTTGCAAGTGGTAATGTTCTTACATATTGTCTCAGCCCGTGTATAGAGCGAACTCGGCTTTGGGCCAATAGCGGCGTGTGGACAGGTTCATGGTATTCTTACTCGCGTAGGAGTTCTGCAACAAACCACACTACTAATGTGCCGGATAGTACACGTCTTACAGCTTTTCCATTTCATGCGGTTGTTGGTGTGCAGAAGGGTGCTGATGCTTGTACTTCTGCTTTTATAGAAATTGATTGGGTTATTATGAAACCCTATTGGACTGTCAATACTACTGGCGGGGGTTATGGGTCAGAGGGGTCTGTGTCTGTGGGTTTGGGGTTTCTGGGCCTCGGAATGGCATTAGGTGTTTAAGGAGGAGTATGGCAAACGATTTTTCTGGTAATCCAATAGTGCTTGATACATTTACCTCGGCTATTGATGTTGCGTCAAGTTTGGGCTGGGCCAGCAAGACCCCGCTGAGAATCAACTGGATTGAGTGGCAAACTCCGACGACTCTTGACCATACTGCTCTTGTTACAGATAAGGCGAGTGGTCGAGAAATCTTTTCGGAGACTTGTACGACAGCAAAGCAGAGCATCATAAAGTATTTTCATGGGGCGGCTGTTGAGAATTTGTATACTGCCATAAGTGGTGTTGGCAGCGGCAAGATTATAATAATGCTTAAGTAGGATTTAAGATATGCCGCGTTATGTCAAACAGGGAATTTTTCAAGATGGTCAGGGCAGTATCGTTGCTTCCGGCACCGTCTCGGTCTATCTGGCAGCAGATTCAGCCCCGTATACGGCGGCGAGTGTATATGCAGCAGAGTCAGGTGGGTCAGCAGTAAACTCTGTAGCCAGCGGCAGTGATGGTAGCTGGTCATTTTGGGTTGATGATGCGGATTATGCTCATACTCAGAAATTCCGCATAGAACTTTCCAAGACTAATTTCATAACCAAAGCATACAACAATAACATCATCTTTCCTCCGGCTGCAAGTCAGGTTTCAATCGCGGCCCAATCTGGAAAATTTCTTGAGGACTTAATGGATGGTGGTTATGACATCAATATTAAGCCTCTTACTATAATTACTAAGAGTGGCCCTCGCCTTAACGTGACCGCATGGGGCGCTACAGGGGACGGGGCTACTGATGATAGGGCAGCACTTCAGAACGCGATAGATAATGCGGGCGGTCGTGATGTTTATCTTCCAGCAGGGACTTACCTTCTTACTCCTTCCGGTGGACTTCTATTAAATTTTAGCAGTAAGAACTTAAGGCATTTTTATGGGGATGGGGACAAGACCATAATTAAGGTTGTGAATAGTGGCAATCCTAATTATGGGATGTATGTTGATGGTGGTGCTGCGGGCCTGATATTTGACGGGTTCAAGTTTGATATGAACAGCGCCAATCAAGCTTCAGGGAATAATTACGGGTGGTACGTCCGCAATACGTCCCGCATTAAGATAAGAGATATTTGGGGGATTAATTCCCGTGGGACGTTTGTGTGGATTACTGAGATAGCCGGGGAGACGACACAGGATATAAGTGTTTCTAATTGTATCTTTGATGGCACTACGTTACTTGCGGCAGTTTCGGTTGATAGTGGTCGGGACATTTTTATTGATGGGAACATTATTACGAATACGGGTGTAGTTGGTATTGATATTGAGACGGCATCGGGGACTACGCTTAAGAATGTTCATGTTACTAATAACAAGCTGCGTAGCTGTTACGCTGGTATTCAGAATTATGGTGGCAATACTTCTCGGGGTATTTTAATTGCTAATAATCTTATAGATACAACTACGACAGGTTCCGGGATTCGAGTTTATTCCTCTGCTGCTAAGGAATGTGTTGTTGCTAATAATGTAGTGCTTAACGCCTTCACGCATGGGATTCACTTGGAGAGTGCGGTTGGAGTTTCCGTGATGGGGAATACTGTTTGGAATAGTGGTATTCAGAATAGTGGAACGTATGGCGGTATTACCCTTGATGGTGCAACGGAGTGTCTTGTTGCTGGGAATCTTTGTTCAGATAATCAGGGTACAAAGACACAGGACTATGGCATTTATGAGATAGCGCCAGCTAATAACAATTTACTTGTAGGTAATCAGCTTCGTAATAACGGAACGACTGGAATTTTGAAGGTTGGGGCCACGACCATCCGCGTTGGTAATTTAGCGGGTGGTGGAGAGGACACTGGGAACCTTGATATGGGGACTGCGGTTATTACTGATGCTAATATTGCCCATAAAACCGCGTCTACTACGACAACCCCCTACAATATGTCGAATGAGGATACTATCCTCATGAATGCTACTGCCGGGGCTAAGACGGTTGTACCCCCAGTAGCGCCGGATACTGGTAGGACGGTGACTATTAAGAAGGTGGATAGTTCGGGCAATGCTGTTACGGTTGACCCGACCGCTGCTCTTACTATTGATGGGGCAGCGACGTACTCACTTGCGACCCAGTGGAAGTATGTCGTGATAAGGTATGATGGTGCAAATTGGGTGGTTGTGGCTAATAACTAATGGATGAGCTATCAACACAGGAATACGCTCAATTTAATGACTTTGCTGGGCGGCTTCGGTTTATACCAACGGAGCATTATCGTAGGCTGCTTAAGTCCGAGGCTAAAATAATTCTGCTTTCAACAGGGAATCAGGCTGGTAAGACTGGTTCTGTTGCTTGTAGCATCGTGGACAGAATTATGGGCTGGCACCCCGTAGCAAAAAAGAATGTTGTTTATTTTGAGTGTTCACAAGGCCACACGTGTGCGCCACTGTATCTTCCCAGCGGCGGGGCATGTCAGCAATGTGGCGAGGTGCTTCATATACATGAGCGCGGGTCGCGGGTTATTCGTTGTTGTGCAGAGACCTTGCCGGGTCAGAGCCAGAGTACGAATGATGAGGGTAAGAGCGCGGAGGTCAAGAATACTCAGTACCCGGAATTAAAGCGGTGGTTGCCCCCGAGCTTAATTAGGAAGGATATAACTTTTCGTAATACGTCGATGATAGTTCGTGACCCCTATGGGGGTGAGGACATTATCATCGAGTTTGTTTCATATAACCAGTCAACGCAGTCGGTTGCGGGCCAGCAGCGTATGCTGATATGGCCTGACGAGGCCCCTCCTATAGATTTTTACCAAGAGCAGCTTCCTCGATTGCTGGCAGAGGACGGCGACCTGATAATTACCTACACTCCAGTAGATAAATCCTCATGGTTGTTTGATGAACTTTTTGATAAGGCCCGCGTGATATATCGTACACAGGCCGTCATTGATTTTTTCAAGAAGCAGTATGGGCGAGATGTGCAGATGGTTGAGCATATTGATAGCCCCTACAGTATTGAAGTAATACAGGCGGCGACGGACGACAACCCAACGCTTAAGAAGGACGTGATTGATGAGTTATTTAAAAACGTTGATGACCCGGATGACCTTGCTATACGCCGCTACGGAATTTTCAAACAGTTATCGGGCCGCATTTTTAAGGACTTTACGCGCAGTATTCACGTAAGGGGCGCAGCACAGTATTTCCCAGAGGGAGTTCCCCACGAGTGGGTACATGCTCGCGGTATTGACTATCACCCTCAGACCCCGTGGGCTTGCGTGATGATGTCCATTTCCCCTCAGAATGAGGTCTTTATCTGGGGCGAGTTGTCGATGTCCCCGGAGAAGTACACGACCCGAGAGATTGCACATGAATTGGCGCTCTTGGGAAAGGACTATAAGTTTCGGTTGAATCTTATTGACCCGTTGTCTGAGGCCACAAGAAAGGATACGGTTTCTGTTTTTGAGGATTTGAACCGAGCCTTCTATCAGTTAAAGAAGGATGGTGTGGGCTTAGGTGGGTACTGGCAGACATGGGACACCAAGGGTGAGCGCGGACGGGACTCTATACGTGAGCGCCTGAAAAAGTCTCTTGTTTGTGGAAGGCCCTTTAACAATAAGGTTGTTAAGGATGGGGTTACTTCATACCTTCCGACTCTTTGGGTCTTAGACACTTGTAAGCAAGTTGCTGAGTGTATGAAGAGTTGGCGGTGGGAGGAGTGGGCCAGCCCGCGTGATGCTGCGGTGAAGGATAAGAAGAACACCCCGGAGCAGAAGTGGTCACATCTTAATATGTGTATTGAGGCAGTTTTTAAAGAGCAAGCGTTTAGGCCCCCAGTCCAGTTGTGGAGTGAGGACAGGACTTTTGGTGCTGACCATTTTAAAGGTAGAGGAAGGTAATAGAGATGCCAATCCATGATTATTCTTGCCCGGAGTGCGGTGAGGAATTTGAGATTTTTGTTCCACTCAAGCGCTTGGATGAGGAAATAGACTGCCCGAAGTGTGGGGATGCACAGTGCTTGAGCGTCCTTAAACGGAAACTTTCATTCGCTCGCGTTATAAAAGTGAAATAATATGGCCCCAGAATTAGACGATAAGCAAGTTCTTCCAGAGCCGGACGAGGCCCCGGTTTCCTCGACGGCTCCGACTGATGAGGTCGAGACCATACTTACCCAGAGATTGATTGATGGGGAGTTCTCGACTGCGAAGCGTAACCGTCAGACTGAGGATGATGAGTTTGATTCCTACATCGACCTCTTGGACTCGGTGCGTGAGCCTAAGCAGTATGAGTGGATGAGTGATGTCCGCTTGCCGGAGTTTGTGTCTCATGTGCTGACACAGGCTTCGATAGATGCTGACCAGTATTTTCGGACTCGTGACTTCGTTGAGGTTTATCTTGAGGATAAGAGTGATGAGGCGCTTGCTTCATCGGCGGCCTCGAAAGAATGTATTAATAGAACCCTGAACCAGCGCCACCTTTTTTACTTCCATAAGTACATGCGTGGCAAGGCCCTGAATAATTTAGTGGGCCATGTCTACGCTCTTTGTAATTGGGAGAAGAAAACAAAATCAGTTCAAACCGGGTCTACAAAAGAGTATAAGCCCTTGGATGTTGATGTTCAGGGCCAGCCCCTCGTAGATGAAACGATGCAGGAGCGAGCCTATCGTGCGGAGGAGGCCCCAGTTTATAGGGAGGTTCCAGTTATTGACCGCTTCAACTTTGATATTGTAGATTCCCGCAATGTGTTCACGGACAATACCTATTGCTATAGTTTGCAGCAGAAGAAGTGGGTGTATGTCCGGGATAGAGAGCATACGGTTGAGGAGCTGCTTCAAGAGCAGGTTGAGGCCGGGTATTATGACTTGGGCCGCTTATTTGATATAGCCAATCCGGGTGAGACCTCGGTCTCGAAGGAGACGTATAATAATGGGCGCAACGCGCCCCAGTATGAGAAGGAGCCGAGTCCAGTATCTCCGGCCTTTGACATCATACATAGGTTTGGGAAGTATTGGGCTGTTCGTGAGGACTCTGAGGAAGATGGCTATCCTAAGCGCGTGAAGCCGGGTATTGACCGCGATGGGAAGGTGCTGCCGGGTGCGGAGCTTATTGAGTTGATAATGACTTGGGCTGTTTCGGGTAGTCATAAATTCTTGATTCGTTTCCAGCCACAGCCCTACCGCGATGCAGCTTCCGGCGAGCCGTATAGACCTATACTCCGGGGACTTTGCTATATTCACCCGGTTGTAGATTCAGGCATGGGTGATGGTAAGCATGTTCGAGAGTTGCAGCTTGCTCTGGACGATACGTTTAATATCTCGAATGATGCAACTATGCTTGCAACGCTGCCGACGTTGATAACTAAGAAGTTTGATGCGGAAGAGAACCCGGATATTTATATTGAACCGGGCCACAAGATTCCTGTTGAGAAACCATCTGAGGATTTAAAGTGGTTACAAGTCCCCGCTAATACAGGCCCCGCGCTCACGCAGATGCAGATGTTGAGAAACATGATGCAGCAGGTTGATGCAATTTTCCCAACTACTATGGGGGATGTTCCAGGCCTTGCCAGTACGACGGCTACAGCGGTTGCGGGTGCGGAGTCAAGGACGGATAAGCGCTCCAACCTGAAGTCTATGACTTTTGAGAATACGTTTCTTACAGACCTGTACTGGATGATTCTTCAGATGACTTGGCAGTATGCTCACCCTGAGACGGGCCTTAAGTTGATGGGTGATAAGGTTTATAGCTTTAATCCAACTAAGGATTATTTCTATAAGCCCTTGAGTTCAGCTATCGAGACGGAGTACTCAAAATCTACAAAGATTAAGCTTTGGACGCAGATATTTAGCCAGTTGGTGAGTATACAGCACCCGGATGTTGTCAAGCTTATTAACTATGTCTTGTCGCGGATTTTTGAATACATGGGGGATGAGTACGCAAACTTTGGGGACAAGATGCTTGACCCGAAGAAGCCGATAGCTCCGGCTGGTGGAACACCCGAGGGAATGGGGCCAATAAATCCCGCAACGAATCAGTCCGGGGTGCCGCAGACCGGAATGGAAATGATGGCTCGTGAGGGGGCGAATGGACAGTAGAATTGACTTAGAGAGGATTCAGCATCTTCTGGAGAAAACTGGAAAGCATGGTGCTCAACTCCTTTCGGTGCTGGGCAAGCAAGCGGCATTTCAGAGGGCAGTAGAGTCTGAGGTGGGCCAGCAGTTATTGAAGGATGCGCTGGCACAAGCCGAACAGTTGCTTGAAAAGATAGTGAGTGATACGGCAACTGATACAGATAGGGCTGACTTCCGGGCGTTCCGGGGCATTTTGCTCGCGTGGGGCGCTCGAATTGACGCATATAGAATAAATTTGGAAAAGGTAATTTAATAAAAGGAGAGAGTTGAGTAATGAGCGTTGAACTTGATGAGAAAGCCGTTGCTAAGGATACCGTCCCTACGGACGCTGACCTTGATGCTGCCGCAAACCTCGAAAGCGACAAAGAGCCAGAAGCAATTATTAATGATGAAAAGCCCCCGGAGAAATTGCCGGATGAGGATAAGGGCGGCGGTGAGCCAAAGGAGGGTGATAAGTCGGATTCCTCTTTGGTAGATGAGGACTTGAATCGCGGGGAGGATGAGCCAACAGATAATACAGAAAGGTCTCGTTTAGGCCGCAGGGTCGCGGGCGTTGAGGGCAAGATTGATGAGCTTGTCTCAAGCCTTAGTAATTTTCTTACGGCCCAGCAGAGGATTATGGAGTCCCCGCCGAAGGACAAGAATCTTGAGCATCTCGAGGATGTTGATGATGACTTGCCCATTACGAAGAAGGAGCTTGAGGGCTACCTTAATCAGCGGGAGCAGGGCCGGAGGAAAGAGGCTACTGATTATCTTAAGGGATACGTTGCTTCGGTCTATACACATTTGAAGGGTGAGACGGATAAGGCCGTTGCAGATGAGGTTTTGACTGAGTTAGATGACTCGGCTAAGTACCCGAGGAGAACTAATAGTCCAACGGCAGATGCTTATCGGAACTATCTTGAGGCGACCACGGCAGTTCTACGCCGGAAAACAGCAAAGGGTTTGGCTAAAGAGAATCCATTGGATAAAAATTCTGAGAAGAAGGGTGAGGGCCTGAAGATTAGTGGTGAGGCTAAGATGCCAGCCGCGAGGGAGCCTGTACTCCCAGAGTTAGATTCTGCGGCAAAAGATTTTTTGAAGTGGGTTGGTGATAAGGGTGGCAGCATTAAGATGTCCGAAGCAGATATTAAGGATGCCCTCTCCAAGCCGCTATTAACAGGTAAAAAGGACGCTCGAAGCGTTTAAGATAATCAATGAGCAGGAAGTACACAGGGTATAAGCAGTCGCGGCTCCCCAAGGAAAGTAGAACCATCCCTTTGTCTGGTGATAAGGACAGAGGCAATGGGCTTGACTATGGGCGCTGGTATAGATGCTGGAACTGTGGCTTTCCTTGTAACATTGACAGGGACTCTCTTGGCGGGCCAAGGGATATCTCAGGAAACAGCTACCAAGAATATTATCTCCCCGCTGACCCGTATAGAAATCGGGAAACAACTATAGGTGGGCTTGATGAGTCTTATGTAGCGATGGAACAGGGTGCAGACGGGAGCGCTAAAGAAGTTCGACATTTATTTGAGGTCGTGACTTCTGGAGGCTGCTCTTTCTGCGGTACAAAGAATTGGTTGGGTAAGTATTAAACTCAGGGATTAAGATTATGGGTTTTGAAATTTATCATGGTACTCCCCACACCGTTTGGGTTCCTATCGTGGATTTAGATACCATCTATATCGGGCAGCTTGTTGCGTGTCAGGTTAATGAGGGTATCGTTCCATTGGGAACGGCGAGTGGGGCTAATGATACTACGGGTAAAAAGGTGCCGATGGGCGTTGTGGTGGGCCTTAATTTGGCAATACCGTCTTATGACAGCACCTTTAAGACAGATAAGATAACGGATGCCAGTCCTTTAAACAGCACTGTGGATTACAGGCTGCTTGAGGGCAAGCATCCAAAGGGCGATACGGCAGCGTATGCGAAGGTCGCTATCATCACAGCGGAAACAATCCTTAAGGGGCCGATTTATAATGCAGCCTTTGGGACGGCTATGGTGCTTGGCACGGTGACTACTGGGGATGCTAACGGTGTATCTTGCACGGTTAATACCTTGGAGGTCGCGGGTGTCGCGGGCCTTGCTTCAGTATATTTCCGCACAGGCAATTGTAAGGGAGTTTATAGGGTAACGGATGACTCCAGTGCGACTGCGGTCACATGGGATAAGGCTACTCCGAGAGCGGTTGCTGTCGGTGATACCCTTGTTAGGGCAAACGGCTTGAGGATATTTGGGCCATCTTACACCCAGTTTGATTCCGAATCAATGTATATCAATAGTGCTGCTGCTTTGACTACAGACTATTTTGGCATTGACGTAATTGCTCTGGACTTGAGTGAGGCTAGCAAAGAGTATGTTATTTTCAAGTTCAATGCTGACCATTTCTGTTTAAAGAGAGCATAATAAGGGAGCTGTAAAATGGGAAATCCTCTTGATAGTGGGCAGTTTGTCCGCTTGTTGGATAAACGGTTGAGGCTGGTAGAGGAAGCCAAGTACAAAGCGCTTCCTACTATGATACCTCAGATATACAATGTGATGTCCTCTGATTCGGCGTGGGAAGAGTACTACGCCATCGGTGCTGTGCCGGACATCCCCGAGTTCACGGGTAAGGTTCCATACCTGTCCGTGTCACCCGGTTTCCACATGAAGATAGAGCCGAAGGAATACTCCGGCGGTCTAATGGTGGAGAGAAAACTCATTGATGATAAGAAGTATGCGGTTCTCGACAATTTTGCTGCGGGCCTGATGGAGTCGGCTCAGAGGACGAGGGAGAAGATAGGCGTAAGAACGTTTGCTCATGCCTTTTCTTCTGCATACGACTTTATGACTTCCGAGGAGGGTGTGGCTCTGTGTAGCTCCTCCCATACTACGAAGTCTGCGGTCAGTACAGCCAGTGGGTTTGATAATGCTGGTTCGTCTGCTTTTAGCAAGTCGGCGGTTGAGGCAACTCGAGTCCTGATGAGGCAGTTCAGAGATGATATTGCTGAGAGGATTGAGATTGGTCAGAATCTCGCTCTCATAGTCCCTGATAACCTCGCGGACTTGGCAATGGAGCTTGTTGGAACCGAGAAGGGTATGGATTCTGCCGAGGGCAACATTAACGTGAACTATCGGAGATACAAGGTTATACCGTATCTCAGGCTGGATGACTACGACAGCAATAACTGGTTCATGGTTGACCTTGATGCGATGAAGCGTGACCTTATGTGGGTAGATAGGAAGCTGCCGGAGACAAATCACATAGTAGACTTCGAGACCTATCAGCTTAAGTACGCGGCATACTTCCGTTGCGCGTATGGCTGGAAGGACTGGCGCTGGATTTACGGTCATTTAGTATCATAAACAATTAACCCTATTGGGTCTGGGGGCTTCGGCCCCCGGCTCTGGTGGTGAACACTGATAGGAGAGGACATGAGTACAAATTTTAAGAGTGGGCTGCGGGTTTACGGTGCGCCTTTGCTTCCCGGATATTTGGGGAATATAGTTGTTGGTTCCGTTTTTTTCGTGGACAGCACTAGCGCGAATAAGTCTGATAGTCCCTCGCACGGAAAGATTAAAGAGAAGCCATTTGCCACGATAGATTATGCTATTGGGCAGTGTACGGCTAATGCTGGCGACGTGATTCTTGTTATGCCAAGTCACGCGGAAACGGTATCTGCGGCGGCGGGTATTGATGCAGACGTAGCGGGTATATCCATAATTGGCTTGGGCAACGGCGATAAGAGGCCAACGATTACCTTTGCGACGGCGGCAGGGGCCGATATTGACATAGACGCGGATAATATCCTTGTTGCCAATATGAGGTTCCTGTGTAATATCGCCAGTCAGACGGCAATGTTTGATGTGAACTCGAAGGCGTTTACTCTGCTTGGAAATTATCTTGCTGAGGGGACGGCAACTGGGTTGACCTTTGTTAATGTTACTGGTGGTGCAGCTAATGCGTGTGACCGGGCTAAGATACTTCACAATGAGTTCTATGCTCCGACTGCTGGCAATATGGATAGGGCCATTGAACTTGGTGAGGTTGCTGATTTCGTTGAGATAGCGCATAACAGAATCATTGGTGACTTTGATGATGCTGGTATACACAACCCCACTGGCAAAGTCCTTACTCATCTTGATATTCACTACAATACGGTTCACAATCTTTTAACTGGTCAGCATGCGATAGAGCTTGTTTCGGCTTGTACGGGTAACTGTTCGGATAACAGATTATACTCGGACGCGTATGCGACAACTCTTGACCCCGGCTCCCTGAAGTGTTCTGGGAATATTGCTGTTACGGCGATAGATGCGGGTGGTGTGCCTATTCCTGCGTTGTCGGATGTGACCGATAATTATATTGGAACTGATGATGCGGATAATGCGGCTGCTACGACGAATGTGGCTGCTAATGAAGATGGGTCTCTTCTTGAGCGTTTAGAGCAGATTCAGGAAGCTGTTAATATAGGAACTGGAGCCTCTCTTGCGGCTAATAAGTCTCTTGTAGATGCCATAGGGTCTACAGGGTCGGTATTGTCTTATGGTTCTGGTTCGGCTCTTGGAGCTATAGGAACTACATTCTGGGTCAAGAAAACTTTAACTTCAAGTGCTATACTTCAGGCTGGAGTTGATGTAACTGGTGTTTCTTCGGGTGGGGATTTATTTGTTGAAGATGTAAATGTTCTTGCTGATGCTACAGGATTGGCGGCTGGAACTAACTTTACTCTTGAGACAAACAATGTGAAAGGTAGTGCGGTATTCTTTTCTACTGCGGTGTCTGGATTAGGTGCAAATACCCAGATTGATTTGGATAGTGCTTCAGTAATTTCCAAAACTACGGTAGTTGAGTCTACTAAAAAGATAGTAGCTAAAATGTCAGTAGCGGATGGAACTGGTACTGGTACGGTTGATATATACATTAAGTTTCGCCGTCAATCAGCTGGTGCTACGATAGCCGCCGCATAATAGTAACTTTTAACTTGCGAGGGGCCACTCTCCCCGGCCCTTCGCCCCTATGGGGGATTTATATGGATAGTAATGAAATTGTTTTTTTCGGAAAAGTTGACCACAACAAGGAGGGACACATTTCCTCTGAGATTCCGGCGTGGGCTATGGACAGTCATTTGGAGGACTTGCGTGAGTCGGTTGCTCAGAAGGAGCGCCAGCTTAAGAGTGGTACGAACATGCCATCAGAGCTTCCACTTCTTCAGGAGAACTTTAGGAAGGAGACACAGAAGTTAGAGGCGATTGAGTCCTCGCGCCCTCAGTTATCTGAGGCACAGAAGGATAAGTGTTACAAGGCATATAAGGACTTGTCCAGTAAGATTGCGGACACGATGCCTACATATGATGAGGATAGGAAGGGACTGGCTGACCCGCATAAAGAGGCTAAGAAGATGGTGCAGCCTTTTATTGAGGTTGACCCAGAGCTTGCTAAGGCATGCGGCGTTGCAAACATTAAGGACGGCAAAGTGAGTCGAAATGCGGCCTCAAGGATGTATAAGATACTGGGCCATTATTTCGGTGAGAACACGAATACTGAGGCGCTCCGCAGGGAGAGTCGCGGCGGCAAGAAGTAACTAAAGGAAGTGGCAGCGTGGCAGACGGGAAAGACTTTTTATACAAGCTCAGGCAGATTCTTAATGAGGATGGAGACTCCTCTTTCCTTGATGATAAAACATCTTACTCCTACCTCTGGGAAGCGGCGAAAGAGTTTGTAGACCGCACACGCTGCTTACGCTCCTCGCAGTCCATCACGACTGTTGTAGCTCAGTCGGGGTATACGCTTAACGCGGATTTTTCTAAGCTGTATCTGCGGGACAGTCAGAAACGGCATGTCATCAAGTATAATGATGGGTCAGATAATCACTGGCCTATTTATAAACCGTATGAAGAAATCATTGTTGAGGACAACACTACTTCGGTTTCGATTCCCAGCTATTTCTCCATTATAGATGACCCGGTATTAGACTCTCAGATAACTGGTACAGCTTCGGCTGCGGGCGCTGCATCTGGGGGCCAGTGTACTCTTACTGATACGAGTTCTTCTACTAAGTTTGCAGATGTGAGCGCGGGCGACGTGGTTCATAATACCACGGATGGCGCAGACGGTTACGTTATCTTAAAGACCAGCAATACCGCGTTGGTCACGGCCCTGTTCGGTGGGTCGGGTAATGATTGGGCATCGAGTGATTCCTATGTGATTCAGCCGCAGGGTAGGATGCAGCTTTATATTAATCCCCCCTCATCTACGGCGGCGCATATTATTACCTTTTATTATATTCAGAGTCCGGCCCCGGTCTTTTCTCAGTATGGTGTCTATCGGTTTCAGCAAGCTTATATGGATGCCATTATCAAGTTTGCGGCATTTCGCTATAAGTACCGGGATAGTGAGCCTGACTTCGGGTCAGCTTGGTACCGGGAGTTCGAGCGTCAGATACGCCGCATGAAGGCTTCATTACAGGCAGTATATGGTGATAATGATTTGTATGTTTCTTTTCGTAAGCGGACGTAGGTAGTATGGCTGATAAACCTCTTAGCATAAAGGCTTATCCCTTTACGGGTAGGCTTGTCACCGCAGTTGATAGCTCTCTCATCGGAGATGATTTCTCTGACCTTGAGAATATGCGGTACTCTCCCAGAGGTATACGCGGGGTGCGGGGCATGACGAAGATAAATACGTCGGCCCTGACAACTTATTTAAAAATAAGGAATGGGTATCATTTTAGAAAGTCTCAGCCCTCTGAGAGTCATATCCTTGTTCAAGCCTATAATTCTGGGGAGACAGAATCTAAAGTTTTTGATAATACAACGGCTATTCCAAGTCAGGGTGGCTTTAGTGCGACAGCTCTTCACACTGATTCATCTGGTGCTGGTAGGGGCCGCTTTGCTTCTTCAGTCTTTGGTGAGCTTGCGTATGGTAATGGCAAGGAGGCTTGCGTATGGGGCGGCAATGAATTACGGGTTGCCAGATTTATTAACTATGACCCCAATGGTGCATTTAAGTATGACTTTAGTAATCAGGTACAGAATACTCTTAGTGACACTTTAAATAAAGCTGTTCTCAATTCGACGGGCGCGGGAGATGATGCAAGCTCTATTCTTTTAGTTCATTTTAATAATGCGTTGACAGATGATGGGGGTACAGCTCCGGCGCATACGCTTACAAATAATAATATTACCTTTTCTACAAGTCCGGTTAAATTCGGGTCACATTGTGGCTCCTTTAATGGGACTACTGCTTACGCTACAATTCCTGACCATGCTGATTTTGATTTCAGTGATGGCACGTTCACGATAGACGGGTGGTTCTACCTCCTGAGTATGGTTACGAACCCCATTTATCGGCAGCAAACCGATGCAAATAATTATATTAACTTCGTTATAAATACTGACGGGTCACTTCAGCTTGCTGTTGTAGCAGCCAGCGTTACCGTGGTCAATGTAACGACCCCGGCGGGGACGGTTACGACGGGGGCTTTTTACCATATTGAAGTGACGGAGAATGGAAACAGTTGGTATATTTTCGTCAATGGTATTCAGAAGGGGTACTCTTCTGATACTGACCGTGCGGCGAATTATACTGGTGTTGTCCAGATTGGTTATAATGGAGTAAACTACTTCACCGGGTATATGGATGAGCTTCGTGTCTCCACGAGTAATCGACATACCGCTGCGTTTGAAGTACCCAGTGTGGCTTACTCCTCCGGGGTAACTTCAAAGTATATGTACGTGGGGTCAATAAGGCCCCTCAAGGGCATTAAGTTCTACGTTTCAGATGTTAATACTGCATCAGAGGCTCTTAGTATCGAGTATTGGGACGGGGTGGCTTGGGCTGCGGTTACGAATAAATCTGACGGTACAATGGTGGCGGGGAAAACTTTTGCTCAAACAGGAACAGTGTCTTTTGATACCACTGATGGCCTGTCGAAATCCCGAGTTATCGACCAGACTATTCTCTATTGGTACAAGGTTTATGGGAACTTATCTGATGGGACATCCATATATTATATTACAGTTGATGCTCCGTTCCAGACCGTAAAGGATTTGTGGGATGGTGACCTACGTCTTGCTCTGTCCTTTCAGTTGTATGATAACAGCACATTCAATGACAATACCGTTAATGTTTACTCAGAGGACTATAGCTCGGCTAATACAGCGACTTATTCTCAGATAGGCGCGTTGGCAAGTGCAACGGATTATTTGCTCGTGGGGTTTGTAGAGCAGATGATGGGCATCCAAGTGGTGTTGGTCGGCGGCGCTGTTAATACGGCCTCAGCGACTCTGCTTACTGTGTCCTATTGGAGTGGTACTGCGTGGACTTCGGTGGGGGTTATTGATGATGGAACGATTGAGGGTGGAAAGTCCTTTGCGAAATCTGGAGTGATTTCATGGAACCCCCCTGCTCTCTCCAGTGAGTTTAAGCACGAAGTAGCTAAGGAGGCTCCTCTTTACTACTATAAATTTGTCTTTAGTCAAGACCTCAGTGCCGACGTAAAGATTGATTTTATTGGGGGCATGCCCGCACCTATTACAATAGGTGGGTACAAGTTTCCATTGTTTTCCAATAACCGTTTGTTTCTCTGCTCTAACACAGAAAAGGATAAGAACTCTGTTCTTTGCGCCTCAAAGTATACGACTGGCGTTTTTAATGGGATAGACTCTACAACTTTGTACTTTGGGGACGATGAGGAGCTTACGGCAGCGGCCTCATTGTATAGTCAGTTCGGGTCAAATCTTTATAACATAGCGGTTTTTTGTAAGTTGGCTCAGACGTGGATTCTTACGGGTGATGGCCCTGAGAATTGGGCAATGTATCAGGCTTCGGATTCAGTCGGGTGTCCGGCTCCATTGACGATGAAAGTTGCTCACGTGGGGTTTGAGCTTGTTCCGGGCCAGAGCCGTTACGTGGCAATTTGGCAGGGGGCTAACGGAATTTATCTCTTTGATGGCAAGACCATTCGTCCAATTCATACAGATATTGAGGACTGGTTTGATGATAAAAATTCGTATGTCATTAACCGCAGTATTATAGATACGTTTCACGGGTTCTTTGATGAGGCCAATCAGGAGTATCACTGGTGCTTTGCCAGCGGTAGTTCTACAACTCTGGATAAAGAGTTTGTGTTTGACTTAAAGCTTTCGCGTTGGTTCAAGTTTAATCGCGGCTCAGGTAAAGCCCTCCAGTGTGGTATTGAGACTATGGATACCAAGGGCAATCGCTATACCTATGGGTCACTTGACACTGGGTATTTGGAGCGCCTTGAGAATGGTACGGACTTTGATGGGACGGCGATTACGTCGCTTGTTCAGTCAGGCGATTTGGCGCTGGGTGGGCTGTTGCAGGAGACAGAAATTCGCGTGGCTAAGTTAATTACAGTGGTGAAGTCTACTACTACAAACAGTGTGCAGGGTGTACATTACGGTGATACCAAGGACACAGGGACTTCCTTTACTGTGTCTCCTTCAAGGAGCGGTTATCGGCTGGTGGGTACTCCGAGGGGTCAGGGCTGGGGGCCAGCAGTATTCCATAAGATTAAATTGTCAATGACAACTACTAATGAAACGATAGGCTTTGAGCCAGTGGCCTTGGTATTAGGGTACAAGAGTGCTGGGCTTGATAAGAATTAATCGGAGGGTGTGATGCCTGTTTCGGGACTACCAAATAATTTATTCAGGAGCCTACGGGCCAGAATAAATCAGTATGAATCTACTACGGGCCGGAAGATAGGCCAGCAAACAATTCAAGCTCTTTTAGAAGCGGAGCTGGCGACGGCTGCGGAGCGTTCATCACAGGACGCTCGGTTGGAATTGCAGAAGTCTACTACTGAGCGTGACTTTGGCCTTCGTGAGAAAGCTATGGGCCAGGAAGCCGACCAGTTTGCCCAAAACCTTTCATTACGTGGCGACGAGTTAAAGGCGCAGAAATCGGCGGCTAAGATGGGTGGAGCTGTTCAGCTTGCCAGTACAGCTGTACAGGGTGGTATTCTTTATAAGATGTTGACGAAGGGTGACAAGACTGGCGACCCGGCATCTACTTCCAGTTGGCTTAAGGATGCAATCTCTAAGCTGAGGGGCGGTGAGCAGTCTGGTGCGGTTGGTTCTCCACCTGAGACAGCTCCGGCGTTTGGGGGAGGAGAGGCTGCGGGTAGTTTAGCTCAGTCAGCGGCGATGAGTATCCCGGAGTATGCGCCGGGTGTGTTACAGGCTTCAGTGGCAGAGCTTTCAGCGGGTACTGCTGGGCCAGCATATTCCCTCGGGACTCAGGCCGGGGCGACATCCCCGTATTCACTTACGGGGGTTTCCTACAATCCTCCGGCTATGGAGGCGGCTGCGTTTGAGACTGGTGCAGAGGGCGCTACGGCGGCGGAAGCAGCGAGCGGTGGGTTTATGGCAACGGCTGGGCCAGCCGTAGGTTCATACGCGGGGCATAAAATAAGTTCTGAGCTTGTGGATAGGGATATTGCCCCACAGATTGTGGGTAATGATTTCGCGGGGGGATTGGGCCATGAGATTAATACGCTTGCGGCTATTCCGACGACCATTGCGCTTGCTCCAATTAAAATCATTCAGGCTATTACTGGTGGTGGTGGTTCTATAATTTGCACCGAGTTACAGCGTCAGGGGTACCTCCCCAAGTACGTTGTTATTCTCGATGGGGAGCATCGGCTTCGTCACATTGATGCGGCTACGTATAGAGGCTATGTTCGTTGGGCAAAGCATGTGGTCTGGACTATGCAGAGGTCAAGGATTGTAACGTGGCTTGTCGCCCCGGTAGGGCGGGCATGGGCCTATGAAATGGCACACAGGGTCGCTCCCGGCATACCCGGTAGTTTGTTTGGTAGGGCCTTGATGAAGATAGGTGTGCCTATCTGCCGCTATCTTGGCAAGAGAGGTAAGTAAAATGGCTGGTGTGTTTGAGAGTATAGGCAGAACGAATACGTTATCCGCAGAGACCGGAAAACTATCTGACATGGTTCTGGGCTTACGCAAAATGGATATGCAAGAAAAGCAGCAGGGAATGGAAGCGGAATTGAACGCCTCTAATCTGGAGACTAATAGGCTTCAGCAGAACTCATTGAAGAACCAGCTTGCTGAATATGAGAGAACGCAGAAGCAGCGGGGCCAAGTGATTGATGTCACCGCTCATCCTTGGTATCAGTCGGCAACCGAAGGCGGGCGGGCTGCGGCACTTAAGGCCCTTAAGGGTGCTGGGGCCATTGATGACCGCAATACGGGGAAGTGGGGTGATATACAGGATGCTATCTCCCAGATGTCCTCAACGGCAGAGGGTTGGAAGGGCTTTGCTCTTCCCGAAATCGAGGGGAAGAAACGCTCGTGGGAGCAAGCAGTCACGGAGTTACGCGATATGGAGTCCTCGGCTGCGGAGAAGGGACAGGATTTAAGCAAGGACAAAAAGTACCTTGTACTTCAGGCTCAGGAGAAGAAGCTGCGTGACTTGTATCAGATTTCAAACGGGTCTTATGTAGAACATCTTAATAAGTTAGAGCGGACTGAGGCTGCGACGAAGGCGGCATTAGCTAAGGAAGCTGGCAAGAAGTTTGCTCCCTCTTCAGACGAGAAGAAGTATAACTTTTATAAGGATAAGTTCCCGGATGTTCCTGACAATCTTCTTGCGGAGACATTGCTTAATAAGGGGCAGGTAAATCAGGGCAAGGCGGTTGATGCTTATAACAATGCCCTTGAGATGGGGTACTCCGAGGATAAGGCTAAGGCGATAGGCCAGCAAGCTCTTGACTTTATCAATGAAGTGAATAAGGGGTCTCAAATTTTCTCTCCTTCAAAGAAGGAGGAAATGCCGGAGATGCCCGACCCCGGTAAGCTTAAGGGTCGAGTAATCAAGGACAAGACCACGGGGAAGCGCTACAGGTCTGATGGCTCTAAGTGGAACGACATTAAATAAGTGAAGTTTTATGCCATTTGAATTTGATGATGAGCAGTCTCGCTTCGAGCTTGAAGATGATGACCGCTTTGTAGTTGAGAAGCCGAAGGGCCTTATAGCGAAGCGGCTGGAAGAAGTGAAGCCTATTGTTTCTAAGGCTGGAGAAGTGGTGGAGTCGGCTGTGGGTGGGGCTGAGGCTGCGGCACAATTTGCTACAGGCATACCCTCCTTCTTTACTACGAACATTCCAGCGGGCCTTGCCGGACTTGCGAAGGGCATGAGAGAAGGCTGGAAGCGGATGCGTGTCGGTGATTTAGAGCATCCAATTTCCGGTGTTGAGGATGATAAGCGTTCTCTCGACCAAGTGATGACTGAGGAGATTGGGCGAGTTCAATCCATTCTGACCCCGTACTTTGTGTATGAGCCTAAGACGGTGAGGGGCAAACAGTCCTCCGAATTTTTACAGAAAGCTATTGACTTTTTTATTACTACGCCCGCTGAAGAGCTTGGAGAAGCTACTCAGGATGTGACAGGCAGCGCGGCGCTTGCTGCTGGGGCCAATGTCACGGCTGAGTTGCTCGGGTATACCCTTGCTTTTAAGGGGGCCAAGGTTGGCGGCTCAAAGCTCCAGAATAAATTTACTGCTAAAGGATTCAATAAACTCTCTCCTAATGAGAAGCTTGCTTTTGAGCGCTCCATGATAGAAGTCGCGGAGCAGCTTAAGAAGGAAGAGGCTCTTAAGCCTTATCTCCAGTACATCGAAAGAAATAAACAGTTAGGCCAGAAGGCGTTGCCATTTGAGGGGACTTCAGGTGAGCCAGCCTTGCCAGTAACTCCGGGCGGTAAGGTTGTTCCCTCTGAGATAGCCACTCCCTTGTCTACAATTCGCAAGCCCGGTGTTCCTCCAGTTGAAACAAAAGTTTTTGAAAAGATTGGGGAGAGGGTTATTGAGCGCGGGGTTAAGAAGGGTGAGCTGCCTGTGGCTACAGAGATTGGAGCCAAGCCGAGCGCGAAAGCTCCTATTGAGGCTGATAGGCTTAAGCTGGCAATGGAGAAGGAGCCGTGGGCCAGAGATGCTTCCGATATTAATCTGATTCGAGCTGCGGCACAGAAGGATATTCGGTTCGTTGATGAGAATGGACGGCCTATTGAATCTGCCTCATTAGTTCAGAAGCTCTCCGATGCTGTTGGAAAATCAGATGAGCCAGTGGTTCTTAAGAAGCTGGGGATTATCGGGGAGAAGGCTCAGATTGAGGCCATCGTTGATGATGCGGTTAAGCAAAAGGCCGATACTGCTGCTGCTCTGCGTAAAAATGGAAAGCCGACTGCGGTAGCAATGGCTGAGAAATTAGAGCAAGAGGCCAAGGTCAATGGCAAGAAGCTTATAGATGGGTCTGGAGAGAACGCTGTAGTACGTAAGTTTGTTGAAGATGCAGAGAGGTCTATTCTTGCTCCGGCCCGGATAGAGGATGTTCTTACTAAGCAGCCCCTTTTCAAGAATACAGAGGTTATCAACAAGATAGTTGAAACGCACAATTCAAATTCCGGGTCATCAATTACACAGACCGGGGCTGACCTTTATGGTAAGCCGGGTTGGTATTCAGTTGCGCTTAAGGGCTATGAGAAGATTTTAGATAAGGCTGTGATTACTGCTGAGGATTTACAGAAGTATGTAGCTGAGAATAAGAAAGTTTTACAAGAGCATCCAGATGCGTTTGTAGGCTCATGGGTAGATGAGGGCAGGACTTATCTGGATATTAGTCGAGCGGTAAGGAGCCGTGAGGTTGCTTTAAAGTTGGCTGAGTCTAGTGAGCAGAAGGCTATCTTTGACCTTGGTAAAGGAGAATCAATTTATCTTAAGGATGAGCTGAAGCTGCCGGAGGATGTGAAACAGGCCGTTAATAACGCATCCGGTGAATCAGCCGCAAGTATGGAAGCAATTAGCCGGGATAAGACTACAAAGTTTTATGCGGTGAATGAGAAAACTGGCGCTGTGAGGCCCCTTATTGGCGTTGATGCGGTTGACGTTTCCGTGAAGCCGACTGAGATTAAGGTTGGGTTGACTGGAGGGAAAGTAACTGTCCTTGACCGGGGTGCTAAGACTACAGGCCGTTTAGACGATATTCTTGCCGACCGTATTTTAAGGAACCAGCACGGGGCTATTAATCTGGAGGGGCTGAAAGAAGCGTGGCCTCATATTAAGGAAGCATGGCAGGAGTTCTGGACTCCATTCTCTACCCTCCCCCAGCATGAGAAGCTGGAGTTTTTGCGGAGTAAGCATCAGGGGGATGTGGGCAGGGCCGAGGCGACGGCAGTTCATGCTGCGGATAAGCTTAAAAAGTTTGACCTCGAAGTGCGTAAGGATTTCTTCAGGTATCAGGATGGACAGATTCCTCTGGAGGCGTTGCCAAAGGACGCTCGCCCTCTTGCCTTAGAAGTTCAGCGCCTCAATAATAAGATTGGTAAGGCTTTAGTTGACCGGGGCTTGATTTCTAAGGAGATGTTTGAAGAGCATAAGGGTCACTATGTGGCTTATATAATCGGAAAGCATGTTGTTGGTGCGGATGGGCTTATTGGCCTCGCCCCGTCCGGGAAGATGGACTTAGGAGTAACTAAGGCCCGTAATCCAAATTTGACTTATGAGCAGCACCTTGAACTCGGGCTTATCGAGGATGCGGGCGTATCAGTTCCTCTCGGGGTTGGAAAGTCTTTGGTTGATATTGCTAAGTCTGATTATCTTGCGGAGGTTGCGAAGAACCCGGAGTGGACGTGGCAACCGGGGTTTATCAATGTTAATGGGCAGCGCATGTCTATCGGTAAACTTTTTAAGGAGCGCTCAAAGTATGAGGAGATGGTTAAGGCATTTCCTGATAATGCCCAGATTAAGGCGAGGTTAGTGGAGTTACAGGCAGCTTCAGAGGGGGCTGCGAAGCAGACGGGCAATGTACCAGCGGGGTATGTGCAGCTACCCGATGTGTCGGGTTATGGCGAGCTTGCTGGGGCCTTTGTGCGTAAGCCGATTGCTGATGACATTATGCCTTTGTGGTCGAGTACTCTTGCTCAGAATAAGAGCGAGATGTTTAAGACTGTTATGCAGATTGAGACTGAGAGCGTAGCACTATTTAAAATTGGTAAGGTTGCTATCAACATCCCTACAGTTGTCCGCAATATTATTTCTAACTTTGGTCAGAATAATATGCGTGGTCGGGCGCTGACCAGTATTCCGGGTGATGTCGTCCGGGCTGGAAAGTCGATGCTTAACAATGATGCTTTTCATCGGGAGGCTAAACGCTACGGGCTGTTTAAGACTAACTGGGCCGTTGAGGAAATTAATTCCGTTATCAATGAGTTCGCTAAAGTTGAGCCGGGTAAATGGCATACGTTTTTAGGGGCTGTTAAGAATGTAGCAAAGTATTATGGAAGGATAGATGACATAGCAAAGCACTCTATCTATGTTCAATTACGTTCCGAGGGGATGCCTATTGATGTTGCCTTGCGCGAGGCGCAGAAGTGGGGCATGGACTATAGTCTTGCGCCACGGTCAGTGAAGGAGCTTCGCCGCCATTTAATTCCTTTCGTGTCTTACCAGTATAAAGCAGCGCCGCTTATCTACGAGTCTTTGACTAAGCGCCCGTGGGTTATTGGTAAGTATCTTGCTATTCCCTATGCCATGTCTCAAGTAGTGCAGGAGCTTAATGATATTGACCAGAAAGAGTGGGATAGGATGATTCACGAACTACCGGATGAAATTCGCCGGAAGAAGTCCTATATGGTTATGCCTTGGAAAGACCCCGAGGGGCGCTGGCAATGGGTCAATCTTGAGTATTTCTTTCCGTGGGGTAACTGGCTGTCTATAAGCCGCGACCTGCGTGAAGGTGAAGCAACAGAGGCCTACCGGGACTCGGGCATTGGTAATAACCCCCTGATTGACCTCCACGTTGCATGGAAAACAGCAAGGCGTGGGGAGCCGCCGAAAGACCCTTATACGGGCCAGCCTATTTATGACAGGCTTGATGACCCTCAGACTCAGTGGTTAAAGCTTGCTGAGTTTTTATACCGGAAGTGGGGGCCAGAGATGCTTACTCGGACTGGAGCGGCTGGCACTACATACCGTTATGTAATGGAGCAGGAGGATAAGTGGGGTCGGACTCCGACATTCGGGCAGTCACTTGGACGCTGGTTCGGGGCTAATATAGTTGCTGTTGAGCCACGCCAAGCAACAGCATCAAGGAAAGCACGGGTCAGAGTGCTGAAGGAGGAGTTAGTCCGCAAGTTGAGGGATAGGACTTTAACGGATGAGCAGAGGGATGCGGCCCGCCGTAGGTACTTGGATGAGCTTCGCAAGATAAATGGTATCGAGGAATAGTATAAAAGTGCTTGACTTTATACTATAGATGTGCTAACATAGAAACTGTGCATAAGGACGGTAAAGATGGATAAGGAAGTATTAGAGATGTTACAAGCCTTCAAGGAGGATATGCGGCGTGACTACACTGACTTTAGAGGGGAAATTCGGTTGAGCTATAACCGAATAGAAACTAACGTTACAAACCATTTAGCACATCGTTTGCCCACGTGGGCTACTGTAGTCTTTGCTCTCTTGACAGCATGTATTGGGGCATTAGCCGCTTTAAAATTTTAAGGACGTATAATGCCTCTGAACATTGGTAATATAAAGAAAGATGAGTTACTTCGCCGCCTCTACTTCCGCTGCAAAAAGCACGGTCATAATGGTGTCGAGCATTTTAAGTGCTTCAATACAGAAAAAGGAATAGAAGAAAAGATAGGCTTCCTCGACATCGAGGGCTTCGGCATGGGGTTCAGCTCGGATACAAGCGTCGTAATGACCTACTGTATCAAGGAGATGGGCGGCAAGGTACTGTCTAACTTTGTGACTCCCGAAGAACTCCTTTCAGCCCAGCCGGACAAACGGCTTCTTAAGGAGTGTTGTGACGATATTCGCAAATTTGACCGCCTCGTTACGTTCTATGGCTCAGGCTATGACATTCCAATGCTCCGCTCCCGGTCTCTACTCTTTGACCTTCCTTTTCCTGAGTATCGTGAGCTTAAGCATACTGACGTATTTCATGTTATGAAACACAAGTTTAATCTGCGCCGTAAGAGCCTTGAGTGCGCTTGCAGATTCTTTGGGATAATCAGCAAGGAACACCGCTTCGGGTTCGACGAATGGCGTAAGGCATTTCAGGGGGATAAGCGGGCCATGAAGCATATCCTTGAGCATAACATTGAGGACGTTGAGTCTCTTGAGCATCTTTGGATTAAAATCAACAAGGTTGCCAGAATCACGGATACGTCGATATAAGCTCCTGTACGGGCGGTAGGGGTGGGCCAAGGCCACCAAAGGGGCGCTCATAGAGGGTACAGCCTCCCCTACCGAGATTCTTAGAGGTTCAGTATGACACTATCAGAAAAGCAGCAGAAATTTGCAGTCTATGTAGCAAAACTTATCCTTTACGCTGAGTCAATTGGCTATGCGGTTACTTTCGGGGAGGCGCTGAGAACTATTGAACAGCAGAAGTTATACGTGCAGCAGGGTAAGTCAAAGACATTAGCATCTAAGCATCTTGATAGGCTTGCTGTTGACTTAAATCTTTTTATTGAGGGTGAGTATAAAACGGATAAGGCGAGCTACATTAAACTTGGTGCTTATTGGAAGTATCTTGATGTGGAAAATGTATGGGGTGGGGACTTCTCTTTTGGTGACGCTAACCATTTCCAGTATACCAAGTAGGTGGGCATGGATGTTGCAGAGAACAAAGAGTGGAGTGAGACAGGGCGGGTTCCCTTCTGTTTTTTATGTGAGAAGCCTATTACTCGGGCTGGCCCTAACCTTCTCGTGGAGTGTAATTTTTCCCAGTCCCTTATCCTCTGTGGGGAATGTCTTAGAGGTAAGTATGGCGACATTTACGGAATCAGTCCAGCACGTACTGGAGAATGAAAAGTATATAGCTGACCACTCGAAAGACCGGGGTGGGTTGACGGTATGGGGCATCTCCTCAAAGATATTCCCACGTGAAGTCAAGAAGATGCTCCAGATGAGTCAGGAGGATTCCCGTAAGTTTGCTACCAAAATCTACCGCGAGAAATATTGGAAGAAGTTAGGTCTTGACTCGGTTGATGACCAAGAGGTTGCTACAAAGCTCCTTGATATGGGCGTGCATAACGGAGTCCATACGGTAGGCCGCATGCTTCAGAAGTCATTGAATGAGCTGGGGGCATCCATTGAGGTGGATGGGCAGGTTGGCCCTCAGACCCTTGAAGCACTTCATAGCACCGGGCTTAAGAGTCCTGATGCCTTGTTGAACTCTTTAAAGTCAAAGCAGATAAGGCGCTACAAGGAAATTATTGAAGAGAATCCTTCCCAGAAGGTTTTTCAGGCTGGTTGGCTAAAACGTGCCAGCGCAACGCCGGAGATAGAATCCGCTGCTTATGCAGAACCGCGTAAACCAAAGCAGAAGTTTAGAGAGGATGAGGCCATCGGCCCAGACAATGAGACGATGAACTTCACAGACTTTGAGTACCTCCTCAAGAGCGTGAAGCCGGAGCAGAGCGGGCGTATAAAGGAAATTGACCCAGCGCAGACAGACTTTAATAAGTTACTCAAGAAGGCCCAGAAAAAAGATGTTTAATCGTCGTGTCCTTTCCTTTGCAGTCAGTATCATAGCAGCCGTGGCCCTCTTACTTGCATACGTTCCGGGGCCACAGAGTACCTCGAAGCCCGAGTTCATGGAAATCCTCGGGGACTTACAGCGGCAGACCGATGTAGAGTTCGTAGTCTTTATCACGCCGGAGAGACTGCCTAATGCGCTTGCGCTTCGCAGAGAATATGCTCAGGAGTTGATGCCGGGAGTGGGTATTACAACCCATGTGATTCTTATCACACAGGGCCTCTTGGATTCTGAGCCTCCGAATATGGTTGCCGTTACGCTGGGGCATGAGATAGGCCACTTGGTCACGATATTCGCGGAGGATGAGGGGGACTTAACGGCTGACCGTTTTTACTTCGACCGCTTCCATGCAGCTCCCCACGACCAGTACACATACACCGAGGCGGCAGCAGATATTATCGGCATGAAGCTTGCGAGACAGGCCGGGTACAATTACACAGACTATCCTCAGAGGTTCCAGAGGGTGTACCGTTTTATTAACCCGCCGTATATTAGTTTGACGATGGCGCGTGAGAATATCGTGCGGAATTATATTGATGCTACAACCAACATTTTATATAGGACGTTCTGGAGGTGAGGATGAGGCTCAAATTTCATAAGGAAAAGATAAGTCCGTTTTTCCGGCTTGGTGTTGACGGGCGGTATATACCCGGACTGGCATTTATTTTTCACCTCTATATAGGCCGCTGGATGTTTTCACTCTATTGTTTAACAGGTAAGTGATATGGGTCTCGGTAATTTCCTCGGTGGTTTAGTTGGTGGCACGACCACAGAAGCAATCAAGGGTGCTTCGGATGTAGTTCTTACCTCAGCAGAGCGCATCAAGACCTTAGTCACAGGGGTCTTGCCTCCGGCGCAGCAAGCAGAGTTTGATATGGAGTATGCCAGGCTTCAGACCAATGCGAATCTTGCTCAGACGGAGATAAATAAGATAGATGCGGCAAGTGGTAAGTTCTTTCAAGCTGGGTGGAGACCTGCTCTCGGGTGGACATGTAACATCAGTGTCTTTTGCTACTATGTTCCTCGGGCTATACTCGGGGCTTACATTTACTTCTCTACGTATGTATCGACAGGCAAGATTATAGCCTACCCGGAGATGGGCATCAGCGACATCCTCGGTCTCCTTGGTTTGCTTCTCGGGTTCGGCGGTATGAGGATGTGGGAGAAATCAAAGGGTACACAGGGCAATCATTTTTAGGACTATGGGCAGCAAGTAGCCGGGCTGGGGCATCACGTGTAAACCCCCGCGCTCGTATATGGCGATTAAATAAAGACCGGAAGGGGTGCCAATTCCTTCAGTTCTGAAAGTGGGAAAAGAACCCACCTACTGCCCGCCCATTTACAGCAGGATATAACATGGACTTACTTATTGAGACCACCAAGAAGCTTCGAGACGTTCATTTCATCCACATTGAGATATCAGAACCGGGCCTTGTGACTAATATCTCGGTTGAAGGCTTCGTGGACAAGGCGCACGGAGTCTTTGAACTTACCTATATTGATGTGGGGGATAACCCGCATGGGAAGGGGTTGGGCCGCAAGGCTCTCCAGAAACTACACGAGGTCTATAAGGAGATTCATGTATTCGCAATACAGCCGCAAGCGATAGGGTTCTGGTGCAGGATGTTTTCGGAAAAGCTTGTTGATTCTCTCCACCATGAAGTAGGCCATTTGCACCCAGCGAAGCAAAGAATTTGGAATAGTCTGTGACTTTAGTCACTGTATCCATCGCTAATCGGGGAGCAAACTGTACGTTAAGGGATGAAATCCGGTATGAAAAAAATAGTATATAAATTCGTTGTGGTCGAGTGGTATGATGCTTGTTCCTCTACCCGCTGGACTGACTCAAATCTATTGCAGGATTCCCCGAGAGAGGGTTTAGCCAGTATTATCACAGTGGGTATCCTGTTCAGTCGGTCTAAACTCGCCACCCGTGTAGCGCTCAATATGGATATTTCCAACGAGAGCTACGCTGATATTATTGCAATTCCCACCAAACAGATTCTTAAGTTCAAGGTTATAGGCCATGTGTCCGTCTCAGTTGACGAGTGAGGAGCGCTTGGCTTCCTTGGAACAGGAGGTCAGCCGCTTAAAAACCCTGCTCTCCCTGCTCATGCCGCCGCAGGATGGGCTTATGAAGCAGGTGGCTGCTGCCATACGGTCGGGGGACAAAGCTCGCGTTAAGGAGCTTAATGAGCTTAATAAAGTCCGGATGGGATTATGACGGCTGATAGAATTAGATGGGGTGTGTTCCGCAGGAATGGAGACCTTCATGTGGCCCCTTGCTTTTCCAATGGTCAGGTTAGTGATGACCACCAACTGCTTAAGGATTGTGCGTGTAGGCCCCGGCAGGACTCTGAATGTAGTAGCCTCTGGGTTCATAATGATGAGCTTCTCTCACCTTGGCACGGGCTTTATAGGGGAGTAACCAAATAGCAAGAGGCGGGGTGGCGAAATAGGTAGCCGCTTGAAACTCCTATGATGAGGTTCCTTGCAAGAACCCATTAGGAGTAAACAAAAAAATTGTAGGGTGACTCTACGGCTGGCTGGCAGTTTCGCAACCAGTTTTGTCCGTCAAATCCCTACCCCCGCCTTTTATTAATAGAGGAAGTATGACTAAAGAGGAAAAAGAGTTTGAATGCCCGAATTGCCGGACAAGATTTGAGCCTATACCGAAGGTCAATGCGCATGAAATTATCAAGGGTAACGCTATCGATTATATGAAGAAAGAAATCGACCGCCTCGAAGCTCAGGTGAAGGAGCTGGAGAGGGAGAAAGTATCAAACTTTTCCCGGCGTGTGGCTGATGGTATTACGAAAGACGCGGCAATAACAGATTATTGCCAGCAGATAGAGCGACTCGGAAAATACATCTCCGACCTCCGGGAAGCTGCTGGGCCGATAAGACTACGGCTTGTAGACCCAAGCGTTGGGCCTGATGATTGCTGGATTATGGTAAGGAGGAAAGAGATTGAAAAGCTCGCCGAGTGCGTGAGGGGGGAGAGGGATGACCAAAGATATAGTGGTTGAGGTTGTGTCCGGCGTAGAAGGCCCGTCACTTTATATAAATGATTACCGAGTTGCTGGCCCGAAGCCGTGGGGCGGTGGCAAGATAATCCACAGATTCATGGTCGAGCGTAAGGATGTAGAAAAGGTGCTTATTGAAAAGGAGAAATAAAAGGGCGTAGTAATTTTGTAGTAATTTCTCTCGAAGAAATCAAGCTAAAAATAAAGAAGGGGAACCAAGCTAAATGCCTGATTCCCCTTTTCTTTTTGATGGTGCCCCCGAGACGATTCGAACGTCCGGCACACGGATTAGGAACCCTATGTGCGGTTAGGATTTAGTAGGATTTTCGGTAGGTTGTGTGGATTCTGAATGACTGGTGTAGTTAGCAGTCTGCGCTATCGAGAGAAACTTCTGCCAGCGGGAGACCATGAACTCACCCAGTTCAATCAGCTCTTCGGGGGTAAGAGGCCCAAGCCCTTCGTCGCCAACCTTCCACCACCAAGCCCCCTTGTCATCACCCCTCAGCCAGAGATGACCGTCATAGCCCTCATATACATTACCATCATAGCCAAGCCCGATTACACCACAATTGGCCCTAACCGTTCTGCCTGTGTTAAAAATGAGTAATTCACCCTTAAGTCGCATCTTAATGTCTCTCCTTTGTAAGTGCCAGCGCTGTGCGTTCAGCCATATACCAGACCAGCAGGTTCTCTACTTGGTCTACATTCCCTATGCTGTTAGCCCACTTGAGTGTGGCTATAAGCTCAAAGGGATTCTTATAACGTCGGTCAATCGCATCAGCAATAAGCGCCGTCCATATCTCCTTCTTAAAACGTTTATAAAGTAGAATAGTCTCAGGGTAATAGGTCAGCCCGGGCCACCCAGATTCAGCCCCATAGCCAGCAATATCCCTAAGCTCATCTTTCGTGAAATGAAGGAGCATCCAATTCCTGAAAGATTTAGCTCTATCCATCGTGACCCCCCGGCAAACTCTTCTTTTCAAGGTATGCCCCGAACTTTACCCCCTCATTCTTCAGATAATCCCCAAGTAGGTGGGTATATCGCTCGGTTGTCTTGATGTCTGAATGGCCCATAATACCCTGTAAGGCCCTCATACCTATACCAGCAGACAGGCCATAGGTGCCGAAGCTGTGCCTAAACAGGTGATGGTAGACCCTCAACCGGGCGGGTTTATCCTTTTCATTTATCCCGGCCTTGACAGCAGCCCGGAGAATTGCCTTGCGTATGTCATGCCACGGTCTCCCGGTAGCTGGGTTCAGGAAGAGATAGCCCGTGGGAACCCTCTGGATAGCCCCTACAAATGCGTCCAAGAGCCTCCTTGACGTGACAGGCACGAAGCGCTCCTTGTTACCCTTGCCCAGTACCCTGAAGAAGCCTCTGTCCAAGTAGATATCCTCAGCCTTAATATTCATGGCCTCAGAGCGCCGTAACCCGGCATCATATAGGAGGAGTAACAGAGGCTTATACTCTGGCTCAATACTCGCTATGATGGCCTCGATTTCCTGCGGCGTAGGGAGTACAGGCTCCGGGGCCTTGATAAGCTTGCGGTCGAACTTCTCTATCTTGAAGGACAGGGGTTCGGCATAACGGTTCTTGACCGCGAACTTGATGAGGCTGGAGAAGTAGGTAAGCTCTTTGGTAATGGTGCGTCGGCAGACCTTAGTAGCCAGCCTCTTGCTCTTATACTGCTCGATAACAGCGGGGGTAAGCCTACTGAACTGATAGGCACCGAAGTGTTCCTTGAGAAGCTTCAGTGTGTTCTCTACATCCTTATAAGTGCTGGGTAGTCTATTGACTCTATACCAGTCCAACCACTCGGGGACGATATCTATGACCTTGGGGCTGACTTCGATAACATTGGGAGAGGATGCTCGGCGCAGCTCGGCTTCAACAACGTGGGCCTGAGCCTGTGTGCCTGTAATAACACGAACTACCCTCTGTCCATGCCGACCAGTAGGGTAGTAATCAACGTACCATTTATTAGGGTTTCTCGGGTGGGGCCTGACTGACACTTATCTACCTCCTATAAAATAGGATACAATTAATAGCGCGGGGCCTTGATAATTGTAGCTCAGGGGTACCCCGCACCCTTGCCCCCTTAGGACTTCAATTTGGCTTCGACAGCCTTTGTGATAATCTCACGCAGCAATGCTTCCTCAACATAGATGGGGACGTAATTACCTTTGGGTGCAGCGGTTGGCTGCTGTGACGGCTGTTTCTTCTCCTTGTTCTGCCAGCGGTATATCAGCATAGGGTTCAGACTATGCTTCTTGCTGGTGTCCTTAACTCCGGCTATGCGAGCCTCAGAAACAATCTTATGCTTCTGCTCATCAGTCCACATCCTTCTTGTCATTGCTTATTCACCCCCCTGTAGTTTACTACAAGCCCATTATACCATACTGGGGGAATGAGTCAAGTAAAAAATTGCTTAGTGCAAACTCTTGCCCTCGGCGTTTACCAGACCGAGGCTCGTGGATAGCCCTGTAGTGACCTGTAGCCAGCACTCATAGTATGAGGATTTGGTATCAAGGTCAACACTGATGAGTTCCACGGCAAGACTCGGGAAATACGCAGTCCCCAGATAGCTTCCGAAGAGCATTGGCCCGCGATTCGACATTGCCTCTGTAATCAGAACAGCATCCGTGAGCTTAAGAACCTCCTGCTGTTCTTCCTTAAAGGCGTGGCCTACATACTTACCCATCTTTGTAATAATTAAAACAACATCAATCATACTGTCCCTCTTCTCCTTTCCCAATAGGGTATATGCTGCATATTGCCCGTCTCCATAAGAACTACTTGGTCGGTGCAATCTTCACAGAGATGCAGCTCACGCTCGCCTTTAAAATCCTTTAAGCACAACTGATGCGTTGCTTCTGCCTTCTTACAGCGCTCACAGCTTTCAGCCATTCATCTCCTTATCCGTCTTATCAACCTCTTGGCCTTCTTCCAAGCCCATGCAGCTATAAGCGCTATGAGTATTGGTAGAGCGATTACTACACCGATAGGCAGCGCAGCTAACTGGCCCAGAGTATAAGAATGACAGCTATCAGAACAAGAAAGAGTAAGCCGCACAGCCTACCCCACGCGCTCCGTGGTGCAGCCAGTACAACGGAAGAGGGGCTTGCCTGTAACGCCGCTTGTTTTACAAGTGGGGTTGTGTACCCTGAATCCTTTTCCATAGAGGCTATCTTGGTACTCATTACTGCAAGTGCATAATAACTTCTTAGAAGGGGCGCTCTCACTTTTAACCTTAGTCTCCTTACTCTTCTTGTCTTTCACTTCTCTCCCTCTTTCCTGATGATTCTATACTTGCTGGGGTCAGCGATTAGGGAAGCATCCGGCACTATGATTTTCCTCTCGGCCTCTGCTTTGCTCCGGGCCTCTTCGGCCTCCGATTCCTTTATCGCTACAACGATATACTCATACAGATTCTTTAAGGTAGGTTTCAAGCCCAGCCGCAAACAATCTCGCTTGGCCTGTGTCATTGTCCCCTTATACTTTCTCAGAATATCCTGAAGTTCCTTCTTCATCCTTAATCTCTCAAGTTCTCTCATCTCTTCTTTGCCTCCCTTAAGTCCACCTTACCATTCGGGCCATGGTACCAGCGATAGAACTCGACCAGATGACAGTAGGCATCATAATCAGCTTGGTCTACCCCGAAGTAATACTCCTGAGCCTTTACCCTGTCCCGGTTACAGGATAGCACCACGCGCTCCGTGATGTCTTTAACTGGTAGATTCAGGGTCTCCGCAGCACCCTCTCGATACGCTGCCATCTGCATCTTTGCCTTGGCTTTTATCTTTCCAGTCTTAAGGTCTAATACTGCTATACCGGGCCTACCTTTCAAGTGGCAAAGAGTGTCAAGCTGTCCCGCTATATGTATACTCTCTATCCTCACCCGCTTTTCACAAGATAGAACCTCCTCGACGTGGGTATCAAACCAGTATAAGAGCTTCTGTGCATCAGCCTGATACCTTGGTTTGACCTCAACCCGGATAGTCTCCTCTGTTTTTATCTCACCCTTACAGATTTTCTCCCAGATAGAGTGGAGCGCATTACCGTATGCAGCGGCGGTAAGAGCGATACGCTTGGCCTTCTCTGCACCTATACGCAGCGCCCATACTTCCAGAGGAGGGGCCTCAATAAGCCGGAACGGAGTAGTTACGCTAAGGTACTCTGCGCCCGTTGTTTCATCAACATACACCCGGCTCCCGCCGGGAGAGGTAATTTGTTTAAGTTCCATCTCTACCCTCTCTCTAAATAGTCTTGATACTCTTTATCATGCTCATCCACTACCTTATCGCAGAGTAAGCACTCATAAGAGTCATCATTATGACCACAAGAGAGATAAATAAAATCGTGCTTACAGCCCTTTTGTACCTTTTTAGTCTCTTTCTGTATCCATTTAATTTCCTTATTATGGAGCTTTTCTATCTCCCTACGAAACGGGGACTTAGATTTAAGTTGTTCATTAAGACTATAGCGCTCACTCATTTACAGATACCAATCACGGATATGTTTGATAGCCTCATCCATTGTCGAAACAACCTTACTGGCAAAAAATCTTATCCAGTAATGTGCTCGAATATGCTCATTCTGGGCTACTACTACAATCGGGATATGTTTTACGTAAGCCGCAAAGAAAATTTCCATAAAAGTGCCAATGCTCTTCGTGCTAGGATAAGCTACCATCAAGTCACATTGGCCTATATCATTTAGGTCACGGGTCACAATTTCATTAGGCTCATACTTTTGGATACATTCCGCATCTAATTTCTTGCCGCGAATCGGGCTTAAAACTTTTAAGCCAATAGCCTCCAACTTTTTCTGCGTTTGTAAGAAGAAGTCCTCAACTTCTGGTGGGGTTAATCCCGCTATCCCCCCTGAAAGATAAATCTTTTTCTTGCCATGAAATTGTAAATATTTTTTTAGGCTTTCGATTGTGTCGGTATCATCCCCTACACGGCCCAGTAAAAGATTACAAGAGTGGCAAATATGACCGCGCTGTTTACCGGATAGGTGGTCATGGTCACGCACCAATACTTTAGGCCCCCTCTTACATAGAGGACAGAACCCCCTAAGCTCAGGGTTCTGCTCGCGGTAATACTTTTTATGGGCCACACGAGAACACTGTCGGCATGACCGCCCACCTTTCTTGTTCACCGCAGTATTTTCAGGTGTAAATTTATGTCCATGAAGACAATGGGTTTTAGCCCTATTAGTTGCTGCATAGGTCATATAAATATTGTTCGCTCCGAGTCCTGCGAGTTCTCTCCTGTAAGCTCCGCGATTATTCGCCATGTTTTAGACATCTGCTTTCGTAGACCCCGAAAGTATCGTTGACTTATATCCAGCAAGTAAATAGCATGATGCGCCTGACTTAAAGCCTTCTCACAATCTGTGCAGAGTACCCCCCGGAAATTAATCAAGCTCGGTTTCCTGCCCCGTCTCTTTAGGCATATCGTACACCTCACTGGTTTCTTTATCTTCTGCCTCATCAGCCTTACCCGTCATCTTCCCAAGGTCATTAAGGTCATCATACTTACGCATCACCATACCCAACAGCATCATCATCTGAACGATTGCGTGGGCCAGCGGGTGTCTGCCAGACTCATCGTCATGCCTCTTGCCCCTCACGAAATCAAAGAGGTGCCGCAATACCTTATTGACTCTGATGCTGTACTTCTGCCCTGCTGTCCAGCTCTTGCCCTCACCCTTAGCCTGTTCAACGTGCTTCCACTCACCAAAGGTAAAGACCTCGACGATTTCTGTCAATACGTCCACCGGAATAAGGTCATAACGCAGGTATCTACCCGAGGCACTCGGGAATGTCATCCTTTCGCACTTGGCTTCCTCTACCAGCCTCAACCGTTTATCCAACAAGTGGGCAAAGGGGCTTACATGTGTAGAACAGCCTTTAAACTCACAGGTCTCCGGTTCACTGTCTCTGTACTTACCCCGCATAACTTCTTCATCATCCCTAAGGTCATTTATAGACATTTACTCTGAATCCTCCATCTCTTTATGACTTATAAGCACAGGAGCCAACAACTTCAGCGGCCCCATAATATAGAGCTCACCCTGAACCTCAAAGGTAGCAAACGCATCAGTAAGAGGCTTACCGCCAATCACGTATAGGCTTGCCGCCATAATCACAACTGACTGGCCCAGATTATTAATAACCGCTACTTGGTCAGGGGTCACGAGCGGAGCGCCACCATCGGCCCTTAGCAAGAACTCAGGTTCTTTGAAAATGCGATTCACTGTTATCCCATCCGTATTCTTGCACTCAATAACAAAGGGCATCTCCTTATAGCTCAGGCAGAACACATCTCCGGGGATATGGAGGCCACCACTGGCGGGAACCTTCTTCCACTTTAGCTGGGTTAATTTCTCCAGCTCCTTAGCAACCCTATGCTCGAAGCCGCCTCCGTGAACTTTTGCTGCTTTCCCCGTAGCACGACGGTCAACCTTTAAGGTCTCTCCACACTTAGGGCAAGCGAGATATTGCTTCTGCAATTTACTTCTCCTTTTTTGCGGCACGCTCCGCATCCATTAGTTCCTTG
>ERZ1292632.635-Hain-H43-01um-R2-635-length-39046-cov-38_pt1 | contig 39046 bp, 59 predicted proteins | sample MGYA00564407_ERZ1292632 | MGnify/ENA primary metagenome ERZ1292632 (study PRJEB36523, sample SAMEA6512637) | groundwater metagenome | collected 2019-01-08 | study: AquaDiva: Metagenomics assemblies of 32 groundwater samples | reverse complement strand
AGATGAAGATTTAGAGGCAAGTCTGTTAGAACAATGGGGTTCTTTGATAACTAGGGAGGAAAACGTGAAAAAGCGTAAGTTTGTTCCACCGGATGTTTCGGACAAGACGGGTCGGCCAATCCGCCTCAACAAGGTCAGTCTCGTTCCGAAAGCTGGAACGGACTACGCCGAGTTGATGTTTATTGGCGATTGTCATCTGGGTTCGCCCCAGTTCGACCAGCCCCGCTTCTTACGGATGCTGGAATACTGTTATGAGAACGATTTGTATGTTCTCTTGATGGGCGACCTTCTGGAATCGGCTACTCGCTACTCTGTTGGCGCGGGTGTGTATGAACAGCAAGGCCCGACCACCGACCAGTACGAGCAGATGTGCAACTGGCTCAAACCTCTGGCCGACAAGAAACTCATCATCGGTGCCCACACCGGAAATCACGAGGAACGCATCTACAAGGAGTCTGGTTTCAACATTACCAAGGCCATGTGCAACCAACTCGGTATCAAGTATCTTGGTGATGCTTGCTGGACACACGCACACGTGAATGGGGAGACCTACATCCTCTATACTCTGCACGGTCGGACAGGTTCCCGTTTCGATGGCACGGCATTGTTGGCCCTTGAGCGCATCTCAACCTCGTTCTTCGCCGACCTCGTGGCGATGGGTCATGCCCACAAGCTCATCACCTCGGCCGTCATCATTCAGCGAGTGGTGAACGGCATGGTGCGCGAGTTCAAGAAGCATCTACTCATCACGGGGTCATATCTGCGCTACGACGGCGGTTACGCTCAAGTCGTAGGGTTGCCCCTATCGAAACTGGGTAGCCCAAAGGCGAAATTGTACGCCAGCAAACATGACATTGCCATTTCGTGGTAGTCAGGGGCCTCTTCGGAGGCCCTCTTTTAATACCAAAAACCGCTTATTAGGCGGTTAGTGGCTTCTAAATTATCGCTGAGGAAATTTCCACTTTTAAGATTGCTTGTGACAATCCTCGCTTAATTTCCACGGAGTAATACCGCTTTTACGATAAATCTTTACCGCCAATTCTATGTTATCTATCGGTTTCATTCGGTCAAGAATTGGGTCAATTTGGGCAGTGCCTTTAATAATCTGAAAATATCCATAAGCACTCCATTTAGAATTGGGGTCGCCCTCTTTGTTCATATAGTTCCACTTCTGTTGATACCCAGATTCACACCGAGCCACTTCTGACAGAATTGGGGCTATATCAGGGGCTACCTTGTTTAGATATGCAACTACTAGGTTTTGGTCATTCAATGCGTCCCGAGGCCATTTAGGGGCCAATACGGACATTATAGGGATGTACCTAGATGCTATAAAGCCAGTAGAAAGCTCCGATCTGGGTTCTGGAGTAACAAAAGACAGTTTATCTAAAAACGGGGACTCGCCTTCAGCAAAGTGTGTGAGAGCTAACAACCAGAGAATTGCGAGAATAATAACTGCATAGATTTTCTTAATTGTTTAGAGCTGGTCTTGCCAACGAGCAAGTTTGTCTAGGGCCGAAATGCCCCCTGCCAAAAATGCAATCGCTAACGTGGTGAGCCAAACTTTTAGGTCGCCCAGAGTCGCTAGACCCGGACTGGTACTTAGGGCTACGACTAATGCACCCAGTCCACCTGACACGAATGCTCGACCAAACCGCTTTATTATTGTTATAAGTTTCTCTGACATGATATTTAGATGCTTACGATATTGGTCAGCCATTGGCCCCTATCTGTAATCGCCTGTTTTAAAAATTGTTCTAATGGTTTGTTTGTCCAATAACTTAATTCTGTCTCGTCTGGTTCTCTATAAAAAGCCAGACAATAAATCAACTTCACTTCGGTCTCGGTCATAGGCATATTCCAAACGATGTAAGGTAACGGGTCAATCGCTTGTCCCGACTTACCGTGTTCGTCTGTTAAATTAACTTGCCAATGCAAGTGTGGGCCAATACTCCAACCCGTGTTGTCGGAAATGCCCACTAAATCTCCGACCTTGACCACATCTCCTATTTTAACATTATGACTTTTTAGATGCCATAGGACTTGTTCACAACCTTGCGACTCATCCCAGATAACTACGCCTATTCCTTGGGTCGGGTCATCTGAAATACGGGTTACTTTGCCGTTGGTTGGGGCGTAGATTTCCGTTCCCGTGGAAACTGGAATGTCTAATCCCTTGTGCGTTCCCCAGCCCATGTATTCATAAAGGGTTTTATCACAGGGCATAGAAACATTAAAATCACAAGCTCGTCCCGATAAATCTTGACCAAAAAACTGTCCACTCTTAGCAATGTATTTTTCTAGATTGGCTTGGGAGTTAATCTTCCCCCAAACACAGGTTTTCACTGGACAATGTAGTTGCATAGATTAGGGTTAGATTTGCATAGATTTTATTATTACAACGGATGCACACAGTTGATTCCAGGGAGCGAACTCCAAGTGTTAGGCTTTTAACCACATCCGTTGCACCTAGATTTCCTTGCGGATGACTTATTAAAGGTCGTTTTACGGGTTCACACCTAGGAGTTCCCCCAACTGGAGTTAGAATCATTGCCAGATTGTGTTTAAATTATACCACTAAAGTAGCCGAATTAAAAGGTATGTTATTGAACCCGATATAATACCTGCCAGTATTCTGTCCAGTATTGTAAGTAATCTTTCTCTGCTCATAAAAAGTTGAGGAGGACAGCAATTAAGCTGGAGCCTCCTCGATTACGACTGATGTCGTTTTGCTCTCTGGACACGGATGAGAAGTCGAATCACTTCGTTGAGGGTTCGATTTCCAAATACCATGTGCCAGCGTTGGTGGATACTACCGTCAATGTACAGGAGGTTTTGACGACTGTTGCTTCCCCTTCGACTTCGGGGACGCAAGTGATGATGGTTCCTCCACCGGTTTCTCATTTCATCCACCTCATCGTGTTCTCCACTTCCTGTTATAGAGTTTCTTCGCCAAAAGAAATCGCTCTTTCGATGTCATCTGGTTCCACACACGTCTCTCCACCCTAAACACCATGTCATGAGAGAGTTTCGGGTAAAGAATATGTATACACTCATGCACGAAAGTTTTGACGGGATCGCCTCGTTCGTGGCGGGCAAGATTGATAGTAATAACTGTCTCACTATCCGTCGGCCAGCACGACCCATACATTCCATCCTGCCATCTAAACACGACACCTCTTCGAACCTTCATGATGCGCTCAAAGATGGTCATTTCTTCTCCAACTTCTCCAGCGCCTCGATAATCCTTTCGGAACGCAAGGCTTGAGCCATCCATGAACCACCAGACTTGGCGCCCCGCATCTTCTGGGCCAAACCAATCAGTTCTCCGTTTTCGGTGTAAATGCCTCCACCAGAGAAACCGGGCATCGCAATGATGTCCAGATAGATGTGCTTGTCTTCTTTGAAGAGAACGAATCCCCTTGAAACAAGCCCATCCATGTTCAGTGGATTCCCCACCGAAATAACGGGAGTCGCGATTCCGATGTTGATTCCGAAAACCACATCGGGTAGTTTGTCGGTTGTTGTCCGCAGGACAATCATGTCAAGGTCTGGGCGAATCAAAACGATTTTGGCTTCTTTCCCGTTGACCTTGATATCCGAATCAATCTCGATGGCGTGGAAGACGGATAAAACGATTCCAGTGGACAAAATTACTCCCGAACATCTGGACTCGTTTGTCTCAACGACCACGTTGCGACGAACCATCATCTCCAGAGGAGTCATAGTACCTCCTAGCATAGCCACGAACACAAATGTTGCGAGCATCTTATCCCCCTTAACTGGGTTTGCCACTTGGCGTGAAGTTTTCCAAGATTTCGCTTGGTATTTCGGCCTTGTGTCGAATGTAGTCCTGAATTGCACACTTGGCAATCAGGTCGGCGAAGGTGTCTTCGACTCTGAACTCCACCCCGCAAGGGACACAGAGTCCCTCGATAACGATTCCACCGTCAGAGCTGGCACAGATGTCCAGCACCGTTCCCACGAGTCCGCAGGAGTGTCTGAACGCCAGTGAATGCCACCGAATTGGGATGTTCACAACTTCCTCCATAGGGCTTTCGCCCAGAACTTGAGGAACTGCCACTTGGAGAACCAGTGGTCACACCAGATACATCGCATCTGGGTAGCATACCACTGTTCTTTCTTGCATTTACGACAGGTGATGAACATGTCAGCACTTCCTTTTGAAGTCTGCTTTAGTAATCCAGTTTCTGTACGGGCTTGGTTGTCCCGACTCGGAAATAAACTTGATTTGGTCGGCGATGGCCACATTGCTCATCCTCTGACTACACTTATCACACCAATACTGCCCGTGGTATTCCTGAACGGAATAACACTTGTTGCACCGAATGTATATCTTGTCCATACGCACCTCTGTAAAAGAACTTCGGGACTATCCCCGCCTACCTCGCCAAGTACCACAAGGGCAGTTGGTCGAGGTGGGTGGAAACGGTCTATTTTAATTTGTCGGCAAGTTGTTGGAGGGCTTTAGCATTTTCAATCCAAGCGAGTGTGTTTCTATCTAATGATTCTAACATATGTTGGTCGTGATTTGAAACCAACTTATACACAACCCAGATTAAGAGTAATGAAATTCCAACGGCTCCTCCTTGAATTAAAATTTGTATTGTTGATGCTTCGGTCATTGGTTTATTATACCACTTCCCTCTCGTTATTTATAGCCATTTATGCGGTTTTTTGAGATATGCACTTGATAGGGGGTGGGGGATGTGGTATGGTGGGGGGATGATACTTCTCTTGTTAGCGACAATTATTGCCTTTTTTATACATCCTTTATTGGGTGCCTTGTATCTCCTTATTCTGGCAACTGGTCAACCATTGTCTGAATAGCCCGAGCATCTACTGTTTTGCCTAGTCGTTCTAATCCTCTCAATACCGAAACTAACGACTGTTTTAGGATTTTAGAAGTGATAATTGTTTTTCCTAGTTGATATGTTCCACCTAGTGCTAATGTCCCGATGACTATGGGGTTAGAAAACAGTCCCACCAACGCACCGTACGTCAATATTCCCCCAGTAACACCAGAGACCAACGGGTTCTGGCGCAACGCAGACATGGCACGTTTGATAATGGAAGAATCCACCGCACTAGCTGTTTTTTCTGCTATGTTTTCTGAAGCATCAAGCATTAAGTGTTGTTTCCTTAACTCTTGAGTCATCAGTGTCCCGTCGGCCAGTTGTCCTTCGGGCAATTTGCTTTCTGCAAACTTATTGAGCGTAACTCTCATTTTTGATATGAACTGGCGCATGGGGGTCATGTCTTTATCGTAAAGATTGGGGAACTCCACGCTAATTAATTCATCAAACTGTTGCCTAATGTCCAAAATTCCTATGGGTTTTTTGTTGGCATCATCGGCAAGTTGTAAAATCGCCTTAGTGAAATTGTCAGCCATCTTATTTACTGTGGCATCAGATTTTACAGTAATTGGTTTCTCAATTTTCTTTAATTCGGATTTTAATTCATTTTTATTCCAAATTGCATCAGATTGTTCCAGTCCTGTTCTAATTTTTTGTCCTAGTTCTTTACTCGTTTCTTTGAGGGCACTGATATTGTCTATGGGATTATTCTTTTTGGAAACAACGTCTTTAACGACATTAGCCATCTCAATTTCTTTTGGGGTTGGTTTGAGTGTGATATTTTCAAACTTTCTAGGAAGAACCTTATTCGTAACAAGCCCCCTATCGGCAACAAGTGCTTTGGTTTTTTCTTTGATTGTCAGTGTGGGTTTAATAATGCTTAGTATTTCGTCAAGCGATTCCTGGACAAGACTTTTTTCAATAACAGAAGCACCCCTTCCCGCAAGTTTTCCTGTTGTAGATAGTACTTCCTCAGCTCCAACCTTTGCCACTTTACCTCCCGCCCCGATTGGGAGTAGTGATACAATATTAACAAAAGACTCTAAGTCTTTAGCATTTTCTGGGTGTAAAGATTTCCATTCCTGGTATCTGCCCATTACATCTTGAACTGGTTTAGTTTCCGCAACCGATTTAACGGCTTCTATTATGGGCCTCTCAATAACGTCGGGTGTTATTTTAGATAATCCCCGTCCCAGAATGTCGGTGGCTAACCCAGCACCTTGTCCAGCAACACGCAATATCTTTCTCAATGGATTGGCACCAGAATCCACCGCTTGTTGGGTAAGATCGGCCCTTTTGTTAAAATCCTCCTTAACGCCAGAAACGAATCCCTGCTTTGGGGTGAGTTGCGATGTCTGTACTTGTTCGTATGCATACTTGGACTTAAAATCATCCACCACAAATTGAATGTTAGCGTCTGATTCTCCACTACTGGACATTTTTAGCACAATGTCATCTAGTTGTTTTCTTCGGTTATCTTGTAACATATTAGTAATTAAACTTACTCTGGGCTTCTGCCGATGTCATCGGTTTTGCACCAGATTGTTTTTGTAATGATGCTTTAACATTTAGACTCGCGCCACTGGCCTGCTGAAGATTCTTGTAATTCTCAATATCTCTTTGGATTGAACTAATCAATGCTTCAATCTTGTATGCGGCGGTTTCAGGCGTATCTAAGAGTGTCGCCAAAATCTGTTTATACTTTTCTTCGTCTTCTTTTCTCAACACACCACCTTCAAGGGCTTTACCTACTGTCTGTCGTACTCTATCCACATCAGCTTGGACTTGTTTAGCGGTAGACCATGGATTATATTTCTGAAGTCCACTAATAGGGCCGAGGAATTGCTTATTCGTATCAAGTTTCTCTTTTAGCACACCCAAATCACCCAGTGCTTTTTGGGTTTGTGATATTTCTTTTATTGCTGTATCTGATAGGCCTTTAGTTCCCAAATTTGAGGTATCATACCCATTTGCCTGAAGTTCTGATATAACCTTGCCCCTGTTTGTCGGAGTTAAATCATTAAACAAACTCGGATTGTCTATAATGGCTTGTGTGGTGCTTGAAACCCTGCCACCTCCACCAAGACCGTCCCCCGTATCGGATCTCAGCTTGTTAATCTCCGCTTGTGTCTTCGTCATATCTAATTGTGCCTTTTGATTTTCCAACTTCGCCTTAGCATTATCCAAACCAATCAAATTCTTCTGATTCTTCAAATTGGTCTGAAGTGCCTGTACCGAAATTCCTAACTTACCCGCTAAATCTGCAAGAGACTTTTGGGTGGCAGGGTCTAGGTCGCCCCATTCTAAGCCAGCATATTGGGTCACAATTGAATCAACCAGTTCCTTTTGTCGGACTGGGAGGGCATCATTTCGTTCTTGAACTTTCTCGTCAAATGCCTGAATAGTGGCTTGATAATCGCTGAACATCCTATAGTCGGCATTGCCAGCATCTATCGCGACTTTGGCTTGGTCTACTTTAATCTGGCGTTGGGCTAAGTCATTGCCGAGCTGAAGAGTGAGCAATCGTTGTTCTCGGATATTTGGAAGTGATGCAAAAGTCTTACCCTGTTGAATGTTTGAGATTTCGGCATTAGCACCACCCGTTAGAATAGCACCATCAAGGGAACGCTGTTGAACGTCCTCTACTGAACGAGTTTGAGCTTCTTGGAGGTTGGTGAGTCGGGCCTGTCGGTCTAATTCTCCTTGAGTTGGAGCCATTGCCGCAATCTGATCTTCATATCTTTTGTTTTGTTTAGCTTGAAATTCAGAGAATTGTCTTTCTAAGTCGGCTCTGGTGATCGGGGTTTCTAATGCACTGGCGGGAACGGGATTTGAAACATCTAGCTTAACTGGGTCAAATTGCGACGTAAATCCTGCTGGAGTTGTGCCGAGAGGAAGTGAACTAATATCCACACCAGCTAGTCTGGCGTCAGCGGGGTCTTTGATATGTTCTGTGCCAGAGAAAACATCTGATATGGGTTTGCCGTCTAAACCGACCGATCCTGTTTGTACTCTATATAAATTTGCCATGTAGTTTCTATCCGCTTAATTTAATTGTAACATATTTTATTCGGTTTCGATAATAATTGGAAATATAATTGAAGCCGCATTTGTTGTACTTACTTCGTCAAACAATATCTGAATCTGGGCAAAACGAGCCGACTTAAATACGTTCGGGTCTTCTAAGATTGTATAAGTTGTATTCGTGGTTGACTGACTCATCCCCGAAGTGGCTGAATTGCCTTCTGGTGTATAGAGGATAGCGTATGAATCCTCTGCCGGGATTGAAGTCCCCCTTGGATAGTGTCCAAAGTGTTTTACTTTGACCGTAAATCCACAAGAAGCCGGAAGTGGTTTGTGGTTGATGGTGATTCTTTTTATCTTGGCCGGGAGTCCTCCACTAAGAAGAAAGGCATTTGATTCATAAACACCATCATCGCTTATATTGCCGGATATTCCCGTGGCTTCTATGTGATAAGGAGTATCTAGGGCATTATTTCTCCATATAACTATCAGCCCATCTTGAAGATTTTTAATAGCAAGAAAAACCTTATTTGTTGTCGCACCGTCAAGAACGGTTCTAAGAGGAGTTAAGAGATTCGGCAAGTTTTTACCACCACTTCCATACGCCCAAATAACTTGATCAAGCAGTGAATATGTATCCCCAGTAAATGCAAACTGAAAAGTATCTCCGACAAAATCAACGCCATTAGGACTAACGGTGGTGGCGCCGGTTGTTGTTCCGGGCTTAAATTCTTTTATAAGTTGGGGTTCACCTCCCATTGTTAATTTATAATATCTAAAGAACTGACCACCCGTTGTAGAATTTGCGACTAAATAGTGAATCGTTGAACCGATTACCCTGAATGTTTGTAGTCCGATATCTCCTGTTGGAATCAGTTGCTCGAATGTAGTCGCACTACCATCCCACACCAAAAATCTGTCTTTCTTGGCGGAACTTCTTATCCCAATAATCATAAACCTGCCGTATGGTTCCGCGCCAACAGCGGTATCATCTTTTTCTAAGGTAAGAGCCGCTAGGGTAACTGTTGTATTGTCATAATGCCCAATGGTCTTACCACTGTTATGAATAAAAAAGAGTTTTCCGAGACCCTTGTGTTCTCTTAGGAAATCTAACCCAGTCGTCAGAGAAGAAGAAATTGTTTTGGTTTGTTGTAAAGAATGTATCCCCGACTGACCACCAGAAGTGTTGATAGCACTTCCACCGGGGGTAGCGGACACCTCAAAAGCGTCCGCAGTTAATCCTGCCGTTATAACAAAGTATGCCGTACCAGCCGTTAACCCAGTTGGAAGAGCGCCAGTTGTTGTGAATATGACAGAGTCTCCATCAGCAAGTCCATGCCCTGTTGATGTAAATATTCCAGGGGAAGCTATCGTCACTGTAAAAGTTGGTTTGGTTCCAGTAAGTAGCCCCCACGCCTTAAGAATTGTGCTATAAGCGAAAAATATCCTGTCTTTAAATTCTTCTATTGCGGAACTCATCGTATTTCCTGTATTTATTCTAAAATCCACATTCCAAGTCGGTAAAGCGGCCAAAGCGGCAGTTGAGTATAAAGCAACATTAGAATCTGTAATGGTAATTTTCCCGATAACATAATATCTTCCATTAGAACCCTTTGTCACATTTAAAGGAGCAAAGTTGTCACTACCATCAGCCGGAGTATTTATATCCGTAAACAAACTCAACGGAGTAAGTATATTCTGTTCACCTATAACATCTAAATTCCTTGCCGTTTGGAAGGTTTGTTTTTCTAATGGGTCAAACAGAGAATCTGCCACCCCCCCTTTAAATCCTGGAATAATCATTTAAAATGTGAACCAATTAGCGCCATTGGAATAAAGTCTTAATAGTGAGTAGTTGGTGGTTATTGATTTTGCGGTTGATCCATCAATCGTTTCGGATCCGGTTCTAGTAACATCTATGTTATAAGTTGTCGCGGCTCCCGCTTCGTCTTTTACTATCAATATTTTACCCGCCCCGGCCGCAACTGCGCTTGGAAGAGTAACCGTTAATAAGGCGGAGATAGAAGTAATCGCTATAATGACATCTGTTGGTTGCGCTGTGTAATCGGCCGTAATAGATTTTCTCATAAAAGTCCCCTTTCTTAATCTGTCTACATGATAGTTTAATCCTTCAAAAATAGGGGGGGCAAGTTCGCCAGATGTTGTTTTCTCGGTTAAAACATTAATTCTTTGCGTTAATGCTTCTATCTGATTTTGTAATTCTTCGGGTGTCATATTTATATTATAACATTTAATTCGCTGGCGAACGCATTATTAGTAAATCTTGGTTGTTTGCGGTCTCCGCCATCCTACGCCACTGTTGGGCGTTTTGGGATAGAGATATGTTTGCCATCCACTCAACTGCCTCCTTAAAATCACTGTTGATATTGATTGCTTGCAAGCACGCATCTCTGGCATCATCATCCTGACCCAACTTAGAAAACGCCATTGACATTATAAGAAATCCATCGGCCCTCTGGGCAGGCCACAAATCAGTTCTTACTTGTCTTCCGAGAGCCAAAACGCATTTCTCATACTGCTGTTTGTACCAGTATTCCCGACCCAAGTAGTAAAGTCTGCGGGGTGTCGGGTCTTGCTTCACGGCTTTCTCAAGTATCCTTAATGCCCTGTCGGGGTCTTTCTCATGTGCTGGACTCCACCCGAAAGTGATTTTGACATCTCCCACCCTCTCGCCCTCACCCGAGATATTTAAATGATTATGGATTGGTTCTACCCACTCTATTTCAGGGACATTTTTAAAGAGTCGGGCAAAAGTAAACTCCAAATCAGCTCTTCCTTCGGCTATTAAGGTACATCTAATAGCGTTTGATTGGGCAAGTTCTACAGCCCTGCGAACTTCGGAGAAGTCGTGGACAAACTCATCAGCATCCAGCGATAAAATCCAATCTCCTGTGGCGTGGGACTTGGCATGGTTTCGTGCTGCTGAAAAATCATCACACCACTTAAAGTCGGTACAAACCTTATCTGTGTATCGTTTGGCAATCTCTACGGTGTTATCATCAGAGCCCGTGTCACAGATTATTAACTCATCGCAACCATCAACGGACTTCAATGCCCGTTCAATAACCGCCGACTCATTTTTACAAATCATTACGACCGATATTTTCATAAGTTTATCTTCTATCCATAAACATAAAAAAGTTTCCGTCTGTATTTCCCCCCAACGCTGTCAAAGTCAATGTTCCGCTTGGAGAAGTAAACTTAACCCAAGTTTCAGAACCAGAAACTCCTGTAGCATCTCCTCCCGTGTGGGTAAAGTCATTAGTGGTATACATAACAATTACTATCCCCGAACCACCAGCCGCCGCAGCACTTGTACCAGCTTTTGAGCCTCCACCGCCGCCGCCAGTATTTGCTGTTCCGGCAACGGCATCACCGCCCGCACCGCCTGTTCCGCCTTTTCCGCCACCACCATCTCCACCTGCACCTTCAGTGTCGCTAGCATTTGCTCCTCCTCCACCACCACCTGCGATATGGCTTGTGTCTGGGGCAGAAGCTATTGTAAGTAAATTACCACAATCAGCATCAGCTAAACCGATACCTCCTGCTCCACCTTTGGCAACATTATTATTAGCTCCCACTGCAGCTTTTCCACCACCACCAGCACCACCAGCACCAGACGGGGTGTTTCCTCCCGCACTACCTTCTCCTGAAGTGGCCGTTCCACCAGTTCCGGCCGCTAAATCGTCGCCGTTATAAGCCGCAGCACCACCACCCGACCCGCCATTTCGTCCATTATGAGCTCCGCCACCTGCACCTGGATGTGCTTTTCCACCTCCGCCACCGCCGACAGTTACAACTTCTGCGGCAAAAGATGATGCATTTCCATCACCACCCTCTGCTTGTGATGCTCCAGCGGCACCACCGCCGCCAACAGTGATTGTATATGCCTGGCCCGTAACAGTTAAAGCACTATTATATCTGCAACCCCCAGCACCGCCGCCACCGCCAGAGCCATTATCTCCTGAACCTCCTCCACCGCCGCCACCTGCTACTACTAATACTTTTGCACTCGCCATTATGGTGAATTCCTTTCTATCTCTTCATCTAAATCTTGGAGAGCTTTTTCAAGTAATTCCTTAAAATCTCTTAATTGGTCTTTAATATCTATTCTTAATCCAAATTTAAGGGATACATCTCCTTTAGAATAATCAAATTGCTTAGTCGTATTATGATTTTCTTTTAGTTGTTTGCGGAATAGCATTGTTTGTTCGCTATTTTAAGATTGTTGTGTCTTCGCTAGAAGCATCCATTTGTTAAACGAATTTGCTGTTACGTACATAAAGCCCAAATTTAGGTGTTTACCCGTTACTCCTGCGGTTGGTAAGGCTACACCACCGGCAGTCCAGCTTCCCGTAAAAGCAATAGTTCCCGCTGTTCCTGCGTACTTAATTTGAATAATCATCTTCTGTCCGTCTACTGGAGTTCCTGATGGTGTATCAAGGTAAATAGCTTGGTCTTGAGCTGTGATTTCACGAATATCGGTTGTATCTGCATTTGGGGCGACAGTTCCTCCTGTAGCCGATGAGGATATTCGGGGGACGGCATAACCAGTCGCTCCGATACTACCTTGAGTACCTTGGGGTCCTGTAACACCTAAACTTCCTTGACTTCCTTGTGTACCTTGAAGTCCGATACTGCCCTGCGTACCTTGATTGCCCGTGGCACCTTGTGCACCCGTAACGCCTATTGAACCCTGTGAACCTTGAGTGCCTTGATTGCCGGTAACACCAACGGAACCTTGACTGCCTTGAGTACCTTGGTTGCCAGTAGCACCTTGAGCCCCTGTAGCTCCGACAGAACCCATACTCCCTTGCGTACCTTGTGTTCCTTGTGGACCCGTAGGACCAACTACCGTTGAGTCAGCCCCCGTAGCCCCTACACTTCCTTGGGAACCTTGAGTACCCTGTGGTCCAGCTACAGTCGAAGCCGAACCTTGTGAGCCCTGTGAGCCTTGGGCTCCAGTTGGGCCGACTACGGTTGAAGCACTGCCTTGACTGCCTTGAGTTCCCTGCGTACCTTGATTGCCCGTCACACCAATTGAGCCTTGACTGCCTTGACTTCCTTGTGTACCTTGAAGTCCGATTGAACCGATACTACCTTGTGTACCTTGAACTCCGATTGAACCCACACTTCCTTGGGTACCTTGAGGGCCAGTTATGCCTTGTGAACCCTGGCTTCCTTGCGTACCTTGACTGCCCTGCGTGCCTTGTGGGCCCATCAGGTCAGATTTGGTGGCCTTACGAGTAATACCAGAAGAGCCATCAACATATGGGATGTAGTCTGTGCCTGTAAATGACCCTGTGGGAAGTGCTGAAATTTTAGCGTCTGCCATTGTTTAATGCTTCCGCTAAGCTACTGTTTTGGTTAAATTTGTTATTAAATTTGAATCATCTAAAATAATTCTATCCCCAGTTTCTAAAAGCAAATAAAAGCCGTCTTCTTTTAGGATAAAACCTACCACCGCACTTTTTGCAAGGTTTGCTAATGTCGCTGCGGTTTTTGCAAGGTTTGCTAAGCTCATCGGGAAGAACGCACTTGTCCGACAATGCGTGGTTGTTCGTATTTTCCTCTACGGGAATAGAACTCTATTAAATTAGCACGGGCATCTATAAGTCTTTTCTCGGTCCATAATGCTTTGGCTTTGTCTTGTATCCCTAAATCTAATGACGGACCTAACCAAAGTATCTCCTGAAAAGGAGTACAAAATCCCGGTTCTTTAGTCGTGTCGTTGTATGCAAAATAAGATGGCTCTCTTTTGAACCAAACTTTCGCCCCGTTGGTAGAAGCGTAACTTGAAGCTGGAAAAATGGTTAAAACTGTCCCTATAAAATCAAAATATTGAGGAATACCAGAACTCTCTTTCCATTCGGTATAACCCTGCGAAATTTCTCTTTGGTCAATCGGTCTTAGCTTAATCCAATCTCCGCTGGCGGCATTCTTAACCTCTACTCTGGTAACATCTAAAATCTGGGACGCATTATCATCTTCGGTAAATGAGTATCCCGTCTGATCTGCCACGAGATTAAAAGTGGCAATCGGTTGGTCGGTATAGTTGGTGTCGTCCCACTCATACCTGCCATCTGCCTGAAGCAAATCCCCGGTCATTTTGCCAAGCCAATCGTTTACAATTCCGGTAACCTGAGACAGTAGGATAGCATTACCAGAAATACCCCCGTCTCCTAATCCGGTAGTAAGTTCTATCTTTTGTATAATTCCGTTCTTGCCAGTGAGTGCTGTCGTATCGCTGAACTGTGCCAAGTTAATGTTACTTCTCCGCTAAGTACTTAAGGTGGTGGCCTGAACATTGCGGAAAGACTCAAGCCACCAGCCTAAACATCCGCTATTTCTTCTTCTCAAAATTCTTTTCAAAATCGTCCAAGTGTGAGAAGAGTGTTGCCACTATTTCTCCGTTCTCCACTCTAATTGTATCATAATCTTCAAATTTATTCTCAATGTGGGGCTTCATCAGCTTGCGTCCTAACGGGATTATCTTGTCGTTCCATTTCTGGGCTTTCAATGCGATCTTGTTTCGCTTAATTTCCATGCCATCCTTTTCCTTTTTCTTGGAATCGTATTTATCTCTCAAATCTTGAGGGACTATTTCCAGCATTCTCTCTCGCAATCTTTTCTGGTTGTCCTCCATCTTGGCCATTACTGCGTTGAACTCCTTTGTCAATTCTTCGGCCTCAGTCTTTAAATCATCCTTTTGAACTGTTTTTTCTATCTCTTGGACTTCTCTATCAATAGCGTCCATTTCTAATTCTAACGCATCTATGTCCTCAGAAACCTTACGACCTTCTAAAATCATCTCCGATTTCTCCTTTAAAAGTTTCGCCAATTTTCCGTCTGTCAATACTATTTTTCTTGGATATTCGTTCATGGTTTAATTATAACATATTTATTTTATCAAGTGCAATTTTGCCATTGCTTCTCTCATGGAATCCCAATGATTCTCCTCGTTCCACATTCGACCTGTTTGTTGTTTGAAGTCACTATGCTCCATTACAACATTATTATGTGGTTGGTTTAAGTAAGTAAAGATTCTATCCGCCTCCCTCATTAAATGCCCGTCTTTGCCATATTTGTCTATGTATTTGTTAAGATTTTTCAGCATATTCTTGGGAAAGAAGCACCCCCAACCGACTAAAGTTACTCCCGTGCCTTTGTAGTACATTTGGTGATGCGGAATGATGCCGTTCGTAAGTTGTCCATTATAGTGTTTCCAAATCTCCTTATAATCAACAATGCAATCGTCGTCTTGAACGTAAATAATATCGTTCTTCGCTTTCTCGGCCTCGGTATATCGGGTATAGATATTCGGACATTCGGTGCGAATTATAACCTCATCAAACCAAGAGGTATCAATCTCTTTTGGATATTCTGAATCTCTCGTTATTCCTACAAATGTTATTTGCATACTTCGGGTATTCCTTTGGGGAATCCATGTTTAAATCTATCCCAATAAATCTTGCCGTCTCTTTCGGATGAGTCCTCGTTTACTTGATATGTCTTGTCTAAAAGTTCAGGGTTGCGTGAGTAATGATTATGAACACAAAGAGGTTGCGTGAGGATATGATACCTGTCTCTGGCTTTCATTATTTCTGTCCACTCCCTATCTGAGAAATTGTGGAAATAAACTGGATTGATTAGTTCTCTTAATGTTCGGGAGTGAGCAAACGGAAAACACATATACTCAAGTTCCATTTTTCCGTCAGCCCAACCCACTAGACCGTCATTGTCGGGGAAGTTTTTTGTGTAAGCATTATAACACTGTTGTATTGCGTCTGCTCCGAGAAGCACATCATTGGGAACAATCATACAAAGCCCATCTATACTGTTTACTAATCTGATCACTGAAGCCACAAACCCTTCGTATTTATTGTAGTCTATGAGTATCTGAAATTTCTGGTTACAGACACTTTTCTCAATAGATTCTATCGTCTCCAAAAGACGCTTGTTTCTATCGGGGGTCGTGGGAATAAGAACGTAGATCACAAAAATTTCTTAATAAATTCTTCTTTCGTGAACTGCTCGCACTGGTCGCTAAAAGTAACTCCGTCTGTAGTTTCGACCTTGTTCTCACCAGGTTGAAGCCCAATGATTTTAACAGGACATTTCCCATATACTTCTTGACAAGCCTCTACGACAGTACCCATTTTGACGGCTTTCATTTTGGGTACGAATGGAGTTGAATCTACCGCTTTCTCGATACATTCAAAGATTAAGTCTACGGCTTCTTCTACCGTCCAGAAAAATCTCGAAGCTTCTGGGTCGGTCAAGATGATTTCTTCTCCTCTCTGCATCTTGGGTTTCCATTTAGTAATCATTGAGCCGGTACTTCCCCAGACGTTTCCATATCTTACGATTCTATACTTGGTATCAAGATTTATTCTTTCTGCTTCAGCCATTAGTCTTTCGCAAATCTTCTTTGAGCATCCATACACACCTGATGGTTGGGCGGCTTTGTCTGTACTTATAAACATAAGAACCTTGGGACGAGTTACGATTGATTCTTCAATTACATTCATGGCGCCTATCACATTGGTCTTTATGCAAGAATGAGTATCTATCTCGGCCATGCCAACGTGTTTCATGGCACTCAAAAGATACACTTCGTCGGCACCTTGCATTGCCTTCTTGACCACCCAAGATTCGGCGATGTCGCCAGTCATTATCTCAATGTTCGGAAACCTCTCTTTTAGTGCTATTAAGTTTCCCTCATTACGGGCCACCGCTAAAACATCCCCCTCAAGCATTGAGACCAACTCTGTGCCAAGAAATCCACTTGCACCAAAAACAATTTGTTTCATATTAGTTTATTGTTTAAAATGTATTCTAAATCACTCGGCCCAACACCTTTCCAGTCTATACCTTTCCATCGACCCGATAAGCATGAACTGGTGTTATAAGTTATCGCTGGGATTTCTAAACAAAGAGACTTCACATCTATCTGTTTAAAGATACTACTTCCGGTCATTTCAAAATGCCAAGGGTTTTTTGTTAGTGTCAGCAACTCTATCAAAAATTTTCTCCGCCAAATCGTGTACTGTGTCGTCACCGGATAATCTCTGTGTTCTTCTTCGTTTGTCTTATGAAGTTTTACACAAACTACTTTGGGATCTTCAAATTTCTTTACGGCTTCTTTGTAAGAGTCCTCATTAAATCCATTTACCAAATAGTCATCAAGCGTAAGGATAATCAATTCATTATCCAAGTGTGTCAAATAGGTGGCGATAAATTGCGACCAACCCTCTGTGTCACTAATCCAATTAAGCCAATGAAATTCAAAGGGTAGGTACTTTTCTACTAAATACCTTGAAGCTGGAATTATTGATTGTGAGCCGGGATACCCGACTAAGATACATTTCATTTTATCCATTTTACCCATATAGAACCTCTTATTTCGTCAGGCTGACCCAAAACTTCTAAGACCGCTCGCCTTGTTCCTTCCCAGTCCCAATCGTGTCCACAGATGAGTTTCTTAGTATGCGATTTCCACGCCTTAATATCTTTTAAGACCGACTCGTACTCGTGGTCAGCGTCTATAAAAACCATATCAACTGGCAATGCAAATTCATCGCTCTTCCCCTCCATGATAGTTAAGTTATTAAAATGACCGACATTCCTATCGAGGTCTTGTCGGTCAGTCATGCTAAAGTCATCTATAGCCAGAACCTGACCATTACAACCGGAGCAAAGAGCAAAAGTGCTTCTACCCTTGTAACTACCGAGTTCAGCAATCTTGTCCATCTTCTGCGCCAATTCATATAAAAACAAGAGCTCTAACAACGACATCCACCCCTCTATTTTATCGTTTTCAGTTAGTGAATACATAATAATCGTCTTTAAATTCCTTAGGCAAATATCCCGCTTTTATGAAAGCCCGCATTGACCCGACGTTACCCTCTACAATCTTGGCTCGGTAACCTTTTTTGCTAATCCGCTTAATAACTTCCGTTGCAATTCCAAATCCCCAAACAGCCCTATCAATCCAAATGCTTATCTCTCTGTTTTGAACCCGAACAGCCCCCACCGCAATTCCCTCCCAATCAAGAACTTTAAAATACCTAATATTCTTCGGAAGCCAAGCCATGTGATTTTTTTTAGATATCTTCCCGTGGCTCGTAATAGCAAACTTCCTTGTTTCAGGATAGTTCTTCCATTCCAGCATTTTGCCCGCATCCTGCATTGTCATTGGTCTTAGTTTCATTTGTTATAAACATCAAACTTTGAAAGGTCGGGGTACCCTTGTTCCTCGACTTTTAAGTCTGGCAGTTCTTTATTCCTAATTACTTCAAACAGTTGAATGCCCCTAGCGGCATCGCTTGGAGTCATGTACATGTTCCACCCTAATTGAGTGAAATTATCCTCAAGCAGGGGAATGGGCTCTCTGCCATCGAATCGTGCCTTCTTGAGCCATTTAGAGGCCTCTACGTCGTCCGTGAGTATCATCCCACCCCTACCGATAGGTAGATGTTTCTTGATGTGAAAAGATAGGCACTGTAATCCGCCGTGATACATTCCTTTTCTAAAGCGAAGTGCCGAGTCCCAGATGTTTAGCGGTGCTAATTCATACTCACCTTGCCAATTCTCATCACTCCATTTTACCTTTCCCCCAGCATGGATAATTGAGCAGGGAACGGATGGATAAGTATTTTTGGGAATCGTTATTTCTCCCACAGCTTCTCCTATAGACAATGAATACATCAAACTCAAGAATATCGCCGCCGTTCCTGATTCTACAGCCACGCCATACTTAGCACCAGCCCATTTAGCGATTCTTTCCTCAAACTCCGAGACGACAAGATATGGATTACGTTCTTTTGGATATTTCATTTAGGGTTTTGTCGATGCACCTGTAATAATAAAGTGTTATGTTCATCCCGATATTTCGTCTACCGTAAAATACAATTTTCATCTAGATATGCCTTATTGCTTATTCCCGTTTGGTACTTGGCCAAACTTATTCCCCTAGTTTTGAATTTGTAGTCGTTATACTCGCTGTTGTCTAAGTAATGTTCACTTCTAGCGTCTTCCATGTGATCTACAAACAACACTGGATTCCACAGATAGCCGTTGGGTCCCGTCTGTTCTTGATACTCACTTAATCCCATTACGCCTTCGCCATCATAACCCTTGAAGTCTATCCTCCTAATAATAAACTGCCCCCCGATGTGTTTCTTGTACCAGACTCCTCTAGTGATAATCGGTTCTCTGCTCATCAGATCCTCGGGCCTGAAATGGAATCCCCCCAAAAACCCGTAATGACCCTCCTTGTGTTTTGCTATCAATCTGCTCGCCCAGTCTTCGGGAATAATCATGTCTGAATCTACTTTGCCGATAAACTCGGCACCAGACCTACGAATGAATCTTGTAGTTATGCTCGCCAAACTTTCATTGTCCCAGTTGTAATAAACCCTAATTCGTGGGTCATTTATGTTCTTAAGATACTCTTTGGTGATCTGCCTTGAATCGTTATCCCAGATTGTTAAATGCCACTGCTTAAAACTTTGATTTAAAACACTCGGAAGGGACTTCTTCAGATAATCTAATCTATCATGGGTTATCATTAAAATGTCTAAAGCGGCCATTTCTTACTTCTCTTAAAATGAAATGTCATAATTTCTTCTCCGTCCTGATAAAGCTTGCCCTCGATAAGTTTCAAGTTCGGATTTTCGGTGTAGGGATTCCCTTGCCAAAAAGTATATTTATACCTGAGTCCCGAAGCTTCCAATGCTCTTGAATAAGGTCCTTCTACCCAACCAGTCGGTTCAGGGATACACATATACTTCTTCCAGTCGGCTTTGAAGAACAGATTATTAACTTCGGGTATGTTTCGGTAAAGTGTCCACGGGCCATTAACGTATTCGTGATGATTTGAGTGGACATCTAATCCACTTAAGAACTCGTCCGTAACCCACTTATCGACATCCCCATAAACGCAATCGAGGTCGGTATGTCCCCAGAAATCATACCCTTCAATCTCGTCATCATAGAGCAATCCGAGCGAGGCTCTGAAGTCCCAGACCTTTCCTCCGCCCGGTAAACCAAGATATTCTATCCCCAGCTTATCTTTGACTCGTTTCTTGAATCCTTCCAAGTCCGTGTCCAGCAACCAATCGTAGCCCTTCGGTCTTAGCTGTTCCTCAAAGTGCTTCTTATACTCCTCAAACCAATAAGGAAAGTCACCGAAGTATGGCATTAGAAATATCTTCTTTATCATATTAGAAACTCACTCTTATTTATCACGGCCAAGAAATGAGGTCGAGTTGAGGGTAATAATATCTGGCTCTTATAACAATCTAAAGCTTTTATTTTGAGGATTTTTTCTTCTTCTGTAGGGATAATCTCTCTATCCCCTTTAGTCCAGAGTTCCGTTTTTGTGTAAGTCGTATAACGCTCGATAGAGAGGAAGACGTGCCTTGCAACCTCTCCGATAAGGTCGTGTTGGGGATTTCCACCTTGGACATAGGGTGCGTAGACCTTCTCCCAGTTTCCGACAAAAGGTTTGAGTCTGTCGATAAGGATTTCCCTTGTGAGTTCTGCGTCTTTAATCCCAAGGAACGCAACCGGGCAACCGAGGATTGCCATTGCGTTAATCGTTTCTTGTCTTCTCTCTTCCGCAGAGCAACCAATATCGCCACGATTAGGCTGGATATAACTATCAGTGATAACCAAAACGAGGGGCTTTTCACGAATAAGAGTATAAGCAGCAAAGAGAGATTCATCGTCATTGTGGGGAGAAAGTAGTATCCGCATATCTGTTTAAGTATATCACAAACTATTATAAATATCCATTGTTAAACCTTGGTAAGTTCAGTTTGTACTTGTCGTTAATCACTCTGGCGCATTCAAGATTATTCCTTTGAGCCGAAATACCTTCCCTATTGGCCGTAGTAAATGTTAATTCATTACAATAAACCCCGCGCTTTTTGTGGTTGATTAACAAGTTGAGCCATAAGTCCCAGTCCTGATAGCCCTTAATGGACTCGTCAAATCCCCCACAAAGCCTGAAATCGTCAGCTCTTAAAAGGCTCATGGTTGAGATATAGTTTGCGGTACAGAGCAAAACCGGGTCGAACATCTGATGTCCCCAGATTTTGTCTCCGACATTAAAGCGTCCATAAGAATAAGAGGCCCTAGGAAAATGTTTCAAGGTCTCAAGCATTGCCTCTATTCCGTTAGATGTCCACTCAATGTCGTTATCTGAAAAGAGCACAAACTCGGTATCACACTGTTTAAATCCTTCGTTCCTAGCCCAGTTTGCGCCTTTATCTTGGTCTGGTACTACTATGACATTAAAGTCCTTGTACGAAGCATTTTCAAGCGATTTAAGCGTGATTTCAGCGTCTTCGTACTCTCTTCGGGGGATGATTATGGTTATTTCCATAAAATTCCTAATCCGTGGCATTCGGGATAGTTGTAAGCTTTTGCGTTATGTCTCTCGGCCAAATCTTCAACCGCTTTTTTAACCATTGGGAATGATTCAGTATCGTGAAAGATTACGAGGCTTGAGTGTCTCATGGCCCAATCCCCACAATCAAATGTATCTTGGTAAGTGTGAACTATGTCTATGTGGATTAAATCGTAAAATTTATCGTCCTCGTAGTCCTGATACCTCCGGCAGACCAGTTCTACATTCTTAGGTACTACTTCTTTAACGGCCTCGTAAAGCCCGTCAACATTCTTATCGTAAGTATTATTGTCTCCTTTAAAAGTATCTACCCCGACAACTTCTTTAAAATAGTTTGATAGAGCCACGATTGAATATCCGAACTCTACTCCGAACTCCAAGGCTCTGTCTTGTTTGATTCCAAAGGTTACGATTATATCTTTAATAATCCTCTCTAACCCTCGCCAAGCCGATGGGACATCTATCAAGTTTTCTGGTTTCTCGAACCTACTTGGGGTATAAGGATTCATAAGCCTCTGTCCATTTGTGAACATTGTCTTTTATCTGATACTTAGAGAGTACATATTCACGGGCTTTCTTGCCCTGTTCTGTGCATAATTCTTTTGATTCTATTAAGGGTAAAATCTCATCAAGCCACTTAGTATTGTCTACCACAATTCTCATGTGTTTAGCGTCTTCTGTGTCGGCTTGATAAGGAGACAGGCCATCTTCGAACCCTTGAGCGACAACTGGAATCTCAAGCATTGAAGCCTCTAGGAACTTCAGATTAGACTTGCAACGATTGAAGTAATCATCTGAACGAGGAATTAAGAGTATGTCTAGCTTTAGGCCATCTAGTGTTGAGATATAATCCTGCACCGCTACGAATGGTTGCCACTCTACATTATATGATTTCCAAAACTCCAGTTCAGGTATGTAATAATTGTGGACATCATGAGATTCGGCCGTATCGGCCGGGAGTGCGAAGAGAACCAACTGAACATTCGGCATCTTTTGTAGAGCGTCTAAAACCGGCACGAACTCTTTTATGTCTGTGTGCAGTCCGACTGAACCCACAAAACCAATCCGAATCTTCTCTCCTTCGTTTCGTTGTATCTCATCTTCCTCTGGCCAGTCATCGGGATCTACGCAGTTCGGAAGAACTACCACGTTAGGATTAAGTTTAAGATACTCTTGTTTCAAGAACTCGGTTGAGCAAGTGACTAAGTCGGCTTGTTTAACAAAGATATCTATGGCTTTTTCTACTTGCCCGAACTTATCCGCCAACTTGCCGAGTTTGGTTGTGTCGAATCCCTTATAAGTATCGTCATTGTCCATTACTATCTTCTTGCCCTGCTTCCTTAGCTCTTCGGCTATCTTAAGAGACCTCTCATCGTTTGGTCGGTGAAAAACTACGACATCAGCATCTAGGACGGCTCTGGCACGAGTCTCAGGACCTATCTTGCTCGTCTGCATAGAAGTCTTATCCCCATCAGCCCCAAGCTCTCTCATGGGAACTAAAGCTCGGACATAATGACATCCGCCCATAAGTGTATTTGTGAAGAATATCTTCATAACAATTTCTCCAATACTTTGTTTATTTTGTCTTCAACTAATTTGTTTATCTTGTCCTCTATGAGTTTCTCAATCTTGTCGCTTAAAGCCGACTCCTTATTTTCTTTTACCGCATCCAGCACTTGGGGTGGCGGGACATATTCAGGTTCTTTCGGTTTAATAACCTTTTTAGTCTTAGGGTCTATAACTTCCCCATTTAAGTTAATGCGTTCAGTTCTCTTCTGTATATTTTGAGCTATTACCACTGCCATGTTGTTGAGAGTTGAATCACCTGCAAACCTGGGGGTGATAAGTTTGCGTACCCCCCCAAGACGATTAAACAACTCGTTTAATGTTTAGGTGCTGGACTTCATGTATACGCCACAAGCATCAATGTTCTCGATTACACCGTAGAGAATATCTGCGGTTGTAATTGTTGAAAGATAATCAGGGCTGTAGTTAGTCTGAACTCGGACACCATACTTTCCTGCGTGTACTGTGCTTCCTGAGCCACCACCACCCAAAGGTGATGTTGCCCAATGAATAGCATCTTTGTGGGCCAAAGCATTCGCTCGTCCGGTCGTTCCAGAAATGTATTGGATGTTACTCGTTACATAAACAGGAATACCATAGAGGTAAGCCGCTGGTCTCTTGGCGGTCGGGTCGTTAACTGGAGAGTTCACCGCCAAAGAAAACTTATCTAAGGCCTGAATCTGCTTCCAGAAAACTGCCGGTGCCACGAAGAACGCTACATCTGAGGTGGTATCAACATTAGCTGCTTCCAAGGCTGAGATAGCATTTCTGATATCTGAGTCTAAGAGTAAAGCTACTGATGTACCAACAGTCGTATCAAAGTTGTCGAAAAGTCCTGCGATTGCAACTTCCAAACATTTGGCGGCTGCGAATCCTGCTCCTTGAGCATACTTCTCTTGGACATAATACGAGTGCTTCATCTGGGCTGCTTCTCTGTCTTCGATTGCGAAAGAAACTTCATACCACTGATTGACAGTCAAAGTAACTTTGGTGTCAGTCGGGGCAGAAAGGGTGACTGCTGTCGCATCTGATTTCGCAGTTGCTGACATTTCAGTCATGTTTGGGGTATAAAGAATATCTCCGCCTTCTGCTAATTCTGAACTTCGGTCAGTGAAGAACGAAGCCATTACCAGCTTACTTCGGAAGAAATCATTTATCCTATCACCCCATGTCTCCACGTTGTTACCCTTTCGGGGCTAAGTCATTTCTGCTTAGCTCTGCACCTTTATTTATTCGTGCAGGTCGGACTGTCGCTTCACCTTTCGGTGTCTTTTCACTCAGTCTCTGCAAGTCCTTTTTTATTGAGAAGCCTTATCTGTTCATATAACTCTGTGCGTTTAGCATCTGACTTATTATGAGAACCTGACGGAAGTTTAGCGAACTCCATCAGAATCTTGGACTGTCTCTTTTTAACTATTAAATATGGATATAATTTCTCTATTATCGGCGTTACTCTTTTCATCCCCCTAAATTCTAGTGAGGAACTATCAGAGGTGTTAACTCTCATAGTTTTACGAAGCTCTAAGTTTCCGTGCCCTATAAATTCCTTAATGGCTTTAAGCACATTATCGTTTCTAGTTATCTGAGATATTTTTAGGCAAGGTGTGTAGTAATAACCAATACTACAAATCTTAGAAGACTTTTTTATAATGCCGAGATAGCCTTCGCCATCTATGAAACCAGCTATGTATTGTTTTGATATGTTCATACATAACCAGTGTACCATCCATTTAATAATTTTGCAAGGTTCTTGAGGGTTGCCTAGTTAGTTGCCTCTTAGGTTTTCCCCGTTAATCAGAAAAGATTTTACATTCCCTAGACGTTAAGGAATAAATGATGCCAGCGTTGTCGCTGTGTGGGTCGATGTCGGGAATGCCATCTTATCTTATTGCCCTAGCTTCTCTTTCCACATCTCCATGTGTTCCTCACGAGTCACAGGTTTCTTTTCAGAACCATGACCACCAGAACCCCTAGATGCTCCTAGTTGAGCTTTGGCTTTTCTATCTGCTTCAGCTTTAGAATCGAGATGTAGTTTAAACATCGGATCCTGTTCGGCTTGTAAGATTGAAATGCCCTTACCTTTGGATATTACGTTGAGAACTTTTATGTCCTCATCGCTATATCCTTTGGAAGTCCGCAATATGCCCTCCTCGTACTCATCTTTGGTGATGAAGTTCGTAGAAGGTTGGACTTCTTTAACTTCGGGTTGTACTACGGGTTGGGCTTTTTTCACCCACTTACCGTCTTTTAGAACAAACCCTTCGGCAGTTTTAGCTCGGACAAATAGTTTCCTATTTAGTTCCTTGAGCTTTGCAACCGCCTCTGCATCCTCGGTTGAAGTATCAACTACTTCTTCCTCGTTAGACAATTCAGTGTCTTCTGTCTCATTTGTAGAGTCGAGATTCTCATTTTGGAGTTCTTCCTCCATATTGTTTTACACAGACAAGTCTCTGTGCCGGACATTAGTTATTTGATGAGTAAGCCTCATCATTTGCTCCCCATAAAGAGAGCATAGATATTGCCTACTTGCCTTTCATTTTCTTCATCATCGTCTTTCCGTTCTTCATCATGTGTTTACCTTGCTGGATTTTCTTTTTGTTTTTTTTCTTTTTTGCCATATTGTTGTTCTAATTTGTTGAATGCTTTTTCAATTATATCATTAGCCTGTTTAATGTGTCTAGTTTCCTGCCCGTTGAAAGTGAGTTCGACCGCCTCATCTTTAAGACAAAGGATCAGAAATGATTTAACGGCTTCCCTGACACCTTCGTCTAAATAGAATTGTTGTAACGGGTTAGACATTTGCTTGTGGGGCTACGTCTCGCGGATTAGGCAAACTTGAATTGCTCTCTCCTTGCGGCGCCATTCCGGGTGTTTGTTGGCCTTGTTGCGGTTGCATCATCTGGGCAGGTTTAGACATAAGCTGGGCAGGACTAATTCCTAATCCTGATACTTCTACGATTCTGGCAAAGACCTCTCTCAATATAGGATCTTGAAGAACCATAGGATTCTGGGCTACAACCGTCAGAATACTTGATAACGATTCAAGTGTAGCGGTCTTGTTCATCTGTTCACCGGTAATGTCTATATCAATCGCATACTTGCCGTCTAAATATCCTTCGGGGATATCTAAGAATCTTCGGGCTTTGGTCTTGGTCATCTTCTCACGAGCATTTTCAATTTCAGCTTGAACCTGTAGTGTGTCTATCCCTCGACCATCTTTATTGGCTTTATCTAATTCTTTTAGTACCAAGTAATTTACATACGACTCGTCAATGAAGTTTAATTCTTCTAAGCTAAACTCTCCATCTAAAACGTGTTTCTTTTTGAGTCTCTTTGAGAGGAACGGTATAACCCAGTCATAAAAAATCTCTTTAATGAATATGCCCATCTCTTCTCGTCGGTAATCGAATGATGAAGCTGATTGTTGTGTTACCAGCGCCGCAAGTCTATATGCCTGACCGGATGGGGGAGTTTCACCCCTTAGAGAATCGGTAATAGCCGTGCTTCGATCATACTGCTTCTGCCAGCGTTCTACCAACGATTGAAAAACAGGAATAGTTCTGGGTGTTAAATCAACTTGAGTGATAGGTTTGTTGTCTTCGGTCTCCAAGATAGTTCCGGTAACTACTTCGTTTAAAGCGTTTCTACCGTTGTATTTCTTTGAGGACGTTTGCAACAGAAGCTTGCCCGATAAAGCCATGATGTCTCTCTCGGCCATAACTGAGTCATTTGTCCAAACTTGGGCCTCCAGTCCTTCCTCAACTACTCCACGACCCAATGCCCTACCAGATACTGATTTCCATAACAGATACTTATATGGGCTTTCGCTTTCATAGTCGGCAAACAGTTCAACCCATTTCTTGCCAGCGTAAGCCACAATGCGAACCTGTCGGGTGTGTTTAGAATCAGAGTCGGTATAATCACCCTTCATGTAGGAATCAGAGAACATCCCATGTATCTCACAGATTTTAATCTTCTTTTCGCTCTTCCCGAGAAGTTTAATTGCTTCTTTGGTATTATCCCAAACATCGGCTTTGTCTTGTAGTTGACCTACGGTAAGATAATGAGTTTCTACTATTGGATTGTTTAAAATATCACAAGCGTCGGTAAAAGCGTTCTTCCACTGGATTACTTCGGTCTTGAGTTCACCATCTTCCATCACCTTCTTAACGAGTAATCCGCCGTATCTGGCTCTGGTCTCGCCCATTTCGTTTAGCGTCTTGGCGAAGTTGGTCTCTTTCATCCAAAGCTCTATCTCCTTATTAAGCAGAAATGATTTAACAAATCCTTTCATGCCTGTATCTTTTGACCGAGCGTGGATGTCTTTAGTATCAAGGTCCGTCGCTACAACGGCTATGTCTACGTTGGCGTTGATTATATTATGAAATGGCTTATCTCTTCCGAGTTCGTCCTTGTCTCCGTTTAAATACTTCGAGCTACCATAAAACTCTATTGTTTTAATTAACTGTCCCTGATTAAAAGAAAGCCCATCGACTATGTCGATTGAACCCTTCTTGTACTGGTCTTCTAATCCGACTAGTTCCGTGTAAATGTCTTTCACCTGTGTTGCCGATACCGCTATCGGGCATTGTTGATAGAAATAACTCGTCTGGCCCTGTCCCGTTCTCTGGCTTCACGAATCCTCTCTTCCATGCTTATTACCGGACCCAAGGAAGTAACGGCATATCTGGTTGCGTCCATTGCATGATTAAATGTTTCTTCTGCTTCATTAGTAATCTTACCATTTTTGTCCGTTGTAAACAAGTAGTTGCGATATTCTTTAATAATGTTTGACGACCTCTTGGTAACTGAAATCCTTTGTTGCTGAACCTTATTGATTCCGTTATAGATTGAATCCTTACCCTTGACTGCGGGAATTATATTTATTCCATGTTCCCGTATTTCGTCTATGCTCTTGGGTTCGGCTGAATCTGCTATGACAATCGCTTCTGGTTGATTCTTTAAAATATCGGCTATCTGGTTATTCTTGAGCCCTCGTTGATAAGTTATCTCGTCTAAGATATACCCGCCGTTATAATAATAAATTGCTACGATTGCTGTCGGATCGTTCGTATATCCAAAGTCTAATCCGTATCTTTCCAATCTAGCTTCATGGGGTATTTCTTCAACTATCGCCCAGTCCTTGTAAATCTTGCGCTCTTGGCTACTTGGTTCTCCTAACCATTTATGTTTATACAGTGCCGGGCGATTTAATTTGTCGTCCTCTATTTCGTCTAAAATAACTTTCGGCAAGAAACCATACTTGATTGCTATATCGTAATTCGTGTTGATTATTAAAGTGTTCGGTCTACCCTCCACTACCAATCGGGTGTGAATCGGATCATCCTCTGAAAACCGATTGTAAGTGTATATAATCTGTGAACTGGGTTTTCTAACAGTCGGAGTCAGAACTTCTAAGCTATCCTTTGAAATGGTTTGAGCTTCTTCTACCCAAGCGATATCTATACCCTCAATAGATTTGATACTCTGCTCGTTATTCCACAGTCCCTTAAATATAAAATCCGAACCATTGATTGTGTTTACTATGGATTTATCGGTTACGTTGAAGTCTTTGAGGTCGTATTGCTTGATTAAATCCGAAAGCAACTGATGAGAACTCTCTGATATAGAGTTCTGAAACTCTCTAAAACAACCAACACGCGTCTTTTTCTGTCTGGCTCTTATCAAAAGAACTCTGGCTACGGTATGGGACTTTAAACTGTATCTGCCTCCGTAGACTGCGGCTTCTCTCCAATCGGGATCAAAGAGTCTTTTATACTCACTCGGAATCTCTATTATCGTTTGATTTGTCATCAAGGAATTTAACTAATACTGGTTGAAGTTTTTCGCCACCAGAGGTTACGTCGGTCTTTTGTTCGGCCTTTCCTTCTCCCATCTCCCATATAATCTTCTTATCTAAACCCTTCATGTATTCTAGCTTTTCTTTGTCACTCATATCCCGCAACATTTCCTGTGCGTAAGTCTTTAAAGATTTTGAGCCCTTTGGTCGTCCACCGGGGTTACCTGATTTACCCGGTTGAAATAACCACGGCCTGTTGTTTGTCTGTTCTTGAGTTTCTTCCATACCCCTTATTATATCATAGTTCGCCTTCTTCGTGTATTTTGTAAAGCCTGTACGAATGTCGCTGATTAAACTTGTCTAAATTTACGGTCTTGCAATGTGGGCAAACATCTAAATGCTCGTTATACCTTTTGCAACAATTGGAGCATTCTTGTTGGATTCCATATTTAGATATTCGAGCCATATTAAGTGTGCCATCTATTGTGGCTTGAGACTTCTTGGGGGTTGTTCTACGTTCCCATTTAATAGTCATTATAATATACGGAGATTGCCATTATTTCTTCTCTCTTGTCGGCTTTTCTCAAATGCCTGTGCGATTCTACCCAAGCGAGCCATTTCTTGCCTCGTAATTGGACTATCTTTGCGATGATTACGGGATCTTGCGATAAATGTATCTTGGTGTGGCAGGATCGACAAATAAAGATTAAATTCTTTTCCTCGTAACGCAAGTAATTGCTTGATGCCTTTGTTATAAAATGGTGAGCGACTTGATATGGTTTTCCGCATATTTCGCATTTTGTTTTTATTCGTCTAAAATGGTCTTGTAAGCTTCTATCAGCTTTCTTTTTTAACGTGCCGATGGCGACCCTTGCGGGCATTACTGTATGCCTTACGGCCCCCGGGGTGTTGTTTGTTCCACTTGTCCCGTTTTTTCTTTTCTGCATTGTGATTTGCTTTTCCGCTCATTGTATATATTTTATCATACTTTACAGAGATTTGGTATTGACACTTATCCACAGATTTGCTATACTTGGGTTAATCATGATAAGGAAGGCCTTATAAACCCTCCGTTGAACAAAATAGCTTTTTGTACCGGCCTTAATGGCTGATTTTTTATCTCTCTATTCATTTCTTTTTAAGTTTATCTAGGGTGATGGTAATGGGGATAACTAGCATTCTTTCATTTCCAGCTCTCCATTTATTTACCCATCTTAATAAAGAGTTCTTGGGACCAACAACTAAACATTTTTGGGGTTCTATACCATCTTCTCTTTCCCAATCATAAATTCTTAATTGATTTTCTTCAATTTTTTTACCACTTCTTGTTACACACCACGCCTTAATTTTCTTAGTTGATTTAGACATCTCTTTATCGCCGTTAGGCGGAGTTAGTTATACCAATTCGGGTTTCAATTTCTTCTCTAGTGTGTGAATCAATGTTCATTTTTGAACCATTCATTTGATACCAATTTCTTGAGGTCATTAGAGATCCGATACCAAGTTCTCTTATCTGATATGGGTTCAAGCATAATTCTAAGGCTTCTAATACCGCCCTCGTCCTTTGAGAGGAGATTAAGAGCCGTAAGGTAGATAACCTCTTTGGGCTTGATCTTGGGATACTTTCGGATTAAATCTTTTAAAACTTTAATAGGCATAGTAACAGCTTAATGATTATTTTTTGACCTATTTATCAACTGCCGGATTAGTTCTGATAAAGAGATTTTGTCTTTGGGCATCCACAAGGGACGCTTTTTATAGAAGTCCCTCATAAGAATTAGCCACTCATAATCCTCTTTTTCTAGGCGGAACGAGTAAATGTTTTTCATAGTTCTTTTGAGAAAATTATGGAATCAAATCCGAACGATTTTGCTTTCGCAATTTCACATTTGGTTTGTCTGGTCTCAATAAAGTATTCACGTCCAGTGGTTGAGCAATGGCAGTTTAAGTATCTCAACGACTCATCAAATTGCCTTACTTTAAACTCCACCACTTTCATCGGATAACCATAGCCATCGTCTTTTACTTCGTCTAATACTTTGTAATCCTTTAGTTCTTTCATGCGGGACTTGTCCATAATCTCGTAAGCCACTCGGCGTTGCTCGGTATTTTCAATAGAGAGGATTTTTTCCACGGGCATTTTACCGGATACGACTTCTTGCCAGAGTTTCTTTTCAAAATTAACACCATGGATATAATATATTTCTTCTCCACCTTTCCAGTAAATAGCCGATTTCTCAACAGAATGATACCTCTGTCTGTCATCACAAGTTATTATCGGACAGGGGACTAGGTGTAATGTATCATCCCAATCACAAAAATATCCAACACCCAATTCCTTAGCCCCAATCAAAAGTTCTGAATACTTTAAATAGTTATAGTCATCTTTTGTGGGTTTATTGCCTTCAGGATTTTGAATATACTCAAAAACCAATACCGACCAATCAAAATCAATATCGGAGGCACTGAAGGCACTGGAGGCCCTGTATGCACTGGAGGCACTGGAGGCACTGAAGGCACTGGAGGCCCTGTATGCACTGTAGGCACTGGAGGCCCTGGAGGCCCTGGAGGCACTGAAGGCACTGGAGGCACAAATTTCGTCAACATCATTATGCCAAACAACTTTTGATGGTCTTTTCAAATCAAACAAGTCGTAAGTTTTGAGTATCAGCTCTTGGGACTTTTCTTTGTTTAACTTAAAATCTTGTCTTTCCGCAATTCGGCAAAGTTTATCTATCAATGCTTGGGTTTTTTTAGAATATGATAGCTTGATCATGGTTAATCAATTACTTGTTTAAACCCCTCAATCGTGTCCTCTGATTGTCTACGAACCTCATAATTCCCGTCCTCCAATTTAAATCCAGTTTTCGGGCCATGTTCGGTATGAAAGATTTTAGTATCTTTTGCTTTTAAATATCCGATAATGAAGTTCCCGTCCTGCTTGGCGTAAAACTTGCCTCCCTTGAAAACGTGAGGATTGCCACTACTTCCATTCTGTAAAATAGTATTAGTCTTGGTTTCGGTTAATCCTGTCGGCAACTTAGCTACTTGCAAGTAACAAAGATCTCCTTGGCGAATGACGTATGGTTTCATATTTGTTTGGTTAATTTATTATTCTAATTGTATCACATCTGTAATACGGGTCAATACTCTAAAAGTGGATATCTTATTTCATCTCTTTTTTAATCTTGGCCAGTAGGGTTCTTAAACTAGCGTGGGAGGCGTTTTTGGACTTACACCATTTAAGAGCATCGGTAAGCTTGTTTCGGATGACCCAGAACTGATACCCCTCGGCGAGCATGGCACTCTGGAAGTCAAAGCATTCTTTGTAAATTAAACTTGGCGCGTTCTTTCCATAAATACTGAAGACGATTTCGCCGACTTCTGTCCTGTGATTAACCAGTTTCTCATATCTTTCGGGGACTCTGGCTCTGGGGAGTATCTCTTCTTCTTCGTTGAGAAGGGCGGTTTGTATTTCGTCAAAGGAGTTCATTAGAATAATACATCTTGTTTTAATCTATTTTCAGCGATTTTTATATATTCGGGATTTAGTTCTATACCGAGATAGTTTCGGCCAAGATGTTTAGCCACCACACAAGTAGTTCCCGAACCATTGAAGGGGTCCATCACAATCCCTTTTTCCGGGCAACCACTTTTTATTAAAGGAATTATTAGTTGTTTGGGATAAGTAGCATAGTGATCTGAAACAATATCATCTTCTGCGCAATTAATGTTCACAAAAAAGAAGTCAGAAGGAATACCGCCAAGTGGATTTAACTTTACCATTCTTGCGGGCATTCCATAATATCTCTGACTTCCTTTATATTTAACACCCATGCTACTTGGGTTTAATCCCATAGCGTTTCTGCCTTGTTCATATTCTGCTCGTTTCAAAGATACTTCTTTGTATTTGGTTCTGATAGCATCTAAATTAAAGTAGTAGTTTTTATTTTTGGTAAAGAAAAAGATATATTCGTGAGCTTTTTTCCACCTATCTTGGACACTTTCGGGCATAGCATTTGGTTTAACCCAAACAAGTGTATTTCTTAATATCCAGCCATTATCTATCATCGCAATCGCAAAACGATGAGGAATAAGCATTAAAGATTTTTCCGGAATATCTTTCTGTTTCTGTTTCCTAAAAGTCATTTCATTTAACTTTTTTGGAACTATTTGGTTGGTATTACCTACTTTTGTATTAGAATAACTATCTCCCAAGTTCACAAAACAAGTCCCCTCTTTTTTAAGAACACGCTTTGCCTCTGTAAAAACATCAATCAGTTTTTTAATAAATTCTTGGTAGGTTGCTTCTAATCCTATTTGGCCTTCCATGCCATAGTCCCGAAGATTAAAATATGGAGGTGAAGTAATTATTGTATCAACACTCTCACTATCTAAAGTTTTAAGAACTTCTAAACTATCTCCTTGAATTATCTGATTTTCTTTCATTCCTTTTTTATATTTAGTTGTAATTAGCGACCTTCTGCCCCATAGAGAGGAAGTTGATCGGGTAGCGTATAACAAGACATTAGATAACTTTACGCAATGCACCCCATTAGATACTAGCGAAGTTATCCTGTTTAATGATGTACAAATGGGGCACTGGGTCGCAGTTCGCAGGGCGTTGCCCAGCTTTTTATTTGGACACCATTTTTCAGAAGCAGTTTGTTCCGGTGAGTTACTGACCGCACCGTAATGTCTTTTGTAAATAAGAGAAAACCCTTAGGACGACACCCCGAGAGTATTGCTACTCTGCGAACTCCGTACAAGTACGGCGTCGAGGTATCTTCCTAAGGGTTTTTGATACCCAACGTGTCGTCCGAGGAAACTTCCTCAATATATATCCATTATATACCCCTAGTTTTTAATGTCAACTCGCTATCCACAGCCCCCATTTAAGTAACTCCTATAAAAGGGGTTGGTTATTAGTAATTCTTCCGATGAGTAGGCGGTTATAATCGCTCGCAGAGGCCTCTGGCTTGCCCCAGGAACAACGAAAGAGTGCGAGGTGAGGGTAAGTATCCCCAAGACACACAGAAGGGCTATCACCCTAACCATTTTATCCCCCGATTGGTGGCTATTATATTATAATTCTGGGTTAGTGTTAGACAAAATCAGCCCAAGACCAAACCCCGTTATTTTTCCGACCACATTCTTTACATTTACTATCCCACCAATACATATCTTCGCCTTCTTCTGTTTTGCTTTTCATAACTTTTAGTTTTTCCATATCTTCAGGACATTCAATTTTCTCACCTGTTTGTTTTTCTATTGCCTTAATAGCTTCTTTTTTATTTGAATACCCATAAGCTAATTCTCCGCAAAAACTACCTTCATCAAACCCCACAATTTCTTTTTTATTTTTTTTCATTTTATTTAATGTTAATTTTCCTTATCCCATACTCCTATATTTTAATATCTGATTCTACTTCGTTACCCCAGACATCCCAACCTTCGGTCTTTTGACGAGCAAAGAGTTCTATCCGCGGGGCTATGGTAACCTCTTCTATCATTTCTCTAAAAAAATCTGGCTTCTTGCTATGGTTATTGTGAGGTCTTTTAACTAAGAACCAAGTAGTTAAGATTCTTTTTGACTTGGGCTTTTTCCCTTTACGAGCCAGTAATAGAAATTCGGTAGTTGGTGTAAATTGACCTCCCAAACCAGCCCTGGGTTTCTTGCACCATGTCAGGGTTTGTTTATATTCAAAACCCCACGATTTGATTACTCTAAAAGCATCTGGCAAATACTTCTGTGTAGTCCATAAATATAATTCACAGTTAATATCGCTAATATCCTCGATTGGGAGACTACATATATCTTCAACGCTCATGCTGGGATAAGGTAGTGGCTTATCTTTACTGTTCGGCCTATGCAAATTCGAATGCCATTTTCCATAACTCCACGGTGGGTCTGCATATATTATCTGATATTTTTTCATTTTATAATTCTTACACCATACTCCACGGCATCTCGTAAAAGCTCTAATTCTTCTTTCGTAAACTTTTGATATTTTGTTTCGTAATTCATATTGGTATTTTACCTTATTTTATGCTATTATTCAAGTGTTTATATGGGTTCTTTTTCATCAATCTTGTTATCCAGCGGTGGTGTTTTTCGCCTAAAAACTTCCTTAATCTTTTAGATGTAATTTCGCAAGAATCGCAACACCTACCGTGCAACTGATTGAGAGCCAGCCACCACTCATAGATTCTTGCGGCGTCCCAAGTGCTTAATGAGATTCTTTTCTTTTTCATTTAAGTAACTCCTATAAGAGGGGTGGCTAGCCTTCTGGGGCGATAATTATGTCTCCATTCATTACACCAACGACAGGCAATTTTATTTTTTGAGTAGCCCTTTTGTCTTTTGCCCGTCCCGTTTCTTCTCTGTGAATGTTCAAATGTCGCAGTATCCCACGGATGTGGTATTCCATCAATTTGCCTGTAAAGATATGTCATGCACCCGCACCAGCAACAAAATGGATTTTTTAAGTATCGTCTGTTGCGATGGACTGCTTGTTTCTTTGTTGGAGAGCAATCTGAAATTTCAAGTTTCTTGTAAGCGTTAATTTGGGGGAACAGGAATGTCATTTAAGTAATTTAGGTGTTAGGGCTAAAAAGTTTTATCTAATCTTACTACACAGTCATATTGGTTATCTGTAATTATTTCAGAACATAACTTTTTTATTTGATGACTTCTAATTGCAAACATTAACCAAATAATAAAAGTCAGAAAAATAAGTGCTAAAGACATTTGAATTACTATTGATATTGTTTTTGTAAAAAATTCTTTTTTCATATTATTTTATTTTATTTAAGTAATTTAGATCTTAGATTAGGACTTAACTGTCAAACGTAATCTTATACAGTTTGGCCCCCTACCATTTACCCTAGCGTAACACTTCTCTAATCGTCCTTCATTCACAAGCTCACGACAACGCCTCTCTACGACTGATTCTTTTGTGCCGGTGATGTCATGGACTGCCCGACAGACTACTCCGCCCCATGAAGCACCTTCTTTGGACAGGTAGTCTAGGACGTGTTGTTTAATCGTTTCGGTCATTCCCTTGTAATCGTCCCTTGCATTTTTAGTTTGGGAACCCAATCAAGCGGGCGAAGGATATAGTCTCTAAACTTTCCATCGGGTTGTTTCTTCTCCACGCACTCCACACACATGTCAGTTATTTCTAGCACAACTTCTTTACCGCAAGTTTTACATTTGGGAGTTTCCATATTCAACAGCTCTTATGGAGGCGTATTTTTTAGCCATCATAATAAACTCGTTAATTCTTTTTACCTTTGCTTCCTGCTTTCTCATGTCCTTGTACTCTTGAGTGGCATCAATTCTGGTCTTTATCTCGGTGGCAGTCTTATCCTCTCCGTCAAACATTTCAACCTTCATTTCGGCGACTTTATGTTGCAAGTCAATCAGCAAGTCAGTTTCAGTAGACATCAAAGCAATTAGCTTCATACCAGCGTCTAGCCATGTGGTCGGGGCTATGGGAACTTTTGACTCCACATAGTCCCGCATGGTATCTAAGATTGTGTCGGTGGTAACCATTTAGAAGGGAAGGTCTGCCTCGTTAATAGTTGGTTCAGTTTCTACTATTGGTATCTCACTATCTTGTTTAACTGTCGGAACTGTACCGCTTGGAACGATAACCATATACCCGTTGCCGTCTTCTTTCAATTCAAAACCTTCTGGCACGAGGTAAAGAATTGTTACTCTTTTACCAGCCACGAGAGCTTTTTCAACATTGACGGTCAATGCTTTATCAATCCAGCCGTTAGAATCTTCTCCGAACGCCTGTATCAAACCACCAATTGACGTTTTGTTGATACGGATATTCTTCACGTCATTAAAACCTTTAATCTTACACTGGGCGACATTCTGTTCGCCGTATTCTCCTTGACTGGGTTTCGTTTCGGTTACTAACTTTATCAACATACCATTAGTCAATTCGTTGGTCTTGACCCAGTCGCCTTTAATTCCTGAACTTTGTTTGTAGATAGCCATGTTATTTTTTTAATTGTTTATATTGTTCGGCTAGTTCTTCTTCTGACATTCCGGCAAATTGCGGGAACGAATTATACTTAATATCTGCCTGCCACTTTTCTCTTGCTTCAAACTTCGGGATTGTTCCACTCTTTACCGCTTGTTCAAACTCGTCAATGATTTTGTCTATCTCGGCTCTTGAGTCCTCTGTCTTTAGAATGTACGTCTGAATCCGATAATCGTCTGAAGCAATGTATGTTATAGCGTGATGTTCGATCTCCAGAGCCAAAGCGTACAGAGCATTTTGGGCGATATGGCCCTTCTTCGCACCTTCCTTGTCTAGCCATTTGAATGCCATATTTGTGACTGACTTACACTCTAACGGAATCACTCCGTAGTTTTTATCCCAATCCTTTGTATCTACAATCGAATCACAGTAACCAATCACGCCTCGGTATTCTAGGAACTTCTGCTTTTCAACTGGGTTTACTTGGCTCATGAACCAATCTTCAACGTCTTTGCCTCGTTTGAACTTGCGGAGAGTGTAGTCATCGAAGCTCGATTTAAGTCCAAATTGGGTCGAGAGTATTTGCCACTGTAGGGGCCAGTAAAGCTTAGAAGCCGAGAGCTTGCCAGATGGCATTCTAGTTGATTGCTCATCCTCTTGGGTCTTGGCTAGTTTCTCCCCTATAAGGCGGTCTAGGTAGTTGTCGGTTATAATTTTCATTGAATAATAGATGGATTATCGTGTCGGTGTTCGTCTTCGCCATCGTCTTTGCCGTTTTCGATCGGGGTTAATATCTGGATTACTGATGCTCGGAATGCGTCGATTAAGTCTAGGAGTTCTTCTTTGCGAGAGGGTTCAATGTTCTCTATTTCTATTTCTAACTCGGTCAACTTTAGGAGGATTTCATCCATTAGATTATTAGTGCCACAATTATCATTACGGCGATAAAGGTGACGAAGGTTATTATGTCGGTGGATTTAGTCATGATACAGGTATGCTTTTAATAGTGTCTCCAGATGAGCCGTGGGCCAATGGGGAAGATGTACATAAAGCAATGGATCAACGTACTTTCTTAATTCGGTCAGTATCTTATAACGAGTGGCGTGTTTGATTTGCGCTCCCCGTTTTCCGGCTTCCGACAGTTTCTTTTTTGTTTGGTTCATTAGTCTTCAATCACGAACCCTAATGCTCGCAAGAAATCGGGTAGTTGTGATTTTTTAAGTGGTTTAGTTCCGCCACGACCATAGAATAATGCTCGGTTTAGTTCCGCACCACGCAAGTCCGCACCACTCAAGTTCGCATCACGCAAGTTCGCATCACGCAAGTTCGCACCACGCAAGTCCGCACCACTCAAGTCCGCACCACTCAAGTTCGCATCACGCAAGTCCGCATCACGCAAGTCCGCACCACGCAAGTCCGCATCACGCAGTAGTCGTTCGGATACCGCTTCCTTAAAAGTCGTCTTGGTTGACTGAAAGATAACTGAACCTATCCAGCGATTTTTGATTGCGATACCGACTACTGTTTCTTCTTTCTTATTCTCAATCTCATTAATATATCCTTTTACTTGATCTAAATTGTCTAGCACTTCTTTTTTTGATAATGACATATTGTTTATGTTAATTGGTTGATTACGACCCGAAATGGACTGGTGGGGAAGCGTAGTTATCAGCCACGCCCGCTTAATGCGTTTACCCCATCTAACCTTGAGTTGATACATCTCGGTTAGGTCTGTTAGTGAGGAGTGTTTTAGTCAAATCTTGCAAGACTCAACCTGTATACATAACTCCCCCATCAATCCACTTCGCTTATATGGTAGAGGTGCCGACTCATCGTGTAAGCCATTTCTGGACAATGCTCGTGTGACCCAGCGACTACCTTATATACCAAAGATACTCCAAGCCGTTAGATTGGTCAAGCCCACTTATCCACTTTTAAGAAATGCAACATAATGCTATAATTACCACATGAAATCATACAAAAACACCCAAAGATGGATTATGTCAGAAATGTTTTTGAATGGATTAACACTACGAGAGATAGGTAAGAAACTTGATTTTAGCCACGAGAGAGTTCGGCAGATAATTCAAGGTGGAGAGAGCTATATTAAATTTAGAAAAGATTACTGTGAAAGATGTGGCTTAGCAAAAAGGGCTCAAGCTCATCACATAGACCATGACCGTAAAAACAATAAGGAGGAAAACATCACGACCCTCTGTTACAAGTGCCACACAATAGAACATCGAGATAGGGGAGAACCTAATCATGTACCCTTTGAAACAAAACTTAGAAGAACTAGAAAAAATACATGGGAAGCGAAGTATAAAGGTGCTTACCCTTA
>ERZ1292632.633-Hain-H43-01um-R2-633-length-39060-cov-10_pt1 | contig 39060 bp, 35 predicted proteins | sample MGYA00564407_ERZ1292632 | MGnify/ENA primary metagenome ERZ1292632 (study PRJEB36523, sample SAMEA6512637) | groundwater metagenome | collected 2019-01-08 | study: AquaDiva: Metagenomics assemblies of 32 groundwater samples | reverse complement strand
AAAATTAAAATGCCCGATTGCCACTTTCGCTTTTTCCGCTTTTTTAATAATGCTTAATAAATCCATAGCTTTATCTTAAAACCTAACAACGCCTTTATCAAAATTTTCTATTAAAATACGCTCCATTTTTTCTTCGCCGCCGACATATTCCTCAAAAATTTTCGTCCACATGCTTTCTCGCTGATGATAATTGAACGATTCGTTCTTGCCCTCCATAAAAGAAACTAAAGACATTGCGTTGTCTTCCAAATCAAAACTCACTATTTCTTCGTTGCTATCGGCAAAAACGCAACCTACCCAATCCAAATTATGCCAGAGTTTTAAATCGAGATTGGCTTCGGGCGCTTGAAAACTTGTTAAATCCCGTTCGCCTCTCGCCCAATGCATTGATTCCGGATTTACGCGCGGTAAGAAAAGACGGGCGTCAGATGGGTTTATTTTCGCCAAATAGCGTTGGACGATTAACCATTCGCCGGCTTCTGTTTTATAAATATCCGGCACATCGCCCCGCAAAAACATTTTTAATTTTTCGGCAAAGTCCGGTTTTGCCGAATAATGCCCAAATAATTTGGAATAAAATTCGATTTCGTGGAAATAATGCAAAAGCAAAGCAAAGTCCCTAAGAAACTTGCCAGGAATGTTTTCGCTAATCGGGTTAAGGAAAATAACGCCAAATTCCTTTAGATGGCTCACGTTATGGTGTTTCTTTGCCACAAATTTTTCCGAAACATTTTTCCATTCCGGCCCTAACACTTTTATTTCTATTTCTCGTTCTTCAAAATCATTTGCTCCAAAATTACTATAAGCCGTCTCAAATGTTTTATGCATCCATTCTTCGGATTCGGTAAAACGCAAAGCGCTAAAAAGTTCGGTGACATCATGCGTTTTCAAAGCTTCTGCCAAAGTTTTGACTTTCAAATATTTAAATAATTCGGCGGGTTTGCTTTTTTCTAAAATTTGTTGAGCTAGTTTTTTTTTCAGAAAAAATCCCTTGTCAATCTTCGCGATTTTTTTAACCAGTTTTGCGGCTTTATCAAATTCGGTTTTCCCTGGCATTTTATCTACAAAAGTCATTAAATGCTTTTCGTGGTTTAAAATTGTCTGCCTTAAAATGCTTCGCACGTGATCCGCTGATCGATTGGCGCTGTTTAAAAGATTGAGAGCTTGATTGATAATTTCTATATTCGCTGCCGCTATTTTCTCTAGCACGCCAGTTTTTCCGCAACGCTTCGCCATTTCTCTATCCAGTTTTTCAAGAAATGTCTCGTCCACCCTTAAAATTTTTGCTAAAGAGTTCAAGCCGTCCATATTTTTTATCCGAGCGGTTCAACATCTAAATCTAAATACTTAAAACGATTGCTTTCTAAATCTTTACGGCGCAAAATACCCTCCTCTGCGCCAATTTGTTCAACAACGGAAGTGGCGTTCGCGCTCGCCACACGCAAAGCGTGGTTAATATCGTGTTTTTGAATGAGGCCAGCGACAAAACCAGAACCAAAAGCGTCGCCCGCGCCAGTTCGGTCAACCACTTTTTTATCTTTAAAAACTCCGGCACGGTAGATATAACGGCCGTCGGAGACCATCGAGCCGTTTCGGCCGTCGGTTAAAACGGCTATGCCATGCACTAATTCGTCAAATTTTTTAAAAATCGCCCGCTCTTTTTTATAATCAAGGTTGGTTAAAATTGACGCTTCTTCGCGGTTCATTATAACCAGCTGAATTTTATTCAAAATATCTTTCAGTTTCGTTGCTCCCATTTCCACATAATGTTTTGAAGGATTCATCGCAATCGAAATTCCTTTCTTTCTTAAATCGGCAATGATTTCTCTCATGAGCGATAAATCAATATTACCCGGAACAATGTAGGCCCAATTCGCTCTAAGTTTTGAGAATGGAATTTCTTTTTTCTTAAAATCGGCGGAAGCGCCACGATAAACTAAAATAGTCCGTTCGCCCTCCGGCGTGATAAGAATTGTGGAATAAGCGGTGCCAACGTTTTTATCTAGAGAAACAAGCGGTGTTACTTTTTCTTTTTTAAGATCAGACATAACTGCTTCGCCTAAATTATCATCGCCAAGTTTAATTACCACGGCTGCTTTTAACCCTTGCCGCGCAAAAGTAACAGCCGCGTTTGCCGCTCCGCCGCCAAGAGTAAAGATTGGCTTATTAACGTCGAGTTTCCCGCCTAAAGCAAAACATTCCGCCTCTCCCGTTTTAAAGCCCAACGCGAGCAAATGCTTAGGATCTTTCAATACTTTGAAAAGCGGGCTCGTTAAGAAAACGTCCCGTGTAGCCGTGCCAATAGTAACTACGTCAAACATTGATTTGATTATATCAGTAATTATGAAATTTTGCTATTTACTTTCTTTTAATCACTTTTTCTACGGCGGATTTGATGTCTTTCACGCCCATACCATATTTTTCTAAAAGCTCGGTTGGTTTTCCGGATTCACCGAAAGTGTCGTGAAGTCCGACAAATTCAATTGGCACAGGATATTTTTTGGCTAAAAATTCGGCAACGGCGCTGCCTAAGCCGCCCATAATTTGATGTTCTTCAACTGTGACAACCGCGTCGCACTTTTTTGCAATTTCTAAAATAGTATTTTCATCCAGCGGTTTAATTGTGTGATTATTTAAAACAATTGTGCCGATTCCTTCTTTTTCCAAATCACGGGCGGCAAGAAGCGCGTTATAAACCAAAATACCGCAGGTGATAATCGCGACTTGCGGCTTTTTTGACATCCAGAAAATTTCCGCTTTGCCCGGCGTGAAAGGCGTTTTCTCGGTTGTAATAACCGCGCTTTTTTCGCGACCGTAGCGAAGATAAACCGGCCCCCAAACTTTCGCCGCCGCAATTGTTGCTTTTCGCGCTTCAATCGCGTCGCACGGCACAAAAACTTTCATATTCGGTATCACCCGCATAATCGCGATGTCTTCGGTTGCTTGATGAGTGGCGCCGTCCGGCCCCACCGAAATCCCGGCATGATGACCGGCAATTTTCACGTTTGAATCGTTGTAAGCAATGGTTGTGCGAATCTGTTCATAATTTCTGCCCGGCGAAAAAGTGGCGTAGGAAGAAATGAAAGGAATTTTGCCGGAAATGCCCAAACCAGCGGCAATGGTCGCCATGTTTTGTTCGGCTACGCCCACTTCAAAAAATCTTTCCGGAAACTTTTTGGCGAATTCTTCTACTCGAGTGGATTCGGTTAAATCCGCGCAAAGCGCTACCACGTTTTTATTATGCTCACCGGCAAAAACTAATCCTTCGCCATAACCGTGGCGCGTTGGCTTCATTAGAACGTCTTCGTCAAAAATTTTCTGATTAAGGTTTACCCCTTCATTAAGCATTTTCTTCTTTCTTGTCTTTTTTAATAACTATCCAGTGGTAAAGATAAAGTGGGAAACCAACAACCATGAAAGCGATTGATTCGGCCGCTTCCCTTTCCCGATTAGCCGCTTGCTGTTTCCTGTTATAATCCTCAACTTCTTCTTTGGTCGGCTGAATAAATTCTTCTTTCGTGCCTGTGTCAGATGTTGGCGTTTTTATCGGCCGTGCCATTGGATATTCGTAATAAGTGTCGGCGTTCGTAAAAACGTAAGTTTTTAATCCCAAGCCAACCAACCGCACCACGCCGATTACTACTAAAACCAAACCGATCATTGCGAAAAGATACAAGTAAATTTTTCTAATTAATGGATATTTTGTCATGTTGTTTATAGTTTAATTTTATTGATGTTCCGACTGAATTCTTTCTCCTAAAGTCCGCAGTTCCGCTAAAGCACGCGCCGCTTCTTCTTTATTCGGCGGTTTGCCGTGCCAAGTATAATCACGCTCCATAAAACTCACTCCTCGACCGGGAATAGTGTGAGCGATAATCACCGTTGGTTTTTCATAAATTGCCTGCGCTTCGCTTATCGCGGAAACTAACTCGACCATGTTGTGGCCGTCAATTTCTAAAACGTGCCAGTTGAAAGATTCATATTTATCTTTAAGCGGTTCAAGCGGCATTATTTTTTCCGTAAAGCCATCGATTTGAATGTTGTTGCGGTCAACAATAACCGTGAGATTGGATAATTTATTTTTGCCGGCAAACATTATTGCTTCCCAAAGATTGCCTTCCTGATGTTCGCCATCGGAAGTAAGGCAGTAAACACGATATTTTTTATTATCAAGCTTCGCCGCGAGCGCCACGCCAATCGCCTGCGAAAGTCCGGAACCTAATGGGCCGGAGGTTGTTTCCACGCCCGGCAAAGCCGTGCGGTGCGGATGGCCTTGCAAACGGGAATTTATTTTCCGCAAAGTTTTTAATTCTTCCATCGGAAAATAATCAGCGTAAGCCATTGTCACGTAACGGATTGGACAAATGTGGCCGTTAGATAAAATTAACCGATCGCGATCAGGCCAGTCGGGCTTTTTCGGATTGTGGTTTAAAACGTGAAAATAAAGCGCCGTAAAAATGTCCGCCATACCCAAAGGCCCGGCGGAGTGGCCAGAACCGGCTTCAAGTAAAGTTTCAATAACTTTTTCCCGAATGCGATTAGATAATTGCTCAAGCCGTTTTAATTTATCGTCGTGAATCGGTTCCATCTGTTTAATTATAACTTAATTCTAAACGTTTTGGAGTTCGTCGTAGGCGGTTTTCATGTTTTCGCGGGAAAAAATGTAAGTGCCGGCTGCCACAATATCCGCCCCCGCAACATTTACTAATTTCGCAATCTCGCGATTTATTCCGCCGTCAATTTCAATTAAAGCATCTGGTAATCTTTCTCTGATTAATTTTATTTTTTCGAGAATATTCGAATCAAATTTTTGGCCGGCCGGACCAGGACTAACCGCCAAACATTGAAAAGAGAAAATGATATCAAAATATGGAATTAGTTCTTCAAAAAGCGTATCAGGATTCGAGGCAAGCATTATTTCCGCATCGTAGTGCGCGCAGGTTTCAAAAATTTTCTGCAATTTCTCACCTTCCGGACCATCAAGCGTTTCAACGTGAACAATTATTCGCTTCGCGCCCGCCTTAAGCCAATCTCCGACCACCGCTTCAGGATTTTTAACCATCAGATGAACTTCAATATTGAAATTAGTTTTTAAATCTTTGGAGTTGTGCCAATTTTTATACGGCGTAAAACTGCCGTCGGCAACGTCAACGTGAATCCACTCGTTCCCAAGATTTTCAAGCTTGTCTAATTTCGATTGAACGCACTCGAAATCAGGGCAGTTTATTACCGGAATAACTTCCATTTTATTCTTCATTAACCGGCCGAATATTTTTAAGCTCAATATCTGAAATCTTATTCAAGCGGCGGCGAAATCTTTCTCCACCGTCAAAAGCAGTTTGCAACCAAGTAAAAACTATTTTTCGAGTTTCTTCAGGAGTCACGTAATCAGAGGCAAGGCAAAGCACGTTTGCGTCATTATCGTTACGGCTATCAAAGGCCTGATCTGAATCCATCGCGACCGCCGCTCGAACATTTAAAAATTTATTGGCGGTAATTGCCACGCCGTTTGCCGCGCCGCAAATTAAAATTCCCTTGCTATTCTCGTGGTCTAAGCTCACTTTTTTCGCGACTGCGGCGGCAAAATCCGGATAGTCATCATTTTCATTATTTTCACTATCCCCTAAATCGCCGAACTGATAACCAAGTTCTTTCAAAAAAATTTTGACATAATTTTTAAGTTCGAATCCGCGATGATCGGCGCCAATGTAGATAATCATTTTAATTTAAATAAGTTCGGCAACGCCTTCTACGTGTTTCAACAACATTGCCGCATAGCCCGCCTCATTATCGTACCAAGAAAGAATTTTCACCAAGTCGCCGTCAATGACTTTCGTGAAATTTAAGTCCACAATCGCGCCATAGGGTTCGCCGATAATATCGGAAGAAACAAGCTGATCTTCCGTCACTTTCAAAATTCCCTGCCAGCGTTTTTCTTTGACCGCTTTTTTAAAAATTTCGTTAATTTCTTTGACAGAAGTTTTTCGCGCCGAAACAAAAGTAATATCAGCGATAGAGCCGGTTGCGATCGGCACTCGAATAGCAATGCCGTCAAACTTACCCGCTAAATCTTTAATTACTCGCGTTACCGCAATAGCCGCGCCAGTAAAAGATGGCACGATATTTTGAGCGGCGGCGCGACCGCGCCGGAAATCATCGCCTTTTGTCGGCCCGTCAACAATTCCTTGAGTGGCAGTATAAGCGTGAACAGTAGATAAAACTGCTTTTTTTACACCAAGGTTTTCAGACATAATTTGCAATACGGGCGAAGCGGCGTTTGTGGTGCAACTTCCGTTCGAAGTAAGTTCAACAATTTTTAAATCTTTATCATTCACGCCCATCAAAACAGTTTTCCCGAGCGTGCCGTCATCGTCTTTTGCCGGCGCCGTGATAATCACCCGCTTAGCGCCCGCCGTTAAATGAATTTTGGATTTTTCGTAGGATTCAAAAATGCCCGTTGATTCAATCACGATATCAACTCCTAATTTTTTCCAAGGTAATTTGCTAGCATCTTTTTCTTGGATGAAAGAAATTTTCTTGCCGTCCACCACAAGATTACCGCCTTTTACTTCTACTTCTTTGCCGTAGCGACCGTAAACCGTATCGTATTTCAGCAAATACGCTAAATTTTCCACATCACCTAAATCATTTATCGCCACAATTTCTAAATCCTTCGCGCCAAAAGCTTGGCGGAAAAAAAGACGGCCAATTCTCCCAAACCCGTTTATCGCTATCCTTCGGCTACGCTCAGGATGGTGAGCCTGTCGAACCATTTTTGTCATTAATTCATTATATCAAATTTTTTGTTGAGACAGAAAATTTTATCTTTCACTAGTTTTGAGCGGCGAATTGACGCACAAAAGGTAAAATCATTACGTTGTCGCCAATTTTTGCGCCCAATATTTTTGCTCGGCCAGCCGAGAGTTCAAGCACGCGTTCAACGGGCGTTCCTGGATAATAAACTTTTAACTCTGCTGAGTTTGCGCCGATTTGCGGATCAATGTTTTCCTCAAAACCAACTATTTTATTTTCATGAATCCAAATAATGTCAATCGGAAACTTCATATCTTTCATCCAAAAACCGTAGTTTGCCGACTGGTCAAAATTAAAAAGCATCCCTTCGTTAAAACCTAAGTGGTCGCGACCAGAAAGGCCTTTTTCTCTGCTTGTTTCGTCCGCCACATAATCAGCAATAATAACCTGACCATTTATTTTAATTTCTCTTTTTGCGCTGCCCGTGCCAAGTTGATTTAAAAAAATTAGCGCGAATACAAAAACACCAACTAGGAAACCAGTTAAAATAACTAAAAATTTAGAGTTAGACGTCATTTACTTAAAATTATACTACTAATAAATAAGCCGATAAATAACGATGCCAAAGGCAACTGCCACGTTCAGCGATTCTTTTTTTCCAGCCATTGGAATTTCCAAAATTTTGTCCGCTAGCTTTAAAATCGCGGGCGGGAGACCGCGCACTTCGTTCCCTAAAATAACAGCGATTTTCTGCTTCTTAGCCGCTTTTTGAAACCGAAAATATTCCTTTGATTTTTTTGATTGCTCGACCGCAAAAATTTTATAACCCGCCTCTCGCAATTTTTTAATAATTATGGTGGTTTTACTGATTTTTTCGTAAGTCACTGATTTTTCCGCGCCCAAAGAGACTTTAGTAAACTGCCCACGCGGTTTGTTGAAACGATCAAGTGGAGTTGGTGTAATGCCACAAAGATAAATTTTACAAACACTAGCGGCATCAGCCGTCCGGAAAATTGAACCAACATTATGCAAACTCCTAATATTATGCAAAACAACAACCATATCTTTCATAAGATAATTTTACAATAAAAAACCCGTCCTGAGTTTATCGAAAGACGGGTTAAAATATAAGGTGGTTGCTTGCAGGATTTGAACCCGCATTCTCGGATGTTGATACCCGAGTCCTGAACTCCAACATTGGAAGAAAGCGTTACCACCAGTCGAGCAGGAGAAAGAGAATCGCATCAGGACACTATAGTTAAATCAATTTATCTTAAGAGAAAATTGACAAACGTTTTTTATCCTTAGCGATGATTTCTCCGCTTCGTTGGGACAGAAGGAATTGAACCTCCAACCTTCACCGACCGTTAGACGGTGACGCTCTACCAATTGAGCTATGCCCCAAAGAACTAATAAGGATTATAAAAAGAAACTTGATATCTTGTCAAATTAATTTTAAACTAGCTCCCCTTGATAGCACTTTTTGCAAAGCATTTTTGGCGCTTCTTCTTCGGTGTAATTAGTAGTAAATTCCGCGCCACACTTAAAACACTTGCGCGGAATCATTCTTAGATTTTTCACCCATTGGGCAAATTTTTCTTTGACACGACAAAACGGACACTCGCGCGGCAAGGGCAAATTCATTCTTTTCAGAAAAGCTAATTCCATTTCAATAATTTTGAAACCACGGGCGCATTTGGAACATGCGATTACTTCTTTTAAAATACCTTCGTTAGTATCGTTAATATGATCGGGTAAATCGTTTGGCTGTTTTGTAATTTGATATTCACGAACCTCAGGTTCTTGAAAACGATAACCGGCCTCATCAATCGCTTTTTCGGTTAACGGAAAAAAATTACTGGCAATTGTTTCGTTGTAAGCAAATGGAGAAATTTCCACCGGAAAGAATTCGCCGTATTTATAAACTTTACCTTTTTTATCGACGTAAGGAGCTTCATCCATATGCTTGCGAATTTTTGCTGTTAGCTTTTCGTAATCCTCTTTTGAATATTTCTTATTAAAAATACAATAATCCCCTTTTTTCAAAGAAACACAGCCAAAATGATGATTGCCTGTAGAAAGTTTGCAATATTCTGCGTCCATTAATCCTAAACCAGATTCGTTACAAAACCTGACGTCCGAAACGTCTTCGCCAACATTACAACATTCATAACAACGAGACATGTTATTTCCCCAACTTGAAACGTCATAACAATCTTTAATTGGCGGATCTTGGACCATCAATAAGTATTTTGAATCTTCAGCGCCAACCGTTTCAAAACAATCTTTGCAATTTTTTGACTGAAAAATATGACTGCCAGTGCAATTATTTGTGAACTCCTCCATCGTCGGTTTTGGCGGAAGAGTTTGCCAATGTTCTTCAGCCAAACTTTGAATTTCTTTATAAGCTTTGTAAGAGCCTAGATCCCACTTTTTAATTTCCTTAAAATATTCTTCTTTGGTATATGGCTTGTTTAAAATATAGTATTTTTTGTTGCGAAGGTTGGCGGAAGCAAAACAATTTTGACAATTTGCGCAATCCTTAAGAAAATTGCAGTCGATAGATTCTATAACTTGACTTCTTAATCCCACGCAACGACTATTTTTATAAGAATGCATTGTGTCATAACAAAGTTCGGAAGACATAATCGGACCGCAATCAAAAACCGACTTACAGTCAGTAAGATAAAAACCGCAGACAGAATCCTCCACTCTATCCGCGTGAAACAAAAGATAGCAGTTTTTAAGATGACCGGCGTGATTTGCGTAAGGTGATGTTTCTAATGCCGGAATATCTAAAGAAATACCAAGCACCGGTGTTTTCTGCCATAGTTCTTTGAATTGTTCAAAGAAAGGTCGTGAAAAATCGTAATCTCGCCCATAACTAAAACGATCCCAATTATCGCTCCACCAACATTTTGGGCAGTAAACAATATAAGGCGAATTGTGCCGGAAAATTGATATAAAATCTTTATTGCAAAGTCCACACGGCCTCTTATAAAGATTAAAGACATTAAAAAACGCGAGGCGTCTTTGTAAACGGCAACTCGGGCAAAAAGTCGGCGGCGGAACTTTCATTTTTTCGTAAAATTGAAAATCCTCCGGTTCAATTGTGAAGCTTTGCTTACAATTTTGACATTGTTTTGTTTCTTGATTCATAAGTTCTTACTCCACTTTTGGCGATATCCTTAATTTTTAACTACGACCTTCGCTATCGCCATGACGAGATTCTGATTCTACTACTTCTTCGTGTTCGCCTTCAAGATTTCGAATAATACTTTTAAATATTCTCGCTTTTCTAGAAAGATGTCCTAATCGGAGAACGAGAACAATAATCACTATCCCGATTAACCAAGCAGTCCAAGAAGGCAAAGAAATCATAAATTTTAAATTAATGGTTCGGCATCTTTATCCGCTTTTTCTGATTTTTTTTGGTCGCCAGCCTTTCCTTCAATAATCGCCTTTTCCTGGGCGCTCCGAAAAATTGACGCCTCTTCTTCGGCAATAAGTTTTTTCGCCGCGTCAGCTGGAATTGTATATTTTTCGCGGGAAGCGGCAATAACTTTTTCTTTGAAAGAGCCGTGCGGTGTCGGCAGAACTTTCAAAGTTTCAGCGGAAAATGGATCATAAGTTTCACCGTCAATCGTCATTTTAATAAAAAATTCCTGCATACCGAGATTGATCATGTCTTTCACGTCAAAAATCGGCGCCATTTCCGGTTTTAATTTTACAGCATCGTCACCGCCCACTCGAAAAATGACAATCGTGCCGACATTGCCAAGTACCGCCGCCTGAACCCGCTGGATCAGCTGACCAACATATTGATGGGCAACAGTAAGGCAAATGCCGTATTTCCGCGCCTCCGACATTAAACTTTCAAAAGTTTCGGTAACAAGATTATGAAACTCGTCGATATAGAGGTAAAAATCGTGCCGATCGCGCTCCGGCAAACTCGCCCGCGCCATTCCCGCTTGTTTGATTTTAGTGACGAACATCGAACCAAAAAAGCTGGCGTTTTCTTCGCCAAGCCGTCCTTTTGAAAGATTAATTAAAATTATCTTTTTCTGATTCATTAATTCTTCCAAATTAATTTTATTTTCTTTTTGACCGAAAATGTTTCGGAGCATCGGATCGGAAAGAAACTGGCCTAATTTATTTACAAGCGGAATAATAGCGTCAGTATCAAATTTTTCCGACCAGTCGGCGAATTCAATCGCCCAGAAACGCTTCACCATGTCGTCTTCAATGTATTCAACAACTTTCTGGCGGTAATTCCGGTCGGTTAACATTGAAATCATTCCCCGCATTGTGGCGTGCGGATAATCTAAAAGCGCAAGACAAGTGAAACGGAAAACGTGTTCAAGGCGAGGCGTCCAGTTCGCGCCGAATTGCTTTTCCATTACTTCAATCAAACCTTGCGTCAATTGATGTTTGAAAGCAGGATCAACGTTTGCGAGCGGATTAAAAGAGGCGGGATATTTTGTGTCCGACGGATCAATAATACAAACATCGTTAATTCTGTTCTCCGGCACGAAATCTAAAATAGTTTCGATTACGTCGCCGTGCGGATCAATCAAACAAAGCCCGTGACCGTAAGCAACGTCCTGTCTAATCAAAAGTTCTAAAAGTTTCGATTTACCAACGCCACTTTTGCCAATGATATACATGTGGCGCCGCCGATCAACGCGCTTAATGCCAAAAATAAATTTCTTTGATTCAAGAGCGGCAACGTAATTTGTCCGGCCAATAAAAGAAACTAAGTTTGGCTCAATTTTGCCGTGCATCGGAAGCTCCGGCGGCGGCGGCGCTAACTTAATTATTTGGATTTTACTTCCTCTAGCCATAATTTATAAAACTTCTAGTTCTTTCAAAAAATTTTCGTAAGCTTTTAAAACTTCTTTCGCGTCGGCCGGTGAAATACTAAATTCGGGTTGGTGGACGAGCTCATTTCTCACTCGGTGGGCCCGCCAAAGTTTATCAAGCGTTTTTAATTCCCAAGAACTTATTTTCTCCAGTCGATCGGCCATGTGTTCACCCAAAATATCCATTTTTTTTAAAACCGTGTCAGTTAATTTATCGGCTTCGATAATTGCTAAAACTAAAGATTGTGGCGGATTAGAATTAGATTTTTCCATAACTGATTGCCAATTTTTAATAACGAACTGATCTTTGGCGCCTCTTTTCTTTTCCTGCTTTGAAGGATGAAGCGAAAACTTCGGTCTAAACTCCAAAGCTTTTATAAAAATCCAAACAAAACCAACCACTATAGAAATATCGAGGATGATAAAAATATCGCGCACTATTCGATAAACGGAATAAATTTGAGGATTCGCAAGCCAATGATTGATAATTTCTATTGTCATAATTACTGATATTTTTCAATTTCTCCTTCTTCGCCAAAAATTGAAAGGCCGGCTGGTGGTCCGATTTTTCGACTCTCAACCCTTTTAATATGTGGCGCCGTAAGCACAATTGAAGTCGGCGGATGAAATAAAGTCGCCAACCCTTCTATATTCATCAAAAATCGGCGGGAGGCAAAATTCCAATTTAGAAGATAGGAAGTGATAATCCGCCCCATTGCGGTTTCGGGCGGCAATTCGCGCCGTAAATAGTTATGAAGAAGGCGTTGTTTACGAAAAATATTCCGCGATTTTGGAAAAATGTGCGGCCAATTCCAAATTTGCGTTCTTGTTGCCGTGTGGTAATTAGAACGGAAAGAATTTAAATTAGTAGCGGCATATTGGTTAAAAGCGCCGACTAAACCACGGCGAGCAAAACTATCATAAAAAATTTCTTTTGGCGAAAGATAAATAAATCTTATGAGAGAATCGAAAGCTGGTTTTGTTAAATTTTGTTCAACCGCTTCTAAAATATCTGTTTTACCTGGCGTGCGCGGAATAGGAATTTCCCGACCACCGGTTTCTTCGTCGCCACCGCTAAGCTCCATCGTTTCCGGTTCTTGCAATTCTTGCATAACACTTTCAAATTTTTTTGCCCAGTCGGGCGCGGCTGGCGCAATAAGTATCTGAATGCCAACAATTTCTTCTTTTTTTATTTTTCCGAGCACTTCAAGAAAAACAGAAATTGGATCAAGATTAATTTTTCTATCGCCAACTGTTTCTTCTTCAAAATTAGGGTAAGTTTTTATAGGGAATGCTTCTTTTGTCTTAAGCAACATTTCTGTTCCCCAGATTTCAAGGCCGCGTTCTGACATTTCCGGAATGTCTTTTGGAAATTTTTCTGTGTAATCATCAACTAGCATTATTTCCACATCAGGATAATAAGAAAAAAAGGCGGCTTCCACTAAATTTCTATATTTCCCATAAGTTCGGATGAAAAAACGAACCTCACCGCCAAAACTTACCATTTCTAAAGCAAACCATCTTGTCACTTCTCCATCCCAATATTTTTCCCTGATGTCACCCGGAGCATTCCGCAACGAATGAATTGATCGCAACAGCTGTTCCATCGCTTGTGGTGTTTGAGTTACTTCGCGAGGAACTCTAATTTCCAAAAGAATAAATTTTGTGTCTTTTTTAAAAATTGCCTGCCGCCAAAAAAGCCACAATGACTCAAAAATCGGGAAAATAATCAAAAACACCCAAAGCCACCAAATTTTTAGGATTAAGTAAATAATCCAATCCAATCTTAAAAGTGGCAAAATAATTAGGGCGCCACCAACACCGGCAATAAAAAGAATTACCCAAAATTCCTCTTTTCGGAAAAGTTCTATAAGAAAACTGCCTAATTCCTCAAAAAAATGCCTAAACATGGCTTTCTTAGTTTGATTTTACCACAAATTACACTTTTCTGCTAGAAAAAATTTATCCGCCTATAGGCGGTTTTTATTCTTCGGTTTTGCTTAGAATTAATAAATGTCACGAAAAGTGACATTTATTAAGCTTCTTTAACATGATAACGACCGTCCGAAAGCCGTTTAAAGTACCGGCGATTTTGGAGACCCAAAAGAATAGTGTTTTCTTTTAAAAATCTTTGTTCATTCACAAGACCAACTACTTCTTTCGAACTCAAAGCGCCATGTTTTTTAAACAAACGGACAATTACTTCCCGAACAGTACCGGGTTCAAAACCACGTTCTCGCAAACCGTAAATACCGCGGCCGACAAGAACAAAACGATTATCTTTAATTAGTTCGTTGTGAACGGTCTGAGTGTGAGCGGGCTTCTCGTCGATGCCATAATTTGTAATATTTTTCGCGATATCGGAAAAATGGATCGGCTTTTCACTCTTCCGCAAAACTAAATAAGCTTTGTCGCGAATTGTTTTCGGATCAATTTCCGGCCAGGCCTTTAAACCAAAGTCGCCGAAAACATTAGCGCCGAATTGTTTAGAAATCGAAAGGAAGTGATCAGCGTTCGCGTCTTTGCAATGTGCGAGATATGTTTTTTTATTCAAAAGCGAATCTTTTTCTCCCTCTTTGAAAATCTGGAGAAGATGATTAGTGAAATTATTGAAATTCTTTTTTGCTGTTTCACTCACATACCAAAAAGCGTGAGCTTGATCGCTCGCCTTTTCATAAAAAGGAGCATCGGCAGCGAGGAAAATAAATTTAATTTTCTGATCTAAATATTTCGCACTCGCGTTCTTAAACAAAGCGTTTTTAATTTCCCGCACAAAAACGTCATCACGCCGAACGCCGCCAAAACTCGCCAAATGCGTATTGGCAAATTCTAAAACTGACTTCGCTTCTTCTTTTACTTTCGGCGCCGCTTTTTTTAGCGCTTGCTCTTCAATTTGCCTTACCCTTTCCCGAGTAATTCCAAGCTCATTGCCAATTTCTTGCAAGGTCATTTCCTCGCCGTTTTTGAAACCAAAACGACCCCCTAAAACCTTAATTTGTTTGGGGTTTAGCGGGCTAAATAGTTGATTTAAAAGCTGGTCAATGTTCTTATTCATTTATTGAATATTAGCATAGGCCTTTTTAGCTGTCAAGCGCAATGTCAAGTCCGCCATTATTTAGCTGATTTACCCCATAAATAGAGTAATGGACTCGCAACAAAAATCGAAGAATAAGTACCGAAAATCGTGCCAACTAAAATCGTTAAAATAAAATAGAAAAGTGAGCTTGGCCCGAGAATTATAAGCGCTAAGAGCACCAAAACCAGCGTAAGAGAGGTGTTAATTGATCTGGCAATAGTTTCATTAACACTGGCGTTTACCACTTCTTTCAAGTCAATTTTCTTACCTCGCCGAAGCAGAAGATTTTCCCGAATCCGGTCAAAAACCACAATCGTGTCATGAACAGAAAAACCCATTACCACAAGTAAGGCAACAATAAAATTAGTATCAATTTCAATGTTCTGTGAAAAACCTAAAAACGCCAAAAGACCGGCTGGGATTATGACATCGTGGAAAAGAGTGATTAAAGTGATGAGTCCGTATTTCCAGGATTTCACCGGCTCAGAAACTTTCCGAAAAGCGAAGCCAATATAAATTGAGATGGCGAGCATCACAAACCCGATTGCCCAAAAAGCTTTTCGCCGTAGTTCACCGCCGATTGTCGGACCAATATTTGAAAAGTTTTTCTCGGCCACTTCATCAATATTTTTTAGCGCTGTGAGATAAGCTTGATGGGTTTCTTCGCTTACTTCGCCCAAACGAATCAAAAAAGTGTTGGCGTCGGTTTTTTTAATAGTTGCGTCAGCGCTCGGATTAACTTTTTTAAGTGCGTCGTTTACCTGACTTTCTAAAATATTCTGATTACTCTTGAAAGCAAATTCCCATTGTGTTCCCCCTTTCAAATCAATGCCTGACCGAAGACCGAAAACGGAAATTAAAATAATACTCAAAATAACAATAACGCCGGAAAAGCCCAAGAAAATATTTTTTTTGCCGATTAAATCAATCATTGTTTTTTAATAGTGAGCGGTTTATTTTTCAAAAAAACTCTAAGCATTGTCCGTGTAATAGTAATCGCCGAAAACATACTCATCACTACGCCCAAGAAAAGGGTTAAAGCAAACCCTTTCACGAAACCGGAAGTAAAATAATAAAGAACGGCGGCAGTGATCATTGTGCTAATGTTCGAGTCGCGAATTGAAGTCCAAGCCCGCCGAAAACCTTCTTCAATCGCCGCGGTCAAAGACAATCCTCTTTTTATTTCTTCTTTGGTACGCTCGAAAACTAAAATATTAGCGTCAACCGCCATGCCGATTGAAAGAATAAAACCGGCGATACCGGCTAAAGTCATTGTTACCGGCAAAATTTTGAAAAGAGCGAGGGTAAGGGAAATATACATTAAAAGCGCAACGGATGAAAAAACGCCAAGTTTGCGGTAATAAATAAGCATAAAAATAATTACGGCAAGCGTGCCTAAAGCGCCAGCTAAAATTGCCTTGTCCAAGGAATTTTTGCCGAAATCAGAATTAATTGTTTGCTGATTAACAAGGATAATCGGCGCGGGTAAGGCGCCGGCATTAAAACGTTCTATTAGCTGACGAGCTGAATTAATGGTAAACTGGCCGGAAATTTGCGCCTTTCCACCGCTAATTTTTTCTCTCACTGTTGGCATTTCAATCAGTGAATCATCAAGAAAAATCGCGACCGGCTTGCCGATATTCCTAGCCGTAATTTCTTCGAATAAAGCGACGCCGTCGCTATTGAATTCAATTTGGACAATTGGTTGACGAGTAAGATTATCAAAGTTGAGTTGGGCGCTTTGAACATAACGGCCGTTTAATTCCGTTGGTGTGAATTTTAAAGTGGTCGTGCCTTCTTCCTGCGCCACTTCCCGAAAATCCAAAAAAGGCGTGGCGCCAATTTCTTTAATCGCTTCGTTCGTGTCTTTCACGCCCGCGAGTTCCACCACTAATCGGTTTTGATCGCCGGATTTTTCGGTGTAAACTTTTGGCTCACTCACGCCAAAAAGATTAACTCGTTTTTCAATTACGTCTCGCAAACCGGTTACAACAGAAGATCGATCGCTAACACTAACCTTACTCAAATCAATGTCGTAGACAAGATAACTGCCGCCAGCAAGATCAAGACCTAAATTCCACGGCCGAAAAGAAGAAAATTTTTGCCAAAGCGAATCATAATCAAAAAAGGCGGCTAAGGCCGAAAAAAATACCAATAAGGTTAAAACAAAAGCTAATTTTTTGGGATTAGCCATTAGCTTGAAGTGTATAATAAGAATAATGAAACATCAACTGACGATCCTTCTTTTTGGTGAAGTTTCAAAATCTTTCCGTGGCACGCTTTTCCCTACCCACGCCTTAAAAAGCGCCCCGCATTATTTCGAAAAAACCGTGCCGCATCAGGTGATGCTCAAAGAAGAGGCCGTGAAAGTTGGCGGCGAAAAAATAACCTTTTTGCTCAAAGGTTATCCGCCGGAAATTCTTCTTATCCAAACTAGTATTCCGGTCACTAATATTTTTCATACTGACATTTTTAGCCTTGAAGAAAAAGTACTTGAACAGGCTTATAAAATCTTTGATCGAATGGGCGGCAAAAGAGAATTTAGCGAAATTTATTCTGTTTTCACGGTATCGAACTACACCGAGAATCCGGAAATTTTTACCGAAAAACACGCGCCTATTATCGCTTCGCTTTTAAAATCGGAACGTTTCGAGCTTGATCCAAAAGAAGTGGAATACACTTTAAGCAATCAAATAAAATACGCAAAAAATGATCTTGCAATTATCGACTGGGACGGCGCTTTTCTTTTCGATCCTGAAGGCGACTTCGAACCGACAATTGAACTTTTATCAATCGCGAACCTTCAACTTCTCCGTCACCGTATTTTAGACAGAGAAATAGACGAACGGATTGAAAAAATGGTGAAAATGGTGAAAACTCCCCGCAAAAAATTTTCTCTCTTTAAATTTTCGAATAAAATTATTAATCACCAGCTCGAAGAAATATTAAAATATAGAATGGCTTCGATTTCCGCTTTTCAAGCGATCGAGCGAGAAATTAAATTAATTGGCGATTGGTATTCAGCGCGGCTTTACGATTTAGCGGCTAAAAAATTCAAAATTGATGAGTGGCGGAAATCAATCAAAGACAAGTTAGAGTCGCTTGAAGACGCTTATACTTCGCTTACGGAAAATTTCGGTCTCTCCAGAAAAGACCGCGCGGAATACGTTCAAATTATCGCTTTCTTCGTTCTCCAAATCGGCTGGCTGGTTTTGATTATTTTGGAATTTTTGTATTTCACGAGGTAGTGATAAAAAAAACCACCTTTTATTAAAGAGTGGTTTTTAAACATTAAACGCGCCAATAAGTGGATAATCGGCATTTTTTAATGTGGCGCGCAATCGCGGTAATCGCCGCAAGGATATTTTCCTTAAATGATCGCTCTCTTCTTCCGTGACCGAAAGAAACCTCAAATTTAACCTCATTGCCCTTATCTGTAAAAATCAATTCGAAACCGTGAACACGAGAATCTTCTGTTAATTCTTCTAATTTTTTTTTAATTTCCGATCCGCTGATATTTGATTTCGTAATATGCACTCGGTTACTCATCGCTATTCCCTTTTTTAAATTTTAAATAACCTGCTTTAATCAGTTTAGAAAATATAATATTCTGTTGCAAATCAAAAACTACCTGAAAGCCGCGACAAAGTTCACCGGGTCAACCGCCACGCCGTTAACTTTCACCGAAAGATGAAGATGGGGCCCCGTCGCATAGCCAGTTTGACCAACCGTTCCGATCACTGTTCCCTTTTTAACTAAAGCGCCTTCTTTTATTTTTATTTCGTTCATATGAATGTAATAGGAATAAATTCCTTCACCGTGATCTATAATCACCGAGTTGCCGTAAATATTATCGAAATAAGCTTTGCGGATAACGCCGTCGTTAATTGCTCCAACGAAAGCGCCAATCGATGCCGCAAAATCAGTTCCCAAATGGCGGATTTCGCTTGAACCGGTTTTATAAATCGCACCAAACGGAGTCGCCATAACGCGATTCCTCATAAGCGGTAAACCGAAATTATTTTTGAAAAAAATATTTGGAGTTTTAATTTTAAAAATTGTATCTAAATCTAATTTCTTCTCTTGCACTTTGTCGCCAAGTTCACTTAACTTGATTTCTGATTCCTTTGGTTCGCCTAAAACAATTTTTACAACTTTCCTGTTTTTCACGTTAATAATGCTGTTAAAAGATTGGCCGTTTTTAAAATCAACCCTGAGAAGGTAACGACCAGCCAGTTTTGTAACAGCGACGCCTAAAACAACAGTCGGAAAAGTTTTATAAGAAAAAAAGGAAATGGGTTTTCCGTCAAAAAATGCCGAAGCAATTTCTAAAGTCCGGTCGGAAAATTTAACAAGAACCGTGTCACCCGCCGAAGGAGATTGATTAAAAATATCTGCTTGGATGACTTTCGCAAAAACTAAAACCGGCAGAAGTAAAATTAGAATCAAAAAAAAGTTCTTCATCTATTTAATTTTCATACTATAAACCTTTTGACGCAATACCCCGCAAAAATCGCTCTTTAAACCTTGGAAAATTGCCGTCTAAAATAGATCGTCTTATTTGTGTCATTAAATTATTAAAGAAAAAAACGTTATGGATGGTGGCAAATCGCGCTGCTTCCTTGTCTTTATTCTTGAAAAGCTCATGAATGTTTTGCCTTGTGGTGTTTTTTTCCGAACAAACTTCGCATAAACAATCGTCTTGAATTTTTCGGTAGTCATTTTTATAAACCCCCTTTTTAATATCAAAACGGCCAACCGGCGTCCAAAGCGAACCGTGGCGGGCCTCGCGCGTCGGAATAACACAATCAAAAGTATCAATTCCTGCTTCCACGCCTAAAAAAAGATCGTCAATTCGCCCTATTCCTAAAAAATGGCGCGGTTTATTTTCGGGTAAATAAGGAATAATCCAACCAAGTTCTTTAAAGCTCGCTTCTTTTGAATCACCAAAAGAATTTCCGAAAGCGCCACCGATTCCAAATCCGTGAAAAGGCAACGCACCAATAAATTTCGCGCTCTCTTTCCGCAAATCTTCAAAAGCGCCGCCTTGCACGATTCCATAAATCATCTGATCATTCCGCGTTTTTACATCCAAACAAATTTTTGCCCATTTGTGCGTGCGCTCCATCGCTTTTTTAGTGTATTCATGGTCGTGAAGTGGTGAAGAGCATTCATCAAAAGCCAAAATAATATCGGCGCCCAGTTTTTCTTGAATCGATATAGAAAGTTTTGCATCCAAGAAAAATTCCGGTCCGTCTGGCTTTTCCTTGAACCATGCGCCGTCGTCAGTAACACGAACCAAATTAGGTCTGCTTTCTCGTTCCTCTGATGAAAAAAATTTACCAACTTTTCCAACACCATGCTCGCGCGCAAACCCTAAAGAGAAAACCTGAAAACCGCCGCTGTCCGTCATAATTGACGCTGGCCAATTCATCCGCTTGTGAAGACCTTCAAAGCTTTCAAGTTTATCGCCAAGCGTTCGCCACAAGTAATAAGTGTTCGCGATAATAATTTGCGTTTTTGTGGAAACTAAATCGACGGGTGATAAACAACGCACTTCCGCGTGAGTGCCGACAATTGTATAAGCCGGCGTTTCGACAAATCCGTGAGCAGTTTTTAAAACGCCGAAACGAGCGCGCGACTCGCTGTCTTTTTTAATTACTTCGAACATACTTTTTAACCTCTCTTGAGATGAGCTTTAGCGTAAGCTAAATCAGCGCCAACTTTTTTGCCAGGATTAAAAATGTTTTGAGGATCAAAAATTTTCTTCACTTCGGCAAAAAGCGAAACAATTTTTTCGCCATACATATCTTTGAGATAGGGCGTACGAATTAAACCATCGTTATGTTCGGCTGTAATCGAACCGCCATATTTTAAAACAAGATCCGTGACTTCTTTAGTTATAGCGGGAATCAAGGCGCGCGTCGCCTCGTCTTTAAGGTTTACAAGCGGAATAATGTGGAAATTGCCGTTGCCCGGATGGCCGGCAATCGTGTAAATAAGTTTGTCTTTATATTTGTCTAAAATGGCGTTCACGGCTGGTAAAAATTCGGGCATGTGCTTTGGATCAATAACTAAATCGTCGATGAAAGGCGCCGCGTACATTCCTTTGGCGTTACTGTGGAGCAAATTAAAACTCTGGCGGCGAATCGTCCAAAAACTTTCGGCTTCCGCGGGATCGGTAACCACACGAACTTGAACTGGGAACGGCTCTAAAGCCGCTTTAATTTTACCGGCTTCTTTTTCTAACTCTTCTTCGTCGTCAGAGGAAATAGAAATTAAAATGATCATTTTCGGAATGCCACCACGCAAAATCATTCCAACTTCAGGTAAAAATTTAAAAAACATTTTGAACGCGCTCCCTTTCATTAACTTAAGAAGCGCCGGTAAAAACCGCACCGCTAATTGCAGAGTTTTGTCATCGTAAGATTCAATACTTTCTGGCTTAAACGGCAAAATAGTTTTTACGATGTCCGGCACCGGTTGTAATGACTTCGAGAAAACAACTATCAGCCGCGAATATTTTTGTTTCTTAATAAGACGTAATTTGGCGGCGGTAACAAGACCAAGCGTTCCTTGAGAACCAACAATTAATTTTGTAATGTCAAAAGTTTTCTTGTCCCCCGCCTGCGCAGGCGGATAAACATTCCACAAATAATAACCAGCCGAGTTTTTAGAAACTTTCGGCTTTGCCGCTTTGATTATTTCGTAATTATCTTCAATGAGCTTAAATAATTTGCGGTAAATTTCGCCCAAAAAACTTTTCTCGGCTAATTGTTTTTTTAATTCGGCGCCAGCGAGCGGTTTTAAATAATATTCTTCGCCGTCCGCAAGAATCATTTCTAAACCCTCAACATAATCTTCTGTTTTGCCGTATTTCAAAGTTTTTTCACCGCCGGAATTGTTATTCACAATCCCGCCAATCGCGCATAAATCTTTTGACGCCGGATAAGGCGGGTAAAGCAATCCGCGTTCACTTATTTTTTTCTCAAAATCTCGGTAATAAACGCCGGGTTCAACTACGGAATAATCAGCGCCAATTTCGCGAATATGATTAAAATATTTTGTAAATTCAACGATAATTGATTCGCCTAAGGGGCCACCAGACATATCCGTTCCAGCCGAACGCGCAGTCAAAGAAACGTTTTTACCTTTTTTCTTTTTTTCGCTCGCGAACCGCACAAGCGCTTTTACTTCTTCTTTGTTTTTCGGAGAAACAACCGCTTGCGGCATTACTTTAAAAATTGAATAATCCTCGCTGTATTTGTTAAGCGTGGCTTCATCAGTCGAAACCTCACTCGTTATTTTTTTAATTTCATCGGCTAGCATTCACTTATTATAGTGAAATTCTGATAGAATTAAACTGGAGAAAATTGATATTGACTATAAGTATATACTTTGCTAAAAATAGAATATGAAATTTGAACACACGCCAAAAAACCCCGAGAAAAATATTCCTTTCAAGGAAGCAGAAATGATTCTCGAAGAGGTTAAACAAAAAATTGGGGCAGAAAGCAATCTCGGGAATATTGGCATTGTAAGCCAGGACATATTAGCCATAGTTGACCGAAATGTTCAAAAAGACGAAACGCTTTTTGGAACGGATTACGCCAAAGAAGTGGCTGGTAATCTTTTAGACGCGCTCGAAAAACAAAACTTAATAACAAGCGATTTTGAAAAAAATAAAGAAATCACAGCTGCGACCATAGAATATCTCCAAAGTGTGTTAGACGAAGGAAAATTAGAAGAAGCCGCCTAAACTAAAAATCTCTCTGGAAACTGCCGGAGGGATTTTTAGTTTATCATTGCCGCGCGGCCGAGCTTTCGGTAATAACTTATCGCGAATCGGTGAGCTTCGTCACGAACCTGTATTAAAGTTTTTTCGCTTACACCTTTAGGAATTTTTCCGATAAATTCGTTTTTCTTCCTTTCTGGGCCCTTAGCAATGCCCACGACTGGAATAACGAGACCAAAATCAAGAAGAACGTTTTTTGCGGCATTAACCTGCCCCTTCCCGCCGTCTATCAAAATTAAATCCGGTAGAGGCCATCCGGCAGCTGCCGGAGCGTGAGCAAAACGTCGCCGCAAAATTTCTTTAAGCATTCCCACGTCATTTGGTTCATTATAACTTCCGATTTTAAATTTACGGTATTCGTTTTGACTGGATTTTTCGCCGCGGAAAACGACCATTGCCCCAACCGCCGAAGTGCCGGAAATGTTTGAAATATCATATCCTTCAATACGGTTTAGTACTTGTCCTTTTTCGACACCACTTAGCGTTTCCAGCTCGTTTATTAAAGCCACATCCTGAATATGTTGCAGGGCAAAAATTTGTTTTCTAATTTTCGCCGCTTTTTCAAATTCCAACCGACAGCTTGCGATCCGCATTTCTTTTTCCAGATTTTTTAAGATTTTTTTCTTTTCGCCAGAGAAAAATAGTTCTAAGTTTTTAACTATGTTTTGATAATCGCTTTTGGAGACGGCGCCTACGCAAGTACCCGGGCAAAGGCCAATTTCGTAATCAAAACATGGCTTTTTGAAAGCGCCGATTTTTTCTGGCGAATGGACGTTAAACGGAAAAATCCGCCGAATAATCCTTAGTGCTTCTCTAATGTTTGAAGCGGACGTGAAAGGCCCAAATGCTTCGCTACCGCTCAGCACAAGCCCTTTCCCTGCTAAATCCTTGCCACGAACCAAAAGCACGCGCGGAAATTCATCGCGAGTTATTTCCACATAAAGAAAACTTCTGTCGTCTTTATCTTTAATGTTAAAAGGCGGCTCGTTTTTTTTAATTAAGCTGGCTTCCAAAATCAGCGCTTCAAGGGCGCTATCCGTTTTTTTGTAATCAATTTTCCTTATTTCGCTCACTAGTTTATGAATTCTCGAATCATGTGGACGCAAAAAATAACTTGAAACTCGCCGCTTTAAATTACCTGCTTTCCCGATATACAAAATCTTCCCCGCGCTGTTTTTGAAAATATAGACGCCGGGCGTGTCGGGCAAATTTTCGTAAAGATTTTTCATATTCTAATTAGTTATTTCTTCTATCCTACGCCTGATTTTGTAACCTTGGCAATGCTTCAAAACGCCGAAATAGGAATTTACTGACTGAGTTAAAGATTCCCCACTTAAAACGCCTAAATCAAATTCTCTTTTCCGATTAGCTATCTTTCTTAATATTCTTCTTTTGGTTTTCGTCCGCAAAACCCGATAGTGCGGCAAAACCACATAACCGAGAAAATCTATTCCGTGGGAATACTTCCTAATTTCAATTTTATGCTCGTGCAATTCAAGAGATAAATTTTCGGCTAAAAATTCTTTTATTTTAGAGATTATGCTCCGCAAATAATTTTTATTCTCTCCTAAAATAATAAAATCGTCGCAATAGCGAAGGTAATGTTTCGCCTTGAGTTTGTGCTTAATAAATTGATCTAGTTCGTTCAAATAAACATTCGCAAAAAGCTGGCTCGTCACATTGCCAAGTGGCAACCCTTTCTCTCTATTTTTCTCAAAACTCCCGATAATTAATTCTACAAGCCATAATGTATTTTTATCATCAATTTTTTTTCTTATGAACGAAATTAATGAATGTTGATCAATAGAATCAAAAAATTTCTTTATATCACACTTCAAAGCGAAAATATCGCGCCGATTATTATGGCTTAATTTTTTAGCAAACATTTTGAGGCGATTAACCGCTTTGTGCGCCCCTTTATTAATACGGCAAGAATAGGAATCAAAAATGAAACTTTTATCAAAAATTGGATATAACACCCTAAAAACCGCTTGATGAACTACTCTGTCCCGAACACAAGCCTTATGAATATGCCGGAGCTTGGGGTCTTGAACATAAAACGGCGTATAAGTAGAGTGTTTGTAGGTTTTAGCGTGAAGTGATTCAGATAGCGAAAATAAATTATCTTCCAAATTAAACTCAAATTCCTGAACATCCTGCTTTTTCCTTTTGCCACGGCAAAATTCCCGCCAGGCCGAAAATAAATTTTCAATGCTTACAATTTTTTCGAAAATATCATTATCATGAAAAATTTCCTTCCTTCTACCCCCCCAACGGAACGATGTGCCTTTGATTCATAGAATTACTGAATTATACAAAACTTTTTACTTGCTTGGGCAGAAAATTCCAAAACGAGATAAATTTGGCATTCAACTCAAAATCGAGCAATGCTCTTTAGAATTGCTTGAGTTTGTTATCACGGCAACTTTTGAAGAAAGACGGAACAAAACCGAAACCTTAAACTCCGCGAGAATAAAAACTGAGACGCTTAAAAGATTAATCCGAGCCATGAACGATCTTGGTATTATGGAACGGAAAAAATATTTTTATATTGAAAATGAACTGGTAGAAATATCCAAAATGATAACTGGTTGGATAAAATATCTTGGAATAAAAACCCCGCAGTAAAGCGGGGTTGAAACTTCTGACGGGAACGCAGATTGTCATTCTGATTGTCAGCGTTGTACCAGTTCACGTGCACCTTGTCGTCGTTCAAGTTCACGTTCGGCACGTTGTCATCTGAATTCCGAGAGCCCGTTATTATCCGATTTCTTCTGATTCACCGAAAATCTTTTGCAAGGTTTTCTGCGTTTCTGGTAAACACTAGTTTTTATTTTGAGGCATCCTGAGCTCGTTGAAGAAATCCTCACTAAAATCGGATAAGCAGTTTTCTTAATTTAGGCAAATCGCCATTCCGACAAAATTCCTCTTTGCCGAAACCGACTGTAATAGCCAATCTTATTATATAAAACAAAATCCCCAAACAATTTTTTATTTGGGGATAAGTGTAAAAGATTAAAGGTACAAGAGTTAGGAAACTACCTGACGGGAACGCAGATTGCCACCCTGAAAGTCAGCGCGGCACCAGTACACGTGCACCTTGACGCCGAACAAGTACACGCTCGGCACGCTGTCATCTGAATCCCGAGAGCCCGAACAAAGCGTCCAGTTAACGATATCAAGATGTTTGCCGGTTTCTTTGAAGAACTTCAGCTCGTAGAGCAGACGTTCTTCTAGGGTGACGCCAATAATTCCATCACGCTTCAGGCTGTTTGCCGATTTGTTTTTCATTTCCTCATCGGCTTCCACTCGGTCGCGCACCCAGATGACATAATCATGATCAGCCTTGCGGTCGGACGTGATTGTGTCCAGATTGTCGGCGTATTTCCATACTGGGAAAAGTTCCTTGCATTTTGCAAAGAGCTTATTCGGTGTCATCCCTTTCGCGACCACAATCAACCGGTCAAATCCTTTCTTCCTTTTCGGAATTACGAGATTTGCGAAATCAAGCTCGAGCTCAAAAAGTTCTTTGTAGAACAATTTCCAACCAAGCAGAATTTCGTCAACCTTTGGAAACGGGTTCTTATGCTCAATAACCGATTGAAGATGATCAAGCGTGAGGCCGGTGCCTGGATTTTCCAAGCTTTGAGTTGTTTGCCGTTCGATTTCCGCGAACATTTTTGTTCGTCGTTTCAACCAGTCAAGCGTTAAATCTTGACCCACAACAATAATTTTACTCATTGCTGTATCTCCTTATATAATTGTTAAAAAACAGTGATTTATCGTTGAAAAATCTATTGAATTATCAACGTTTTAATGTTAGCATACTCATCTTATTTTGTCAAGTATTACTTTGATAAAGAATATCTTGTTTTAAAGAAGCTCTCGGCGGCGATTTTGGCTCGGTTTCTGCGAAGCAGAATAAAATCGCCGAGAGGGCAGGCCGACTTTGGCCGCTGGAGCTAAAGAACGACCGGTTCTGAAAAACAAGATATTTACTACTTTAAAACTTTCTTTAAATACGTGCCGGTGAAACTGCCGGCTTTTTTCGCGATTGCCTCCGGCGCGCCAACACCGATTATTTCTCCGCCTTTCTCTCCACCTTCCGGCCCCAAATCAATCACCCAGTCGGCGGTTTTAATCACGTCTAAATTATGCTCAATTACAACGATAGTGTTGCCGCGATCAACCAAACGGTTTAAAACATCCAATAATTTTTGAACATCAGCAAAATGCAAGCCCGTTGTCGGTTCATCAAGTAAGTAAATTGTTCGCCGCGTGTCGCGTTTGCCAAGTTCGGCCGTAAGTTTAATTCTCTGCGCTTCGCCGCCCGAAAGCGTTGTCGCCGACTGACCAAGTTCCAAATAACCTAAACCAACTTCTTCCAAAACTTTCAGGCGGTCATAAAGCCAGGGAATATCACGAAAAAATTCCGCCGCTTCTTCGATTGTCATTTTCAAAACTTCGTGGATATTTTTGCTGTTATATTCAACTTCAAGCGTTTCTCGGTCAAACCGCTTGCCTTTACAAATATCACAAAGAACATGAACGGTTGGCAAAAAATGCATTTCAATCGCGATTGTACCGTGACCTTCGCAATTTTCGCACCGGCCACCTTTCACGTTAAAACTGAAACGGCCGGGTTTGTAGCCCCGAACGCGGGCGTCTTCGGTTGCGGAAAAAAGTTCCCGAATAAAAGTCCAAGCGCCAACATAAGTGGCCGGATTCGAACGCGGCGTTCGGCCGATTGGCGATTGATCAATATTAATCACGCGGTTAATGTATTCCAAGCCGAGAATGGCTTTGTGCGCGCCCACTTTAAAATCCGCGCCATTAAACTTGTTCGCTAAATATTTGTACAAAACATCGTAAACAAGCGTGCTTTTGCCGGAACCGGAAACGCCCGTCACCGCCGTAAACCGCCGCAAAGGAATATCAATATCAATATTTTTCAGATTGTTAGCAGTCGCTCCCCTAATTTTCAAAAATTCCTGATCCTTTTTTACTGCTCGTCTTTTCTCCGGCACTTCAATAAATTGCTTACCCCGAAGATAATCAAGAGTGAGTGAGTTTTTTTTCTTGTCGGTAAAAATTTCTGGAATTAAACCCTCCGCCACAATTTTTCCGCCATGAACGCCAGCCGCCGGCCCGATATCAACTAAATAATCTGAAGCGCGAATGGTTTCTTCGTCGTGCTCGACAATCAAAACCGTGTTACCTAAGTCGCGTAATTCTTGGAGAGTTTTAATAAGCTTCGCGTTATCCCGCTGATGAAGGCCGATTGTCGGTTCGTCTAAAATATAGAGCGTGCCCACAAGACGCGAACCGATTTGCGAAGCCAAACGAATCCGCTGCGATTCGCCGCCTGAAAGAGTGCCCGCTTTCCGGCTTAAGGTGAGGTACTCAAGACCAACGTCCACCATAAATTTCAAGCGGTTTTTAATTTCCCGAACCGGCCCTTCAGTTACCTCTTTAAATTTATTTTCTTTGGAAATTTGAAAGTCGCCAAAAAAACCTAGCGCTTCAGAGATAGACATTGAGGTTATACTTTCGATACTCTTATTTTTTATAAAAACATTAAGCGCTTCTTCTTTAAGCCGCTTACCTAAACAAACAGAACAAAGTTTTTCAGACCAAATACTTTCCACGCCAAGCCCGTGACAAGCCGGACAAGCGCCATAAGGACTATTGAATGAAAAAAGGCGCGGTTCGATTTCCGGAAAAGAAAATCCGTCGTTCGGACAAGTAAACTTCGCGGAAAGCGAAGTTTCTTCGCTGGTGATTATCGTGACCACATCATTGCCGTATTTGAGCGCCGATTCAATTGCTTCCGCCAACCGCAACCGGTTGTCTTTTTCTTTAAAATTTAGGCCCGAAGGAATCCGATCAACCACAAGCTCAATTGTGTGTTGCTTATAACGGCTGAGGTCGATTTTGTCCCGCAACGAATAAAATTCGCCATCAACCCGCACTTCTGAAAAACCGGCATTCAAAAAGTCATAAAGGAGCTGATAATATTCCCCTTTCCGGCCACGCACCGCCGGTGCGAGAACAACAATGTTCTTACCAGCTTTGTTTTTATTAGATATTTCAATCGCGATATCAACAATTTCTTCGCTCGTCATTTTTTTAATTTCTTTGCCACACTTTGGGCAGTAAGGTTTGCCAACGCGCGCGAAAAGAACGCGGAGATAATCGTAAATTTCCGTAATGGTGGCAACAGTTGAACGCGGATTTGAAGAATGGCTTTTCTGGTCAATGGAAATTGCGGGCGATAATCCTTCAATTTCATCAACATCCGGTTTATCGAGTTTGCCTAAAAATTGCCGGGCGTAAGCCGAAAGCGATTCAATATAACGGCGTTGACCTTCGGCGAAAATTGTATCAAATGCAAGCGAGGACTTGCCTGAACCGGAAAGACCGGTAAAAACAACCATTTTGTCGCGCGGAATTTCGAGATTAATGTTCTTCAAGTTGTGCTCCCGCGCGCCCTTTATAATAATTTTGTCGTGCATATGCAAATTGCCCCTTCTTTAAGATCTTAAGGGGGTGGTGTTCGAACTTTAAGCTTGGAAAATTAAAAAGTCAATTCAGTAAACAAATAAAAACGCCCCGCATTGCGGGGCGTTTATTTTTATCAAACGTAGAGTTGACCGCCGGCGTCGGTAAGCCAACTCAACACACTCCCGATTGAACGGGGTGGGGTTGAAGCGCTCGCGGTCACAAAAATATTTTTTGCGTTTTCGATTAGTCGGGACTCTAGTTCGGTTGCGTTCAAAACAAAAAGCGTGGGCTTCATTAATTCGTTTCTTGCAATTTCTGCCAAGTGAGTGGCATTCGCGCTTTTTTTGTCGCCAACAACAATAATTAAATCGAAATTTGACCCTTTTTCCCGCAATTCAATTTGTTTCTTAGAAATATCATCACATATGGTCGGAATAAAATTCGTGTCTTTAAATCTGTTTTTGATAATCCGAACAAACTCAATCATCTCAAGTTCATTGAAAGTTGTTTGCGCTACCACACCAATTCTCTCATTTTCATTAAGCGGCAAAAGTTCAATATCGCGCGCAGTTTCAACAATATGAACAATTCCTCCTAAAACCCCAATTAATCCTTCAACTTCTGGATGCCGACGACTTCTCATACCGATAAGAATAACTGTCCGTCCTTCGGACTTAAGATTTAGTGCGGCTTTGTGAAGATCCTGGACAATCGGGCAAGTCATATCCAAAACATTGCTCGCGATTTTTCTTGCTGCCACAATATCTTTCGGCGAACGGCCGTGAGCTGTAATCAAAAGTGTTTCGCCACGCGCTTCTTCCATGTTTTTCACTAAATGAATGTTCTCACCCTCCAAATCTGCTACGGCGTCCTGATTATGAACAAGAGCGCCCAGAACATGAATCCGTTCACCAACTTTCCGTTCTTTGCCTTTGGCGCCATTAATCGCTCGCATCACTCCCCAACAAAAACCGGCCGTTTTGGCCAAAACGAATGCAAATGTTATCTCTTTCAACTTTTTATCTCCTTTATTTTATTTTTAAGAATTAGAAGCTAAAGAAAGTTTAGAAAACTTTAAACTAAGAAGCAAGGCCCTTAATTCGCTTTCCTATTTTTTTTCCGAATTACAAGCGTAATAAGATAAATAATAAAGAAGAAAAGGAATGTGCCTAAAGCTGCAACGGGATTTTCGAGCGTTTGGAATGAAACTAAGCTCGCCACAAAATAATTACCTTGGCTCGCGGTTCGATCAACTACTAGAACATTTGTCGCTGTATTTATCTCTTCAGAACTCGCTGTCTCGTTAAGAATTATTTGACCTTCGCCAACTTCCATTGCTTCAAAGGTAAGCGCCGCAAGTTGGATTGGTTTTTTCAAATCATTAGGTAAGCGAATTACTTTAACAAGTAGATTTGAATTTGTATCACTATTTTTTTCATCATAATAACCGTAATCTTCAGTCCAACCATTCGCGTAAATAATGTCTTTGAAAGTTAAAATTTCTTGAGGGTAAGAAAGATCAATTTTTGTCTCCGTTACAGTGTTCGTGGGATATGCCACCAAAGAAAGGGTTAACTTATCGCCTTTAAGAGTTATGGCGGAAGGCGGCATAATCGAAATAATCGCATTGCCCCTAATTACTATTGTGGTTTTAACCGGACTTGGTTTTGGCGGGATTTCTTCTTTTGGTGGCGGATTAACTCCTGCCAGCGCTGAACTGGTTGTCTCAAGAATAATTGAACTTGAAACGGTGTCGCTCACAGTGCTGTAATTTCTGAATTTGGCGTAAACTTTCTTCTCGCCATCGCCATTACTCAAAATCCAAGAAGTGGAAGTGGCAAACGGCTGCCAAGAACGTTGATCAAAATCAATGCTGTTTCCAATAATCATATCAATCGCGTTTAAAGCCATAAGGGATAGTTTTACTGAAGTGGAAGCGGTTTTTTTGGCGCCGTCATTAATAGCAATAGTTGTGCTTGTAATAGGGACATAACTAATACCTCCGCCTCCGCCACCACCTCCGCCACCGCCGCCACCACCAGGCTGTACTTGAGTAGTAGCGCTTGAAGTCGCGATCAAAATTGATTTTTCGCCAAGAACACTAACGGTTTTCATCGCAAAAAAATAATTCGTATTTGGAGAAAGGTTAGAAACAGCCATTGATTGCGCAGTTAATCCTTGTGGCAACGGCACGCCCGTTGTAATCGCTAGCGCGCTCTCAAAATTCTGTTGGTCGATAAACGTGATTGAATAACGTAGGTCAAACTGGGAAATAATTGAAGTATCTGGAGTAAGCCAAGTTAAATTAATAGAATTTGGTGAAGTAGAAATGGCAGTAAATTCTGAAACTGGCGAAGGAACCATAATAGTGCCACCGCCGCCAATACCGCCGCCTGTTGGCGCGCTATTTGAAGTTGTAATAGAACTAAAAGTAAAAGCGTCCTCGCCAATAATGTTTGTGTATTTATAACCAAAATAATAAGTGGTTTGAGCAGACAAACCGGAAACGACTACAGATTGATTTTGATTTGGCGCAGGACTTGGTGTGTCGGAGACAATAGAAGCGCTTTGAAAATTAACTTGATCAATCGGTGAGATAGAATAACGAAGTTCTTGACTCGAAACTAAAGAATTAGTTAGCCAGTTAATCGTTGCTGAATTTTGAGTCGCGGAGATAGAAAGTTGCACTTGTTCGGCCGCCATAACTTGAAAACTTGAAAAAGCCAGTAAAGAAATGGCTGAAATTGCGAAAACAGACAATAAAATTCCTCTATTCATATTAACCGACATTGTATAACAGGTGGTTTTAAATGTCAATCCCTCACCTATGCGCATAGGTGAGGGATTAATAGCCGTTCTTAATAAATAAAAAACCCCGATAAAATATCGGGGTTTGAAATATTGTTACTCAAAATTCCTACTTTAAGAGAATCATTCGAGTAACTTTGGTAAATCCGGCAGTTTCCATTCGGCAAAAATATTCGCCGCTTGATAAACTTGAAGCGTCAAAAGACACTTCGTAATTACCGGCATCTAACTCACCATCAACTAATGTCGAAACGCGTTCGCCGAGCAAATTCAAAATATTAATTCGAACTTGAGCCGAATGCGGAACATTGAAAGAAATTTTAGTTGAGGGGTTAAAGGGATTTGGATAATTTTGCTCAAGGGCAAAATCTTTAAGAGCCGCGCCTTTCTCAATTACCGAATTGGTTCCGGTAGTCAAAAAATTCCAAGTTGTGGACCAATCGCTTGTTCCGCCAGGCCCAACCGCTCGAACTCGCCAGTAGTAAGTGGTGAAATTCGCAAGCGCCGGCTGAACAGAAACAAAAACTGTTCCTATCCCATTTCGCGAAAAAACAATATTCGCAAACGAACTCGTTTGTGCTACTTCTACATCATAAGAAGTGGCGTTTGGAACAATACTCCAAGAAAGAAAAGGCGCCGTCGAAGTTCCTACCGCATTATTTACGGGAATGATTAAATTTGGTTTTGCAGGCGGTGGTAAAATTGCCACAGTCGTAAAAGACCAAACTCCTGACCAATCACTTGTGCCTGTCGCGTTAGAAGCGCTCACTCGCCAAGAGTAAGCCACTCCATTTGCTAAACCAGAAACAAGATAAGTTGTATCAGTAATTCCAAAAATATCGGCGAAAATCGTGACGCCGCCAGTTAGAACTTGAAGATGGTAAGACACGGCAGAAACTGACTGATTCCAAACAAATGTTAAATTTGTCGGAGTATTTGCCGCGTTATTTACCGGCAAAATCAGGTTCGGCGCGTTAGGAACAGGCAGTGAAGCAACGGTCGTAAAAGACCAAGCTACCGACCAATCGCTCACGCTGTCTATGTTCGAAGCGTTAACTCGCCACGAGTAAGTTGTTCCGCTCGCTAAACCGGTTACGGAAAATGTTGTCTCCGCAATGCCTGGATTATCAACTAAAACCGTTCCACCGCCGTTAGCTAAAAGCTCAAAACGATAAGAAGTGGCGTTAGTTGAAGAATGCCAAAGAAAAGTCGGATTTGCTGACACGCTTCCGCTACCATCAATAGGCGAAATAAGAATTGGCGACAACGGCTGAAAATTGATCGCTTGATAAGGACCAATACTATCAATCATTGTCGTATCCGTTCCTAAAACCGTCTGTAATTCCCTGAAAGAGAAAATAGAGGCTTGGTTTGAATCAAGATTCCGAAGCCAAATTATAATAATACTATAATTTAGAGCGGAATTTTGAACCGGCACGGAATGCCAAGTGTAGTTTGAACCTTTTTCTATGGTATCGAGAGTTGTGTTCGCTAAAACCGTTTGGTTTGCGCTATCAACAAAACTCGCTGCCCAAAGAAATTTTCCGCTTTGAGATCGGCTTAGAAAATTCAAAACGTTTGGTACTGCCGCGCTAGGAAACGATTTTGCAATCGCCACGCTACGAATTAGAATCGGGTCAAAGGCACTGAACATGTAAACGGCTTTTGACGTGTCTTCCTGAGTTACTCTTGCCGAATCCATAAAAGTTGTACCAATAATTGTCCAATCAGAGTAAGTGTCGGCGCTGTTTAAAACAGCCGGCGCCATTATTGACTGGCCGCGTGAATCGACAACGGGAAAAATTTTCTTGGAATCACGGCCAAAACCGAATCCCGCGAAAACAAAGCAAAGCAACAAAATCTGAAAACGTTTCATACGTAAATCTCCTTTAAAAGTTAGTTATTAGGTTAGTAAATTACTGTCGGGAATGATATATCAGACCAGTTTTATTGTCAATAGCCAAGCCCTTGCATATTTAACGAAGGTGATATATACTATATATAGTTAATTTTCCAAAAATAAATAAGGAATTCGTAGATGAAAAAGTCAACAATATTCATGTTGTCTCTTGGTATTCTCGCTTTTACATGCTTCTGTGTCGCATTATTTTTAATGATGGAAAATAGGATAAATTCTCTATCAGAAAATTCGGATAAAAAAAGTAGCGCTAGCTCGAGTCCGATTTTAAGAGCGACTAGCCCGAAACCGGATAACGCTTCTCCTTCTAAAGAGCTGCGTCAGCTTGCGAGTGATATTGTAAACGAAATGGAGTCGGTGAAAAAAAGCGTTTTCGCAAAAATTGACAGCGAGCGTTGCCTTCCGTGCGAAAACCAAAAAAAAGCGATTGTTCAAAAGAAGCAGGTCAAAATACCAACCGTTCAAAAGCTGAGTCAAACCAAGCCGACTGTCCAGAAAGTAATAAAATCTCCCCCTCCGCCTCTTCCGAGAATAGTGGAATCTAGTAAAGAAACTACTGTAACAACCCCTCCGAAAGAATTAGAAAACCAACAAATAACCTTAACTGAATATCAAAAAAATTTGGACAGTTTGATGGCCGCATTATCAAAACCGGTTGTAAGACGAGAAGAAGTGAAAAAAGAAACTACCGTGACAACCACGCCAGAAAATAATTCGCCGAAACTCCAAAAAAAGAGTTTTAAAAAGCGAAAAACTTCTTGGCGTCCGTGGGATAATTAAGGTGAGAAACAAAAAAGACCCGATTAATAATCGGGTCTTTATATTTGCTTTACCGCTTGACAAAAAATACCTTATCCATTACAATGTACCCAGCTTAACTTTAACAAACATTTTATCAAAAATAATAAAAAAGGAGTATGTCATGCAAAACCGATTTATTGTTGTTTTCTGCTTATTTTTTGCTGGTTTGGGCTTTGTAAAAGCTCAAGACCGCGGAAATTCTGATTCAACTTACGAAGCTAAGGGCGGTTATGTAGAAGGTCATTTCTACGCTAAACCTTTTGCTGAACGCCACATCACTTATCTTGTCGCTTATATGCAAAGTTTTACTCTCTATAATTCTTCAGAAGATGAGGAAAGAATGGGATGGTTCGTATTTGCAAGAGCAAATCCTCGGCCAAAACCTGGCAGCGCTATAATTTTTGGCTTGTCTTATTCACCAATTCCTTATTTCGGCCTTGAAGCTGGCGCTGGCGTAACCGGCAATTCGCAATTTGATGGAGATTGGTCACGCATAAGAAGTCGGGTTTGGTTCGGCGACGATTTAAATAGTTTATCCGGCCAAAAAAACCTGTACTATTTCGATTTTGCCTTTGAATTTGGCGATCATCGATATTCACACTGGGAAAGCCGTTTAAAAATCAGAGCGACGGAATGGCTTGGCATCGGCATCTACGGTGAGGATTCTATCGGGATCGGACCGCGAATTGATATTCAACCGAAATCTACCTCAATTTCCTTTTCAATTATGGGACTTTGGGAAAAGTTGAATATCAATGAAGATCAAAATTATTACTATGATCCGGCAATGAATTCTTATCTGCTTGATGAAACACCAGCAAAAAAGTATATCTATGTGGGATTTTTGATCCGTTACGTTCTTTAATGGGTTTTATGCGCCCTTAAGCTCTCTGACTTTGTCGGAGAGCTTTTTATTTTCAATAATTTTTTATTTAACTCTCTAAGTTCATCGCGTAAAAGAGTGGCGAGTTCAAATTCCAACCGTTCGGCGGCGGCCTTCATTTCTTTTTCCTTATCTTTAATAATCGCCGCAAGCGCTGATTTTGCTTTTGGAATCGGCTTCATTTCCAATTCAAGCAGTTTTTCCGTGGGCACAATGTCGCTAATTTTTCTGATAATAGTTTTCGGCGTAATGTTGTGCTCTTTATTATAGGCTAGCTGTAATTTGCGGCGGCGTTCTGTTTCACGAACCGCTCGCTCAATTGAACCGGTAATATGATCGGCATAAATTAGAACTTCGCCGGCGACATTTCGAGCCGCGCGGCCGATCGTCTGAACAAGCGAAGTTTCACTCCGCAAAAATCCTTCTTTGTCGGCATCCAATATGGCGACGAGTGAAACCTCCGGTAAATCCAGTCCTTCCCGCAATAAATTCACGCCAACCAAAACATCAAAAGTGCCTTTTCTTAAATTCGTTAAAATTCTTATTCTATCTAAAGTTTTTACGTCACTGTGTAGATAATTTACTTTAATTTTTTTCTCTTCGAGATAAGCCGATAAATCCTCCGCCATCCGTTTTGTGAGCGTAGTCACAAGCACCCGTTCGTGTTTCTTTACTCTTTCTTCAATCCGCGGAATTAAATTTTCCACTTGGCCGCGGGCTTTCTCCATCGTAATTTTTGGATCAATCAAACCGGTTGGCCGGATAATTTGCTCGACAATTTGATTACTACCTTTCTTTTCATAAGCGCTTGGTGTGGCGGAAGTGTAAATTACTTGGCCAATTCTTTTTTCAAACTCCGAAAATTTAAGCGGCCGGTTATCGGCGGCGGATGGCAATCTAAATCCATATTCAATCAAATTCCGCTTGCGGGAAGCGTCGCCTTCATACATTCCTTGAATTTGTGGCACGGTAACGTGCGACTCGTCAATTACGGTTAAAAAATTGGCTTGCCCTGAGCCATTCGGCCCCGAGCTCATGGCTGAGGGGCTTGTCGAACGGGGGAAATAATCCAAAAGCGTTGCCGGCGGTTCGCCAGCGGCGCGGCCGGACAAATGGCGGGAGTAATTTTCAATGCCGTGGCAGTAACCGATTTCTTTCATCATTGCTAAATCAAACCTTGTCCGCCGTTCCAGCCGCTCGGCTTCTAGATATTTGCCGGTTTTTTCAAAATATTTTAGCCGCTCGCGCAATTCTTCTTTTATTAATTCAACGGCGCGCTTTCGTTCATCCACGAGCGTGATAAAGTGCTTCGCCGGCGAGATGAAAATTTCGGTCGTTATCGGCGTTTTGCCGGGCACAAAGCCCGAAACCGGATCAACTTCGTAAATTTTTCGGATGGTTCGACTTTGCTCACCACGAGTGGTTCTAGCTTGCTCACCACGAGTGGTTCGGCCGGATTCGCGATTAGCTTCGCCGAGTTCTAAATTGTAAATCACTTCCCTGTCCGGCGGCATAATTTCCCAATTGTCGCCGCGCAAACGAAAAGTGCCCCGTTTTAAGTCCGCGCTCGTGCGCGTAAAGTGGAGTTCAATAAGTTTTCGGGAAAATTCGGCGCGGTTGATTTTATCGCCGATTTTGAAGTGAAAAATATTCGCGCCGTAAACTTCCGGTGAACCTAAGCCGTAAATGCAGGAAACTGAAGCAACCACAATCACATCCCGCCGCGTCAAAAGCGCGGTAGTCGCCGCGTGGCGAAGCTTGTCGATTTCGTCGTTAATCATCGCCTCTTTGCCGATGTAAGTGTCGGAAGTGGGAATGTAGGCCTCCGGTTGGTAATAATCGTAGTAAGAAACGAAATAGTGAACGGAATTTTGAGGAAAAAGTTCGCGAAATTCGTTGCAAAGTTGGGCAGCTAAAGTTTTGTTGTGGGCGATAACAAGCGTTGGCCGCTGAATTTTTTCAATCACGTTCGCGACGGTGAAAGTTTTTCCAGAACCGGTAACGCCGAGTAAGGTTTGATGTTTATAATTTTTCTTTAATCCTTGAACAAGCGATTTAATCGCTTTTGGTTGGTCGCCGGCGGGTTTATTTTTTGACTCAATTTTGAAATCCATGAATGTAAAGCTCTCCGCGGCTCACGACCGGGAGTAACTTGTGACCAAACTCTAATTTCAAAAACCTAAAAAGTCAAAAACTAACCCCGCCTGTTTCTGCAAAGCATGCGTATTCCCATGTTTTAGAAGTCCACGATAAGAATTGATCGTTTCTGATCGTGGGTACCAACTCAAGTTTTTTAGTATTCTTCGCTTTGTGACGGCACGGATCTGTCTGTGATAAGGAAAATGAATCCACCCGAGAAAATCAACTCCAGAAGCGTAAGATTGAATTGAAACTTTATTTTCATGCAACGAGAGATGGAGATTATCAGAAAGGAATACTCTTATGTTCGGCAATAATTCTTCAAGATATGTTTTGTTTTCTGAGAGAATCACAAAATCATCGGCATACCGAATGTAATATTTCACCCGCAATCCTTGTTTCATAAATATATCAAATTCGTGGAGATAGATATTTGCAAGAAGCTGAGAAGTTAGATTCCCAAGCGGAAGCCCGAAGCCGGGTCGAACAATATGAAAGCTTGATATTACCTGCCTTAAAAACCATAAGATATTTTTATTATCTATATGCCACTCAAGAATATTTTTCAAAATACTTTGATCCACGCTCGCAAAGAATTTTTTGATGTCGCATTTAAGAACATAGCAAGTACGGGTATTGTTTTTTGATACACGACGTGCGAATACGTCAAACCGGCTCAATGCCCGGTGAATTCCCTTGTTCTTTCGGCAGGCATAGGAATCATAAATAAAGCGCCCTTCAAAATATGGATAGAGCGCTCGGTGTAAAAGATGGTGAATAACGCGATCACGAACAGCCGCTTTGTGGATCGTCCGAAATTTTGGATCGGAGATATGAAATTCCGAATATGACCCATGAACATATGTTTTTTGAAAAAGTTCCCGATAGAGCTTTAAAATATTCTCCGAGAATCGCATCTTAAATTCCATCACATCCTTCTTGTGCCGCTTACCATGAAGAAATCCTTCCCAAGTGGCGAGGAGGTTGTCAATTGCTATAATGTCGTCGTAAGTATTAATATCCAACTTATGAATAATCAAGCTAGTAATAGCGCAACACATCAACGCACGCAAGCGCCGCTCGTGCTTCTAAAGACGAAAGATGCGTACCGAGAGTGGCATACGCATCTTGTTCATATTTCTAGAATTGACCGGAACACGATTGGTGTGCGTATTGATGAAATATTTCTTTCTCTCTGCGAGTTTATTTTCCGTGCCTGTTTTGCGGGAGACAGGTTTGAAAAAATTTCAGCTGTTTCAAACGCCATCGCAAAATCGGACATTCTCAAATTCCTCTTAGAGATGGCGTGGGAAGAAAAAATCATTGACCATAAACACTATGGAAAATTACTTCTTGACCTTGATGAGATAGGAAGGATGTTGGGCGGATGGAAACGAACTTTATCTAACAAAACTCCCACAAAATAGTGGGAGAAATCATGAGGTCGCAGAGACACAGGACAACATTGTCGGAATTCCAGTCATTCTCGAAGTTGCCGAGATTGAACTTGAAGTCACCGTC
>ERZ1292632.629-Hain-H43-01um-R2-629-length-39131-cov-11_pt1 | contig 39131 bp, 59 predicted proteins | sample MGYA00564407_ERZ1292632 | MGnify/ENA primary metagenome ERZ1292632 (study PRJEB36523, sample SAMEA6512637) | groundwater metagenome | collected 2019-01-08 | study: AquaDiva: Metagenomics assemblies of 32 groundwater samples | reverse complement strand
TTAATCTTCAAAATTAGCCGCCAATCATCTTAGACTGGCGGCTGTTCTATTGTTGCGTTTGGGAAGTTTGCTACTAGCTTATTTTATTCTTAATCACTTCGACTGTCCCTCACTATTTACCCCGGATCAAACAGCGTTTCCGGTAGTATGTTTGCCCTCCCATGATTACCTTTATTTAAGCCAACTTCCACCTATTTGATGGTTCAAATCTTTGATAAGCCCAAAGATAAAAAATCTATTTGGATTAATTCTAATGCTTTTCAATATTTATTTTACCTGACTCAACATCTCCTGAAGTGAAAACAATTATCTTTCCTCCCGACTTACTCCGTCCAATATCTTTATCCGATTGCTTATCGTATCCAAATATTTCTCTGATTTTATCAAATATTAATTTGTTTCCCTGAAAGATGTTGTACATGTCAGAATATAGTTAAGGTGTGACTTTCGAATTTATTTGCCTTAGAAACTTTTTGTCTTTCAATATTACTGTAATATTGCACCGTTCGAAAGGCGTATTTAAGTATCCCAACATGGGAAGAGTTGTATTTGAAACCTTTCTTATCCCAAGATTTTATTATCCGGTTTTCAAAACGATTATATGAGAGATACCAGAGGCGCATGATCAATCTATTTTAACCGTCCGTTTTATTTTAAATATAGCCCACCATTTCTATATTCGATGGTTTTTATAACTCCATTTTTGATATACTTAACCATGCAGCTTTTAGCAGAACTCATGCTCGACCAGTGCCATAGAGTATTTTCAATTGCCTCTTTTATTGTACATCCTTCGTGGTGTTTGATGTATCGCTCAATATTACTGACCGAAATACCAAATGGACTTTTAATGCCATGTTCGCCGCTTTTGGTTCCGGGTATTGCTTCTTTGTGGATGATAGGTGGTGTTTCAATCTTACGAACGTGTCTGTTTAATTTTGGGGCTATGCGCTGAGTAACTTGATTGTATTTTTCAGAATACAGTAAAACTCCAATGCCAAGCATTTTGCAAATTTCAAAACCGAAGTGAATTTCTTTTGGTTCTGGAATGGCGATGTATGAATAATTACAACAAATAATATTAAAGTAGGCCTGTTGTATTACCTTGAAATTCAAAGAGGTCTTAACTTCAACTCCGATTGTGTGATTTATTGCCTTGCCATAAATATCAATATCCATAAACTCAAAATAAAGATCGTAGTCACTCTTTAGGTGATTGACAAACCTTTGTGCCAAGTCAGACTCTTTCATTTTCAGTATCTTTAACCGTCCGTTTGTCGATTATTAACCCTTTCTCGAAGTAGCTTTGATCTCCTAGCCAGAAATGGTTCTGGTAGAGGTATTCAAATAGTTGCAGTTGATTTATTACTTCAAAAACTTCAAATTCACTTATTCCTCCCTTATATGCAGCTCCAAATGAAAATGAATCTTGCGAATATGTAAATTGATACTCATCATTAATTACTGATAAATTATGAAAATGAAAGGTTTCCCCAAAGTCAATACCTGCAATTTTTGCTAATTGAAGCAATGGTGTTTTGTAAGCGGTTATATCATTACTGTTTATGCATCTTAGCGTTAATGCTGATAAAGGGATCATGAGAGGTTTATAATTCCATGTTCTAGGGTCAGTCCATCTGTCTGTGAAATTAAGTGATATTGAATTATCATGAGCTTGAATACTTACGCCCGTAAGTGTTTCAATTCTTCCCGACTTTTCAAAAATAATTTTTAATTTATACGGAAAATAAGCCGCAAGGTCTTTGAGTTCTAAGTTCATAGTTTAGATTTTAATTGTTGTTCGACTGCGAGAATTAACTGTTTTGACCGGAAAGCAAGATTAGTCATTCCATTCTCTATATAAGGTTTCTGAGCAGCTTCAGCACAAGCCTTAACTGTTTCTTCGATTGCTTCAATTTGAGCCTGTTTGATGGCATTTAAAACAACTGTTTTTTCAAAAGGGTAACATAAATCAGTACTGCCATATGACTCTTTTAATATTTGTTCTGCCTTTTTCATTTCTGTTTGGTTTTTAAAAATTTTTCAAGTAGTTGCTTGGTGGTAAAATTGTCGTAATCTGTTTTGTCAAATCCTGTTGTTTTAATAACCCAATTGCAATTAAATAATTTGACATAGTTATCAGAACACCATTCAGCAAACTCAATCATTAATGGTTCTATCCTGTTTTGAGTCCAAATTGAACCAATAATAAACCCTAATTGATAATCTGAGCTAGGTGTTCCTATTGATTCAAACCATCTGTCTGATTTAGAAACGTCTTCAATTTCTTTTTCGGGTATCAGTTTCATTTCAAAATAGTTTAGTTGTAAATTCCTATTCGTTGATTAATTTCTTCCCTTAGAACAATTCTTTCTTCAGGAGTTCGCACAATCAGATTATTCTTCAGTTCATTAACTATTTTCATGGCTATACTCCTAAAATTAACTAATTCACTTTTACTTAATTTAAGCGCAGGAGTTGACTTTAAAGCCTCTATTTTTTCTAAATATTCAATTCCATAAGTATCAATTAATCCCTGTCTGTACAACTGATTATCGCCTCCTTTAGGGCCGTTTGATTCGTATGATTGTATGTGAATATTGTGCAGATTTAGACTTAATGTTCTATTGTTCCCGACGCTTATAAAATGCCCTCCATTCATAATACCGTCATAATATCCGGTCACAATACATGGCTGTCCATAATCAATAAGTCTGGCAATTTTATTAAATACAGTCTGAACGTATTTTGCCCTATATCTATCAGAACTCATTAAATCAATTTTCTTCTGGCGGTTTTCTTCCTTTTTTTCGGACTCTTCCTTTTTGGTTTGCTTCTGAACGTGCTTTTTTGCCCTGATTTGGACTGATTCACGATATTTTGAGCCTTCGGACGTATCAAACAGCCAATTCTTAAAACAATCAATGCAAAGGCCAAATTTATGCAGCATTTTAGGCGTTAAGCATCCGAAGCCTATTGCCCTTCCTGTTCCCTTACATTTTTTAGGTTTTCGCTGTATCATTTATCTGTGATTAGATTTAATTAAAACCGTGTCTTTGTTTATGGTAATTTTAACCGTAGTTTCAGAATATTGATAGTCAAAGGCAAATAGGCTTCGCTGAGTTGAACAGTAATACCAAAATTCAGGTAGTTTCTCAATTTCGAGTAGTACGGTATCGCCTTTCGTTAGTTCTGCCATGATTTCTTCCATTGCAATTATTTTATTTCAGTCAAAGCCAGTTGAAGCATAAACCCCATGCTTTTAAATATTTTTTCAACTTGATTTATTGACGGATTTACCCTGCCTGTTTCGATTTGACAAATTCTTGATCTGGAAATATTTAAACGATCAGCTAAATCTTTTTGTGAAATACCTAAATCATTTCTTTTTCTTATTATTTCAGAAAGAATATCACCGGTAGGTATTATTTCAAGTCTTATTTTCATGGCATAGTCTTAATTTATAAATGATCAATTATTGTATCAATCCACGTTTGGCCGTCAAAGGTATGTTTGCCGGTTTCAAGGTTAAAAATACAATCCATCACATTGGGATTATATAGGTTTTCAAAGTTAAACCACTGTGTGTAAAATGGTTGTTTGTCTTTGGTGATAATGAGGTATTTCATAATTCGTTCTTTGGTTGATTTTCTTTAATCTCTTTCAGCATTTTAAAGATTTCCTGAATATTTTTAACTTCGTTTTCTTCGAAGTTTAAATATTCACCTCCATATAGAATATAATGCCAAGTCCTTTTGATTACAACAAGGATGTGAGCAATGAATATTATCACAAAAACGAAAGGAAGGGCAATTATCCTGTGGATAAAATGTCGTTTATTGAATTTCATGTTTTTCATGGATTAAATCTTTATGGTTTTTGATTTTATGTAATTAGCGATAAGCCTTGCTTGCCTTTCGGCATTGTTTAGGTTTTTATAACTTTTAGACTTTCTATTCCAATTCCAAGGTTTATACGGGTAAATTGTAGGTCTATTTTTGCCTAGATAAACACCTAAATAAAACCATATCCAATTGATATAGGCATCACATTGATTGGCTTCGTCAATTATTTCTATTCCAAACTGAGGTTCTTTGTCGAGTTCAGAATATTTGTGATAAATTTCTATTTTCATAAATAAGATTTTAATTATTATTTGTTCCGTTCCCTCAATCGAAAAGGGAAGGATACCACCGGCTGGTAACGGATTTACTTTAAGTCTTTTGAATCAATGACAATTCCACGACAAAACAATTCGCCATCCTCCATAATATCAAAAGTGGCGTGTGGCAATTCTGTTTTAATTAACCACGAACATTCCGGTTCATCAGGACTCCAAACGGCGGTAATTTTATTTTCGCTTTTATTTGGTTTGCACATTTTAAACCGTTCTTGGGTTTCGATATATTTTACAGCAATCGTAGTTCCATCCCATGCGCCATCTTCATCGTTGATAATTCCACGCAATTCAATAAGATCATCGGAAGCACCAAAAACAACCAACAGCCCACTGTCTTTTGCAATTGCCTCTTGATACTCAGACATTTCATCACCATAAGTCCTCCCGTTCAATAATTCGGCTAATTCTTCTTTATTCATGCGATTTAAAATTTAAGTGATTACTCTTGTTTATTTCTGTTTGAGTTTGATTAACCAAATTCATAATAATCTTCTTCTGGTTCATTGCCCGGAATAGGATCAGGAGTAGCAGCCAAATCAAGCAATTTCATTATAAACCCATCATCAGGCAAGACAATGCCACTTATAGCAGCATTGTCTCTTAATAATCTTTTTGCTTTTTGTAGATTAGTTTCCATTATTTAGACCTTAAATATTTCACGCTTAAACATTTGGTAAATAATCATTGCTTCAATTCGTGCATCGTCTGCCCCTCTGTGCTTTTCCTGATATGGAAAATCTGGAAAATAATAGTTCCATGCCTCTTGTGCCGAAGGCCACTTATATCCCGGACCGTTTTTGTTTGGAAGTTTTAAAATATCGGTTGATAGCAACATTGGGCATGGTAGCGGTTTGGGTAGTTTGAAATTTCGATGAAGTAAAAATCCAAAATCAAAATTCCGATTAAATGCTGTCATTCCTTCATATCCGTCAAATATCCTTTGTGCTTCCAACCTCACGTCTTCAATTTTAGGCGCACTTCTGACCATTTCCGGGGTCATATCTGAATTGCTGAATATCCACGCCTCCCGATGTTTTGCGGACAAATGCGGCTCTCTTATCAGCGTATCAAATAAGGTGGTGATATTTCCATCATTTAAACCTAATTCAACTATCCCAATTTCGAATATAACATCCTTCTCATAACTAAATCCAGATGTTTCGATGTCAACTACAAGGATCTTTTCCATTATTTTAATGGGTTACTGTTTATAAAATGCCTGGAACCTGATTACATCGGGATATTCAGGAGTTTTCAATAACCCATCTCCGTTTCCCTGTAAGGCTTCGGCTCCGGCTTCATCGAGAACAACCTTTGAATCAACCTCGGTAGCAACCCTGAAACAAACCCTTACAGGGAAGTTTACTTTTGCATCTCCGGTTATTACCTTTACCGAAGCCCTTTGTGTTGCTGCTGCAATTCTGAAACCACACGAACGGCCCTTCTGTAAAAGAATTCTCAGGTTTTCTTCGAGAGACTTATCTGTTGAGATACATTCGCGTTTCATCTTTGGCGCTCCGTTTTTATTGTAGCCAGTAACCACATTAGCATAGTTCTTCAGTGCGTTTCCTGACCTTGAATTGGCGACTGCATCGGCGAATTCATCAAAAATAATAAGTGTTTTCTTTGTAATACCGGATTTTACAAGACTATTCATTTCTTCCACGAGAATAGCCATTTCAAATTCAATATTTTCAATGTCTGAAATTACTGACATTCCTCCGGACTGTGCGTATTCCCGGATAAATTCAAATTTTGGGTCGAAAATTACAATTTTTTCAACTCCTGCCATTTTGCAATATTCAATTGTGGACCTGATAAAAACCGATTTTCCAGATCCGGTCCCTCCACAAATTAGAACGTGAGGGGTTGATGGGTTGTCTAAATCCCAATGTACCACGTTCCCGAAATTGTCAATACCTAACGGAATTTTGTTCCCTGATTTTAGGTGGTCTGGGTGAAACATCAGGGTTTCTTCTCTTTTCTTCCCGGCTTCAACTGCCAGGTATGATCTTCCTTCGTGTACGTAAAGCTCTTTTATCATACGGACACTTGATACATCAAGGGCGTTGGCCACGTCTAACGATCTTGATTGTACCCTTGAAATTTGCACCCCGGCAGCAACTTCAAGTAAAAACGTTGCGCTGGAATAACCACTGAATACATGTTTAACGCGAACATCAATCCCGAAAGTTTTAAGGATGTGTTCAATCTTTTCTGAGTTTGTCATATTTTTACCAGATAAATCATATTGAATAAATGATGCGGCGGACTGCCGGAACTTTTTAATTACGCTTTGTGGGATTGGCTGGATAGAAGCATCACGTATTTTACGTTGACGATTTCGTATCATTTCTTTTTTATCGTCCGGAATGTTAAAATCCTCAACCTCGGCAATTAATGTTTGGGCCCAGAAAGCGTTTATCTCGGCAGTATCTGTAAAATTATCGCTTTCATTGATCAGGTAAACGTAATCAGGGTTGTTTACGGCCTCTATCATCCTTTTAAGTGGCTCATAAAGCATTAATTCATAAAGTTTACGGCTATTGTCGTCAATGAGAACTGGGAAAAGGATTAATTGTGCTGTTTTGTCTTTATTCTGGCTTGATTTATTTTCGATAAACCAAACTTCATCGATCTTTTCTCCCGTTGCCATTTCATAACCCAACACATAGGTTATTGCCTGTTTGCCGTTGTTGAAAACGATATCCTTTTCGTCTGAGAATGACGTCTTTGATTTGTGGTCAATTATAACCCTTTTCCCGGACTTTGTTTTGACAACGGTATCGATGCGTAAATGACATGGAAGAGGAATATCAACTCCGTTAACGTGAAGCCATTCATCCATGTAAAGCTCGACCGCAATAACTTCTTCAATCTCGTCAGTATAAATTGACAGTTCGCCGTAAAAGTTCGTTAAAAGTACTGAAACTGTCTTATATGCCTTATTCCTTGATTCTTCAACGGTGGGCGAAGTTTTTTGCAGTTTCCATGCGTTAGCCGGGACCTGATCAACAAAATCAAATGCCACTGTCTGAAGCGTTGCAATGTCGTAATAAACACCTGATTTAAGTCCATTAAAGAAAAATTCAAGGGCAGCATGATAAGCGGAACCGGATACCGTTGTTGATGAACGCTTACTATCCATCCGGTAGATGTATTTCATTTCAAAGGCTTTTTCGTGCCTTGAAAATTCAGAAACGGCAGAATAAGACCAACTATTCAAAAGGTAGTTACTAAACAGTTCTTCTATTTTGTCTGGGGTTTGGTCTCGGAATTTGTGGTAGGGCTTGGCGTATGACATGGATTATATTAAATTTGGTGATTGGTTTGGTTTACTTTTCAGATCGGCTTTTTTCTGTTTGGCATCAGAAATTTTGCTTGACGAAATCCCCGAAATGATCAGGTCAAAACCTTTTTCTTTGGCAAGGGAGAATAAAAGTTTTCCTTCAACCGCTTCGGGCTTAAATCCTTGGTCAGTGACAAAGAACAGTCTGGCTTCTGCCTCGTTCTTAAAGTTCAATTTTTGAAGCTGTGGACCTTCCTTTCCAGCTTTATTGTTCTTTCTGAAAGCTGTTTCAATATCGGTATCTCCGTCTTTAATTGCAGTTCCAATACCAATCAAAACAACAAGGTCACCCGAGGTCAAATGATCTACTGAAGCTTTTCCAACTGCTGCGATAATTTCAGCCTCAGTAAGAGAATAAGTATCTTTCAGTCCGTCAACAACTTGTTTTCTTCTTGCAAGTAATTTTGTTTTGTCGGAAACGTCGCCTGTTATTTTTGACTTTGCTTCACCATACACCTTATCAACAATAGCCTTTGGTATTACTGACAATATAGCGTTTCTCAAAGCAATTGCATTTCCGGCATTTCCGGTTACCGTAATCATATCTTCAGTCATTCTTACGGTACCTTTATTGATCATTATAGATCGTTTTACCTCTACCTTTATTGCGATGTTGTTTTCAAGGTCAAAGCAAATCCCCTGACTTGTAACATGCCTGGCATCGATTCCAACAACCTTAGTTTCAATTCTTAGGTTTCCCCAGTTTTGTGCCAAAATTCGTGCAAGATGAACGGATGGTCCGGTTATTGCTTTTCCTGCTCTTGGAACAGCATAAGTACATGTTGCGGCAGTTTCTTTGTCCATTGTGACGATGGCAATAGAATTTTCGATTGCACGTTTGATGTTTCTTGGATATGCCTTTGCGGTGCTGATTTGAATATCAATAGCTGCACGGTCCTGTTGGTAGATTACCTCGGACCCAATTTCTTCAATTTTTACTAAATCTTCCATGGTTATTTTTTGAGTTTTAAAATTTTAATGCTGATAATTATATTTTCCATTGGTCACACACAAGATCATTTAATGTAATGTCTTTGCCGTGTCTAGGAGAGGCCATTTTATCACAAAAATGCCTTTTCAGTTTGCCTTTATTGTAGGGGATGCAATATTTACAATCCTTACATTTTGCTGCTCGAGTATATTTTATTACTGTCATTTTTGAAACTTAGAGTTGATCTGCAAGTTGTTCTTCTCTGTGATAAAGCTGCATCTTTCGGTTATGAAGTATTCGCTTACATTGTTTAGATTCGGCCTGATCTTCAAGAGGTTTTATATCCTGCCATTCTGAAGTTTCGAAAGACTGTTTGATTATAAGGATGTCGGCTTCTGTCATGATTGGTAGTTTGGGCATAGTTTAAATGTTTTCGTTCTGTCTGAAACAAGCAATCTGCTGATATTTGCCTTCATTTTATCCCTCTTTTTGTGATAGTATGTAGCTTTCATTCGAAGGTCAACAAACCAGAAAGGGTATTTGTCAAGAGGCAAAAGGACTGTCTTGATGTCCTTTCGATGCGAATAGCCGGGAGTGTTTCGTGATTTGTCAGACATTGTTTTCTTGTTTTAAAAATTCATTTTGACAAATATTGCCAACAACGATGAAATCGCTGATTTGATCTTCAAAGAAAAAATTACCATCGCATCGGTGACAATGAATGAAAATTTCATTAGTTGGAATATCTAAAGCTCCAAATTCCCATCCGTTGCAGTTCTCACACCAAACAACTACGTTTCCATCAGCATCAAAGTCGCCTTCGTAAATTTCAACTCCTATTATGTCGTTTCTGCCAATAAACTGAATTAGTTTTTCTGGCTGAACTTTGTGAGTATATGGAAATCCATTCAATGGAATAGTTACCATCATATCTGAAAGCGAAATGTCATAGACTTGATGCAACTTGCATTCGTATAATGCCTTAAATTTAATTTCTCGGCTCATTACCTTCTCCTCCCTCCGATTAAATCATGTTGATGTCTGCAAGATGGGCCCGATCTTTGTCTTGTAATTGGCTTCTTTTTGTAAAGTTGAAGAATCATATAGCAAGCAAGAACAGTTATTGCAATCACAAAGACAATTAAAATCATGTTTAATATACTATGTGAATCAAGCCAGTTAAAAACTGACTTCTGGAATTGATCAATTGTTTCGAGTATTTTCATTTTGGTTGTTTTTTGTGGTATAATTTAGCTTTAAGTGTATCGACTTCTTTTTGAAGTCTTTCATTCTCTTTGAACATTTCGGCTGAAATATCGTCGGAAATCCGCATGATAAACTTGTTTTCGGCTATGGTTTTATTCAGCCTCCGGATCAATCTCCAATCGGCATAATAAACTTCGTGCAGACCGTTTATTACAGATGATTTCCGTTTCAGTTTTTTGTTTTTGTCGCGGATAATTGATTTCTGCACATAGTACGCAACGATAAAAAAGAGAAAGGAAAGTACTACGGCAACATTGAAAAGCAATTCGAGTGTTTGTTTAATTTCAGGGTTCATGGTTGTATAAAAATTTGGTTTTCATCATCTGTTTCTGGGTCATTTTCCTGATCAATCAGGCGGGTAGAGGTCTGTTTCTTCGGCCAGCAATAAACGGCCATGAAAATAATTATGGCGATTAAAAGGTAATTAGTGTTCATTCTACCGTTTTTTAGGCTGTTTAGACTGATAGCGGCCTTGAATCCGGTATTGCTCCCTACGGCAAGCATCGTTTCTTTTCTGAAACTCATTGCGCTGCTGATAAAAGCCTTTGTAGTGTTTAGGCTGAGATTTAATAACGGCACGTCCGGCAGGGCATGAAGTCAACATTATTGACATCAAAAGGCATAATAGCCAAAAGGATAATTGAGATTTAAAGAATCGTTTCATATAAATAGATTTAAGTGTTAAAAAGAATTCAATAAACTGGTTCAAAAACCTTATTGTCAATAACGTATTTATTGCCGTCATCTCCAATTAAAGTTAGCGGACTTTCGGTAACAACAGGATATTGCATATTTGCGGTAAAAACTGACAATTCTGAGGAGTTATGAACGTCTCTGATAGCTTTATATGCAATTGGCTTTTTATAGTCTTTCTTTACGAATTTACCGTTAACCTTTGGCCGGTCAATTAAGTGTGAAATGTAAGCATCAATTTTCGCTAAGTTTATTTGTAAAATTTCATTAGCTGCTTTCAGTTCAACTATTTCTTTGCGGTAATCATCTTTCATTTGAGATTTGGCAATATCCGCAAATTCCAGTAGCCTTTCTTTTCTGGAAACTTGTTTTTTAGAACGAAGCCAAAGAACACAAAATAAGGTCATGATCAGGATGTCTAAAACAGTCCATCCATTTGCTAAGTTAAGAATAAAGTTTGTCATAGGATAAGTTTAAAAGTGATTATTTAGTTTAGAAACAATTCCGATTCAGAAATTTCAAGAATCTTAGATATGACTTTCTTTGCGAACGATTTGGGATTTCTTTGTCCCAGCATCCAACTAACTATCGTCCGTTCTCTAACTGTTTTAAGTTTTAGCCTAATACTATCAATTAATTCCTGTTTTTCGGCTATCGTCTTTGATTTGTAAATTTCTATTAGTGTCATAAAATTAATTTGTGTGTTTCACTTGTATAGCACAAATATAAAACATGTTTTTGAATAAACAATGCCTGAATGAAAATAATTTGAAAATATTTTGTATCTTTGGTTTAAATATATCGCAAGGTGGAGCAGTTGGCTAGCTCGTTAGGCTCATAACCTAAAGGTCGGGGGTTAGAATCCCATGCTCTCCACCCAATTCGCCAATTGGAAAAGTTTTCTTGATGGGTTCTTTCTCACAGAAAAAAGAAGTTCCGAAGCATGGGGAGCACTTGGTTTTGACTGGCAGATAGTATGGATAGCGGAGAGCATTAAAGCCATAACTGGCAAAACAATTCAACTTTTTGGTTACGAAGCTAAAGTAGCTGCTTAGCCAAACGGGCCGCCCCAACGTTAGGGGCTTTTTAATAAAAAAAACCGCCCGAATTAATATCCGAGCGGTAAACCAAAACTAACTAATCTAAACCAAACCAATGAAAACTATTTACAATGACAAATATATAAAAAAGATTAATTACATTTGTGTATTGATTTATTATTATGAAGATAAAATTACCCATATTGTTTAACACCGACACAACCCAAAATCTTCAAAATGTCAATATTGAATTTGATTTAAGGGAATGTGAAATTAAACAAATGACATTTTATCAAATCAACTGCACAGCTCAATATTTTGAAAACGACATTGAATATTCACAAATTTATTCTAATGGGATGAGCTTTTATTGTTCCCTGAAAATGAGTGAAGTTGAATTAATCATTGATAAGCAATTAAACCCAACATACGCAGTAAACTAATAATCAAGTAAATAATGCACCATTTTAATATTTATCAATGAATGGATAGTACAAAAACTGACATACATAAAAAGGCAATGATTAAGGCTTTAACAAAAAGTCTTGGAATTATATCAACAGCCGTTAAATCTGTAAAAGTAGCAAGGCAGACGCATTATGAATGGTATGCAGAAGATGAAGATTATAGGCGGGCAGTTGATGAAGTTGGAGAAATTGCGATTGACTTTGTAGAATCAAAATTATATAAACTGATAAATGATGAAAACCCGACGGCAATTTTATTTTATCTGAAAACTAAAGGAAAAAATCGTGGCTATGTTGAACGGTCAGAGCTAACCGGAAAGGACGGTAAAGACCTAATGCCGACAAAAATAACAATTGAGTTTATTGATAATAGTGACGATGTTGAATTAGAGGACGAAAATCTTAACTAATAAAGTGTATTATTATGGGAGCACCTTTTGGGAATAAGAATGCCGCCGGAAGCCGGGGAGGCATAAGAAAAGCAAGTAAGTTAAGAATAAAAAGTACAAGATCAGCATTTAAAGTGAAATCAACTGTAAATCCTTTGCGTAAAGACAAGGATTTTATGAAATTAGTTTCAAAACAAAAAGCAAGGGAAAAATATAAAATCAAGGCTGGCAAAAAAGCTGCTGCAAAAAAGAAGTTGATGGAAGAAAAGTTCAAACAATATGGAAGAGAGCAGAAATCTGCTAGGTTGGCGCGTGGCAAATGAAAATTCAAGTAGCGAGTAAAATATTCAAAGGGCTTATATCTGGTTACGAAAATGGATCAACTATTATCAGTTGTCAAGGTAGTTCCAGATCGGCGAAGACATATAATATTTTGATATTTCTCATTACTTATTTGATAGAACACAACAACATCAGACTATCAATTGTCCGCAAAACATTGCCTGCCATTAAGGGTTCGGTACTAATTGACTTCAAAGAAATATTAATTAGAATGGAACTTTGGAATGATAAGCAATTCAACAAAACAGAATTGATTTATCGTTTTTCAAACGGTTCGTGGGTTGAGTTCTTTTCAACCGATGATGAACAAAAGATCAGAGGCCGGAAGCGTGACATTCTTTTCGCAAACGAAGCAAACGAAATCAGCTACCTGGAATGGCAGCAACTCAGGATGAGAACTACCCAGTTTGCAATACTGGATTATAACCCTTCATTTTCAGAAGATCATTGGATTGAGCAGGAAAATCGTGACCCGGACTGTTATCATTTTATATCAACCTATAAAGACAATCCATTTCTAGAGCAGAAAATTATTGATGATATTGAAAAGCTAAAAGATAAAAACAAATCACTTTGGACGGTTTACGGATTAGGGCTTCGGGCAGTCATCGAAGGCCGTATTTTTGAGAGTTATGAGATAGTAGAAGAAATACCGTATGGGATAAGTAAAAACTGGATAGGTATGGATTTAGGATATTCGTCAGACCCAACTGCAATAGTTAACGTGGCATTATTCGAAGGAAGTCTATACATTGATGAGCTTTGCTATAAAACACATATGTTGACTAGCGACATAATTAAGGAACTAAAAGAAAAAAGCAAGGGGCGTAAGATTATCTCAGAATCAGCAGACCCGCGAATGATTCAGGAAATATATAATGCCGGACTAAACATACATGCAGTTGAAAAATATGCCGGTTCAATAAATGCTGGTTTGATGAAAATGAAAGAATTTAACATCAAGATCACGAAGCGATCAACGAATGTAAAAAAGGAATTTGACAACTATGTTTATGCCCAGGATAAAGAAGGAAAATTCATAAATCAGCCTGTTGACACTCAAAACCATGCTATTGATGGTTCGCGTTATGTTGTTTTAATGGAAATAATCGGAAAGAATAAACGTAAATTGTCAGCAGTCGAATTATCTGGATATATGTAATATTGCAAAATAAATTGTAATTTGGTCACAATTTTATAAAAACGATATGAACGCAATCGAAACAATCAAGTCCGGCAATGTCGAAAACATAAAAAAATTGTTTGTTCGGGCGGTTGATCCAAAAACTCAGGAGAAAGCAATCAATGAATTTAATGTCGAAAAACACGATGTCTTTGATTCAGAAAAACGTCCGGTAAAACTAATAACAAAGGATTCTGGAACAGTAGATGGCGATGGCAATCCTATTCTTATCAAAAACTTTCCTGTTGAAGTTAATCGGGTTGGATCATCGTTGCAATCGTTGATTGTAGAACGAAGGGTTGGCTTTGCGCTGACCAATCCGGTGACGATCAAAACAGTTGTGGAAAAAGAAAGCAAAAAGACAAAATCACTTGTCGCGATGGTCGAAAAAATTCAGGACGACAATAAGATGGATTACAAAAATAAAGAAATCCTACGCAGAACATTATCTGAACTGGAATGCGCAGTCATCTGGTATTTTGTCGAAACAGGCGAACCAAAGCCAAAATTTACGTTAAAAGCCAAGATACTTTCACCTGAGCTTGGTGATACACTGTTTCCGTTATTCGATGCAACCGGATCCATGATCTCATTTGCTAGGGCATATAAATTGGAAGAGTCTGGTAATAAAATTGATCATTTCGATGTATATACTGACGAAGCGGAATACAGGTATATCAATCGTGACAATAGTTGGACGCTGGATGAAATTACAAACGAAACGGGTGCGGCTATCCCAAACCCGATACCGAACGCGGTCCAGAAAATGATGATCGAATATCATATGATCAAAAAACCGATATGGAACAACGTGCAGTCAAAAATTGACCGCAAGGAAACGCTTGATTCAAATCATTCGGACATGAATGATTACTTTGGATCTCCAATGATGGCCGTTAGTGGTGAAATAGAGGGTTTTGCAGCCAAAGGGGAACAGGGGAAAATTATACAGTTGGCGCAAGGCGCTGAAGCTAAATACCTGGCACTTTCTTCGCCTCCAGAATCAATTAAGATGGAGATTGAAAACCTCAAAGAAGATATTTATACCGAATCGCAAACACCAAATATTTCGTTTTCTGAGATGAAAGGATTAGGAAATATTGCAGAAGTAACGATGAAATCATTCTTTATGGACGCGCACATGGCAGTAGGAACCATTGAAGAATGGTTTGGATTAGGATTACAAAGACGGTTAAACATTATTAAAAATGCAATTGGTAAACTTATTGATACTTCACTGGCAGCCGAAGCCAAATCTGTTACTTTAAAGCCGGTAATTACCCCATATATGCCAACAAACACAACTGAGCTGATTGATAATATTTCCGTTTCCGTTACGGGTGGCGTAATGTCGGCTCAAACCGGAAGGGAACAAAATCCATTGGTAACCAATAAAGAACAGGAAGAAACTCGAATTGCAGATCAAAAAGGATTAGAATCGGCTGGTGTGGATGATTTGAATAAATAATTTTTGGGAATATGTACATTTACTATCAAAAATAGTTTATATTTGCATATATGAAATATCCAAACATCAAAGAATTAAAACTAAGTCATAAATTAATTGCCAAAGCCTTTAAATTTAAAACAGTCATATCTTTTCGATGCTCATCGGCTCATAAAAGATACATGCAGGGCATTGAAGAAATACTAACCATTGCAAAATCAAAAAATGATGAAAGCAAGTGAATTAAGAATTGGGAATAATATTCTTGATGAAAATGGTAAAGTAATAACACTATTTTCAATTCATAGAGATTATTCATACATAGATAAATCAAAGTTTGATGATTTAATTAACTATGAAATTGAAAATGGAGAAATACAATCTTGTATTCTTTTGAATGATTGTAATCCTATTATTATCACTGAAGAAATCCTATTGAAAGCAGGGTTTAAAGAAACTGATTTTGGTGAAAAACTATATAATAGTGAAGAAGATATTTACTGGACTACATTTCAAAAAGATTATTTAACCATTAAAACCGATGGAAATAAATTTTACTTATTGGAAGGTGTTGAAATAAATGGTTTTCATCACATTCAAAACTTAGTTTACGACTTAACCGACAAAGAGCTTAAAATAAAATTATAATGGCTGACATACTTTTCATAAACTACAATAAAACAGATGCCTGTGCCTTTTATCGAAGTTCAGGAATATCACACAACCTTTTCAAACAATCAGGACATAACATTACCTCAATAACATGGAAGGATATGGAATTGAATTGGTCGGTACTTTCCGACTTTGATTTGATAATGTTCCAACGTCCTTTCAATAAACCGGCTTTTGATCTTTTGTCGTATATAAAGGCCATGAACAAGCCAATCTGGATAGATTATGACGACAATCTTTTTGTTGTACCTCCTGAAAACGGTAATCATCATGTGTATAATAATGCTGAGAATCGGAAAGCATTAAAAGATATTTTGGAAATTGCAGATATTATAACCGTAACCAATGAAGATTTAAAACAGGCATACTTACCGTTTAATTCAAAGATAGTCGTTATTCCTAATGCTTTCAATGACTCAATACTGAAGCGACCAGAGCAAATAAAGCCCAGAGAAAACATGATTGTTTGGCGTGGTACGGAAACACATATTTATGATTTAATGAATTTTGGCGAACCGATCAATATGGCAACCGATGATTTTAAAGACTGGAAATTTAATTTCATAGGATTTTATCCGTGGTTCTTGAATAAAAGCATGAATAAAGGATTTGTAAACGGAACTGATATTGTCGTTTACTTTCAGAACATGATTAAACTTGCACCCTCCGCGCTTCAGGTTCCTTTACATGACAATATCTTTAATCGTTGCAAATCAAATATAGCCTACATAGAAGCGTCATATTTTGGGGCCGTTAGTATTGTTCCGTATTGGTGGGATGTTCCAGGAGCTTTAAAATATACCGATACACAAAGCTATTATGACTGTTTGAAAGCGATTTGTTTAGGGGAAATTGACATTGAAGCGAGCAATCAGATTGCATGGGAATACATTCAGGATGAATTAACGCTAACTAAGGTAAACAAGCAAAGGATTGAAATCATAAACTCATTAATTTAAACACTATGGAAATTCAAGATGGCAAAGGCAATATTTTAGAAATGGAATCTTTATGGGCAACAATTAAGCAATGTTTTTGTAAACACAATTGGATGCCGATGGGCGGAGTGTATTCGTGCTCTAAATGTTTATATACTGTAAGTGGTAATAAATTAAGTAATATAAATCCATTAGATGATCTTTTTTCGGCAATAGCCTACCATAAAAATCATGGAATTGTAATTGATAATATTCAAATCAAGGAATCAAAATTTAATGCTTTACTTGGTTCAACCAATTGTAAAAATGAGGAAGAACTAAGAAAGCTGTACTTTGGTAAATATGGAAAAGAACTTCATAAAATAGTTTTATTGGAGGGCTGATATGAAAAAAGAAACTAAATTTATAATTGTAGCGATAATATTTTTTTGTATCTGTATGAAAGTTGGTTCAATCATTTACATATCAATATTTCACTAATGAAAATAGCAGTTTTGTATAGTGGACAAATAAGAACTTGGAACCAATGTAAGGCGAATCAGGAACTAAACCTATTCACACCTAAAACTGATTTATTTTTTTATACCTACACAGAACCTAATCCAATAAGTAATGAGTCTATATGTCATACGCAAATTGGCAATTACAAGCAATTTGTAAAAATACCTGGTGATTATTTTGGGCGCGACATTGATCAGCATTACCCAAATCGAAATCCGGTATCAACACCTTTAGGAGTTATTCAACCGTGGTTAAATTCGTTCATTGGCTTTTGCATCGTTCCACAAGACTATGATATTTATGTCAGGTCAAGATGTGATATTGAATTAAGCGGAAAGATCAATTTTGAAGATTATGAGATCAATGATAGTGAAATTTACATACCTTCAGGTAATGATTATTGGGGGGGCGTTAATGATCAGTTCGCTTTCGGAAATTATCATGTAATGAAAACATACTTTAGTATTTTCATTGAGTTTGAGAAAATTTACAGGGATGGTGTAATTTTTCATCCTGAAGGATATGTCACAGAAAATCTCAAACGACACGGAATACATATCAATCGATTATCAATCACTAATACTATAGTAAGATGATTGTAACTAAACTAAAAGACATGAAAGGTGGTTGGTTCATCGGCAACTTTGAACCTTCGTCATACGTTGATATTTTCGAAGTTGGAATCAAAAAATACATAAAAGGAGAAACCGGCAAAGCACACCATCACAGACTATCAAAAGAATTTACGGTAATTCTAACAGGTGTATTGATGCTGAATGCTTCTGTTTTCAGATCAGGAGATATTATCCAAATTGACGAATTTGAATCAGTCAGTTTCGAATGTCTGGAAGATTGCATTTCCGTTGTAGTTAAGCCTAATTCAGTGAAGGGGGACAAGTATTATGATTAAATTAGTCATTTTTGATTTGGATGGTGTTCTTATTGACACCAGAAACCTTCATTTTGATGTATTGAATCAGGCACTATCTGAGGTTGATCAAAAGTATGTCATATCGCACAATGATCATTTAATGAAGTTTGACGGTCTTTCAACTTACAGAAAGTTAGAAATATTAACGAAAGAGCGGGGACTTCCTGTTGAATTACATAAAGATATTTGGATCAGAAAACAGCAATTAACAATTCCAGAACTAAAAAAGACTATAAAGCGCGATGAAAAGCTAATATCAATAATCAATCAGCTCAAATCAGACGGTATAAAGGTATATGTTGCATCCAATTCAATTGAAGCTACTGTTGGCGTGTCAAATGTGATGTTAGGAATTTACAAGCTACTGGATGGCCAATTATCAAATGAAGATGTTAATAACCCAAAACCACACCCGGAAATATATTATAGGGCAATGATTCAAGAATCAGTTTTACCATCAGAAACACTAATCATTGAAGATTCGTATGTTGGGCGATTGGCTGCAATTTCATCCGGCGCAAACCTTTGTCCGGTTCGCAATCCATCCGAGGTAACGATGGAGCGAATTTACAAATACATTGGACGAGATGTGAAAGACATAAAATGGACTGACGAAAAAATGAATGTTTTGATACCTATGGCAGGAGCAGGGAGTCGATTTACTAAGGCGGGTTATACCTTTTCGAAACCCTTGATTGAAGTGAATGGAAAACCAATGATTCAGGTCGTAATCGAAAACCTGAATATCGATGCAAACTTTATTTATTTGGTCAGAAAGGAAGATTACGAAAAGTACAATCTGAAATCAGTTCTGAATATTTTAACGCCTGAATGTAAAATTATAATAGTCGAAAAATTAACAGAGGGTGCATGTTGTACGACATTACTAGCTGAACATTTAATCGATAACGAAAACCCGCTTTTAATCGCAAATTCTGACCAATTTGTAGAATGGAAATCCGGAGAGTTCTATCACTCACTTAACACAAACAATATTGACGGTTCAATACTGACTTTTGAAAATTCGCATCCGAAATGGAGCTATGTAAAAACTGATGATTATGGAAATGTAACCGAACTCCAGGAAAAGGAGGTGATCAGCAATCAGGCAACCGTAGGAATATACTACTGGGCAAAAGGTTCTGATTATGTCAGGTGTGCAAAACAAATGATTGAAAAGAATATCAGGGTTAATGGTGAATTTTATGTTGCGCCTGTTTACAATGAGGCAATTGCTGAAGGAAAAATAATCAAGACTTTTGAAGTTCAGAAAATGTTTGGGCTTGGTACTCCGGAAGACTTACAAACCTATTTAAATAAATAACATGAAAGTGATTTTTGATGTTGGGGCGAATAACGGAGACAGCACGTTACACATGGCAAAAGGTAATATCATTTATGCTTTTGAGCCTACACCTGAGATGTGTGAAGAAATTAAAATCAAAACATCCGGGATCAATGACTATCATTTGATTCAAAAAGCTGTTTCAAATTTTAACGGTAAAGCAAAATTCAATATTGCTGGCCATAATGATTGGGGATGTAGTTCGCTTTATGAATTTACAAACAAATTGGCTCCTGAGTGGGCGTGGAGGACTGATTTTCATTTTACCAAACAAATTGAAGTCGATGTAATCCGGCTCGATAATTTCTGTGCTGAAAACCATATAACCAAAATTGACTACTTTCATTGCGATACTCAGGGATCTGATTTGAAAGTATTGGAAGGATTAGGCGAATATATATCAATCGTTCAGGAAGGAGTAATTGAGGTCGCGGCCAATGCAGATGTTGCACTTTACAAGGGAACTGAAAACACGTTATTACAAGCTGTTGAATTTCTGACAAATAACGGATTTAGAGATTTGCATATTACACCCTGGTCGATGGAATATAACATACACTTTAAAAGATGAAAATAATAGCTCATCGTGGAAACATTAACGGGTCACACCCAGAACTAGAAAACCATCCGGGATATATTCTTTCTGCACTAAGTAAAGGCTTTGACGTAGAAATTGACCTTTGGAAAAACAATGGAGGGCTTTATTTAGGACATGATGAACCTAAAGACAAAGTTCAGCTTTCTTTTCTTTCTCATTATAAAGATCAGTTATGGATTCACTGTAAAAATGTGAAAGCCATTGAATTTATGCTCAATTATCCGAGGTTTAACGCTTTTTTTCATCAAAATGATGAAGTTTCGCTCACAACAAAAGGTTATCTTTGGACATTCCCAGGCGGACTGATGACTAGCAAATCAATTGCAGTTTTGCCGGAAACATATGAATTATGGGACATTCAAAATGCTTTCGGGGTTTGTACAGATTATCCTTGTAAATATAAATTTAAACAATTTGAAAAATAATGGAACATTTTAACGCTAATATTGTTGGCTGGTTTACTTGGCCCAGGCTTTATAAAGACATGGCAGAAACCTTACCGGACGGCGCAACGGTTGTAGAGGTTGGAACCTATGAAGGCAAATCGTTTGCCTATCTGATGTGCGAAATGGTGAATGCTGGCAAACGTTTTAAAATTACAGGAGTTGATTCATTTACTTTCATTGGCGAAAACGGCAAATCAATTCTGGAAAACTTCATTGAGTACATGAAACCGGTTGACGGGCTTTATGATACTATCATAAGTCAAAGCTGGGACGCTGCCAGAACCTACGAAGATGAATCGGTTGATTTTGTCTTTTTGGATGCTGACCATGTTTACAGTAGCATCAAGAAAGATATTGAGGCATGGCTTCCTAAAGTCAAGAAAGGCGGAATTATTGCCGGTCACGATTATTGTGAAATTCATCCGGGAGTTATTCAAGCCGTGGATGAAATCTTTGGCGAAAAGGTTGATAAGGGTTATATTGATGAACTTTGTTGGTTAATTCAAAAATAAACGATATGGAATACATTGATTCACTTTTGGCTATTGCAGTATATGACACTGATGAAAATAAAAGAACTGAATATACTGAGGCAACCCTTGATTCTTTGGTTGAATCTGGTCAATTCAATGATTTTAGGAAGGAATTAAACCATGTTTATATAATTGACAATAATAGTTGTAAGTCAACAAAACTATTGTTGAAAAAATATCAGTTTAATGTAATTACGCTGACTGAAAACATTGGAACAGCAAGAGCAATAAACAGGGCATGGAAGTTTAGGCAAACCGGACAACATTGCATCAAAATGGATAATGACGTTTTGATTTATTCAAAAAACTGGATTAGATCAATGGAAGAAGCAATAGAACGAGATCCTAAAATCGGAATTGTCGGATTAAAGCGCAAAGACCTAGCCGAACATCCAAACAGTGAGATTAGCTGGTACAAATCGGCCCTTTACTTTTTAGCACATGAACCCGGTCAATCGTGGATCCCTTTTGAGGAAACTCAGCATGTAATGGGAACATGCCAGATGTACAGTTCTGCATGTCTGGATAAAATAGGATATTTGAATCAGCCGGGAATATACGGATTTGATGATTCATTGGCTTCATACAGGGCGCGTCTTGCTGGATTTATTACAGGTTTCCTTCCTGCAATTTCTATAGACCACATTGACAGGGGCGATAATCCTTACATTCAGGTTAAACGGGATTTGGCCGGGGCTGATATGGAGGCATACAATAAGTTGATTCAGGAATACGCAAACGGTACAAGATCGGTTTATTACGAAGATTAAATGAAAGATATAAGTTTGACATATCGGGAAAAGTTTCTTCGAAATCAGAAATCTTTTCAGTCGAAATACAAAAAATTGTTCGATAAGGTGGCGAACGATATTAGTCATCTTGTGAACGACCCATCAGCCAAATTTTCAAAATCATTCAATTTTAACAAGCAGATTGAGAAAAAGATCACTGCCATAATAAGTCAATTTCAGAAAGAAAATCTAAAGCTAACTGAATCGGAAATTGCCGAATCTTGGCGGTTGTCCAATGCCAAAAATGATGAGATTGTAAAAGACTACATCAAAACAGTTACAGTGCTTCAAACAGCAGAAAAAGCGGCTTTATTCATTCCAAACACTTCAGCACTTGAAGCATTCATTGCACGTGATAGAGGTGTAGGAACTTTGTCAGACGCAATATGGAAAGTATCTGCTCAACTAAGGGCAGAATGTGAAATTCATTTAGGGCTTTCGATATTAAACGGTGATTCTGCACAGGTAACATCGAGGCGAATCAGAAAATATTTAGAAAATCCAGAGGCTTTGTTTCGTAGAGTACGGGACAAAAACGGAAAGTTAGTCGCTTCAAAGGCAATGATAGAAAATGCACCGGGTCAAGGGCATTATAACAGCGCATACAAGAATGCAATAAGGGTGGCACGTACAGAGACAAACCAAGCGTTCCAAATGGCAGATGCAATACGATGGAAGCAATTAGACTTTGTCAGGGGTGTAAAGATTCGATTGTCAGAGCAACATCCCAAGTATAATTTTGTTGAAATATGCGAGGAAATGGAAGGCGAATATCCAACACAGTTTACTTTTATCGGATGGCATCCGGTTTGCCTATGTTCAGCAACACCTATACTTATGCCACAGGATGACTTTGAGCGTTCGCTTGCCGGTGAAGATATTAAAGCCGTTCCAATTGAAAAAATGCCAGAAAACTTTAATGAGTATGTAAAAAGCAATTATGAACGATATTCAAATTATAAAAACATGCCATACTGGATTACAGAAAATCAGTCAATAGTTGACAAAATCATAAAATAATACTACCTTTAAAATTAGATAGCCGGAAGTAATTACCCGGTTTTTTTATGTCCTAATTTTTATGGTTGACATTTGTCAATAAAAAGGTTGACATTTGTCAATTACAATAATATTATTTACATTTGAATCAAATTTAATTCAAATTTATTCAGATGGAAGAAAAAATCTTATCGCAATTGAAAACCGCTTGTGGACAAAACACGAGCATATCAGACAAAACACTACAAATTATCGCTCACCGGATCGCAGCTAACGTCACAGAAGAAAGCCAGATTGAAGCCGCTATCGAAATCGAAAAACCTATTTTACAAGCTATTGACGGGAACATCAATTTTGTTGCAGCCGATGCCGTAAAAAAGGTAAAGCCGATTGAAAAAACAATCGAAAAAAAAACAGAAGAAAAAATCGACCCAAATGAACCTGATTGGTTCAAGTCCTACCGAGAAAAACAAGAGCAGGAAACAACAGCATTAAAAAATAAGCTGGAATCTTACGATAAAGAGAAAGCTCAATCACAGTTAAACGGTAAAATAACCGCAAAGCTGAAAGAAAAGGGTATTCCTGAATCGTATTACAAAGGCCGTAACCTGAACATAGAATCAGAAGACGGTATTGATCAACTCATTTCTGATATTGACACTGATTATTCGGGATTCAAACAAGAACTGGCAGAACAGGGCGTAATTATCAGCGTTCCAAGATCATCAGCCGGAGAATTGAAAGAAGGCGAAGCGTTGGGGAAAGCAATTGCAGAAAAGAAAAACACCGGATCAACTGAAGGTGTTCAGGGTAAAAAACTTTAATTTATAAACAGAAAAAATGCAAATTACAAATTCGACCATAGGTGGAAAAGTAGTCATTTTTGAAAGCATAATTGACGAAATTCCGGGTGGGTTAAGTTTGCCTGTTACCGATCTTGACAATACCAAAGTAGATGCTACTTTGAGTGTTGATAAGCGATGGTTGAAGGCGGGCGCACCCGTATATGTTGATATTGCAGCTCGCACAGCGACACTTTGCAAATCAGCATTAGGAATCACAGGAGGTGGCGCAACCACTCCGAGAGTATCAAAAAACAACCATTTCAAGGTTGGCGAATTTTTGAATGATGGCGTTACCAGTTCGGAAATTACCGCTATTGATGTAACCAATGCAGGATATGACATCATAACCGTTGGCGAAGCACTACTGTACGCAGCAGGAACAAAATACGGTGAAGGTTCAGTTTCGGGCGCAAGTATAGCATTGGCATTTACTCCTAACGGGGTGACTAAAGATGATGTGTACATTGCCGATGGAAATGCAGATGTAGCCGTTGTAACGATGGGAACCGTCAGAGAAGATGCTTTGACTTATCCGATCAACTCTCTTTATGCAATCGCATTACGTGGTGGCACAGCAGGAACCGGACGTTCATTAATAACTTTAGTATAATCCAATATGAAAACACAAATTACAGAAGGGTTAGACAAAGCTGTTGTTGATTCCTTCCTTCAAAACAGGCTGTACGAACAATTGTACTGGCCAACTATTTTCCCGATCAAAAATGTAAACTCACTGGATGCAAAAACCCTAATTGGGGCAATGGGTTCAAGGGTTGCTGCTCATGTAATTTCGTATGATTCCAAAGCACCGGAAGCCAGCCGAAAATCCATTTCAACAAAGTATTTCGATATTCCAAAAACGGCTCAGTCACGTACTAAAACCGAAAAAGAAATATTGGAACATGCTATCACCAAAGCCATGCAGGGACAAAATGCCGTCATTGAAGATTATTTCAACGACATTGATTTTGTTTTTGATTCGGTTCAGGCACGTATGGAATGGTTTGCACTTCAGGCATTATCACTGACTAAAATCCAACTTTCGACCACAAACAACCCACAGGGTATTGTTAATGAAACGGTTGTTGATTTTGGCATGGCAACAGCTAATAAAAAAACCGTTGCCGTGATTTGGTCAGCCGCAAATGCAGCGACCATGACACCAATTGCCGATTTTAAAGCAGTTGTAAAAGCCGCCCGTGATTTGGGATTGACGTTTACCAAAGCGTTGATGCACCCGGATGCCTTTGACTTCATTACAGGTTGTGCAGAGTTCCAGACAGCAGCAAAATCTTTGCTTTTGGGCGAAGGAACGCTATTAGGTTACACTGGAATTGATACCGTTAACAAGGTGTTCACATCATTACGTTTGCCTCCTATTTCATTGATCGAAACATCTGTTGGGATTGAGGCTAAGTCAGGTGTGGTGACTCAATCAAATCCGTGGAGTTCGACACATGTTACATTCGTTGCTGAAGATCAGCAAGGGAACATGTATAACGGGCCAATCGCAGAGGAAATTGAAAAACCAGACGGCGTATTGCAAAGCAAAAAAGGAAACGTTTTGGTTTCAATTCAGAAATCTTTCAACCCGGTTAAAGTGGTTACAAAGGCGGAAACTAATGTATTCCCATCATGGCCGAATGTTGACCGTTGTTTCTCTTTATATACCGCACACGCTTCGACCTGGGCATAAACGTTCTTTGTTCATCTATACATAACTAAAAGGCCGTTTGAGCATATCGGCGGCCTTTTTTACAATTATCGCAATGACATATCTTGAAGCAATAAAGGCTAAAGTTGGATATCCTTTGTCAGACAATGCTTTTATTTTGGCATTAGTTAATCGTGATATCGTTTCAACAGATACTTATGTTGTTGGTAATAAACAGCAATTAGAGTTAGCACAGGCCGATTTGATTTATACTTTGATATCTAGTCCAAACGTCACAGAGGGGGGTTATTCTATCAGTTTATCTGATAAGAAATCGCTCATTGAATTGGCAAATGGAATTTATACCAAATATGGACAATCAAGTCCGTTAAAGCCGACTGCCAAATTTGTTCAGCGATGGTGACACAATATCCTGATACGATTACAATAAGTTGGAAGGATGAACCAACACAGGGCGCAAGTGGTGATTATACCGAAGGCGGCTATACAACCGGAGCTTCCGGCAACAATATTTACAGTTGTCGGGCAGAAATCAACTCCAAAGCTCAGAAAATAATGGGTTCAGACGGTCAATTGATTGATTTTACTCAAATGGTTTATATGCCACTTATTTCGGTTAATATTCCGGTCAATGCTGATTATTTGTTGAACGGATTAGTTTCAGGAAAAGTTAAAAGATCGAGCAATGGACAATTGAATACCCGATTATGGCTATAAAGTCAGATTACAAAAAAGGTGATGCTGCAAAAGAGTTCAGAAAAATTCAGGACGAGATTGATAAAGAGATAATCAGGGCGATGTCATACGCCGGTGAAAAGTTTGTTACCAATGCCCGAAATATGACAAAAACACAGGGCGGGTTTGGTGATGTGACAGGGAACCTTCGTAGTTCAATAGGTTATTTCATACTGAAAGACGGGGAAATAATCAAAAGTGATACAAAACAGTTTTCAGGCAATAAGGGTAATGGTAGTGAAGGATTTGCATCAGCAATTACAGGACTGCTTTATATCGAAAAAAAGACTGGATTTCAATTGGTTGGTATTGCCGGTATGAATTACGCAAGTCACGTTGAAACAAAAGGACTAAATGTAGTAACATTACAGGGTGACGTAATGTTAATTGATCTGGAAAAATTTTACAAGATACTTGAAAACAGGTTTAAATGAAAACAAGTGCATACGCAGTAGATCAGATTTACCCGCTTTTATCCACGGTTTCAAAACCTAAATACAAGGACACGAAGCCAACGGTAAAAAACGATGCTGAATATATTGTGATCAATTGCCAACCGATAACATCCGGCGAACACCAAAAAACACACGTGAACGTAAATTGTCACGTCAAGGATATTGCCGATGGCGTACCAGATCGTGCAAAACTTGATTCACTTTCGCAATCTGTTCTTAACATTCTTGAAAAAGCTACTTTAACGGGTGTGCTGATTGACTACGAATCTTCTGAATTGATCAGAGAGGAAAATCTAACAGAACACTATATGAACCTAAAATTCATTGTTAATATAATAAACTTATAATTATGGCAGTCAGAATTTATTCGGTTAAAAATACCAGATATGGTACGCCGACAGGAACAAACACAATGCCCGCACTCACTACGTTGCCAAACAACGTAAAAAACACAATTTCTTTGGATGAGGGCGATCCAACATTCACTTCAATTTATGAGGAACAGGCCGTTGCTCCAATTCGCAGGATACAAACAGCAGCCGGGGACATAAGTTTTAGGTGTCAATATCACGATTTGACATATGCTACAGTCGCAGCATTAAAAGGAGGTTCGGCAGTAGGCGCGGCAACAGGATATCAGGCTCCAACCGATTTTGCGGACATTAACCTGGCTTTTCAGGTTGAATTTGATTCCGGTCATTATTTTAATTATTACAATGCAGCCATTGCAGCTAAGATTGTAGGATCAGGCGCAAGGGATGGGTTTATCGCACTCGACCTAACCGTTATGCCGCAATTATCGGCTGATGGGTTAGGAATTTGGGACGCAAAGCCAACAGCATAAAAATTTAAGAAAGCCGCTTCGATCAGGGGCGGTTTTCTTGTAATTTCTACTATTGTAGATTTGTAATAATTGAAATATGAGCGAAGAATCATTACGAGCTGCTAATCTAGTGATTGGCAAGGCAGGAAAAGGCGAACGGTTCAGTGTGAAACATTGGGGAGTGACTTTCAGGTTTCAAATGAGACCAATAACCACAGAACAAGTCATTTTAATTGGTAGGGAATCGGCAAAGATGAAAGATATTCCACCGGATGCCGAAATGTTCCCTGGTATGTTGGAACACTCCAAAAACCTCCGTTATGCCTCTAATTCGGTTGCTATTGCCGTGTTAAGTTCGGGTTGGAAAAGAAGATTGTTTAAACGTTTGGTGTCGGCAATGATCAGAAAAGCACCTTTAGAAGATGTTTTTACACTGTATTTGATGATCAACAAACAATCAAATCCGGTTTTTTTTTATCATATTATGGCATTGGCGATGGGGTTAAACAAGATGACGACCAAAAAGCCAAAGGCGGAAACAGTTGGTTCGGACGAATCGCAATGATCAGAACTAAATTGATGTTATCGGAAAAGGAAATAATGAAAATGAGTTGGGTTCGCCTGAATTTAGAAATGCAAGATTTTCCGTATTACGATTACAAAGCCGAAGAAAAACCGATAATTATTACAGACCCGCAACAGGCAGCCGATATGATGTCTCAGTTTTTAAACAGGATAAAACAATAAGGTTATGGCCGCAATACACTTTGAAAGTTCACTCGACAACTCAAAACTGATAGCCGGTGTAAATCAGGCCAATAAAACAGTAGATCAATTTGTTAGTAATGTTCAAAATCAGGGAGCTAAGATTGACAATACTTTTCGTAATATGGCAGCCTCTGCTGGGGCTTATTTTTCTTTGCAATTTGGAGCAAATCTTGTAAAAGAAATAATCAACGTTCGGGGTGAGTTCCAACAACTTGGAATTGCATTTGAGACTATGCTCGGAAGCAAGGAAAAAGCTGATCAGTTAATGTCTGAAGCAGTCTCTTTTGCACAAAAAACACCTTTCACTTTAACCGATGTTGCAACTAACATTAAGCAATTAATGGCTATGGGAATTGCAACAGAAGATGTGATGTCAACAATGAAATCTTTGGGGGACGTTGCAGCAGGGGTGTCTGTTCCTATTGCAAGGGTTGCGATCAATTACGGTCAGGTGGCCACTTTAGGAAAATTACAGGGTCGCGAACTTCGCGACTTCGCAATGGCAGGAATCCCGTTGATTGACGAATTGGCAAAAAATCTTGGAAGGGCAAAAGATGAGATCGACGACATGGTTTCAGCCGGAAAAATCGGGTTTAAAGATGTTGAAAAGGCATTTCAAACGATGGCCGGAGAAGGTGGCAAGTTTTTCAACCTGATGGAAAAACAAAATGCAAGCGTTACCGGACAAATCAGCAACCTGACAGATAAATGGCAAGTGATGCTTAATGAGATTGGCAAGGGAAATGAGGGATTGATTTATAGTGGTATTTCCGGGCTTGCTGGTGTTATTTCCAGTTATGAAGAAATACTCAATATCCTAAAGGTTATCGTTGCTACTTACGGCGCGTATCGGGCTGCATTAATTGCCGTTTCAATTGCTCAATCTTATCAAACAGCAGCAGCAGCAGCGCAAGTTTTTACAATGACCGGAGTTTTGACTAAATTAACATTTGCTCAATACGCATCTGCAAAAGCTCAGGCCGTCTTAAACGGGGTTATGGCAATTAATCCATATGTTGCGGCCGCAATGGCATTAGCGGCAATAGGTTCAGCGCTGTATTTGTTTACAACGCACGTAAGCGATGCAGAAAAAGCACAAATTGCATTGAATGAATCAATGAATGAAGAAAAGGTTAAAATTGATTCGCTTGTTTCAACTATCAAAAACATAAATGCAGCAAGGGCAGAACAAATAAAAGCAGAGCGCGAATTGAATAAATTAATGCCTGAAGGAACAATTTATCTAAATGCTCAATCTTTGGCAACTGATAACGGAACGAAAGCGATAAGAAAATATATTGAAGCCGTTCGTAATAAAATGGAACTTGATAAATTGCAACAGGATTTAGTTAAAAACCTAAACGAACAAGATCGAATTGCCCGTGGAGACATGTCTTTTGGTGAAAATTTAAAACTATTGGCATTAGGAGCATCGGATCCTTCACATGCATCCGAAGCCAAAAACGCACAAGATGCATATAAATCAAAATTAATATTCGATCTTAAAGAGGAAGCCGAGGCAATTGCTAAACGTACTCAGGAAATAATATCAGGAACAAACGCTGAAAAAGAATCCGGTAAAGTTGAATTAACAGTTGCACAACAAATAATCAATGCCACAAATTCAAAAAAAGAAGCAGAAAGCCAACTTAATGAAATGAGAATGGCCGGATCAAAATCATCAAAAAAAGCCATTGAGGAACAGGTAGCAACTATTGACGAATACAAAAAAACTATTGCCATATTAACAGGAATTGACGATAAAGCCATAAAAAAAGCCAATGATGACACTAAAAAAAATCTGGATGATCTGAAAGAAATATTTGATAAATCAGAAAACGATATTTTAATAAATCAGAAAAATACTAGAGAGAAAAACGTAGCCGATGACATTAAAGCAGAAAACGACGAAATAAAGCGAGCTGAAAAAAAACAAGAGACTGAAGATCAGATATATATTGATGGCATAAAAGCAAGAAAGGCCGAAGATGATAGGGAAACGGAAGATAAAAAAGATAAAGCCATAAAGGCGAAAAAACTTGATGAAGAAAAAAAGGAAAGACAAAAAGAATATTATCAGCAGGGATTGCAGTTTCTTGATAATATGATGATGAAATATGGTGAACAGCTTGGAATGACAGAAGAACAGGCCGGACTTATTTCTTCACTTGCAAAGGGTGATTATTTTGCAGCCGCTTTTAATGCATTTGGAATTATTTCAGATATGTTCAAAGAATCAAAAGACAATATTTCTGATTTTTACACAAGCCTAAATGATCAAACAAAGAAATTAATTGAAAATATTGATTTGATAAACGAATCACTTTCAAATGTTGGAACCGGATCATCGTTAATATCATTTGATATATTGAGCGCAGAACTTTTAAAACTTAAAAATGATTCTGCAAGATTAAATGAACAGTTGCTAATAACAGGCTCAGGTGAGGGTAGAAGAGGGGGAACTACAACTCAGGGGGCAGAAACTACTGGAACACGTGATGACGGAGAAAACAGAGCAAGAACAATTCTTGACCTATCAAAGCAAACGGCTGAATTATATGCTGAGATTGAAAAGTTAACCTCAAAACTTCAAAACCCAAATTTAACAGAAGATCAAAGGGCTGCTATTGTTGCGCTGTTAAATACATATAATGATATTTTAAATTCAATTGAACAAAGCGTTGAAGATATTACAGGATCAACAATTCAGGATTTAAGCAGGTCATTAACCGATGCTTTTTTAAGTGGCGAAGATGCAGCCGTTAAATGGGGCCAAACAGTTAATGATATTATCAAAAATGTCATTGCAAGGCAACTTACATCAGAATTACTCACAAAACCGATTACAGAGGCAATAAATACACTTATTGGAGACACGAGCGAGGGACTTACTCCAACAGAAGCGCAAAAGTTTAAAGATACCATTGATGCCCTTTATACAAGCGTTGCACCTGCCTACCAAGAGGCTATTGATGCTTTAAATAAGGTAGGGATTGATATTTCAGGAACAGGCAAAGACAATAAAAATACATTAACCGGTCAGATCAAAGGAATATCAGAAGATACCGCTTCTTTGATCAATGGACGGTTAATGAAAATAAACGTGGATATGGACAGGAGTTATATGTTAGGACTTGATCAGCTTGATATAATGAGTGGAAGTGCGGGTAATTTGCTAAAGATTGAAAAGAACACGTTTAATACGGTTCAGCAATTGATTGTTTCCAACGGCGAACTGGTAAAAATGAACGCAACGCTCAACGCTAAATTATGACAATAGACGGAACAAATATCAGCACTTACGGACTTCGATTGATAGCAATGGAAGATTATTATTCACAACCGGCACGAAAAAAGATTCTGGAACAGCCGGGATATTTGTCTAATGAGATAAAATTTGAAACACAAATATGTACTGTAACCTTATACGGTGAATTTGCAAGTTTAGCAACGATGCTATCCAATATTGAAAGCCTAAAAACGAAGATAAAAACAGCATTGGAACATACATTCGTTTTGGTAGGTCATAACTTGACTTTTACCGGAGTGGTGGCGAATGGATTTAAAACGGAAGTCATAAACCAGATCGTAAAGATTAAAATGACAATTACAATAACATGACTTGGAAAATAAATACGGTTGATTTTGCAGATTACGGGGTTGTCGTAACCAAAAGTTCAGGAGTCCTTGACTTACCGGATATTGTTGACCAATCAACTGACTGGATAGATTTGAACGGCAAAGAGTATTGGCAATCACAATCAGACGTAAAATATCAAGATACTGAAATCGTTTTGCAATGTTGGATATTCGCAACCGGATATAGTGACTTTAAGACTAAAGTTCAGGCTTTTTTCGATGCTTTAAATAATGTTGGTTCAATCTCATTATTAACAACTCCTTTTGGTAGTGATATAGCTATCAGTTTAATTCAATCGGTTCAGGTTGTCCGAAAATCTCAATATGTCCAATCTATACAGGCCGGTCAGTTTACATTACGATTGACGGTTGTGGGTGATTCTCAAACTAAACTGATAACAATTTACAATTCTGATGATACTATACTGGCTTATGGTTCGTATGGCAATGATGCGAGGTTGACACGTTCGCTTCAGGGAAGCAATGAGATCAGCCTTACGCTCGAATTTTCTACCATGCAATCTTTGGGTCGCGGTAACTATGTGATGTATGGAGGTGAAAAATACATATCACTGGAATACCCTGAAATTGACAAAATAAGCACTAATAAATACGTTTACCGGATTACATATGCTAATCAATATTTTTTACTCAAAGATATTCAATTTCGCTCAGTTAATGAATCTGATTTCTATTGGTGGGCGAATGTTGATAATGTTGTTGATAAACTAATTGAAAATGCAGAACGTGGATATCCGGGATTGTTTATGAAAGGAACAATTGACGCGACTGAATATCGCAATCACCAATTTCAGAATGAAAACTGTTATGATGTTTTGTCCCGAATAACCGCCGATTATGAATTAGAGTTTGAATACACATGGAATAGTTTATCTAGTCAAATACAAATAAATGTAAGGGCGCAAATTGGTAACGCAACAGGACTTTCAGTTGAATACGGGAAAGATAACGGAGCTTATAAAATAAACAGGGTATCAACAGGAAGGGAATTACTTGTCACTCGGCTATACGCTTATGGTTCTGAAAAAAATATACCGGCTGGATATGGTTATCCGAGGTTAAAATTAGCAACTGAGCCGGTGACTGGTAGTTTTTTCGGAATGCATATTGAAAAAACGAAAATATGGGATGATATATTTCCCCATCGCACAGGATCCGTAACTAGCTATACCTTTACGCCCGATACTACCTATCCTGAAAATACGACCTACACGGTCGAAGATAACACAATGTTTGACCTTACCGCCGTTTCGGGAGGTTCAAGTATTTACCTGAACGGTGCAACCCCGGCAAAACTACATTTCAATTCAGGCGAATTGGCAGGGTTCGAATTTGAGGTGAATAAATTTGTTTTTGATACGCTTGCAGCAACCGGCGGAACATTTTATTTAACACCTATCAAAGAAATGCCAGATATTATTTATCCAAATGTAGATTTTCAACCAACAGCAGGAGACGAATATGTTTTACTAGACATTAATTTACCACAATCATATATTGACACGGCAGAAGCGGAATTGCAGGCAGCGGCAAATGAACACATTGCTGATTTTGTCAATCCGAAGCCTACTTATACGATTGAAACAGACCCTTCGTTCACCTTTGGCGCACTATTGCCGGGAGATACAATAACGCTCATCGATGCTGATTTTGGTTTACCAACCGGACTTTTAACACGAATTACTGAGATTACAACGAATTTATATAGGGGTGGGAGTACGATGTCGCTTTCATCTTACGTTGCAAAATCAAAACGTCAAATACAAACAGAAACAATTGCTAAAATTGAAAAAAGTATTGTAAATGCGAAGTTGGATGAAGTAAACGTTTTGAGAGGCACGGAACAAACAGTTCTAGATTTAGCCAATGAAGTATTTAATCCCCTTGACAAGAAACAGAATGTTGATAAAACGATACGAAGCGAAAGTCTTGATCCGCGAATGCTGGCATATGATGCTGGGATACCTCAATTCTACATAAAAGATGCTTTGATTGAAACGAATGTTGATAATGACGAAGATAAAGTAAGGATTGGAGACGGAAGCATATCGATAACGAATTGGCGAAATGCAACCAAAATTAGAGATGAAATACTGGCAGGGTATGACCCTACCCGGACATGGACAATTACAGAAACAAATTTTGTTTTGGCAACAAAAGCAACTCATTTTATGTATGCTAAAATTGACCTGACAAGTGAAAGTACCGATTGTGAAATTGTGGTACATGAGGAACATCAGGAAGTTAAAAGCGTAAACGGTTATTTGATGTATAAGTTAGGATATATTTCGGCGGGGGAGGAATAATTATGAGACATGCAAGTATGCTTTGGGGCAATATAAAAACAACATCAAAACACAATTTACTTGGTGCAAGTGGTTTGGAATGGGCTTCATCAGCGCATACAGGTACGCCAAATTCATATGCTGCTTTTAACGCCTCAGGTTCTGCATTTAACGTGGTTTACGATGTTCAGGCATTGTCTGGCACATCTCCATCTTGGGATATGGCTAATGGAATAAATGCAGTATTACCAATATCAGGAAATACAACGATAACATTTTCAAATGTAGAACCAGGCACTAGTGGTAATTTAACTGTTACAAATCCGGCTTCTGGTTATTCTTTAACATTTTCAGGATATACAAATAAACTTTCGCCATCTGTTTATTCAGCCGAAAATGTTGTACAAACATCGGGTGGAAGTAAAATCGATATGCTATCATGGTATTATGACGGCATCTATTTAATTTGGAACGGTGGAAACGATTATAAATAAATTATTATGAATTTCTTTTGGTCATATCAGCAATTACAAAGCATATTTACAACTATTAAATATGGATACCTGTACAATTGGTACGCTGCAACAGACAGTAGGGATATAAGTAGTTCTGATGATTGGGTTATTCCTTCAAGAAATAATTTCATTACAATGGGAACATATCTTGGGGGTAATACAGTTGCAGGAGGCAAACTTAAAGAAACAGGTTTAACTTATTGGAACACGCCAAATACAGGGGCTACAAACGAAGTGGGGTTTAATGGACGTGGTGCTGGTGGAAGATTTGGTGATTCTGGCAATTTTACAAACATAGGAACCAACCTTTTTATGCAAAATGATTACACTAGTGGTGATCAGCAATGTGGGTTAACTTATGACAGTTCAACATTATTTTACACTTCGACAATTACCGGTGCGAAAAAGTCAGGATATTCTATTAGACTTCTCTATGTCGGAGCAGGAACACCCACATCATATACTGGCAATGACGGAAAGATTTACAGAGTAGTTTTGATTGGAAGCCAATATTGGTTGGCAGACAACCTAGCCGAGACGAAGTTTAGAAACGGAGATTACATCCACGGATACGAAGGTGGAACATACACACCAATTTCAAATGGTGATTGGGCTGCTTTAACAAGCGAAGGGATGTGTGTGTATGATGATGATGAAAGCAATATGTAATTTTGCAAAACAATAAATTTATATATAATTTAGTAACCAAAATACTGAATAGTAATGGCAAAGAAAATTGAACTAGACGTTAAGCTTCTAAACTACCCTGCTGAATGTGAAAACTGCATTGAGAGAATAGTTGGAGATATGAACGGAGTATTAGGACAATTCGAAATATCTTCAAATGAATTATTTCAAGAGTTTCACGACAAATCAAAGTTATCACTAGATGAAACGGCAAAAAGAACTGATTTGATAGTTCAGGAACATTTTCGGAAGCAAGAATTGAAGGAAGATGAAGCGATGGCATTACATTTTGAAAAGCAAGAGTTAAAACACAATGATTTCTTTGAGAAAATGGAAAAAAGAATAGACCGATTATCAACAATAAATATGTGGTTACTTGGCATGTTTGCCCTTGCAATAACATATATTTTTGTTGTGCAACAAAAAAAAGCAAATGCAAGCGATGTTTTAAGTACAGACACATTTAAAAACATAATGAAAATATCTGATTCTTATAAAGATCAACGTTACATAATAAGACCTGATCAAAAGTTCGATGAAGATAGTTATAGAATGGTTATTGAAACATTACTTGAAAGAAATGAAAGAGGTATTAAAACAAATATTCTTGCACCCTATAAAGACAAAAAATAAAATAAATTTAATATCAAATAATTACTAAATTCGCATTAACAATTAGACTTTTAACTCTTAAAAGATAATATCATGGCAACAGCATTTTTTAGACAGAATCCTATTTCATTAGTTTGGGAATATGGAACATTCAAAGCAGACGGTATTACACCTGATACAGAGTTCACAATAAAAGGTGATTATGGATGTCGATGGGAAACATCAGATAATGTGGTACTTTTAATGATTATAAAACCAGACGGAACTCATTTAGAACCGTTTAAAAATATACCGATAGGCGAAGTTGCTTCTGATTTAATCGGAACTCCTTATGCTAATCGTGCCGCTTTTGAAACTGCAACTAAAGATTTTTTTTTTAAGGTAATTGGAGTTGGGTCAGATGGGTTTCTACATCTTCCGTCAGATGGCGGATTAATAATTGATGAAACACCAGAGGTTTCAATTTCATCGATCGAAATAAAAACGTTGGATGGAATTGATACTACAAAATCCATTGCAGAACAATTCACAGAAAAAACTGATAATGCTGATTTTATAGAGGCTACATCAATCCTTTATTCAAAAACAGAAGTTGACGCACTGCTTGTTCAGGCACATAAAGGTGATTTATTACATACGATTCAACAACAGGGTAGCGATGTTTTGTCACTTCCTGCTGCTGCGACAAATCTTTGGTATGGCAGTCAGGCAATGGTAGATGGAAGGGCATATCAATGCACTCATATTATTCAAGATACGGTTACTGTTACTGGTGTAGCTTGGAATATGCTAACACAAGGAAACTATAATGCAGATAATTATAATGGATTTTTTCTTTGTTCTGTTAGTGGTGCTAATTATACTGTTATAGCTTCAACCGAAAATGATGCAACAATTTGGAAAAAGGTTGCTACAACTTATTCTAAAAAGGCTTTTACTGCTCCTATCGTATTAGTTCCTGGTGTTTACAAATTATTTGGAGTTTATAATACTTCTGACGGCTCCCCAGCTGTTGTTCCAGCCTTTTATACAGGTCAGGGAGGAGGAAATTCATCGCAGTATGCTCAAATGCTCACCAACGGACATAAATTTGAGGGGTATATTACTAGTACTACAACTTCTGTTCCTGCTGCCCCTTTTGCATCTTCAGATGTTACAGCCTTCGCTATTTGTCCATCATTTTTACTTTACTAATTATGGCAACATACTATATTTCTAATTCTGGATTTGATACTAACGATGGAACATCTGAAGTTACACCGTGGAGAACGATAGAGAAACTTAATACTGTAATATCATTTAATGCAGGCGATAGCATTTTATTCAAGTGCGGTGATACATGGAACGAACAGTTAGTAATGCCATCTTCCGGTTCAGTCGGCAATCCTATTGTAATTAGTTCGTATGGAACAGGCGCAAAACCTATACTTTCAAGCTGGATTCTAACAGCTTCGTGGACATTGGTTGGTGGTGGTGTTTATTCAACTTCTGGTGGTATTGGTAGCATCTATTCAATACTTTGGGAAGGAAATATAGCAGTAAATAAGGCAAGTAGTTCCGCATGTTCTGATGGCGCATGGTATTACACGGGAGGGGTTACCTACTATAAGCCATCGTCAGGTATTCCATCAGATCATGGGTTGCAATACGTTCGGTTCTACGCAGGAACTAATAATTTTATTGCTGGGATTAATGTGTCTGGAAAGTCTTATATCACTATTACGGGACTACAGTTTCAGCGATGTGGCGAAGGGATTACCACATTTGACACAAGTACAGGAACAAATTCTTTAGTTATCTATAATTGTGATTTTTATTACTGCGCTGATGGTATATTAATAATGCCAGACGCAAACCACAATACCGCAGCATTGATTCACGATAATTATTTCAAGTGGTGTAAAAATGGGATAAGGCTATATTGCTCTTTAGCAACCGGTGTAGGGACAAGTACCGAGAGTCAAAATCGAAATTGTAAAATATATTCAAATGAAATTGATGCTTGTGGAACTACTGATGGTACTACAACTTGGGATTCTGATTATGGTACAGATTATGAAGCAATTGGATTAAATAATATTCAGGATTGTGAAATATACGATAACTACATACACGGCGGTTATCAAATAGGTGTAAATGTTTGGAATATTTCAACTCAATATTCACGAAATAATCTTATTTATCGCAATCATATAGAAGATAATACAAATACACCTATTGCACTGGATTCCAATCCTACTTCAGTGGGATATTCGGGAAATTGGATTTATAACAATCTTCTTGTGAACTGCGGGAGTTCGTCTGGTTTTGCCTTTACTCAAGGTTTAACCGAAGTTGGAATGAACTATTTCGTTAATAATACCTGCGTTGGAGATTGGTCCGGGTTTAAATTATACACAACACTTAATGTAGCTCTATATCTTACAATTGAAAATAATATCTTTTACGGAACTGGTAATTATTACGCAAGGATAAACGGTGTTCCTACAAATCTAGTGTGCAATTATAATATGTACAAGACGAAAACAGGTGGTAGTCCTTATTTTTATGTAAATAGTGTTTCACTAACATTTGCGCAGTTTCAAAGCAGTGGGTATGAAGCCAATGGAAGTATTGATGATCCATTATTTATTTCAGCATCAAATTACGGAATACAGTCAGCGTCACCAGCCAAAAATGCCGGAGTAAACACTACTCTAACTACCGATTATGCCGGACATACAAGGACTCTACCCATAGACGTAGGAGCCTATGAGTATTTTGTGCCATCGACCGGAACTACAACAAAAATAAAGTCAGGCGCAAATTTTTACAAGTGGAATGGAGTGCCTTTAGAATGGAATCCTTAGAATAAAAGACATGCCAATAAAAAGCACATCGACAGATAAGATAAAGAATATCGCTTTATCTATTTTAAGTTCGCTGATCGTGGCTTTATTGGTTGGTTTATTTTCTTTTTACACAACGACAAAAGAATTTGATGTAATTCAAAATACAGAAATTGCAAATTTGAAGTCTCAATTAGAGAAT